>Ga0065711_1040758_pt1 | contig 16704 bp, 6 predicted proteins | sample Hoacrofraction12_FD_59098 | JGI IMG/M metagenome (GOLD analysis project Ga0065711, IMG submission 59098) | Hoatzin crop microbial communities from Cojedes, Venezuela - Epithelial fraction 12 v2 (version 2) | ecosystem: Host-associated > Birds > Digestive system > Esophagus > Crop | place... | reverse complement strand
AGAAGTTAAACAAGACTGGGCCCAGTACTGACCCCTGAGGGACACCACTTGTCACCAGCCTCCAACTAGACTCAGCGCCGCTGATGACAACCCTCTGAGTTCTGCCATTCAGCCAGTTCTCTATCCACTTTACCGACCACTCATCCAGCCCACACTTCCTCAGCTTCCCTAGGAGGATATCATGGGAGACTGTGTCGAAAGCCTTGCTGAAGTCAAGGTAGTTCCATGTTTTAAAGAGACATAGGAATAATAACACTTAAACTACTTGTGTTTATGTGAGGATATCTTTCCAGACTTGAAGGAATAAGAAACATCTGAGGGGCTCTACAGTGCAGTAGTCTCCCATAAGCATATATATCCATATGCATGAATCCACAAGCATTTAATATTTCACTGAACTGAATTCCCATGAATTCTTACTGCACCAATTTGACATTTTTGTAATTTCATTATCCAGTCAAGCACTGTCAAATCACTGTCATTTAATAGCTCTTTGAGGCTAAAGTTGCCTTGTGTTCTTCTTGTAATGCTGGTTCTGTGTAAATGGGGGCAGAGTTCTGCTTAAGTATTCCCAGAATCACCTGACAGAAGAGGTCTACGAGTTTTACTCATGATGTGAAAGAGATGGGAATACCTTCTGTTAAGGGCAAGACTGAAAGAAAGTGAATACATTAAGATCTTGAGTGGAAGCTAAGCTCAGGAGGAGATTAAATTGAGGTTTGTTTTGTTACTTTTGGTTTATTAATAAACCCTAGAGGGAATTATGTTATTGTGGTTTTATATTCTTAGCAGAAGATGAAATTTGTAGTGTATTCAAATGCAGAACTAAATCAGAAATTAACAGCTCAGCAAAAGGGTAGAAAATGGAAGAATTTTTGACATGGCTGGTGGAACAACAGCTGCTGTAATATGAAAACTTAATTGTATGCTGGCAGTACTGAAAAAGAGATGCTCATTCATCATAGGGAGGAGTCCATTTTTCTGGTTTTCAGAGAAGAAACTTGAATATGAAAAAATACCTTACTGCAAAGGAACTCTCCCTGTGCTGCGTACATACTCTGCCTAGGTTCTGGGGTTCCAATACGTAGCATGCTTTTGCCACAAGAAGGACTGTAATGAGCCTTCACATTGCTTTCACATTACTGTGGAGAATTTTTTCAGGATTAAACCACTGGCATAGACAGCAGAAGCCACTCAAGTCCCATACATTGTTGGGGACTCCCAGACCCATCTGCTGGTCCTATCCTGGCTGAGGAAACAGGCAGACCAGTACTAGTGAAAAGATTAGTCTGACTAGTAGAGTAGTGAAGACTACTGACCTTTGAGAGAACTGAATTTAGAGAGGAAGCACAGACTGATTGCGTTTATGAAGGAAGATGCCTTCATATGCAAATTGACGCAGACAATTTGTGTTTCTCCTCATGAAGATACCTTCCTGATTCATTAAGGGAGATGCTGATTATAGCTCTCATCAACCGTAATCAAAATGAATCAGTCAGAAAACAACTTAACTGCATTGAAGCAGAAGAAACTAAACTAAACTTTAGGTAATTTCTTTTTTTCTTTTTTTTTTTTCATTTTTTTTTTTCGCTTAACAGTGACCACTGTGCTTTATGGGGCAGGCTGCTTCTCCATATTACATTCCATGCGTCCAAAATAAAATATTCCAATATTCAGATGGATAAACAGTTTTTTGAATAAAATGTCTTTGCAGAATTCCTGTGATAAGGTAAACTCAGGATTTTGTTTTGAAATGCACAAGGCTCATGTAAACACGCTAATTTGGCTTTTGGAAAAGGAGGAACTTCTTGCTATTCTATGGGGAATAAATATCTAACAGAGTAAGGAAAATCTGAAAGGACAGGCACTTACTGCCGTACTGCATATACTCAGAATTCTATATTGTTTAGCATGAAGATGACTTACTCTGCAAGAGTGGAGGCTTGCTGATGTCAGACATTTGAGATGGTTAGTGCTTTTATAAATACAGATCTAAATAACTATAGGAAAGTATATATAAATATAAATATTTATTCTGTAACTATAAAAAAAATATAGGCTGGTCCCATTTGCCGTTTTTAAGAAATTACTTTCTGAGAAAGTGATCATACCTGTAATACCTTTTTAAAAAGCCATGAGTTATTTATTGCATGTTTTTCCATTTTTTATTTTTCTGTCCAAAATTTTTGGATCCTTATATTTCTTTTCTCATTTCAGTTTCATTTGGCTAATTTTAATTTGCTGACTGAAGCATCTGACAATGCCTTAAGCATTGCTCTTGAATTCTTGTATTTCTTGTGTTAGTTTACTTCTGTTTCCAGTAATCCAAAACCAAGAATATGAAGCAACTGGAGTTCACATCCACTCCTAAAACCAGGAATTACTTTCTTCAAAAATTGCAAGGGACCTTAACAAGCTTCTCTGTGCAGATACGTTTAAGTGGAACAAACTACTAAGTTAGTGTACAGATACCATCAATGGCCTAAAACTGTTAAATTGTTTTTCAGGGATTACTTTATGGTCATATTTTGCCAATATTCCTAAAAAGGCAACAACAATGAATAGCTGTCTAGAATTTTCAGAGGCATAATGAAATTAGATGCCCAAGTCCTGACAGAGGTCAGTGGGATTTGGAAACTAAACTTTGTGAAGCATCTTTGAAAATTTCATCCCTAGAAAATGTCAGCAATATCCAACAAGACCATTGTCTGAGACTATTTTTGTACTGTTGCAGTAGTTTTGGTTTGGTTCCATCTTGTACTCTGCAGGATGTTGTACTGAATCTGAGAAGTGTTTAGATGCATTTGAATGCTGCTTCTTATGTTGTTTAATTTTATAGCAAAAAATACTGAGCAATAAAATGTTTCAAAAGGCACTTCAAAGCACATACCTTTTCCTTAGTTCACATCTGTTGGTAGCCTCAAGTGTTGGAGCTTGCCAGTGGAATTTTTATTTTCCTGCAGGGTTTAGGGATGATGAAGCAGCTTTTGTTTCCCAGCCTTTTTCTTGATATTATGTAACCACTTGAAAGAAATAAAAATATAGTAATTGATATGCTACTAAATAGGTAGGAGACAGGACTTTCATGTCAGTCAGAGCCTATGTGTGTTAACTAATATTGTGCCCCAGGTAAAGAATAAGCTTAGGCACTTCTCAGGGATATAAAGATTGAAGAAATAGGAAAGAGCTTGATTTGGTAATACTTAGACTGATGCGTAAAGAGACATTATTAAGCATTGGGGGAAAAAAACCCTGTATAGTAGTAGAGGGGAAGAAAACAAATAGAGCATTTTGTTTGAGAACAGAACAAGAGTTCTGGAGGAATTGAAAGTTATTAGTGACTCTGCATATATATTTAGATGAGGTTCCAACATTTGGGTGAACTTTGGTCCGAATTAATCCTTATGTATGAACACAAGTGGTCTCCTAGCAACATTTTGTTTCGGCAGAAACCATATACATAACAAATATAATATTGTGTGAATATATTTTTGTCAAACCTTACTCTTTGTTTCCCATGAACCCTGTCAACCCCTGGAATATGTAGGGGTTAGTAAGGATGAACCAAGTAAGTTTAGCATGTAGTTTTAAACAATTTTGAATCATCATACTGTGGGGAATTATTATGCCACATAAAGCATACCTTTGTAAAAATGGCAGTAACTATTAGTATTAGCATTAGTTACTTCTAGGAGACTGGAAAGATTAAATTGGATAAGGTACAGCCTACTGAAAGATTGAGATAAAGTTCATGGTGCTTTATGTTTCAGTCATTCCCAAGGACCCTTCACTGTATGTAACTAGTAACCATCCATCTGGTGACATTATTACATTATATTAGGATAAGCATCATTCTCTGTATTTGCCAATAACACTAAAAAAACCCTGCTTTTATGTGTAACCAAGTTATTTGTTGCCTGCTTAGAAACATGCGTTTTGTGCTTATTAAAGAAAAAAAGTCATTCTTCAAGATGTTTCTTGTAAGAAATGTTTGACTACAGTATTTTCTTTTTTACATGTTTACATAATTCTTTTCTGAGACTATGACTTTGTGATGTCCAGTTGATAAGTTTGGGAATCATAAGGATTGTCTACATTTTCTGTTGGGGAATAACAAATAATAATTGTGTAACCAAAAAGTTTATTATTAATTACACAATAACCTTGAATTTTTAAATTTAGTACAGTCATTCAGAGACTTTATCGTTATATATTAATTTTTTAATTCTAAATTTGTGATATTTAACATTTTTCATTAAGTGCTAACTTCTAATTATTTGCTGATGATTAAAAAAAAAAATCCTAGCCAGTCCTGAGGATGCCAGTGATACGTTTGTTCTGAATGTAACTAATATAAGCTGAAGTTTTATCAGTGATTAGAGAACATATTATCATTTGTGTTTTTTTTCTCAGAATCACTAAATTTTTCAAACACTTGCATGAGCTGTTACAGAGTTCTGCTATATGTAAGAAATTGTCAGACTTACAAAGCAACAGTACAAAATACATAGATCATGGCTTTCTTTGCAATTTATTAACAGACTCTAGCATTAATTGTCTTAGCAGAAGTACCCAGTGGCTAACATTCTACTATTTCAAAGTATTTCTGCCAAAATGTCATTGCCCAGGGAATAAAGCTGTGCTCCTTTCTGGCAGATAATTCCTCACAATTTAACAATTTTTGTGAAGCAAATACTGCAGCTTGAGTTGGTGACTCAGTGAAACATCGCAAATACAAGTCACCTATCATCCAGTTATTTGCTGATTTCACTTATGGAAGTGGCCAACAACCTGTTCATCTGACAAACAAACAAAAGACCAAACAGGCTGGACTATGACTGCACTTTGATCAAAATGATTGCAGCAGCCAACCCTTGGTGGTACTTGTAGATACTATAATTACAGGGCGATCATTCTCTGCATGCTTCCATAGTTAGTTTTGAGAGTTAATGACCTGTTCTCTCAGAATTTTCCAGGAACTCCAAAGTTTTTTTTTCTCCTTTTAAAAAATTTCAAACCCCTAAAACTTCATTGACAATCCCTTGGCTGGCATCCTATCCAACAAATTGTTTCTAGTAATCTCCTGAGAGTGAGTGGACTCATGAAATAATACCATACTGATACTTGACAAATACACAATGTCAGAGAAGAACAACCCTGGGCAATCATATAAGATCTCAAAATGCTCCAAATGTCACCCCATAATCAGTAGAATGCTTTTTCACCTCCTGGTGTACGTGTGTTTGGGACTATTGACTGTCATATCACGGAAGGCTCCTCTCCATACAAATCATGTCAGTGTGCTTGACTGTACTGCTCTGGCCAAGGGGAGTAAATTCTTACATGAGTTCAGCCGCATTTGACTTTCAAGTGCAACCTCTGAACATCCAGTGTTTTGCTGAGTTGTTTTTGGTTTTGTTTTTTTTAGTTTTATTTAATAACTTGCTGTTGCTTAATAGACCAAAGATTATACCAGGGCTGGAAATATCTCTCCTTTTTGAAAAGGAAAACAAACATAAAAAAGCAAACATGATCATAAGTTGGTTCCACCTTATGTCCCCATTGATTCCTTATCAGATGTCAATCTTCTTGATCCTAAATCCCATTTATGTTCCTGTCTGATGTCTGCAAACATTCCTTTTCTCCATGTGATAGTGCCGTGCTTCAGGAAAGATACTTGTTTGAGAAACTGAAACCCTCCTGAAGCAGCCTGGGAGCTGCAAGACATGTGATGTTCTAGATTTTGTCTGATTTGTTAATGTGAAACATGCTTGATTGATAAAATATCTTGGTTATAATATATGACTCGCATTCTGAAAATTTGGGGAGTTGATAGCTGTTGCTTCACTAATAACAAAAGCTTTGTTAACAAAAAATCAAAATTGCAGCAATTCTCAAAAAAAGTGTATTGGAAATAGTGCTTAAGTATAGAAAAAGTGATACTGATGTAAGGGTAGTAGGAGAATATCACAGTTGCAATTGGGCATGACTGTCACCTACAGTATTTCTCTGGAATATCGTCTCTATTGCCTTGTCCATTTGGCTAAACACAGATGCAACAAAGCAGACTTTAACTGTATTCCACCAAATCTCCAGTTGTGATTATAACTGGATATGTCATGCTTTTAAATATTGAATAAGCCTCTTCAGTTTTAAACATCTTCCCAAATTATAGGGGCAGAAAGAGTATAACAGTAACTCTCAACTTCTTGCTTGAGTTATCTTTCATATGTAACTGGTGAAGATCTACAGGCACACAGAGCAATGCTTGTCTTGAGCGTCACAGTTAGCCTTTGCCTTATGGCAAAGATGTAGTCTGGCCAGAGGGCGTGAACAGAGGATAGTCTGAGCAATGTCACTCTCCTGTGGGCAATGATAAGCATTCTGCGTGTTTCTCTTGAATGGAACCAAGGTCGGGAGATCTGTGTTCTCCCTAAATTGAAGAAATATGTTGAAACCTCATGTGCAGAATCAGCTAATGCTTCGTGCCACCTCTTTGTCCAGCAAACTGAAACCGGATGGAGCAAAAAGACTCCTGGGATCCTAACTGGCTGTCATCCATTCTGCTGCTGTGTTAGCTGATGAGATCTCAGTCTGGACCAGAAATAAAGTGTATGCAACTCATGACCTCTTGTTCCTTGCTGGGAGAAAACAGCCTAAAGCAACGTTGGCAGAACTGACACTGGGAAAACTGTAGAACAGAGCTCCAGCTGCTTTGCTACTGCACATGCTGCTTCCACATTTCAGCCCTTTCGTATGTCTCATGGGAGACTGCCATAGGAATGAAGATGAGGCATCTTTCCTGCCAATGCAAACGGTGGGGTGGGCAGAGCTGGTATAGTTGAGATGGGGCTGGGGCTGGGCTGCACTGACTGCAAGTCTAACTACATAAGCGTCATTTAGATAAATTGCCTTATCTCATTTAAAATGAAGAAAATGTAGTTAAAAAATGCAATCGCATGTCTGCAATTATTCCTTAGTTCTTAAGAGATAATATTTCTTTTTCAAATATAGCTTGCTGATGATCAGGGATTGGTGTTGATGACAACTGTTGCCATGCCAGTATTTAGTAAGCAAAATGAGACTGTAAGTACTCAGACCATTTCTGTCATGTGTTAATGGGGTGATTGCAGTGAAGTTGCTTTCAGGGACTTCATAAGATTTTAGCCTACGCTAAATATTTTTCTTCTGCTTATTTTGCCTGAAGTTGGTATCCCTTTGTAGCATAAAAATGTGGACAAATAATCCCAAATAACTGTACTAAAGAAATCATAGTAAAATAATGAAAACCTATGTCTAAGAGAAAATCTTAGATGATGCCTTAGGGTTTTCTTACTTCTACATTACCTTTTTACAGCAAATCTATATCCTTTTCTTCTTTGCACTAATATGCTTCTATTTCGTAGACTCAGAATTTAATTAGTCGTATATATATTATGTATATATCTGTTTACTAATGTAACAACTTATGAAAGAAAATTACATGTACTTTCCCCTTAATGCTTAATCTTTCTCTTTTGTTTATCAAATGATAGGAGAAATTGGGAAAGAGTGGAGCAACATATTTTAACAGTAATTTCTAATTCAAAAACTGTTTTGCGTGGGGAAATATTCTGTTGAGGGACTCAATAGCTATCAAAAGCTTGCATGCCTTTACTATGTGAATTGCAGACAAAGTAGAAAAGAGCAATATTATTGATTAAATGACTATTTGATCAGATGAGTTTTATCAGCATCTGCTTTCCCCACTTTTTAAATAATTTGTCTGTTATCTATTAATTTCTGCAGAGTAGCTGAAATGAGCGCTGAGAATGTTCATTGTTATTGTGGTTACAAGTGCATCTTGTATTGTTCTTTTCAGAGATCTAAAGGGATTCTGCTGGGAGTAGTTGGCACAGATGTTCCAGTTAAAGAGCTTTTAAAAACTATTCCAAAATACAAGGTAATACGCAAAAGATAATATGTCCTTTATACTCAGCATAATATCTATAATATAATTTATTTAGTATGTTAATATTGTTTATATTGATGTAGCTCCATTATTTCACTCATTTTCCTCAGGAATTTTAGCTCCATAGTGTCTGATGGCTAAATGTCATTGGTCTTGAAATCAAGTGTAGTTTTTAATAGCAAAATTAATATATGGCTTGATCTTCATGTTTTTGCAGATCACAGTGTGCTCTAGAAGGTAATATTAACTATTGTCCATAATAAAATCAATGTTCATGCTGAATTCATGAAAAATTCATGCTGAAAATCTGCAGAACTTTGTATGAAAACCATACAAAAATCTATCCTTAACATGGCTTTAGGCTTCCTGCCTTGTGTAGCAGTTCCTGTCCCAGTTCCACGTCCCAGATTAGTCCTTTCCTTGAATTGAAGCAAGTGGCACATTTCAGGAATTTGAAGAAGTTCCTGCTTAACCAGACTAGTGATTCCTTCTCTCCTACCTAGGATTTGCTAGATATTTCCCTCTGCTTAGTTTTACAAAGTCAGAGACAAATCTACTTAAAATATTCTTAAAAAATATTTATCATGGTAGTTTTCAAAACTTGATGCACTTCATCTATTGTGAAGCATTTGTAACTCGGGAAAAGTAGAGTTCAGGCAAATGCAAAGATATAATTACTTTTCATTTAAATTTGATGCAATACATTAGTATTTCACTACTTCTCCGTGTCTAAAATGCTTTAATATAGTGCTGTTTTGTTCACAAATGAAAATTAAGTGAATGCTTTCCAGGTAATTCCTAGCAGAATCTTTTTGCAAGACAAATAAGCACATAACACAATACTGCAGCCAGCCTTTACAAAAGAGGCCAGCTATTGGAATAGATACATTTTGACATGTACCTGTAGTGAACATAAATTTGTATATCATACTTCCCTCTTAATTGGCTGCCATGCTCTCATTCACTGATTCCTAAGAGGGTGAAGGAATGAGCTGACTTATGAGTGCCTTTGAACATTCCTGCATGTTTTTGTAGATAATTCTGTTTAAGAGGAAAAAACAATCCCTCTATCAATTCTAATTTTAATATATTAGCAATTACCAAATTATTTCATAGATCAATATGCAGTAACTGGAAAATTTAAAATAAATGAGGATTAGATAAAAATAATGCGTAAAATACTGGCAAGGATGTTGATGTGCTGGAGTAATTTCCTGGGGCCTGGACCCCACTAGGCTAGCGGCTATACAGGCACAGAACAGAAAGGCTGTCCCAGCTGGAGAAAAGCTTGCAGGCTGTGGGAAGAGGCAGCAGATAACTACATGCTGATAGCAGAACGTAATGAACAGAGACATTGCTGGTCAGGATAAATAACATAGAACAGTCTCAGCGTGCTAATCACCAAAGTTGGTTAACCGCAACGTGTATTATACTTTTGTGTATGCAGAAATACAGAATCAGTAGAAAGTAGAAGAGAAAGGAGCAAAATTTGCTCCTTTGCAATCTTTGGAGCAACCTGCTAAGGAGCTATGGGTAGAGCAAGTTTCATTTGTAATGAGAAGGAAGAAGAACAATGTTGCAGTAACTGCAGAAATGAAACCCTGGCTATGCATGGCAGGACAGAGAAGGCCATATCACGGCGCTGTTATTCAGATGTCATCGGTAAGATTTGAACATAGTCTGAATACAAGAACCTAGAGAGAGTGTGAGGCCTGAATAACAGGTATTACAGCTGAGTGTGATTCAGAAAAGGAGAAGATAGGCAGGAAAATTAAAATTCCTGGTTTTGTCATATGATACTATATTTTTTAAGACTTCATTTCTGTGGAAGTAATACACGATCCTCTTTCTGAATATTAGACTTTTTATTTGAAGGTACGTTTTATATTGCAGGATGTAATGCAAGAGAGGATTATTACAGGAGGCATCAATATCATGCAATACAGTTAGGTTAGTGAAATCACTTGAGTTATAACTTCCAGTCTCACATACCATAAACATTTCTGAACAGTAAAAAGACCATGCAATTGCAAGAGCATAATCACCCCTGGGACCCATTCCTGTAGAGGCAGCATGTGAAATAAAATTCACAGAGGGTTATAAAATGATTGGTTGGAAATAGAATTCTGCTGACCTGGAATTCTCTCAGCTTGGATGAGGTGGATTTTATGCCAAGGAAGACGAATAATAACAATAAGCTATTTTCAGGAGTCATTATCTAGACTAAACTTCCCCAGATGTCAGTGGCAGTTTCTCCTGGGTAAGATAGGGTTGGATTTAGTAATACTTAATTTTCACGTGGCATTTTATAGCAGTTAGAAGGAGTTTTTTCATTTCTGAATCTGTCATTTAAAGACAGAGTTCAAGGTTTAAAATGGCAATACTTCTGTAAGGGGTAGTATCTCTCAAATCAAAGCATTTTAAGTGCAGAGTGTGTGCAGTTTCACATATTGCACAACACACCATAAAATTCTACCCTTGGAGCCTGGGTATGCTTCAAATAGGCAAATATTTTTTTCCTGTGAAGTATACCACCCACATTTGTTTCCTCACCTGACTTCCATTGCTTGGATGTCATTCAGCAGTTATCAACACAGACAATTATACTTGAGATCTGATATTTAGCCAACAGCTAGTTCACTTGTCATACTATAATAGGTAAAATATGTCCACTGTTATTATTTTGGTTATCCCTGCTTTATGAAGATATGCCAAGAACATATCACCTTCTATTACTTTTGCTGAAGTTTATTGCTTTAGGAAAACTGCTAATTTATGAAACAATCTTCTATATGGCAGATACAGTTGACCAGATACAATCATTCACAGAGACGGTATAAATCTACCTAGTATGTTTTCTCTATGACCTTGCCGTAATATCATACTCTGGTTTTTATTTCCAGAAAATTACAGAAGCCAACAGACTTGCTGTACTACTTGCCTCTTAGAAATTATTCTGACTTGTCAGCCTTGCTTGTGTTGCTTTACACCAGACAAATTCCTAAGGACCCACTTGAGTAAAGCATTTAAGGATGTACTGAAGTAAAATAAAAAGGCTGTTAGTAGTGAGAAATGTAAAGCAAATACCAAAGAAAGATAGTTCTGGAGTTTTGGGTTTGTTTGTTTGTTTGTTTGTTTTTTTAACACCTCGGTGCATCAAGATGCTTAAATAAAGATATATGGGATGTTATGTTACTTCAGAACTGAAAAAAAATGGCTGAGAAAGTATAGTGAGATGTACTCTTTGCGTGGTAAAACTTACATACTGAAGCTGCAGAAAGATTCTACATTAGCAGCAAGTCTATGCTAAGAAGGAACATTTGAATGACCACATGAAAAATTTGAAGGTACATTTATTGCATTCGGTGGGTGCAATCAACTGTGTAATAGGCATATTTTTAAAAGAGCAGTATTGTTATTTAAACAAGTACAGCACTGAATTTGATTCTGTATACCGTTAGGCCTCATAAAGCATTTCATTGCTCTCAAATGATCTCCCATAGTTCCACTCGGTACAAATATGTGAACGTACAGGAGCCTTCTTCTGTGGCTCCTGAGGAGCTTGAGTTTTTCAACAGAGAGGTAAAATGTCTTAAGACTGGAAGATGTAAATATCGTATATGACAGGCCACTGCTTGCTCACTGTAATTGTACATTCAGTACCATTGCTTGAAATGATTCTTTGAATAAGTGAAGTAAGCTCTCCTGGGAACATGTGAATTTACCAAATTCCAGAATCCCTTCGCTCTGGCACATTCTATGGTGTCTCTTATATATGTGTATATCTAATTCACTCTAAAACACATAGAAATAAGTGCCCTAGATAGCAAAGTGTGTGTGACATTTTAAAATTGTGCTATATGCTGAATTCATCACAATGACAGGTTGTCATTTCCACAAAGTGTCAAGGATCAGAGCTTTGCATATATTATAATGAAATACTATGTGGATAAGGGTTATGAATGCCAGCTTTAAGCCCTAGATAACTAAATTCTTGCCTGATTTTTTGTTCAAGAATTTATGAAGACCATGCTAATTAGTATTTCTTTCATATTTACTCTTACAGTTAGGTATTCATGGATATGCTTTTGCAATTACAAACAATGGATATATTTTGACTCATCCAGAACTTAGGCCTTTGGTAAGAATACTATTTACTGATCTATTTTATTTAGGTATATATGTTGCATTTGCTTTTTCTTTCAGTGTCAATAATGTAATATTCGTTAAAAAATTAAATACAACAGATCAGTTACTTCACATTCCTTTATAACACATTATAATTCTTGGTACATTTACCTCTGGAAACAAAGGTCAGCATGAAAAAAATAAAGGAAAATAAATGTACAAGTTGTTTTTGCAAAAGATGCAGGCCTCCATTACTGCAAAATGGCAAAGTCAAAAATTGCTGTAATTATGTTCATTTTACATTGAAACAGAATGCTGGAATGCTCTATTGCTATGTAATAACTCCTATTTGTCATGTTTAAGTGTTAAAGCTAATTTAATATATGTGCAGAAATTTCAATAAAGCATATTCTTAAGCAAAATAGGGGCACAAGGGATTTTTGTACTAAAAGAGAAATAGCAGCAAATATTACCTTTAGTTTCCCTTCTCATCTTGTTTGCATTAATCACAGCAAGAAAAATAGAAGTGCCTGTTACACAAATGTTTATCAACTTAGCACCCTAGAGAACTGGTATGTTCTTGATTGCATCATTGTTTAGGAACAGCACTTGCAAGTGTTCCATCACTATCAACTCTTAGCAAAGTATTGGTATTAATAATTCGACTGCCGTATACACATGGATACCATATGTATTTCTCATGCATGCACTTCAAATAAAGTCCGATTTCAACAACATTTTAGTAGAAAACAGAAATATTAATTGGATGGATAATTTAACACAAAAATAAAATTATTGAAAAGCATGATTTATTAAGTCATTACCATATCTAATGTTTTCATTCAGCAAAAGAATTTGTCTGTGTAAGATCTGGGCTAGGAGTTACACACTTAACTAATACTTGTATTTGCACTTTTTGTTTCCCCATTTATGTTTTAACTGGAGTAGAGCTTATGAAAAGTTCAACAGGGAGACTTCCATGGGTGAATGGAAAAACATTTTCCCAGTAACTTCACTGTAAAATGGACAGAGAATCTAATGGCAAAGCAGACATAGTATCTTGGAAGGAATTTTAAAATAAATAGTTTAATTGTAATTTTTCTTCTAAGAATATCATCCATGATTGTGGATGGCAGAATTTTTTGCAACCTGGCAAAGCCAATACCTGTAGAGAATTTGGCAAATTACTGACCAATAAGCAATACGATTCTCAGAAATGGCTCTTGCAAATGATCCCATTGGCTTTTTTACCATTTTGGTGGTGAGCCACTAAAGCTATATATCCAGGTATAGACAGATCAGACCCTGGTCAGTTAAATTAACATGCTCCAGTGGCCTTTTTCACCTCTACAAGCCCCACAGATGATTTCCCATAATTATGAATTTGTATCTTCTTGTTGTATGGGAATTAGGACCTCTCCTGCCAAATATATAAAAGGGAGTGAAAAACTTCCAGCCTCAGTAGAAGCAGTTTACTCTTAAGGAAGGTAAAAAACCCTCTAAATTGATATCTAAGCATTTCACCCCTTAGTCAAAATGTGTTTTGTCTCTACAAGATATTACATACTTGAGAAATATTAAGTGTAGTATTTATGAGGATGATTCACCATACCTAGCGCCATCTAGTCCAGAATCCCATTTCCAGCAGTGTCCAGCATGAGATTGTTCCTGAGGAAGATGCAGGAACTGAGCAAGAGGATCTGGGAAATCTTGCAGCAGTCAGTATAACTTTTAAGAGTTTCAGATAGGCTTCTGCTCATACGCATTTAGTTCTGACATTTTCACATTACGACTGTTAGAGTGGATGCTTCTGTTATCCATACTAACATAGTCGTTTTTGTCAGTCTGCTTGACTTCTCATAGTAGCGACTGTCATATTTTAACCATTTATGCACAGTTTTTATTTTTAATTCAATTTTTAAATTTCATTACAAGTAGTTCTTATATTATGAATATGCAAAGCAGAAGCTCCTGATCTATTTTTTCTATTCCATTTCTTTCTTTGTGTAATAATTTGTGATTATTATCTCATTGAATCTTCTCATCCCAAGAAACAATCAATATCTTTAGTCTTGCTCTAATGCTTTTCTGCTCTTACTTTCTGCATTTTGGTATTTTGTTGTCATGTTCTCTGTATTTTTCTGGCCTCTTATTTATCCATTCTTCCATGTTCTTTCATTTTCTTACTGAGATTGCCCACTGAGCTTTATTTGGTAAACATAGCAGAGAAGAGGCAGCAATAGGGGCTGTACAAAACCTCCTTAGAGCACCTGCATTATATAAAAAGCTTTTTAATGCACCTTCAGGTCTCTTCTGCTGCATCTTCACTGCTTTGTTACCTCAGCTAGCTTGTCCATGTCAAATGACTATTTGTGTAATTTTGCTTTTATCTCGCATCCAGCTGCACCATAGACGTAACCTAAAAATTGCTTAAAAGAGCCAAAGTTACAAGCACGCTAACTAGATGTAAAATTTGACTGTCATAGCATTCTGTATATTTTCCTACAATTTGCTATTTGAAAATTTATATTAGACTAGTTATGTTAATTTTCCTCAGTGGTTAAAATGCTCAAATAAATGTTGTTGTGTTTTAATGTAAACTGTATTAAACTTTTTTTTTGGGGGGGAATGCCAGTGTGGAGAAAAGTTGTCTTTAAAATTTTTAGTTATTGCAATGGAAAATGTGATCTGGAATTGTTTTTAGTTCATGATTGGTCACTACCTTCATTCTCTGTATGTATTTAAATTTTGTAAATATGTTTTTTTAATATCTCATTCTAAATTGGATATAACTGCATTGTTTTGTATAGTGTTCCCCAGGTTTCATGATACTGAGATCATGACTTGGTCTTGATTCCTAAAATTGCTTTTGAGATCTTCAGATATCGCAGGTACATCTGACAGCCTGTATTTGCAAGCCATAGGAATATATATTTGAAAGTTCCCTATCTAAATCATGAGAGTTCAACAACAGATGCATTTGCTGTACTGTCCCTTTTTATTCTGGAAAATTAATTCCTTAAAAATATTAGTATTTATTCATTGTGGAATAGATATTTTAATGAACAGAAGGTAATGAAATCCAGGAACAGTAGATAGCTTTAAGTTTGACTGACAAAATGTGTTATCCTCTTTCATTATTTCTGCTGTGGTGGCATGCTGTAATGAGGCAAAAGGTGGTTTTCTGTTACTACCCCTCGCCCCAGTGAACATCTTGAAGGCACTTATTACTTATACACCAGTCTCTCTTCTTAAAATCAAAATGTTGGGCAGCAGCCCATAACCTGTCAGCTGCAGGGAACTCATGGTGGTGATATATTCACAGTCCGTTCATTTCGGTTTTTTGGAAGAGTCGATTTTACCTCTGGGTTCTGTCAGTGTTGCGCAATGGAAGTCTTCTGTTGACTTCAGTGGAGTTTTTGAGAGTGAAGCGCTTGCTGGCCTGGGCCCTTAGATTAATATTGCAGGCCCCGTCCTGCTATCATTCTAACTAGTGTCAAAGCATTCCATGAAATTTGTGACAGTATGTGAAAATAGGCAGGTACAGCCGGAATTAGATAGCTCACCAAAGATAATACATAAAATTATTTGGGTGAGTTAGCGTTTACATTCAAGTTACATTCATTACTGACTTGATCCACACTGGTTTATACTGCTGTTATGTTTTCCTGTTGTGATGCAAAGCTAGACTATTACTAGACTCTGGAGTCAATAACCCCAGCGGCCGTATCTTAGTTCTGAAGCTGACATACTGCGTTTTAAGGAATTGTCTTATGGGACGCTGAGCAGACAGGCAGGACAGCCAGCAGTTGCAGAGGAAGAATGCGTTCTCTTGCACCAGATTTTTATCTTATGTTGACCAGTATATTTAATCATTAAGCTAGCTACATTTTTGTGCTGATTATCCTATTGGGTTTATGTTTAAAAATGTTTTTCCTGGAGATTTCCTCTCTTGTTTCTTCTGCTTTTTTTTAATAAACTCGGCTTTCGGTTGGGACAGCTGGTTGCAGGCGCGTGGGCAGCTGGTGAGAGTAATTGAAGGAAGAAGTGGGAAGTACTTTTAGATATTTGGAAGGCATGTGTAGAGGTTTGTGGCAGTTGCTGAAGTAGCCCACAGACTGCCAGCTCGGCACTGGCTGGAAGTGTTCACAGCTGAGTGTTGCCGTAGAGGGACCAGAAAGAACTTCTGGTTCCATTCTTCTCTAGAAGACATTGATAGAGCCATGAGTCTTAACAAACAGCTTGATAAATCATGATTGTCAGGGAATAAGGATCCCTTGCGAATTCCTGTTGGAGAATAGAAAGAGATAGCTTATGAGGCCTTGCCTATTAAATGGTTGCATGTAAATTACCTATATGGTGCACGTGCACAGAAACTCTGACTTTACCTCCCTTCCTTTTGTTGCCCTTTTCCTCCCCACCTTTTCCTCTACCTTAGGTCGCGCCACCCCTTTCGGCCCACTGCATCGCATCGGCACAGGATGGATCTCCCAGCGGTGACCGCCTGCCCAGGCCCGGACTCCCCCACAGCCGCCGCCGGCCCGCAGCCTTGCCGCGGGCGGCGGGGCCCGGAGCGGGGGGGCGGTGCCAGCGGCTGCGCTGCGGGCTAGGGACCATGCGGTGGC
>Ga0065711_1040757_pt1 | contig 16704 bp, 5 predicted proteins | sample Hoacrofraction12_FD_59098 | JGI IMG/M metagenome (GOLD analysis project Ga0065711, IMG submission 59098) | Hoatzin crop microbial communities from Cojedes, Venezuela - Epithelial fraction 12 v2 (version 2) | ecosystem: Host-associated > Birds > Digestive system > Esophagus > Crop | place... | reverse complement strand
GACGGAACTTCCTGTGCCTCAGTTTGTGCCCATTGCCCCTTGTCCTGTCACTGGGCACCACTGAAAAGAGCTTGGCCCCATCCTCCTGACACCCACCCTTCAGATATTTGTAGGCATTTATAAGGTCCCTCCTTTTTTTCTTAGTTGAGACAGTCGTAATTCTTGGGTCTGTCTGAGTCGTTCTAGGCAACCTCCTGGAAGGAGCCTCACCTTCACCCACATCCTCTGGAAATATCCCACAGTAAGTTTTACACAATCCTCAAATACTTTATACCCCATATTGACTCCTATAACCCTGTAGGCAGTAAGTCCCTGCAGTCAGCAAGGTGTTCTGGGAAAGCAGTTTCTCTGACACAGCCCTCTTTGTGGATCACACTGGGGACTGGGGCTGGTTATTCTCCTGTGATAGCCCTAGGAGTAGGGTATGAGCATTCCTCCTGCCATAACTGGTCATCTGAACCTCACTAGGACTTTAACAGCATCTAATATATTTTGGCTCTGCCTTTCCTTCCAGCTGTGACCTGGCATACCTCTGAATTTCATATCTTTAATTACACAGCTTGCAAGTATAGAAAAGCCTACTGCTCTGACAGTACTCCTAAATGACATGTACCATACAGTCATGTCCTCTAGGACACCGTCAGATCCATAACATCACTTCTGAACTACAGCTAAATGAACCCAAACCTGGAATTTCTATCTCAGCAATGGCTTAAGCAGGTGAAATGTCGGTAAACAAGCTGTACTTGATCTTCTCTTAACCCCAAGCCCTGAATTATGCACTGAAATATTTACAGTCCTAACCTACCCTTGAGAACATTCTTCTACCAAAATTTCAGTGGGTTGCCTTGTCTACAAAGTCAGACTTCTTCACACTATAAGATTTTTCTTCTTTTGTCATTTCTTTTAATTTCACAGGAATGTTTTTAACCAGATCTTAAACCAAAGCCAGACAGATTTCATTAAGTGATTTATGTACACAACTAATTCAATTCACCATGCAAATCTGAAGACATCACATGTAAAAATGAACATGCAACATAAAGAATTAAGAGTATCACAGTGTCACTGCCACCAGTAATTGTTAAGACTGTTGCTACAGGGACACTGATATATAGGCAGACAGTGCAGCCTAGGAAGAGCCACAAAGCATATAATGTTAAAGGATATAGTTTCCTTTAATATGGTTTAGTATTGCTGGATACTGCTACATACTCGAGAATATGGAAATAGATCAATTAATGGTTTGCACAGGAATTTCTTTATATAAAAAAATATCCCTAGATGTATAGATGACAATAATTCAGATGGATAAAAATACCTGACAGTGCAATTTTTCATTATCCCGCTAGCTGGTTTTGACATTGATGATAATACATAGTGCAACCCTTAGAGATCAAACCTGGAAAGTACATACTTTTTCCATTCAGCTCTTTCCTAGCTGAGACACAACTGACTCTCAAGCCTGGTCACAGATACCAGCTATGTTAAGCTCAAACTATTTATGAACATCGCTGTGTGCAACAAAGATCTTTCTTTCATGATCTTGTGCTCAGGTGAAAGCCTACATATTTCTGTATGGAAATGAAGCCCTTTGGAGTGGCAGCACTTCCAGGGAAACCAGACTTCTCTCTTGGAGAGTCAAATTTGGATTGCACTCACTGTTTAACCATAAATTTAAAATTCTGTATTGGAATCAAGGAATATTTTGTTCCTTTTTACTTGAATATCTGAGAAAAAAAACATTGAGTAGGCCTTTATCTTGCACGATTTTCTTAAATAGAACCTGAAAAAAAAACACAGGAATTTTGCCACTTTGAATGTTCCTTCTTAAACATACCTGAAACGATTTAATAAAAGGACTTCTATACTCTCTCCCTTTGCATGCATTATCTTTCAACATAAATAAGGCATCACCTTTAAGGTTCAATTATTGTACTGTTACTACAGCAACTCCAGGGAAAGTCTATTAAGCAACATTCAACAAAAAAACAACTCTACATAATTTATAAATACTCTATAAATCAAGAAAAAAGGCTTCTCTCTTTAGTTGTTAAGTACCTGATTTTAACAGCTATATAAAGCAATAAAATATGGCTGCTTGTATCACAAGATTGATGCTTCCTATAGAGCTCAGGGGAAGGACAGACAAGGCTGGATTTAGGGCAACATTCAGATGAAAGACTAATTCTTCGTTAAACCTCATGATTGAAGATTCTTTGAACTTAACCTATTCTGTAAGTTAAAATGACCACATTGCCAGCCATGGAAAACTGGCAGTGTCACAGAATTCAAAGGAGAAAATGCAATTTACACCTGACGAGACCTTTAGTATTGTATGAGATGAATAGTACTTTCGTTCAGGATGAGAGAACTTTTTGATCATGCTCTCTGAAGTGAATGGGCAACTCTGAAAGCAAGAACATAGCAAGCGTCTAAATCAATATTAACCCAAGTAAAATTAAATTTGGTTCATACCATACTTCCACTGAATGTTCAGGATGCAGTCCCTGTCCTGATATTGATAAGTGCTTATCTACACACTCAGTTTTCAGAGGGTGGTCTAAAATATTTCATGCCAAGGCCTACTGTTGAATACACATATTAAAAAAAAAAAGAATAAACTTAAGTATTTGACATTTTATTTTGACTTGACTTTATTTAACCTGGAACCGACTTTCTTTCTAACTTGTACTAGGACATATTTTTATGTCTTGCTGGTAAAACATTTTTCTTCTGAACCAAAATCTGGGAGGGTACTCAGGAGTTCATACAACTTATTTCTTCTGCCTGAAATTTTTTGCAATATTTATCTCCATTTTTATCATGTTCCTTCTGCATGTATTGGCTTGACCTAAAGCTATCTGAGAGGTGGTAACTTCCTTTCTTTTTCTTTTAAATACAGCATTGAAGATAAACAGAGCTGAAATTAATATCACAGCTTTAAAACTTCATTAGCAATATATTTTCCCCTTTAGTGAGAAATTTGTGCCGAATTCTTGGTCACCAAAATAGGGAGCTGTAGGTTACTAGAGCAGCCAATTTGGAAGAAGAAAGTTTTACATTCCCAAGTATATATATATAAAGAAAGATGAAAGGAGTGACATGAGAAGCTAATAAACCAAAAAACACTGTACATTGGGGTCAGGAACAGCAATGCTTTCTGAAATTTAGACAACTATGGTGCTTTTCCCAATGTATTACTGGTTTCTTTTAGTACTGTTATTAACCTGGATTTTTCTGTCTGCCATTAAACCTTTAAACCAGACTACATCAATGTCTCACTCCTGGAACCCTAAAAAACCTAAAACCCCTTAAAAAGATAAAATTCAGCATTAAACTACTGGGATTTTGTTTTGAATGTTCTGTTATAGACAAGATGAAATTTAGGAAGCTAAGGACTCTAAACCATTAAAGGGTCTCACAGCTGGGAGCATATCTCCTTCAAATTCTATCTGATTTCTGTGCTATGACTTTCTGAAGGCACTGCAACTGCCAACAATAAAAAACTGAGCTGAATCAATCTAACAAATCCACGAGTCACAAACGAATGAACGTTGGCTTCTTCTGTGGCATAAGGCTAAAATTCCATTTAATTTAATTTCTCATAAACACTATGCTCCTTTAGGAACAATTTTTTGGAAGTTTCTCTTTTCTGCCAGCCATTTATTTAAATAAAATATGGTGGAACTTAGTCTTTGAAACCTTTATCCTTTGTTCAATTTCAGACAGATCGGATACACAAATTAAGAATTCATAGAATGATACGATCCACACCACAAAGGGAGTGGAACAAGATTCATTTATTTAGAAAATTTTGCTATAAGAAGTTCTTTTTCTAGATGTTTCCAAATACTTAGAACCATTAGGTCACGAAGTTTTCACTTTTAAAAATGGAAGACTCTGAAATTTCATCCCATGGAAAGTTTTTCTTTTATTTCAAGAGAAAATTTTAAAAACGTATGTATGCTCAGAACTGCCTAGGGAATTTGAAAACCATAGTTTCCACAGTTCTTTTTACAAGATTGATTCTTCTATATCACTACAGCAATCCTTTTAGACATTGTTTTACTTAAACCAAATTGTAGTAGATCTTTAAAGTAGATCTCATTAGTCTAAATTTTATTATTTTATACATAACACAATAACAGGACATTTATCTCTATAGCCTTAATATTTCGTGTAGAACTCAAAATAGGAAGTTAAACATTTTCCTGGCGTGAAGACAATATTCAGGTCTATGATAACCAGATGAACTGCAGTGGAATCTGCAGGAGAACAACTTTAAACAAGAAACGAAGTGAAAGAAATGAAGAGCTAGGAAACAAAGTAAGTGGGAAGAAAAAAAGGAAACCAAAACACAAAGGAATAAAAGAATAGGATAAACATTATTTTTTCCAACATGACTGGTAAGTAGATGAAGACTTCAATACTGAGAATAATTAAAAAGAGACTGGGTTAAGGTGACAGGTAAATAGCACAGAGCTCCCCACAAACTGATGAGAGCTGTTGAACTTCTGTTAACTGAAATTCCAAATTACATGCACGATCTTCAGCCTTCGTAGTCCAAGTGAGTTCTAATATTATTCTATATAATCAACTTAAAAAACCATAGTGTGACAGAAAATAAAACTAGTAATATTGTTGCTACAGGAAAATTCAAATACTACAAGCACAAGTGTTCCTCCATAATCTTACAGGTTGGCACATATGTGAACTTCTGTGGGAGCTGTGTCACATTCAGAAATCTGTCAGAAATAAATTATGATTAGATATTTAAAGATTATCATAATGCCCGTGTGTACATTTTGAAACTTACGGTCACATCAGCAATTTTCATTCTGTTATTTTCTGCCTCTTGCATGCTATGATTTTTAAACTTCATAGATACAATTTCGTGGCGGTAGGATGATATTTTTCATTATGTTCACCAAATCATCTTAAACATATAAGACAGGTAAATGGATTTGTAATAACACACTAGACATCTATACCTCGTGTTTTACAAACATTGTTGTTAGCAGATTTTATCTTTGCTGTACAGTGTAATCTATAAAACTAAAGCTATAGTCCACAGCTCAATTTCTATTCATGCGTTGTTAAATTAGACTAATATTTCAGTATGTAAAACCTTTTGGTCATGTCACATTTTAAAGAAACAGTACTTATTTAAAATAATCTGTATTTTAAATACTTTCAGACTTTCAAACTACTCTAATAGTGACTTTCCCTTTTCTATTCAGGGAAGTCCATAAAAAATATTATTACTTTTATATGGCTTAGTGACTATGTTTGGAACAGTTCCTTGTTATGTGCAAGATAAATGCTTAGCAGATAAAGTTTATTAAAATTAAATACTTACATTATAAAAAGAAAGTTATTTAATAGAGGAACAGATGGTTAATGGACTGTGACTAGCCACAAATGGATTGTGAATATTATAGCAAGAATCTATCAACAGATAGGAAAATTATTCTGGACAAGGACCGATTGCCTGGAGTCAGTACACAATCTAGTTTTAAACCCTGTCATTTTGATTTTTTTCTTTTTCAAATAACATGAACAATTTGATGGAGTCACTTTGCTGGAAACAATTGTACAGAACCAACAAATTCATTATGCTTCAGACCATGAAATCCCAATTGGTCCAATCACAGATACATTTATCATGCCTGTAGAGTTATTATTATAGTTACAACTTATAGCCTTTCCCACTGTGATAACTACTCCTTGTAAATTGGCCAGTTTTGCAAAATGATCCACTCAAATTTCTTCAGAAAACCCAAAACATATTCTTTTTAAATCAGAAGGCTCTTTTGTAATTTAATTTTTCATCTTAAGAATACACTTCAGAAGCACTCTAATAGAGTTTACAACTTAGAAAAGTCTGCACAGTTCTGTGTGTCTCTGTTTACAGAGTTTTTTTACACCTAAGTGTCAAAGCAGTTGTAATGACTAAATCCACACATGACCTCTATCTATATGAAGAGCTTCATTCTTGGTAACAAACACCAGTCTGCTTTGTTTTAAAAATTTTTGTAAGTATTTAAAATGTTGGCACAAGAAACCCTGACTACTTTCTTTTTTCTATCTTTGTCTCCAGTCATAGCATCAGCATAAGATATGAAAGCTGTCCAAGACAGTATAGTACAAGAAACTCACAAAAAGTTAGTCAGCAAGACTAATTTTAAATATTGATATGGATATATTTAAGCTTAATTGGACTCAATAATCCCTGATTCTGTTTCAGTAGCTGCCTTTCACTTTAGTTAGTTGTAAGAAACTACTAATGCTGTTTTAGTACACAGACAATGAGTAGAGTTTCTCTAATGGAAATAAACCAGAAGTAATTCCTCTTTGGATTAAATATTATATATCAGAGAAACATCCCATCTTCAATTCAAGAATTCCAGTGATGGAGAATCCACCAAAATAGTACTTAACCAATGATTCATAGATAAAATGTGTTTCATTGTATTTACATTTTACTTTCACTCTGTATAGTGTAACTTCCAAACATGGGATCTTACTATATTTTATTGGCTATCCAAAGAATTTTTTCATCTGTTGGCACCGAGCTACTTGCAGACTGATCACCCTGCAGCTGTCCCTCAGAAAAAAACATGCAGTTTGAGCTCATTGAGTCTTTAGCTGTTTTTTTTTCTCTTTTTAACTCATGTCTCTTCTCTGTACCTTATAAATTTTCACCACTTTTATTTGAGCACAGACAAAAAATTCAGAGTATTTCCACAAGAACCACAAGCAGGATACACAGAGAACTTAATTTTTTACTCAGCATTCCCTAGTATTGATCACTAGGGATTGCATTAAATTTTTTAAGGAATTGTTTCATGGTACAAACTAACATTCTACTAAACTTCTGAATATCTTCAGACCTCTCAGAGTTGGTGTTTCTGAAGTATTCACACCTATATTTTGTAAATATGGCCTCTAAAGATTTTTCTTCATCATATAACATTATACTAGAGGCATTTCATTCAGCACATTACATAGTCCAGAGAAAATATATTAAAAACAATCTTGTTTGTTACTTCCATTGTTTTTTTTCACACCCATTTCCCCATACCCAAAACCTGGGTAACATACAACTACAGATATCTAATGTCACAAAAAAATGCACTGAAAGATGTCCTTAATTAGAATAACATGCTTGTGCATTTGAAATTTGAAGCCAGAAAAAAAATTTTGAATTAAGAATTGTTTTCTTTAAATTCCTTATCCTTAAAGTTCAAATTTATTTTGTGTGGCAACAGTACCATAACCTGAACCATCAGTTTACTTGGTTTTCTCTTTCTTTAGGTAAATACGAGACTGTTCTTTGTGTTAAATAATGCTAGTTTGCAAAATAAGCAAATGGCTGCTAAAATAAAGGTGTAATAATGAGACTTGAGCACTTGTACCTACAACATCAGCTGAAGCTTGCTTCTTCTAGAGTCTCTCAAGACCATCCTGGTAATCAGTGTTGAAGTTTTAAACACTTTCTATTGATCACTGCACAAAATTATACAGTTTGATAGTTTTCTTGTAGGTAGTTCTGTCTGGTTTTTTTGTTTTGTTAAAAAAACCCCAAACACCACCACTTTTGTAAGTAACACAGACAACAGTAGATTGGATTTTTATTCCAAATAGAAAAGGAAAAACACTTTGCTATTTTAGTCATCTAATTAAGTAACTGATGAACCAGAGATGTTATGACTTTATTTTACTTTGTGTCTATTAGCTGGGCTTTTTTTTTTTTAACTCATTCTGGTGATTCATTATTCTCATGGAAAAACATTGGATCATCTGCCTTTCTTTCAGGTCTGTCAGCAACCAAACAAAATCTAATGAACACGGTAAATGTATAAATCAGCTCTGAATAAATAAAAAATCACAGAGTTTGCTCAGTTAAATGATGGGTGAAAGTCTGTAAGAAGAGAGAACTTGTGCTGTTTTGAAAATACAGATTATTCAAGTCTTCTCATATATACTGGGTACCTGCTCAGCTATTCACAGACTAGATAGTATTTCCTACCTAAGAAGCAACATAATCTGGTTTGTATCATTGTACTTGTTCCTTTTGATACTTCTGCTACTTCAGGAATACTGCTGTTCCATGTCTTTCATCCTAGAACCCTTCTCATTTCCAATGAGATTATCAGAAATCATTTTTCAAATACTTGTTAAGTGTAGCTGTTCCGTAGTGTTGCCTTACACTTGTAAACATTCAACAAGTTCTCCTTCATTTCTTTTGCCCATTGCCAGCAAAGCTGCAAATAAAAGGTTTTTGTGAAAGCCAGCTGACAAACAAGATGTTAAATTTAATTACACAGAATGCAATGCTGTCTATGATAAAGGAAGATTAGACTTATTTAAGGTAGCACTTAACAATCAAGCTACTTCTAATCTTCAAAAGCCACCTCTGCTCCTTCATGCTTATCCATGGGTTTAAGATAAAAATTATTGCACCCATTGTGCCAAGGACTTCTTTCTTACAAAGATTAAAAGCATTTTCTCATGAGTATTGCAGAACCCTCAATGCGGGAGTCTTGAGTGAATTGTGGGATGGAGGAAAGAGCACTTGCTTTTGAAGAGTTAAGGGTGAATCATGAGTCCTTTTCTTAGCTCACTTGTCTGACGTAGCACAGTAGGAGAGGATCAACAAAACCTAGCTCCTCCAAAGTTTCTCTTTGAAATTCTAAGCTGCTTACTCTAAGAACCTTAGGAGCAGTCTTGCGCTCCTTGAGCTTCTGTACTGTGCCTCCAGATGTACATGCTCAAATAAGAGTTAAGCAAAACTTTGGCTATACAAATACCTCTAAACTTGCAACTAGCTTGCATCTTGCTCACTTGGAACTCTCTCAATTGGGATACAGAGCTCAGATTATTAGTTGCTTCTGGTTTGTTTTCTTCTGTACTTGCAGGTGATTGCTATACCACACAGAAGTTGGAGAGGATGCCTCCAAGTTATGGAGTAGGACACTTCTGACCAAACTAGAAAAAGCAGACCAAGGGTTATAACCAGAAAAGTTACCTTCCCTTTATACATCTGACATTGGCCAGAAATCACGAGAGCAGATTTCTGCAGCTGATGTTAGATGTCATTCCCTGCTCAGAATAACTGCAATGAAGCAATACTTTAGACACACAGGGCAGTGTAAAGGACAATTGTGGTAGTACTGTAAGTTTGTTTGGTTTTTTATACAAAAGGTCTCATACTATGTGATAATTCCTGCTTTCAGTATGTCAGAGTAAATCTGGCTATTTTGGGGGTTTTTACTGGTTTCAGACTCCTATTCACTTTTTTTCACAGAACACATCTGTATGAAGAAATCTATAGAAGGACTTTAACTCAAATTCTCTGGTCCCTATAGATTGAATTCTGTCCCTGCTTCATAAGAAGACATAGCATATGCCCCAGAAGTTGCTCCAGCTTTTGACTTCACGGACAAGACAAACTAGCCTCCTTTGCTTCATGTCTAATAACTTTCAACACAAAACGCTGACACCTCTCTACCATGGGCAGAGTCCCAAAGTAACTGTTTTAAATTAAGTTCACATATGTGATGTTCTATCTCCCTTCCTTATCCTTTTGTGACCTGAATTAATCTGTTGACTGAATGCTGAAGCTAGTGCTAGAGGTCCCAGTCTCCTAAAGAGGACTTCAGCATTCTCAGCATTTTGCACCTCAGGCTTCTATGTGGTTTTTCACTCTGTACATTATTTCATTCACTGTGTGATTCCTTTCTGAGGAGCTTTACGTATTAATCACTGTCTTCTACTAGAGAAAATTCAGGTCATCTTCTCTGTCTAGATATATTGAATGCACCACAGATTTATTTTTATTGTAGCTCCACAAGCTGTTTTTGTTGTGAAGTCCCACAGAGTCTCTGTAATTTTTACTGAAGAATAATCAATGAAAGTTATTTTGTTAACTGTTTTTCTCCCCATGGTTGTTTGAAAAATAAGCAAAGTTTTAATTCATTAAAAATTTAATGAAATATTGCATTTTAATCATATTATAGTAGGTTACTCTGTGTGAGTCTCCACTTATACGCATTTGTTGTGCAGAACTCTTGCTCATCTGTTATATAAACATTAGTAGGTACATTTGTTCCAGTAACTTGACAAATATTTCAACAGATGAATGCCAACAATTTAACATAAAGCTAGAAAAATTAATTCAAACCTTCCAGGTGGTACAACACAGGTGGCAGATGCATAACTGACGTTGAGAAGGAAGGGAATGAAGAAAGCAAATCTGGCATTTTACACTGCATGATTTTGTTTTTACAGTTTTGATTGCAGTTTTGATTTCCTAAAAATCAAATAAGCTAATTACACGTTCTTGTAATTAAATACAGTAACTTTAATTAGGTCAGGAAAAAAAAAAAATCAGAAAGTGTAGCCAAAGGATCTATTACTCATAAAGCTATATCCAGCTTATTTTATTTTTCAGGCTCGGAATGATCTCAAATGCATTTTCAGCCAATACCGCTTGCAAGAATGTCTGTAGTACAAAGTTATCCAAGTGCAGTGACCACTGTTCTTATCATGTGAATATCAGATGTCTCTTTCTTATTATAAAAAAATCATTTGATATATATACTTCATTTTAAAAAGTCTGTTTAACCTGGGACTCTAGATAACTCTCGAGTTCTATGGCATCTCTTAAACTAATAGGTGTCTTCCATGCATATTACCTTTTCCAGTTAATTTATATTTCCATCTGGTAGAGTTACACAGTAATATCAGGCTCCAAAGTTATTTATATTTATACTACAGTGGAAAAAAAGTGGTCTGGTTTTTCGATGGGGTTTTGGGCTTTTTTTTTTTTTTTGCTTATTTTTTTAGTACAACTACTTATATGTAATATATCATTTCAGATCCTGAGGAAAAGCACCCTTGCATCCCCTCTAGAGCTGCTTTCAATGTAACTGCCTAGGTTTCTCTGAAATTTTTTGGCTAGTTTGTCCTGTCATGGGCATGTTTTCTCAGAATGCCTTCTCAGATGTCTGTTTCTTTAAATTTGACAGATGCACACTACAGCTTTTCTAGAACGGTTGTTCTGTCAACAGCTATTAGTGCTGCATGTGCTGTTTTTCTGACTCTGCTAAGTATTAACTTTTACTAAAGCTTTTCCTATCACACTTAGGAAATAACAGTCCATTGCCCTACAAAAAACATAAAGTATAAATGTTGGAATCGTTTACTGGCATCCAGTTCCATTTTGATTCAGTATACACGTTGCATTACCAGTAGCATCACAGCTCAGAAGACATTCCTAATAAACCAAATCACTTTAGGATAGCATGATTTTATAATTATCATTATTGTGGGACAATAATTCTGGCATATATTTAACAGTGACAACATAATGAAGAGATAAAGTATGAAAAACAACTTTAGTATTTTGAAGACTATCGATCGCGCATGCTATGCAAAATCAAGAAAGCTACAGTTCACGAAATAAAACAGAGCTTTCAGATTAAGAGAATGTAAGAAAAACAGTATGGCCATGACCACTTTCCCATTGACATATGGAACTAAAACAGCAGCAGGGCCACGGAGTTTCGGCTTTAACCTCCAGCTATAATCTTCAGCTACCTAGAACCGTCCCCCCTCTCTACAAATCCACAGAAAAAAGCACACTATCCAAACCATTTATTCATTTCCAATATGGAAGATAGATAAGTGGTTAATTGCTTTTCACTACCTAGAACTTCATAAAAAGATTAGGCAAGAGAAAGAAACAAACACATAAGAAAAATATTTACACTCTTGATTCAGTTATGTGTTTTTCCTCTCACTAACTTTGATAGAAGTTGCATATGTGAGAAATATCAGCCTACTGCTTTAGAGCTATGGGGTATCACACATAGTTCTCTCTCTGTGAAAAGGTCTTCAGATTCTGTAGTCATTCCTATAATAAAGACATTTCATGTGTTTGTCTACTTGATATTTTTCCACATACTTCTAAAATTTCCAATATCATTGAAGATGAAAACAAAACAGCCTTATGAGGAAAGTGTCTAATCCAATCTCTTATGAACATTTGACTACCCTCGCTGCCAAAGTTCAGCTCTAAGGTGCTGCAGTATCACTGTGACTCCTAACAAGCTTATTATGGGACTATAACTTTTCAGGCTGTATTCCTGTCAAAGGGTTATCTGTGAATTCCCGCTAATGTCCCCTCCACATTGCATTTCAGTCTGTTACAGGCCTCAGCTATGGTAACTTTACTTAAATCTCTGTTTGTGGTGGTTCATGGAACTTTTAATTTATTTTATTTCCTTTGTGTCAATCAAAACAAATGTTATCCCACTAATGTTAATATTAGACACCTTTTAACACCTTCACAAAAAATTACTCACTTACTAGTAACTCTATTTAGAGTAAAAATGGGGGAGACCGGGGGTTTTGTTGAGGTGCAGCTTTAAAATCCATCCATACTGGAAATGAACATTAGAACAAGGGCTTACATTTTCATTCCATGATATTTTTCCCTTCTGTAAGAGTGAAAGAAATCTGAGTAACTCTGCTTTCTATAACAAAAATATTTCAAAAGGCTAAGACAGTCTCAGGCAGACTAGTACAACATAATGCTTGTAATAAAGGGACTAAAATAGGCCTCTACAATCTCACCCAAAATACTATGTTCCAGGAACACTTTTTGTCAACTTTACCCTCTGAAAGGAAGATGATCTGTTTACATCATGAAGACTTTCATACTTCCAGCACAAGTTGCAAGCACTTCATTTTTACAGTTTAGATCAGAATGCAAATCTGTTAACATAAGTGTATTGAAAATACCAGAGGGAAAATCATTATCCGTTTTTCTCTAACACTGACAAGAAATGAAATGGTATAGGACACACTTTATTCTAACAAGACTGTTGGAAACAAACACTGATTGACTGACCTACCATTTCTGCATCAGAAGTACTTGCAAAATAAATCATGACAAAGCTTCAAGCAAGTATAATAGTATTATACCAAACAGATGTTAGAGTTTATAAAATCCTCAAAAAATCCAGCTTTTGTTAAAAGTCATTTGCAAAGCTTTTGTCAAGTGTAAACAAAAGCAGGATGAAATCCAGACTGATGACTCGGTTTTCCATGTAATATTTTGAAATCATCTTTGCAGCATGAAAATCATTTTTACTAAACTTAGGACTTTTAAATCTGGAGGCAACAAAACCAACAATAGTTTGATTGTGCTAAATGACACAATCCAGATTTATAGCAACCTATCTGTTCAGAAGTGCATGTCATAATCTAGTAAAAATTCCCCCAGTAAACGGCAAATGCAGGCAGTTATATACTTATTTACCTAACCTGCTCCATATTCTGCTTTACATTCCCAACTTCCATTAAAAGAATGTTGAAGATTTTCCTAACGCTTTCCTAAACTACATCTGACTTTTTTTTTCACTTTTACTTTTTATTTTTGACTTTTAAATGACAATAGCTCAGATTTAGGTACTGCCTAACCTAAGCATGGCAAGAGCTACCTGTTTTGGCGAGATGTTCTGATGGCTCTAGGCTGCTGCCCAGTTGCTTTAGCTAAGCTGGACTTACTGCTGATATTTTTTTTTTCCTTGACTAGGCTATTTACATTCCAAACACCGTTCTGGTATTGTGTCGGACACTATAAACAAACGTCTTTAGATCAGGGCAGATCATGTGGCAACCTAGATCTTAGTAGTCTTACTCCTGTATGAAGTTCCACTAAAGATAGTAGGCAAAGGTATTTTCTATGGGGCCAAACATTGCAAACTTTAAATTTTATGTTTTCTTCTTGCACAGTCCTGATTCTTCCACTCTCTGTCAATCCTGTTGGGCATAAGGTCCTGCCTACTGTGTCTACTTTGTGCTTAGTACTCCTCGTAAATGCAGTGTTTTCACATTTCTGTACATAAATAACTGCAAGTAAATTTAAAGTCAGAGGGACTTTCTGTTTCCTTCCACAATTTGGTGCCATCTTCACTCAATTTGGAGGTATATTGCAAGCTTCTGTGTGATTCATAAATCCTCACCTGGATTGCTGTTTTGGTAGCCTACTTCTGAACAAAGAGTCCATATCTGGATCTTTGTTTTGTTTGCTTAAGTCACTGACACTTATTAAAAAACCCAGTATTTCTCTGCCCTTAATTGAATAGGATGACATCCTTTGATAATTCTCGGAACTGGGGGGCGTCATCAGTGGAAGAGACCCTTTACTGCCAAATACCAGAGTGACACAAATTACTTTAGGAGAAGGCAGAGACTCCCTAAGTTTTATAGATTGCTTCTGGGCAGAATCTAGTCTTCTCTCAAGGGAACTGATCTTATTTCCTGTGGAATTTGTAACATAGAAAGAGACACAGCACCTAATACTTGTCTTTCAAGTTACCGCAGATCCTAAACTTCCCTGCCTGCTCAGCCTTTTCTATTTCCTGCCTTTGGCAGTTACACCATAGGATCCTTTTAAAAGTTAATAGATGCGACATAAACAATTACGGCACTTCAAAGTTCACTACACAGAACAACTTCAGTAAAGAGGCAGTAAGAACAAGAAATTCTAGTCTTCATAATACCGAAATCAAGTGCATCTTAAGTACAAGTGGCTTTCCAATCCTGATCTGCAGGGATGTAGAGTAATTGCATCCTCTTAATACTATCTCAGAACCTGGAATGAGATAGTTTCTAAAATGAATGAAATAAACAAATAGATGGGAAAAATTAACAGAAAAAGAATAAAAATTCATTTTGTAGTACTTATTAAAACAGAGTGTGTCCAAATGGTGGTTAAATGGTGATTGATTAGTTTATGAACAAAGCCCTTAGCTAAATCATAGTTGAGCATGAAGCTACCCCCCACACCAGTCATCCTTAGTCTAACTAATCTTGCTGTTTCTAGAGGTTAATGTAGTGGTGTTGAATAAATAGATAGAGGCATTGAACACCACCACAGAAGAAACCAGCTCAGCAGGAGACAACCCAGATTCATACTGGCTGTCATATTAAAATAGAAAGTAGATCATAGAATAGAATTTGCTAACATGGAAAATCCAGATTGTTCTGTATTCTATGAAAACTTTAAACCTACTTTAAATCACTGTGTACAGGTCACAACTTGCTTCTTCTTTCAAAGTGGTTTGGCTTTAGCAGTTATTAAATGCCATTTTTATTTTGCCAGACTTCTCTGGAAAATTTTCCTATTTCTCTTCTTTTAGTTATGAGATATCCATTAAAAAAAAGAACCCAAAATATCTCATACTCCACTCCCACCAATTATTATCCAAGGCTTTCAGCATGTTTCTTCAATATTTTTAATTAAAACATTAATAACAACCCTGGAATGTAAATGTAGTAATGTATCCTATACAGATTAAGAAACAGAATCCGAATAAACTGATATAAAGCCAAAAATATCTTTTTTTAAAACTTATTAAATGTCACACCACATTTCTTTACAGACCAGAACATTTACTCTTCGAACACGAAAGCACTACACGAAGTCATCCTTAGAGGCGAATACTGCTGAACCTGCTGCTAATTTAACTTTAATCCAATATATTGAATCACAGACTAATTTGGTCAGTCTTGGGTTATATTCAGGTCTGCTTCAAAATCCAAGTGAACAAATACATGCTATCCCAAGATGAAGCTAAATAAAAGCAGAAATGATATTCTGAGGGTTGAATATAGGCAAGTTTAATGACTGACCTTTATATTGGGAATAGTCAAGGACTGGCCAGATTTCTGCTGCAAGTAGAATGTGAATAAACCAGAAAATCCCCACTGGATTTAAGAAGTCATATTTAAACATCCATGAGAAAAAAAAGACAGTTCATTTAGGACACTGTCAAGTTCACATTTTTAATGCATTCACAGAATCACAGAATCACAGAATGGCAGGGATTGGAAGGGATCTCTGAGGATCATCTAGTCCAACACCCCTGCCAAAGCAGATTCACCTGGAGCAGGCTGCACAGAGACAAATTTATTTCCACACATTTCCATCTCATGATTCACATCAAAACTTTAACTGTACAGAATGAGGCTGAAGGACCCTAAACAACCTTACCCACCACTTGCCTTATATTCAGGTCAGATACATCATGATGCTTCCTTGCAGGACTCTTAACACCTACTGACAATATTGACTAAAAATATTGGCATGCCACTCATCGTTCAGAACTAGCATACTTCAAAGAAAAATACTTTAAATTAGTACAGCTAGATTCAATGATACCATTATTGAGTCATGTGCTATATTATAAAGGCCTCCTTCAGGGTAAAATTTCCAGAAACTGCAATTTCAGTGTACATCTAAAGATTTCAATGATTTAAAACAAATATTACTACTTATGTTTCCCTACAGAATGCAGGAGAGATTAATATTCCAGGGATATTTTGCAGGTTTTTTTATCATTTTTAAAACATCTATAATTCATGGCCAAAAACCCTACATTTTAATGCCCAGAAGACTTCCTTTATATTTCACGTATTTGTTTTGCAAAACGAACTTACTTCCAGCATTACAACGAGACACCCAAACAGCAGGTCAGACAACTTTTCACAGAATCACAGAATGATAGGGGTTGGAAGGGACCTCTGTGGGTCATCTAGTCCAACCCCCTTGCCGAAGCAGGGTCACCTACAGTAGGCTGCACAGGATCTTGTCCAGGCGGGTCTTGAATATCTCCAGAGAATGAG
>Ga0065711_1040756_pt1 | contig 16704 bp, 9 predicted proteins | sample Hoacrofraction12_FD_59098 | JGI IMG/M metagenome (GOLD analysis project Ga0065711, IMG submission 59098) | Hoatzin crop microbial communities from Cojedes, Venezuela - Epithelial fraction 12 v2 (version 2) | ecosystem: Host-associated > Birds > Digestive system > Esophagus > Crop | place... | reverse complement strand
TGACGTCACATGGTATGGAATACTGGGCTCTGTTTGGCCAGGTGGGGTCAGCCCCCACCCCCCGGCTGTGCCCCTTCCTGGAGTCCGGTGAAAATTAACCCTGACCTGGCCAAACCCAGGACATCAAGTCATGAATGTTCCGTTACAGCTGCATCTGCTTCATCTGCCCCTTTTATATGACGTGTACCTCGAAAGACAAAGACCAGGTTTCAGAAGCATGAAAATTTCCTTGTGACTGTTTCATCAAATAGCATGCAAACGGGGGACAGAGGGGAGTCACTTGCTGATGCCCTCCTATCCTGTGTGAGCTACAAAAAAGCGTCTGTGCAAACGATCCCCTGGCAATAGCCAGAGGAGGCACTTGTTGCCACTTCAAAAAAAAATTGGTGGTTATTAAAATATTACAGAACAAAATAGGTGTGAGCCCACATTCCCTCTCCACTCCCACCCAACTCTTCATATCTCCGCTGTGGACCTCAGGGGTCAGTACTTCTCTACTTTCAGGGTCTGAATCTGCACATAAATGCAGTATCAAAGAGAATAAAGAGGAAGAGAAGCAGGAGAGCTCTTTTGTTTCAAGAAAATCATGGCAGCAGTGAATCAGCAGGATGCCAATAGTAAGTAAAATATCCATTCCAATGGGATCACAGTTCTTTGGCTGCCTGTCTTCCTCCTTTCTAACGTACTGTTATCCACAGGGACTAACTCATAGACGTTCCTGCCATTCTTCTTAACGGGGTTAACTAGGATCAGATCATGAGTAAAGATTCCCTTTTAAAACTTGTTTCTTTCATTACAATGCTTTGCAATAATTTTTCTAGCCTCTGTTCACAGACTGAAGCCTTCCTATCCCTTTGCTGCCTAGCACTGAAGAAACTGAAGTAAATCTTCTTGGTGTGCTCTGTGCTTGCAAAGATGCAGTCGCTCACTCCAGTAAGTCCCTACCATTTACACTCACCCCAAGGGCTGCTGGCCTCCCAGGTGCCAGCCATACTTAAAACTCAGTCCCTAAGACTGCTTTTGCTTCTTTTTTTGTTGGCCCCTCTGATTTTTGCAGCTTGTAGTTTGTGAGCATGATCTTTTTGTGCTCTCCCAGTGTACACCATGAGCGTACAGGAGGGGACTGACTTGGACCACAGCTGACTGACATTGTGGGCATGGCCTCTGGGTAGGTCACCTCAAGGGTGCTGAGCTACTTAGGACTGAGGTATCCGGTACCAGGCTCAACAGAATCTGAATTCTGCCTTTACCTGGAATAAAACTGCTCCTGAACTGCAGTGGCAAAGGCAGCTGCCTTGTAGGAAGTGTTGCCTCACCACCACTCTACTTCCTTCTAACAGCAAAGCTTCCCCCCGCAGTGACTGTGGCTGCGGCAGTGTCACACAGAGCAGCTGTCACAGCAGTCGGACACTCCTGTGGGATGCTGTTCTCGTCTTCGTGGGCTGCCAGCACTGGCTAAGAGGATCCCTCCTTTACCCATGCCAGGTGACCTCGGTGCTGTGCGTGCTGGATGAAGGTGACAATCACAAATTCATCCAATTCCTCGTTGCAGCTGCAGTGAAGAGGTACCATGACCTCTCCATAAGCTCTGTCCCTTAAAAATCAGGATCTTAGTGCTTCCTATTCCATTGGAATGGAAAGGGGACGCAACAATGATATTCACAGTGTTTAAGGCTCTGGATTTTAGCCCCTCCTATGAGGGTGAACTCTGCTTTTAATCACGTTTATCACTCAGCCCTGCTGTGCCTGGCTAGGTAGCCAAGGTCTGGCCATAGTGAACTCTTGCCTTGAGCTATGTTAATTAATTCTGCTGCTCTTAAGTCACCGAGTAAGGATTTCTCTCCGAGTACCACATCACAGGTCTACGGGATTTCTAACCCAAGCAAGGAAAATGTGCACTGAAGCACCCGAGTGGGGACTTGCTGGTCCAGTGCCTTCCTCCAGTGCATCAATAGATGGCAGCAGGCGGTTCCTCCAGGAGCAGTCTCCAAAGCAGCGGCAGCAGCAGCAGGTGATGATCTTCCCTTGTGCTTGCAGCGGTTCGAGGTTTAAATCTGCCTGCAGACACTGCTTAGGATGCTGTCCCCTTTAGAAGCAAAATGGGTTGGTTCTCAGGTAGGTTGTATGTTGTTATTGTAGTATCACGGAAGCAGTAAATAAGTATTGGCCTCTTACTCAATAGTATCATAAGGAGATTAAATATTTGGAACCTAACAGACTTTGTGCTAAATTCATCTGGTTTCTTGACAGTCTTGAGTGTTCACAATCCCACTTCTTTCCCTCCTCCTTGAGTCAGACAATTTTGCAACAATCTGGCAAGGGGATATACTTTTCTGAGAAAAGGACAGGTAGATTCAGTGTTTAAGAAGATTAGGAAAAAACCCATGTCTTTAAGGAAGGCTACCATGCTTCATGGACTTACACGCTCCCTTTCATTCTGAACATTGCAATTGTGAGTTTTACACAGAAGCTGTTTGCTCAACTTTGTCACTCTGTGTTGAGCCGTGAGCAATAGCAGCAGCCTGTGTTCAAAAATAAGCTCAAATTCCACATGGGAGAATATAAACCCAAATCAAGTGTTTGTCCAAAGCAATCCCCTACTCACTTTAACAAATAAATTTAAAAAAAAAAAAAAGGATGAGAGGAACTTTTGATATGTCCAACACTCCTAATGACATAACATAGAGCTGAAATCATTCACTGATACAGAAATGCAGAATTTAGATGAAAAAAAAATACTTTGGGTCCAAGTCAGAGCTGGAAAAAATCTCTTTAGCCTTTGGGAGCTATTGGGTTGTGCTGTAAGGCACTATGCCCATAGTTTGAAGGTATAGCTTTGTTTAGTTCTTCCTAATGAACAGTTGCATTGCACTTCAGAGTGGCTGTGTTGAATATTACCTGTAATGACCAGAGTGGTGGAAGAGAGCATCACTATAGTGCAAGTTTTAACGTTCCATCTAGTGGATAGAATTGACACCCTCTGGTGTTTTTATCCTGATGTGAGACTAAAAGACTATGTAAGGCATCAAGCTTATGGTTAATGACCAAGCTTCTGCCTTGCGAATAGTATTAGCAAACCCTTTATCAAGAAGACATAGTGTCTCTGTGAGCTGGCTCCACAGTCACAGGCATCAATTCATCATACTCATTTACTGTGAAAAGAGCAAATTTCAGTCTGCAGTATGATATAATGCTTTGCTTCCCAGACTTCTGCAAAGTAGAAAAAAAAAATTTAAAGCCAAGGTTTCTTGCGAAATGATGTAAACGTAAAATTCAATTGAAGTAAAGGTGAGCTGTCTTCCAAACTGCTGATCTCAACCTTTCAAAAAAGACCTTGAGGTGATGTTCTCAGTATGAGCACATAGGTTTTTGAGTCAGGAAGCGCTGGGTGAAGAAATACAACTGAAATCTGTGGGAACCCCCCCCTCCCTGCATGGAAGACTACATTCCTTTTGGGGGTATGAAGGTGCTTGGCCTATTCTTACATCTCTGCTTTCACAGCATAAGGCATATTTTGACATATCAGCTGTATTACAATGTTTGGGAGAAGGAATACAACAGCTTGTTAATATTTCAGGGCTGCTCTGGGCCTAGACGATTTTCAGACTTGGTCTCACTCTGAATATTTGTGCATGGTTTGAGTTTATCGACTAAGAAACTGTACAGCCTAAAGAGAGAGAGGGGAAAAAAAGGAGTGAACAGAGACTAAAGGTGTTTGATGAAAGTATAAAGGCCGAGAAACCTGGTCAGTTTATTCAGGAGCTCCAAGGAGGCATTAACGCGAGAAAGATTATCACTTTTCAAATATCCTCTTAAAAAAGATAATCTGAGCAGCCATATTTTTGCTTTGATATCACTTTTTTGTTATTATTTTCTAGATAGATAAAACCACGATGTATTCCAGTATCTAAAAGACACTGAACATGAACGTGATGCCTTGCCATCTGTCTTTTTCTGTACGACATACTCAGAAGCACAATAATTGAGGCAGAATTGCTCTGTATGCGGATAGTCCAAGCCTTGACATGTGAATACTGTCAATGTAAGCATTAACATACTATTCTAAATTTTTCCGATTTGAAACAGAACCTAAATAGCAGAACAAACCCAGCTGCAGATACCAGCCATCAATATCTTTTCATTTTATATTTCACGGATATGGCAGAGCTGCTGTGTTTGTAGTTTTCCACACAGCTGAAAAAGTCAGCACTGAATTACTCACCAGCCTTTGGAAGTCTTTTATATGTGCTGGCTTCTGTGAGCTGTAGAGCACCAGCATTCATACTCTAAAAGACTAAATCACTTCCTTCCTCTACCCTAATATATATCAGGATGCGTGTGTCTTCGTGGTTCCTGGGTGATAAGCCATCAGCTTTACATCCTATGCTGATTGTTCTGGAATTCCTTCAGAAAGAATTCAGGGAAGCTAAAAAGATGTGTAAACAGAGAATGAGACATGTCTGTGATAAATAGCATCACCTGAATCCTCCTTCACAAGCAAGCGCTCTTCAGCTACACCGCACTTGAAACCTGCTGTTCATTCTGCCTGCAGCAGCAGAAGTTGGTACCTTCCGTCTGGCAAATCGAACAGAAAGGAGGAGGTGAGATATTTGGTTAAATGAAAGTTGCACTGGAAATGGCCTGAGGCCATTTCTGTGGGTGCAATTTGACGCTGCGGATGACTTGATTGAACAGCTAATTGTCCCGGAAAAGCAGCATCCCCTTGGCTCTTCCCACCCTCCGCGTGTGCTCCCACCACTTCCCTGGCGCTGGTGGTTCCCTGTCTGCCCGGAGACAGTCCTGTGAGCTGAGAGCTGCTGTCGGGCGGAAAGCGTAAGGAAGAAGGGGAAAGTGGGATCACGCCTTACAGCAGTAACTAGCTCTTGTCTTTGCTTAGCTGTGTTATTAACAGCACCCTTGGGGACTGGAAGAATGTGCTGAGCCTTGTAAATCCAGCAGTTTCTGCAGCAGAAGTTTCTGGGGTGCAGGGCATTGCTGGATACAGAGAGGACAGGCTTTGCTGTCTTATTCCAGGCTTACATTGGTGACATTTGTCTCGTTATGAGAAGCTAGCAGACTTTGGTCATCTGTGTGGACAGAGTAACCTAAGCTTGTATGTCCAGGAATGCTCATTTTGATGAGAGGTTCACACCAGTCCAGCTAACAGTGAAGTGTTACCTGCTGTGCCTGAGCAGACAGAAGAACAGAGTCGAAATTGCTGCAGTTTGTTCTGAGCTTACTTTAATTCAGTGTTGGCCGCTGAAGAACTAGCTTAAACCTAACTGCAAGAAGGTACTCTTATTGTAACGCCAGCTCAAAATGTGTGTCCCAGTCTCCAGAGGGATTAAATCCATCATCGTCATAGGCCAACAGCACTTCATTCAGTGTTGAAGGGCAAAGCTAAGCAGGAACTTCCCCAGTCATTGAGGCAGTCCTGAAGGGCATGCTAGGCTCATAAGGCTATGGCTCTGCAGCTCTCAAGGGACTTTCTGATGGACCAGTGGAGGGACTGTTGGTTGGTTTGCTTTGGTTGTCTGAATGAACATGTCTAGTGCTATTTGAGACACCCTAGGGTAATCTGGACCTCCAGAAAGGTGCAGTTTTCCAGCCTTTTTTTTTTTTTGCCAGCCCCTTCTTGGATATGCCAAGACATCTCAAATGCATGAGATGATGTCTCCTTTTGGACAGCTGTGACTGCTCTGTGACCAGCCTGGCCGAAATGTTTAGCTCCAGTGGGAGGTGTACAGCTGAGAATCACCATCAGAGCGGTGCAAGAAATTAGTCAGCTTTGCAGTCCCACTTTTCTGATCTTGTTTCCTCCTGGCTAGATATGACAGCTTCCCGCTCAGAATGGTGACTTCTCAGCATTGTCCTCCTGAGCGTCTGGCTCTCCCCATGCATAGCGTAAGGAACCTTGTGCCTCCACTGCAGTAGTGATTTTCACTGTAGGAGCCGGGCTTCTTAAAGTTTGGCTCACCATGTGTTTCTGCCTAATTCGTCTCAGGATATGTGACATAGATAGGTCCTTCTGTAAATTTGCATCCACCTCTTAGGTGTGTCAGAGCTAGTAGCTAGTAGACAGGATCACAGAATAACAGAATGGTAGGGGCTGGAAAGGACTTCTGAGGATCATCTAGTCCCACCTCCCTGCCAAAGCAGGGTCACCTACAGCAGGTTGCCTGGGACCTCGTCCAGGTGGGTTTTGAATATCTCCAGAGAAGGAGACTCCACAGCCTCTCTGGGCAGCCTGTTCCAGTGCTCCGTCACCCTCAGAGGGAAGAAGTTTTTCCTCATGTTCAGATGGAATTTCCTGTGCTTCAGTTTGTGCCCATTGCCCCTTTTCCTGTCTCTGGGCACCACTGAAAAGAGTTTGGCCCCATCCTCCTGACACCCACCCTTCAGATATTTCTAAGCATTTATAAGGTCCCCTCGCAGCCTACTCTTCTTCAGGCTGAACAAGCCCAGTTCCCTCAGCCTCTCCTTGTAGGAGAGATGCTCCAGTCCCCTCATGATCCTCGTAGCCCTCCACTGGACTCTCTCCAGTAGCTCCTCATGTTTCTTGAAGTGGGGAGCCCAGAACTGGACACAGTACTCCAGATGGGGCCTCACTAGCGCAGAGCAGAGGGGGAGGATCCCGTGGCAGAGCTGAGAAATGTATGAATACAACCTAAAAGGACCCTAAATCTGACCTTGCTCATGGATGCTTCAGCAGACGGGTGAAGCAGCGGCTAGAGGAGACAGAAATCTGGTCAGGAGGGACCTCCCCTGGGTCATGGAGAGGAGGGAGCAGCCAAGAGGGAGCTCTGTCACTGTGCATGCTGGCAGTGCTGCCTGCATGAACTGGACTTCAGCCTCCTGATACATCCTGGTCTTTGCCCTGGGAATTCAAAGGATGGTTTGGTATCGCTGTAGCCCCTGAGGAAGATGCGTGTCTTGGTTGGAGAACAGAAATATCCCACCTGGTGTGGGTGCCACCGCTTTTCCGTGTGGAAACTGATTCAGTCCCTTCCAGAGCTCTCAAAATAGCATATGGAAATGTGTTCTTGCTTTCGCATTCATTTTGTTCTGCCTTACACCTGTTAGACTTCAGATTTTCCACATAAAGAAGCAGCCATTGCCTTTCTTCAGAAGATAACTATTCTTTTTTTTTTTCCAGAGCCAGCTGAACAGCTTGTGTTCCTGATCAATTTAAAAAAAGCTGTTCACCTAAAACCACAGATAAGTGAATCATATTCAACGAGGTCATCTATTCCCAGCTAAATAAATGACTTTTCTTCCAGGGTAATGCAATCTTCTGTTACACAGAGATTAAATTACTGGGTTTAAAAAAAGCCTTAACCTTTTAAAATATCAAAAGTTTGGGAATTTGCTTTCAACAGTCTCACTAGCAGAACAGTCTACCAAAGCAAAACAAGAAATGTTTCTTCTTCAAAATCTTCAGAAAATATGTGAAATGTTTCAGCATTCTAGTACACAAAGCTATGTGCTGTTTTGGTTTTTTTTTCTCTCTACTGTCCCTAAACTGGTCTATTTATTGCCATTACTGCTACAGCTACAAATGGCTTATGACTTCAAAAAGTCAGTTAGGAGACTAGCTTTGAATCTCTCTTCTACATAACTCCTGTCTGTGGCTGGTGTGTTGCCAAGGGAGCTGCATTGTTTCCTAGTGCAGCAAATGGATAAAGTTAAATTTATATCTTGCTACGTGCTGGAGAAATAGAGATGTAGTTATGTATGCATTACCTTGAATATAAAACATACAGAGCTCCCCACCTCCTCTGTCTGCTACAAGGCATGCATGAAAATGTCCCCCTGGAATAGAAATAAAGCCGTAAAACACCATGTCTGTAGCTAGAGATGAGTCAGATGCAGACTTCAGAAGTGGATCCAGGCTTCAAATACCACCCAAATCTGTGTGTGTGATCAAAGGTTTTGGTTTTGACCCAACTCTAAATCACCATAACAGCCTGCATAAAATTCTGAATCCATAAATCTCTACCATTTTATACATCCATTCAACCATATGGAGCTCCTTTCTCAAACTGGAGCTGAGCAAAGAAAGGAGGGGATGCCTTGCTGGGTGCTGCAAGCCAGAGGTATGACTCCTAGGTCATCTACAGAGCTGTCTTGTGGCCTCGGATAAACAATTTAACCCTGGCTGGCATTTCACCAGTGATAGGACCCAAAGGGTAGCGACGGGGCTGACTGTATTGCCAGCAGGTGCCGGGGAAGGAACAACTATGCTGTTGCACCCTTGGGCACAGGGACGCGGGGTCCCCACACCCTACAACGCGAGGCCTCCTGCCACCCACCCCAGCAGTGCATGTGGGGCTGATCCCATGTGGGGCATGCACGGGAGAAGGAGCGGGAATATCTGGGCATGGCTGCCCTTTTGTAAGCACAACTCTTGGCCTCCTCCCAACTCAAAGCTGCCTTCAACCTCTTAAACAACCCACTGTCTTGGTATTCCTTCTGTCAGTAGGATAAATGCTTCCGCCACTTCACAAATTTGGTAGACCTGGGGAGGGGTGAGAATGTTTTTTAAACTTTGGGGCACTGAGATCTAGAGGTCGTGAAAGCACAGATTGACCGGCAGGCAGCGGGGAGAAGTCTGAGATATTTTGTGGACTTAGTCAAAACCGTCAGGTTATGTGTTTGTTTTGGTGTTGTTTCCTAAGTAAAATTTAGTTTTGAACTAAACCTCCTTATTAAAATATTTAGTTTTGTTTTCTAGATTTCATTTGTGGTAAAATGTTTTGTCCCAGACAAGTCCCATTTTTTGTACGACAGGCAAACCGAGAAACAGCTCTAAGCACAGCTCTCTTAAATGACGTTTGCTTTCTCTTCTACTGTATTTACAGTTGCCTTTTTGGTGAGTGCAGGAAGTGAATCAAAGTACCAGCTAACCTTCAGGTCAGACATGGGTATCAGACTGCGCTTTAGTGAAGTCTCCCAATGCACTGTGACCTATTATCTTACATCCCCATATGTTACATCCTTCTGAAGCACTATGCATATATTTTACCTTCTGGAGACGTCCTGAAATTAATTAATGATGACCTACGAAAGTGTGATGAGGAGTGCTTGTATCTCCCTCAGTGAGAAAAGGACTTTATGTATCACCGCGTAATACTTCATTAAGCTTCACTGAAAATGATCCCTCGCAGTCATAAATAAACGTAACTTAGCTCAAATTTAGTATGGCTTTTAAAAATCAGCAAGTGATTTTTGTTGTTAAGGTAATGGAGGGGATTGAGCAGGATGGCAGGAGATAAGTTCTCTCCTCCTTAGGCACTGTCCATCCCCCCTGCACGCTCTTCTCTTTACAGAGGAAATTACTAAAGCTAGGAAGAGGACAAATACATTCCTTGTCTACATTTAGGGAAAAGCCTAGTGCTTTTAAGGTCAAGCCATGAAGTGAAAGAAAGCATTACTTTCAGCGTACAGTAACAATTCCATCTCTAAATGGGAATGTTAATTTGAAAGTGTCACATTTTAAAGCACAACTGTTCCGCTTCAACCTCCTAAAGCAGTTTCCCATTTTCTGAGTAGAAAAAGAAGCTAAAGGAATGGAGCAGGGGGCATTTAGCATGAGAATTAGTACAAAAATTTGGAAGGCCAGAAAACTTCAGGATGCTTTATGAAAAAAAGAAAAAGAAAATCTTTTAAAATATTTCTGAGGAATTACTGCTGGATCCTGGAAGCCTCCAGTTTGACAGAGATACGATTTTATCACCTCAGTTCTGTGTGGAGAAAATCTGAGCTCATGAGCACTGCGTGGAGATGCCATATGGGAAGCTTTGTAAGCCTCTGGCAAATATCTGTATCAAACACGTCCTTGTGTAGTGGCTTCTGCATGCAAAGCACAAAATGGCAATGAATGGAACCTCCCAGCACCAGCGGGAAGCAACAAATTACCTGCTCCACTTACAGATGGCAAAATGGGACCCACCTGTGCTCATTGTAGCCTCATCTCTGAGGATGTAGTGCAAAATGTTGCTGCTCTTAGGCAGCGTTTTGTGTCTCTAGTTAACACCAGAAGGCTTGGTGGGAGGGATGATGAGCCCAGCACCCGTCTGGGAGGGACAGGGTCTTGATCAGGCTCCCAGGCCGTGCTCCTGCCTAGGACTGTCACCCTACAGATGGTAAGCATGAATACTCTGCAAAGATACAGATGCAGGTATTGTACTTATTTGGTGACTCAAATCTGTATACGTTTTAAAACTTCTGTGAGAAATACAAATGTAAATCAGCTCTGATTATGTAGCAGCATTGCTGCATCCTTCAGTGCGTGGGGGATGCCCTCCTCCTCCTGACACCCCTTATCATCACACTAACTTGCCACATTAATAAGCTTTATCTCGGTGGACAATAGTCCTGTCACGGCTCAGAGCGACGAAGCTGGTCTTCAAGGACCAGGGAGCCGGACGATACCCTTTATGGCATTCACCCAGGGAAGGCACATGCTGCAAAGCAGAAATGTAAATCAGTTCTTCCCAGGCAGACTGCGAAACAGGGTGGCTGTTATCAGGTCCGTCTGTAATGAAAATGAAAAATGGGAGCATCAGTCTTTCCCTTTTCACATATATCTTTTGCACTCAATATTCTCCCCGAGCCTAGAATATTGAAGCACTTTTATTGAGCATTAAGATATATCGTACACACCATTAATTCAGCTTCATAGTGCCATTACCAAACAAGCAATCACAACTATCTAACCTGAGCTTCATAGTAGGTAAATATGAGGAAGCAGCTTTCTTTCACTCTGTAGAGTTATTCTGTTCAAAACTATCCTATCTTCTAATTATTCAGGTGCCAGGTAGCATACTATGGATTCTTGCCCATGCACAGCAATTTGTAAGTGTTGAATATTTCCCAGCCATTTTTACAGACATGTAGTTGTGATACTGAGACCATTCCTTCTACAGACTGTCATCAGTAACACCGGTCTCCCTCTCAGACACCACTAATAAATGTTGAAGTTAGCAGCCATGTGCACAAGCAAGAAAATCTAACTGCAGGATTTTTTATTGCCTGGAGCATCCACCGATAACAATAGAAGGGATACAGTCTTTATGGAGATCTTACATGCAAGCTAGATATGCATCTGTAGCTTAATTTAGCTCCCTTATGCCTAGGCATTACGATACATTTGCTAATTACATGATCACATAAGGTGTTTTCCCCGTTTAACTCCTGCTTCAGTTGGTACAGAGGATGCTCTGTGACGGGCAGCTGTTCAGCAGTCCTCTTCTTCCAGCTCTCCCATGCAGGGGCCCTGCGTTGCTCTGACTAAGCCCCATGCTGCATGAAATGGAGATAATCACTTCTTCACGTGCTCTTCTGAAGCGCAAGTCGCTGGGAAAGCGGAGCGCTTCACAAATACCAGCAAAGTTATCTTCAGAGCTCCTCTGTGACAAAAGGTATTCTCCCATGTCAGAGGCACAGCTGAAGCCCGTGCGAGTCTTGTGTCTGCTGCAGTACACACCTGAATTTGACCCCCAGCTTGACCACAAGTTACTCAGTCTCACCTCAGCACTCTAGTCTGACAAATGAAAAGCAGATACTTGCCTTACGACATGAGTGCGTGAAGCCATCTTCAGAAAAGCTCTAAAATGCAGTGAGCTCTTGACACCCGCCCCTGGACGGGCTCCCAACTGTAACTGATAGCTTTCTCTGGCTCCCAGTATAGACCGTCTTCCCAGAGGAAAGCCAAAGCAAAGCTAGCAGGTTTCGAGTGCGTTTGTGCAACATCCCTCGCACAGAGAGAAATGGATAGCCCCACGTGCTGTCAGCCAGTAGCAGAGACCTAGGCTGGGAGGGGGAAATCAGCCCGGCTGGTTAGTCTCATTCAGCAGTGAGAAAACTGGTAAGAGAGCTAAGCAACTATAGCTCTGCCTGCAGTACACCTGAGGACCAAAGTCCTCCTGGCTGTCTGAACAAGCGCAAGTGTGTGGACAGGACCAGCTCATGCCTCGGCTGTGGGGAAAGGAGAGCGTTTCTGCCGAGGTGATTTGTATCAGTCCAGTGTTACTGATGTTAATTAAATTCTTTGGCATGTACATCTGCCTGCAAGCCAGAGCTGGCCCAGGGTTTATAGCCGTAATATTACGTTAATGACTTCAGATGGCAGGTCACGTCATTAATTTCAGCAATGTTGTGTGGGTTGCAACCATAAGCAGACACGATCCTTCCTCTTTCTGTAACCATAGAGTAGCAGGGCAGGAACTTCCCACAAGGGACAATCAATAGACTGAGACGAATTAAAGCTGGCAAAAGGTATGGCTGCTAACAGAATAGTATTTGTAGTAAGAAATCTGTCCGTTGCAAACAATGTTGACTTTCAAAGTGTATTTGTTTCCATTTTTCCACTCCCAATGAGAGGCTTTCTGTGTACCAGGCAACATATACAAATACTGTGGGAGATCATAACATTTACTACAGAAATTTTTAATCGGATTAAAGAGTCAGAGCACAAAGGAAATATCTTTCTGCATTATCATCTGTGGAAGTCAGTGCCAGACGAAGCCAAGGAGGACATGAACACTCAGGTTACAGAGAGCAGGTATTTATATCAATAAGCATAATATATCAATTTAGAACAGTAAACTCCCTAAAAAATTGATGTGGGTGAAGGAAAGCCTGAAGCCTCATGCTTCCAGGTTGAGTGGAGTCTGGAATAAGCTGTCCTATAACTCTATTTTGTGGAATTTCATGTACCTTTTGAAGTGTCTGCTGTCTCAAACTTGGCAGCTTGATCCACAATGGAAAAACCCTATATCTCAGCCTAAATAGGATCCATATCCCTTTGTATTAGACCTATGTAAAATCCCCTTCAGTCTCAATAAGAGCAGCAATTTATAACGCCAAGGCCGACTGGCAGCATGAGAACTGACACCACAAAACATAGTCGTAGCTGTGGCTTTTCTTCCTCCAAACTGGTAGCATTACCTGCAGCTCACCTTTCACATGGTAGCCTGAAGATCTAGGTCAAGCACTGGGAGGTGTGGGTCTGATGCTTACTTTGGCGTAAGGAAGTTTTAAACCTATTGCTCCCAGTTTTTAAGAGGCTATGCTACTCGTTATGGCGTAGACAAAATGAATGGGGAAAAAATGCTGGAGAAAGGGGAAGAAAGGTCTATAGGAAAGCTGGGAGCAGGTTCCTTTTCCTCTGCCAGCTGAATTTGTGCAATTGCAAAAGGCAAAATTAATGGTCTAGAAAAGCATGATTTCAAACAAGATTTCAAGCAAGAGCCCCAGGGACATGGGGACTCTGTGCTCTGGACTGTGACTAGGAGTAGTTTTAATGCCCTTTTCCATTAATCATTGGATGAAACCAGGAGGAGGAAGGGACCAAACCCAGCAGAACAGGGCTTAGAGTCAACTCTAGCAAAATCATTCCCAAACCAAAGACCAGATAGTTGGGACTAGTTATACCGGATGGCATCACTCCTCAGTTCCTTTGCACGAAGGCCATTGAGTTGGCTCTGTGATTAAGAAACTTGCAGGCTCAGAGAGATGCTCAGTTCCTTTAAATCTTCTTTGCATAGCCTGGTATGAAGGTGTTTTAATTGAAAATAGAGAATATGCTTATCTGAAAGTTCTGACATCTTGTCAGCCACATAAAGTTGTGTTGTAAATGGGGTTTTCTCATTACTCTGGGCTCCTTCGACCAGAAGTGCAGCAGAGTGACTAAATTAGCACCTCTGCTTTCACTTACCTTGGCCACAAACATCTAGTGCTTTCTACACATGGCTTCTTTGTAGGCCACCACATGTCAGCACAGGAGGAACTCTTCTCAGCTCCTGCATGCACAAGGACCAAATGCTGGGCATCTGCACAGAATGCCAGGCCCCAAGCAAACAGCATGGGACTCAGATTGGTAGACCACATGCCAGCAGGTTTTGCTTCCAGCCCACAAGTATAACATGCCTTCAGCACTGCTGTTCTCATATATGGCACTTTTTATCCCTGGGCTGGAAAAATAGGGAAAATTTCCTTTCAAGTCACAGCAAAAATCAGCTGTTGCCCCCTCCCAGCCATGCAGGTTTGGCCTTACATCTCTCTAAACCAACAGCCTCCTCCTGCAAGTAACCTTTTGACATTTACAAGCAGTGGAGAGAAGGCACACACCCTTCCCCACAGGGCTGGGCTGAAACCATCTTTCTTGGCTTTGGGGGCTGGAAGCACTTTTAAACCTGCCAGCTCTGACGAAGGTCTCTGGGCTGAGTCCCAGCACCTGCACTTAATTTTCCTCCAGAGCAGGTGGGGCCAGTCATATTTCTGAGTCCTTAAAGAGGTTATACTCCCTCCTGTGTGCGTGATGGGGGCAGTTGGGTTTGAGAACACTGTATCTTGTATAAGCTTGTGCCAGCTGAGCAAATCCTGGGGTAAGCTGTCAATCACCATCCCACCCCAGGAGGAACAGTCTGTTTCTGGGTAGGTGTAAGGGTCTGCCTTTTGCTGCACACCCCTCCAGGTGTCACAATTCAGAGGGCCATGTGTGCAGAAATTAAGGATCAGTGACATTTTGCTGCTTAAGAAAAGCAACATCATTTTAAGACCTGTCACCTGTCTTCAAGGGATTATGGCAGTCCAGCCTGGAAGTGCCGTGAGCCTCCATCGGCTGCATGGGGAATGAGACTGCTGGAGAATTGTAATGACTAAAATCCTACTTCAACTGCTAAACTAACTAAAATAACACTGTAAAGTAGGCTCTAAAATCTGTTCAGTTTGTATCACTCTGTGGCTATTTGCAGGCTAATTCACAAAGGCTTTTACACAACAAATATTACAGCCTAAGCCCCGTTCTCATTTACGTCCTCGCAATTTTGTTGGAGGTCATGGGGTTGTATGCTCTATCACATTGAGTATTAAGTGGGAAACGTGCACACACACACAAAATAATCAAACGAGTCATACTAAAGCAGGACTGTTCCCTGCAGTCTCCAGAATTGTGCTGTTAAGCCCCTAGATGGAGGGCTTAACAAAGGCTGGAGACCATTATCTCGAGGTCTCTAACCACTTGCAATTTGCAGTTGGGGTTTAACTGTATAAGCATGGCAGGATTTGGCTGCCATTGAATTTTTTTTAAAATGTTACATTCACTCGAAATCTGACAGAAACAGATTTTTGTCGTGAAGCAGATGAATGAGATGCTAGTGTCTCGGTAATAGATGGATTGTTCAAAATTCGGAAGATTTAGGGTGAATCTGAATAAAAAAGGCATCATTTAATATTTGGCACATCATTAAAGCAGTGCCACTTCCCATTTTTTTCTTTTTATTACATGTGTGTGTGTTCAATATAATTACACTTCTGTACTGTGTGTACACGTATTTTTATCATGCACAAATGTGTGGCCTCATGTGGGACCTTTGTGTACAATTCATTCAAAAGCATGATTAATAGTCTCTTTTCCTTACTTGTATCCTAAATAGCAATATCTAGTCCAAAACCACTGTAGCAAGGCAAAATGTTGCTTGAGCAAGCCAACCTCTTTTGCAAAACAGGAAAACTGTGTAGCTTTTTATGCACATAAATATTGCTTAAGTGTATAATTACATGTAGGAAACTATTTCAAACACAGAAACATAAGAAACACCAAATCAAGTGTGATTCAGTAAAGGCAGTCCTTCACTGGGCTCTTCCAGGAGGGGAAGCTGTCAGTCTTAATCTGACAGAGTAGTAGTTTCCAGAAATGAAAGAAAAAGCTAAAGCAGGATTCATTTCAAATGACTTTTTCATCTAAAAATAAGGTCTTTTGAACATGCTGTTCACTGAGGCTCCCTCAACGATCTGAGAAGTGCGAGAAGAGAACAAGAGGGAAACCCCACCAGGCACTTTGTCCCATCTCATAATAGGGCTGTCAGAGGATTTTCTCCCAAAGACAGCATTTCGGATGACCAGCCAGAGAAACAGAGTATTACATTTTTTATTTTATTTCTTTTTTAAATGGCTAAAACTATGTGATTAAACCCCACCCTGTAATACTTGCCAGAAGCCTCAGAGGGGTACTTGTGGAGGGGATTTCAGGCACAGCAACTCAGCTTTTTACTAGAGGGGAAACATCACTATCCTATCTCAGATCTTCTGGAAGCCCCTTTGAACTCTACTTTTCAGAGTTTCCAAAGGACTTTATGCTTCCACAGGATTTCTGTGGCTCATCTTTGGACGTCTGACTTCTGCTGGAGTCCTGTGCTGCTGTGTGTCCCATGGGGGTGTGGCCAGTCGCTCACCGCAAGCCAGATGTGGAATGGACAAGCAACGTGCCCTGCACCAAAAAAACATCATCCACCCAAGCCTGTTCCCTGTTGTGCACATCAGCCTTATACAGCTCTAGAGTTCTTCAACCCTATATTATTTCCTTGCCCCAACAGATGCAAGACATTATTTTTGATAATATTTATGTTATTTAATTTTTTTTCCATTCATGAATCTGTTCATTACCTTGTAGTTTTTTTGATATGTTTCCCTCAAGCCAATATTATCCATCAGCTGTGCCTTATTTGGGAGCTTGTTTGGATTAAGTGCTGAGAACTAATTAGGAAGAGTGTGGCCAGTAGGTCAAGGGAGGTTCTCCTTCCCCTCTACACTGCCCTAGTGAGGCCTCATCTGGAGTACTCTGTCCACTTCTGGGCTCCCCAGTTCAAGAAAGATGAGGAGCTACTGGAGAGAGTCCAGCGGAGGGCTACGAGGATGATG
>Ga0065711_1008798_pt1 | contig 16707 bp, 11 predicted proteins | sample Hoacrofraction12_FD_59098 | JGI IMG/M metagenome (GOLD analysis project Ga0065711, IMG submission 59098) | Hoatzin crop microbial communities from Cojedes, Venezuela - Epithelial fraction 12 v2 (version 2) | ecosystem: Host-associated > Birds > Digestive system > Esophagus > Crop | place... | reverse complement strand
TTTTTTTTTTTTTTTTTTTTTTTTTTTTTTTTTTTTTTTTTTACATTTACCACCTTGAGCTGTTCAGACCAAAATTTTCACAGTCTGTCTCAGACCCAAGTTTTTCCCCCCAGAAATAACCTAAAATAGCTCATCTGTGGGCGGGTTTGTTTGTACACAAATAAAAGGTAAAGAAAAGCATATTGTTTTGCCATGCTAAACATAATCTATAAATGGCACGGTCAAAAAACATCTAGGAGGTTTAGATTTCAAGTTATTAGAAATTACTGGATACTGTGACTCTCTCCCAGTTAACAGCTATGAATACAGCACAGAAACAGAGGTACCTACACAAAGAATTTGGCCCACAGCAAACATATATTATTGTAAAGTTGTCTAGAAAATAGATGCTGTTCAGACCAGAAATTACCTTAAATGACTGTTGAGTTGACGGGGTTACAATATTTTAAGGATCATAAAAATAAATATAGTTGTCCAAACAGTGAGATGCAGTGTATTGCCAAGTAAAACACCGGTGCACGAAGGGGTGCTGGCCCTGCGCAGCACCGGGCCGCCTGTAAACTACAGGAACCAGGATGAAGTGACTCTTTGTTCGGGCTGTGTGTTTAAAAATTGACGAGTGCTCCGTAGTATCAATCATGCCTGTCAGACAGCACAAGTGCAGATCTGTTACACTTAAAGGGTTGTCAAACGAGACATGATTTAATTTGTCATTTTTTTCTCTCTCTCTTAGTGCAGCACGCACGTGCTCTTCATTACTCTTCATCATCAGGAAAATGAATACATTTTTTGTATGATTTTTTTTTTCTCCGAGAGGGTGGAGGGATGGTTGTTTACCAATGACCCAGCACTTGTGAAGAGATCATAAGCAGCTGTTCCCTACATGCCCTCACGATCCGAGAATTTAACTAAAGCCGTGGGAGGAGTGGGATAGGAGAAGGGGCTATTTGGTCCCTTTTTTTTTTTCGATAGACAAAGGCCCCAGTCCCACACAGCTCTGCAAAGAGACTGCAGGAACAGAGTCTTTGAAGTTTGTCCTATGTTCTATTTCTTCATTAAATTTTCCTCTTCAAATGTGTCTGAAAAATTTTAACACGGTATCTTCACATCATGTTTTTGGGAGCACAGTTGTCAGGGAGTTCTGCCCACTTCAGGACCGCAAGATTTAATTTAAAAAACCTTCTGATTTCTATAACTCTGTGTGCATGGTTTATTTAATTCTTGGGAGAAGCTTTACCTGTTGTCTTAATCCAGGCAGTAAAGCAGATATATGAAATACCAGAATGTTGTGGAAAAAGATTAACTCATTTGTTTCACAGTTCATGTGGGATTTTCTCCATTTAAGATAAAGAATGAATGGTAAAGGAGAAAAGAAACCATATAAGGAGAAATATATTGCAATAGAAGAAAAAGAAATATTACCTATTGGTAAGGATACTTTTCAAATTGGGGGGAAACATGAAGCTACATCCTCAAAAGAGCTTTTAGATACCTGTGAGGGCAGTTACACTTTTCCCTTACTCTCGGCAGAATTCTGGATACTTCTTGAACCAGGTAAATTCCTACTGCTCTCAGTGGGAGCTGGTGTTCCAGAACTGTCCAAGGATGCCACAGTTTGGCCTAACACATGATAATGCTTTCACAGTATTATTATTTTATCTGAAGCTGAGAACCTTCTAAAAAGCACTCGGCAGAACCAAGGCCGCGTAGTGCTTGTCTTCAGGCACTTCAGAGAGACAGACACTTCCCCTCTCTATAGACGAGAAAACCAGAACATCTGCAGCACAAGTGAATGTCACAGGTCACTTGTCCACTCTGTACAGTGGACTAAAGCTCTGGAACAGCACTGCCAGACAGAGTAAATAAATGTACTTAAATGAGACCGAACCCCCTAATCGTGGGTCATAAGCCACCGCCTAAGCTTGGGACTGCGGGAATCCAGGTGAGATCCAGCTGCATCTTTCAATTAACATTTCATTCATTGCAAGAAGTTGGATAGGAAAGTCTAAAACACGTCTCTACTTTTAATGACACCTCTCTTTCTCTGCCATAAACAATCTGTCTGCCTTCTGCAAACACATTTCTCGTGCAGCCAGGACTAGACCAGCTCAAAAGTAGATGTCATGAGAAACTCCTTCCAAGCACAACAATGACAGTCCTGTCTCACATGAACGAGAGTCCAAAATGAAGCTTTACTTCTTCTAGCGTTTCCTATGGAAAGATTTTACAGGTCCCCAAAGAAAGTCAGCTTGAATTAAGTACAGTGCTAAACTGGTAAATCTCTGCCATGTTCCATCACAGTGTATCAGCAAGGTCATTTTCTGAAATGCTTCTACCATATGAACCTAGCAATACAGCACTGGAAATTACAAAGCAGCAACTGTCAGGAAGTTTCTTCCTATTTTTCCCGGTGATCCTCTGGTAGCACGTCGGTGCACAGAGCAGTAGGTGCAACCCATCATTGAATTCAGGACTGGGGGACAGAAATTACACAGCGAGCAGCAGTGAACCACCTAAACTGCACAGAACGGCCACGCACTGACGCCCACCGAGTACCCGAGCTTTCGAAGCACAGTCTTGGCTCAATCCCAGTGTTAGTGGCAATGAGCACTGCTACGACAGAAACACTGACAAGGATTAGGGTCAAATGAAAGCTTTCAAGGTGCCGAGGTACCTTATACAATCCTGAGAAAAGGCACCCAAGTGGAGGGGTCTGGGCAGATTACGATATGTAGCTTGGCTGAAGCAAAAAAGAGGAGTAGAACGAGGTAAAACACAAGCAGAAGCACGTCAGAAGGGAACACCACAAATACTGAGCTTCACTCTAGCTCTTCAAATCCAGAAGTAAAAAAACAGAACTCAAAATTCAGCATCTTGAAACATGTTTTCAATTTCTTTAAAACAAGAATTAAAACATGAAGAAAACAGAAGTTGTAGGGAATACTTTTTTTTCATAAGGTCATTTTTGCCATTGCAAATAAACTTCAGATATAACGTGGAATTTGAAAACTTGAAGAAGGATGCTTTCAAGACTTCCTTGAAGACCTCTGCTCCTAACAACAATTGAAATGCAAGGGAAAAACCATTCTTCAAAAATAGCAGAAAGCACTTGAGAATATTAAAGGGTTTCTCTCCCAGTTCGTTTAAGGAAAACAGCAAGGTTTGACAGATTTCCCATTCCAGCACAAGATGTTTAAAATATATTTAAGTTACTCTCCACTTCTCTTGAATGCAAATCTTTTAAACGCAGACACCTAAATAACGACAATGAAACATAACTTACTTATTCCGATCCTCCCAGGATCCTCAGTGATCTAAGTGACCGCTGTGCACTGTGCGAAAGGAATCCTTTCTGCAGAGCACACAATTAACCGGTAGATTTTTTTCCTCTCCAAATAATTTTGATGTCAGAGACATCGGCAGACTTAGTGAAGGAATAGGCATGTTCTGTAAGCGTTACCTAGTTAGACTGTATTCCTGCTGGCAGTGCATTAAGAGTCTCACATTCCTAACAAAAACAAAAACCCAAGCACACCGCTAGCAACTGCAGACCCTACAAATCGCAGGGAATTTATTTTATCTGATGGCTGTTACAAGTATCACCAGTCCATAGAGGAAGGCAAAAACCAAATACAAGGGCAAACCGCTCCGCTGTAGCCTTACATTTGGCCTGAACTGTGCCCTTCCCAAGCATCCCATCTGCAGGGGACCAGGTATGCGACTCCACCACCCAGCAGCTTAGCAGAGCGTTTCAGAGCCGGTGTTCCCCGAGGAGGCAACAGCAGCAGCGGGGAACCAAAAGGACAGCAGGCCTTCAGCACACGCTGGATGGTTTTCCTGAACCGAGTCCCAGATCCTGCTCTACCTATCAATGTGAATAGCCCTATTGAATCCGACTGGGCTGCTTATGGGAATGGGGACAGAAAACTTTGGCTCTACTTTGGTAAACTGAACTTCAGGGGCAGTCTGAGTGTACCATAACAAAGGCCCTAAAGCCAGCAAGCATCATGAAAGAAGCTTATTTCATTACTAAATCAATTTATAAATATAAACACAGAGTTATCTGGCTAAAATATGGATATTGCCTATTTGAAATACTGCACCTCAGACTTACTAAATGTCACCAATAGGCATCCCTTAAGGAAGCAGGCAGCATGCTGCCTTTGGATGCCCCAACTATAAATCAGGAGATTTCCTGAAGCCTGCCTGGAATAGTGGAGAGTAGCCAAAATTACATGAAGTGCTATTTGTGTGCTACTAGTCGTGGGGTGGGAGGGGGAGGAGTGTGTGAAGGAAAAAGGGGAAGAGGGAAAACCACTTTCTTAATAGTTCCTACAATGTTTGGAAAACATTCATTCACAGCATCCATTTATCAGGCTTCCTTGTAATAACTCCAGGCCAAAAAAAAAAAAAAATAAAAAGCCTGAAGGGGAGGTAGGCAGGGAGAGGAAATCAGGGATACTAGGTTTTAACGGGGAAAAATTGGAATGTTGTTAATGTTTCCACTCAAAATACATATCATAATTACAAAGTAATGTTTGTGTCTAGGTGCCATTCGGAGGTAGCAGATGATGTCAATTTGTTCTGCTCAGCGGTTTTACACCTGAACAATAGTCCAGTCTTAGGCAGATTTTTCAAGATTTTACATTCAGTCAGCTGCAGCCTCCCACTCCCCAGATGCATTTGTATCCACTTAAAGAAATGCCCACGGTGCCGTTCCGATAGCTGCACAAGCCCGGCAGACGCCAAGGCCGGGTCCCGCGCAGATGTGGCCCAGCAAAGCACGGCATCCGCGGCGACGGCTCCAAGCCGGAGCGCGCCCAGGCTCTGTGCTCCGCAGCACGGGGTGCCGTGACACCCTGGTGCGACGCGCGTATGACACAAGGGGTATTTACGAAAGAAGCCCCTCACCGCTGCCAAGGCAGCGTTCCACACGCTCCAAGTTCCGGCTTTGCAGCTTGTTCTCGCTAGCCACCCAAACATTGCACAGTCCTCCAGCGGGCGGGTGAGACCCTACAGGGGAGGGCTTCCATCTTCTGACACGCAAAACGGAAAGGTGCTGAGCAATTAGCCCCCAGTATCTCATTTCATCGTGAATTTGAAGCGTGCAGCAGGAACCAAGAAACCGAAACGAAACAACGCGCACACGTGAAGCGGAAGACAGGGTGGTAGCAAGCCGTTATTAGAGCATTAGAGCTGTCAGGAGTGACCTCTCCTGCCGAGTACCGATATTCGCTTAACCGCAAAAATTTTGCGTCAACTGTCACCTGCAAGAAAGACAGAGCTCAGCACAGCTACAGCAGAAATTCTTTTTCTCATATTTTAGCAGATCACGTTCATGGTTGTCCTTTGATGTTTCTAGCTGAGAGAACATTTTCATAAAACAAAACAAAAAAAAAATCTCTTTGGGAATCCCTGTTGGTGCAATGTTTTTGATTAGCGCTAATGTTTTTCTGGCCGGCTGTGAAAATGCATTTAACTATAATTGACTAGGCATTGTAATTCCAAAGCTTTATGAAACAAAAATCCAGAGTGACAATCTGATACAGAAATCTGGCAAAAGATGATGTATCTTGCCCCTCAGAGACAAGTTTAATGGAATAAAAATATTGATCTAATATAGAAAGATTGGATATACATTTTCCTATAGCTTTCAGTATTATCAAGGGGGTAGCAGAGAAAATTCCCAACATGGAAACCTATTCATATTTGGAATAGTTTCCTCTGAAAGGAAATGGTGTAATTGTAATTTCAGAGCTCAACACACCGAAAACCAGACAAAGCATTGAAGACTATCCCACCGTGAGGAGCTCTGCACTGGCCGACGACACAAGTCCATCTTCTCCAATTCTAATTTCTACGATTCCATGGTTTCCTTTTTTGCCGCAACTGGAAGCAGGGGAGAAAGCCGGAGGAGAAAAGCAACAGGATGTCCCCACTGGGACCACAATTACACTAGAGCTGCATTCAGCCCGTCAGGGATGGGCTAAAACACCGCTTGCCATTTCCTGAAGCGCTCCTTTTTCTGGTAGCCATAAGGAAGCCACGTGTGTTCCCTACTCAACCTCAGAACTGGAAAACGCAAGCCTGGTTGATTATCATGCTGTAAATCTCAGAGTACTTTTAAACAACGCTCTGAATTGGATCTTCTGGTGGGGAAAAAACAAATCTGTCAAGAGAGGAGACTTTTCAATTAGTGAAACAAGGCGCTCAGCGGTACGGTAGTAATGACGACACCATCAGTTGGGTTCTAATAGTCGATACCAAACTGAACGGGATCACGGAGATGGAACGTGGCATTGGGTAGATGGCACCAGGCGACTGTCCACTGCTCTCCCTTCTGGCTCATTTTAACCACAGAAAAAGCTGTGGGTGATTCCTCCCGCTTTACATTTTGAAACGGAAAGAAAAAAAGAGGACTGAAAAAAAGAACAACCCAAAAGAACACTACGGATAAAGAAAAAAATCGCAGCATCGAATCAATTAATGCGAGTTCTTCCTAACTTCCATGCGAGCTTTGCCTTCAATTAGCGTGATCTCACTGAACCCTCTTGTGTAGGCCTGGAGCAAAAGCAATGGAAACTTTCTCCCTTCTTGTTTTAATCTTTCACCAAGTCCTGACTTTCGCCTCCAGCCCGTCTAATTGAAACTAATCTTCGCGGGCGAGGCCTGTCTCTTTCCCTTAATCCCTCTCTAAGGAAGCTCACATGGTCCCAATTACAGCCACACCGGCCCCTTTTATTCCCCTCCTCGTCTCCTTCTGCCAGTTTCATTTTTTGAAAGTTTGCATTATTAACTCCATGCTTGCGAGTTCCTGTCTGTCACGGGGGCCTAGAGATGTTATCACTGGTTGCCGATGTATAGGGTTACCATGAAAGCATTTTATGGATTACATTTTGCAAAAAGGCGATAGAGGGCATGATAGCTAGCACAGTGGCGAGCTTCATAGGAGTTTATATCTGCAATAAATGAGAGGCCAAGGAAGTGTTTATCTTGGACTTCAGTGTATACCTGCTTAGTTATCTTGCGGCAGAGACAATAACAGCTAAGAAGGGATCGCTAACATTTACGACAAGGGTTTCACAGAGATGCTTATGAGATGGGCTGCTACCCGGGGAGGAAGGCAGGCCAGAGACACAACCAAGGAGCCCAGCTGAAGAATGTGTTTAACATTACAGAGTTAATGAGGTTATATGAAGGCAAAGATAGCACTGGATGGTTCCCAAGCTGGCTCCTAATCCCAAGTCAAAGCCTAGCCCGCTAGTACTAAAGCTCAAACAATTTACTGAAAATAGACAATTTTCCTTCTCTTCCTTTTTTTTTTCTATGCTTCCTTTTCACAACTTGCTGAGTCCCAGGCAATAGCTTCTGTGTTCCTGCAGTGCCATGATTTATTGCTTGCTTATACAGTTTCTGGTTCAAAGCTAGGTGCGCAAATCAATCACGGTGGTTGCTCCCCTGAATACATTCCTCTGAACTTCTCTGCTGTAGCCCCGAGAAAGGCTGCTCAGCACCACCACAGCGACCTCCCTCCCTTCCATCCCCAAAGGTCGCTCTGGACTTCTCTGAGCACTAGCACACGCATCCCAAAATGCCTCTCCCAACCTCATCCTCCTTCTTAAGCAGGGCAGCAGACATACAAGAGCAAAGAGCCTTCCTCCACCGCACTGGCTGTGCAGATGGCATCAGTCCCAGGCTAGCTGATGACAGGCAAGTGAGGGGAAGACAGCTGCAATCCCATTGAACAGGAGCTACAGCCTTCATAACCACCTGTGATCCAGGCTATAAGCAACCAAAACCACCAACTGCTGCCAGTAACCAGAAGCTGGAGCAGATATTCACGTCACCAAAATACAACTCTGGAACCACAAACCTGGCCATCTCTCCTTCAAGGTGGATGGCAGTTGAAGGCTTGCCTTTCTGTAGCGGCAGAACGCAGCATCGCAGCCACCTAGGCTATTCAGTTGCCTCAATAAAGCAGTATTTCCTCACACTGTTTCCTTTCCCTTTGGAGAGAAAGGAAGAGCGAGAGGAAGAATCCCCCGTGGCAGATGCGAACGACACCTCTTCCAGGGGAGGTCACACCACAGCTCTAGGCACCAGCTCCGCTGCTGTAAGCCCATACATGCCCCTGGGATTCCTCTGCAGCTCCTGGAAAAGAGAGGCTCCTTCTCCCCGTCCGCAGCCCTCCCAGCTAGGGTACCTACATTACAAGGTACTTTATATGTTCCTGGAAAGGGTGAATGCTGTGAGAGTTCTGGATTTTAGCTCTACAGATGAGATTTTTGGGGGAAGAAAACCTCAAAATATGAAAAACACTGATCTGACTAAATGTGCTAAAAACTAGAAATCTAGGAATTCCTGAAGTAAATACGTCTAAAACGCCTTATCACTCCTGTCTATCAAAATGTCTTCTCTATATTCCAAAGCATTTCGGTGTTGAACATCTTGAACTTTTTTAAGTATCTTCAGTTCACTAAAGTTTGAAAGCAAACAGTCATTTAAACCAGAAAGATGACAACTGCATTTTTTAAAATGTCAAAATAACAAACTTTGACAAACTCCAAGCATTTTTCCAAAACACAAACCAAGTCAAGAATTTGTCAGAAACCTTTCCCACAAGGAAAACTGGCATTTTTAGGAAGAAATAATAACTTGCACATCTGGATAATGAATTCCTGGCGAACACTAACTCATGAACTGTGGTCTAGTCAGCAGCAGTTCCACCTGCAGAACTGTGGCAGACTCATCGTTAAATCCTCGAGCAACGAGCCACAGAGTAGACACTACAGTTATTTCAGTTACCCTTGCATGAAGCCTGCTCACACATTGGCTTTAAGTGCTCCTAATCTTGCTTTATAATGGAAATACAATCTGTGCTTTCCTCCAGTGTTTTTCTCAGCGTGGAAATCTTCATGACTCATCTGTCATTATTTCAGTGTCTTTCATAAGACACTTTCAATAAATGCCTGAAAATCTCACCACCCTTCATTAATAAAAGCATTTCTGCCTTCCACATTTGGGAGTCAAACTTGACAATCCTTCCCACCTCAAGTTTAGAACGAGAAGCCGATAAAATAATGAAATAATCAGGCTTGTTTTAAGTCTAGCTGCTAGAAATGCTGAGGTAGAGTTGTCTGGTGAGGTATTTTTAAAGTTTGTACTACTCATATAGATTTTATAGAGAAAAAACCATCAACAGACACTGACATATGTACGCAGGCATGTGATCCTTGCCGTCTGCTTGCTTTCTCTTGGGAGATTGTATTGTCTTTGAACACATTTATGCCCACTTCCTTTTTGGCCTAGAAAGCACAGTCAGCAAGAAACTCCACATTGCAACCTCTGGTTTGCTGCTGAATTTTTCACGTGTGAGCTGAGAAGTAAAAACTCATAGCACAACACCATACATTTTATGGCACAGCAAGAACAGGTCATTCTTTTCCTTTGCCTGGGATATTTATGAGGACTTAGAGAATGATTAACTGAGGGGGATGGTGGAAATGAATCCTTCTAAACAGTGAAGCTTTGGATTCTCCAACCAAACGAATAGCTTTTATTCCAGATTTATGATCTTTTCACAGCCTGGCTGTGATGAGTAATGACCTATCTTCACACTATTAAAGAATTTATTATGACTATTTATCACCAAAGTAACATAACAAGATTTGAAGAGGTACAGAATAATGCTAGGAGAGCAGCCAACATTGTCTTAGCTGTTGACTTGCCCAGATACCGTACAGCTAAAGTGGGGCTGCCAAAGGAGGGGGTCTGCTTCTGAGCACATGCTCAGAGGGGAAAGGACTACGGGAGAGTGTGCGGCTGGGTAGGAGAAAGTCCAGAGGGGGACGCATACAAGGGGAGTATCTCCAAAGGAAGGAGGGGCAGAGGATATCATTGTGTGCACATACACATCTGGTTATTCCTCTTTATTCCAGGCTTAATGATGGGGAGGGAAACAGATCTACAAGATGATATCTAAGTGTGTAGGCTAATGAGGCTGTTTCCAATGGAGAATGAAGCCCCCTAACAGCTGAGTAAATGAGACCCTAGATGATGTTGCCCACAGCAGAAAGAACTTTTAGAGAACAGAAACAGCTGCGCTGAGTGAACAGCGAGTACTCTGGGTCTGAGGGATGCTCCGAGGATGTCCTAGGAAACATCCAAACCTCTTCCTACCACTAACTTTGAATTCTCCAGTTTTCAGCTGCAAAACTATCAGAATTATGGCTGCCTTCAAGACTTTTGCAGGTTGGTAATGCAGCTTGAGCCCAGCAGATAAGATCAAAATCCACAGTATTTTGTCCCCTTTGCTAGCTTTGAACCAAGCACTAACACCCTAGCTGACCTCAGTGCCAGCTACCAGAAAGTCTCACGCAGGACTTGCAAAATTCGCTCCATCATACGAGCTAACTGCTGAAAAGACCGGTCCTGAAAGAAACACAGTCCAGCAGAGCACGTTATCGACTCACAGGAGACTACAGCCCCTCCTGCTAGATGAGCTCTCCTCTTTGCAGTGGGTTACGTTCTGATGGCAGCTCTACCCGTGGAATCAGGAGCAGTAACGGATTGCCTCCAGAGTCTCGGCACGTAAGTGAGATCAGGCCGTTCCACTTCTGAAGCAGGCTGTCAGTAAATGTCATATTTTATTTCGCTTCCAAAAGACAAATATGGCAACACACACTTTGTTAGCAGGCCAAAAGAATTATAACTATTTTGCTGAAAGCAATGTTGATTTGGATTTAGCTTAACGCTGCTTGTAAGACTGAATTACACTGAATTTGTTTTAAACAGCTGTGACGTTAGGATCTTTACACACACTCTGCTGGCTATAGTAAAACTGCAATTGATGCTCAGGGGAAAGGCAGCTCCTCTCAAAATCACAGGAAGTCTCTATCCAGGCCTTAGAAGCCGGTGAAGTAAGCGAGAAGAGAGAATTCATAGGAGAGTCTGGCTTCTAGATAGCTGTAGATGATCCAATACCAGGTCAATCACTGAGACAGGGAGCAGAACATACACGAGTCCCTGGAATCTCATCCAGTCTCTGGCCAACAGAACCCTGAACCAAAACAGAACACTGAGTTTCACAACACTTCCATTCCCCTAACGCAAGGTCAGTACCAAAAGCCCACACGCTTCGAGCACTGAACAAATGCTGGGCAATAAGTCTGTCGGAGGGTGCAAAGCCCAAAGCCAGTGGGCACCACTGAAGCAAATACAGTGGCTGGAATTTAAAGAGGAAATCAGTGGGGTTGGACTAGACTCCAACATCTGATACCACTGGAGAGGCAGCCACTTGCTGCAGGCTTATACATTTTTCCAGTGCAGTGTGACTGTGCAGAATTGCAAGAGGCAGATGCAAGCTGCTTGCAAGATGCCAGACAGTGCTGAAGGGTTTGCGTCGCACCCTTCTGCGCCGCTACCACGGGGCACGGCGACATGTTACGCACAATTCCGGATTTGCTTACCGGTAGGGAACTTCCTCCTGACCCGTCTCTTGTATGGATGCTCAGGGGTTTCTAACAAGATGAAAGACCTCAGTGTAATTAAGGACTAACAAAACAGACAGCCACAGAAGAAGAAAAGATGTGTGGATGGCTACGCCTGCCCTCCAGAAAGTAAAGACCTCAGTGCTCATGGCTTTCTGCTATAAATATCAATGCCACTGTTTCATTCCATTTTCTTCAATGAAAATATAGGGCAATGTGTGTATAAACCTACCAAAACAGTTCCAAAATCATAACGCTATTTGATACATTTTCTTCCCTAGAAAAAAAAATTACAAACGCCTGAAAGATGTTCTTGCTGCTCCCCAAGGGACTACAGGAAAGCCCCCAAATTCCAGGGAGATGAGCAGAGAAGCCCATANAATAGAGCAGAGCCCTACCTACTCCTGATTCTACCNACTGATGTCTAAGATTGCCATACATCACCAGTGACAAACNACCAGACCCATTCCCCTGCACCCAGGTTTTCTACCGATCTGCAGAGACTGNACAACTGGCAGAAGCNGAATGGGAGGCTTCCTCGGGCAAAGGGGCAGCCCCTTCCCTGCCACANCNGNAGAGCTCTGTCACAGCAGCAAGGACAGTTTATGCTTTCAGGGCTCTGGTCAAAGACTGTTGATAGCTCATTACATTCTGATGAGTTTAGGTCAGGTCTAACACCTGGGGCAGTGATGCCTCTCTTTCCACATGTATTTTTGCTCCATAATCCAAAGAGTTCCAGGAAACTCCACAGGGTCAAGCCCCGGTCTGAGCCAGAGTCTACTTTCAGGAGAGGATCCCAAGCCTGCCAGCCTTTGGCTTCCTTGGCCACAGCGTCTCAGTGCCTCAACTAAGGCGCTGTGTTGACCACTGATACCTTTTTCTTCTTCTTCAGGAAAAAAGGCCTAATTACTAGGCAGAGCCTAGCTGTGGGAGCTAGTTCTACTTTAACCATGTAGGTGGACGAGAGGGGTCACTAATAAAACAATGCTGGTTTCTGTGTTCCCAAAACTGAATCCCAAACCCAACAGAGCAATGTCAGGCTCCAAGTCCCCCAACCCCATCTGCAGCAATCATTAAATAAACTCTTAATGGTGTCTTCTGTAGCTTTTAATAGACTAGAGTACTTATACTGTCAGCTTTTACTGGGCAAGATGTAATTTTCCAATAAACACGATCTCTTCCAAAAAGCAGCACTTTCTGAACTTTTTCCAGAATCCAAAGGTTTTGGCTGCAGCAATGGGAATCAAATTATAAAAACAAAATCCCTCCTTTCACTCCACGCTTTCAAATGTTTTTCCAGGGCTGAAACGAGAGGCGCACTCCCTATTTGTTTCTGCTTCTGTTGGCTTTTAAAAGCACGAGAGGGTAAAGGAGCTGGCTGGCTGTAACTTTCACAGCTTGCTTATGTACACAGTGCCATAACCTTTGTGTCTTGCTGTGAGCAGCTGCACTGCAATTGTATTAGTCTGACTGACTGTAAACTGTGTGGTAATATGTAAAACATATTGTGAGTGATGATGACTAATCAGAGAACATCTTGCAAGACACTCTAAACGTGTGTAAAATGTCATCCAGCTGGAAGCTGCATTCTGTCCTGATTGGCTCTGTATTGCTTATCAGGGCTTCAGGGCTCACCAGCAACTTTGCAGATGAATGGCATAAGGTATGTCCCTTGTTTCAAACCTCCTCCACCTTTACTCACTGATAACTGATCAATGAAACTTAGTTCTCAGGCTCTGGTTTCCTAGTAGTCATTCATAGCACCCTGGCTAGATGAGCCTGTTTGTCAGCAGGAAACTAGGATAGATCAGCTGTCCTTTCCAGAAAAAAAAAAAAGCACACTCTAAAAAAACAGGCCTAACCCCCTCCCCTCATTATACCTAAAATCTTGTCCCTGTTTCCAGCACTCTCAGAGGGACTGAACTCTGCTAGCAAACTGTCATAGTCCTGGTGCTGGCATTCCTGTGGATGCCAGAGATACGGGATGATAGCACCTGGTTCAAAAAGCCGGTAGATCCTACACTCAAAGAGCACAGGGGTGTTAGCTGCCTGTTCCAGGAACCAAGACTTGCACTGGATGAACCATCGGGTTTGCTCAGTTGTCAGACCATTGGCCAGTCGTGCTGCTCTACATAAAACATTCTCTCCCAGCTCATGTGGAAGGGAAGGTATTCTCCATCTCAGAACGCAATTCCGTATTTATCTGTAAGAGCCTTTCTCTGCAGTTAGTAAAGCAAAATAAATTTTTCAGGAGATCTCTTAAAAACTCTTTAAAATTACAGATTCCGTGCATGAAGGACTAAATGGTGTATGGCAGCGAAACGGTACCTCTTAATGAACACATCAAGTGGATCAGGTCTTTTCTTAAATGCCATTATGCAACGTACTTCGGAAGCAAAGATCTTGCACATAAGAGATTAATTAGACTGGCCCAGAACAATTATGCCAGTTTTAATGAGAAGTATGCTTTAGAAAAGCATAGCTGTCCTATTGTGCTAATACCGCTTGCCTACGGGATACGCAAACAGCAATTGCTATGCCATACATCCACGACTGGAGTACAAAGTAGGCAAAGTATAGCAGATTAATGATCATTAAAATGTCACAGCTTTTGTCTAGAGAAGCTCCTAAACTCACAGTAATGAAAGCTTAAATCATGTAGGATTCCACAGGAAATGGGAAGTCCTCGTAAAATCAGAGCGATTCATGTGTAATGGTGACTCCTCGAGACTGTGCAGTAACGTCTCCAGACAGTGACACTGCAGATGCCCTGTGCCTCCACAGCATCGCCTGCGTTGGAAAACCTTCAGCTACAGATCCCCAACAATGTCTCCCATTGTTCTCCTCAGCTCACGCTGGACCAAAACAATAGGTTGGTTGTAGTCCCAATAAGCTGGAACATATCTGCTATCTGGTGTGCAGGCAACAGGGAGGTTAGCTAGGGGGGAAAATCATTCTGTCCTCCTTGGTGCTGAAAACCCTTTCATTTGTACTGATATTCAAGGCCCTAATTTAAACAGGGACCATCTCTTTGTGAACCCATCTGACTGGCAGCACAGGATAGAATTTCAGCTGTATTGTCTAGCTTCTCCATTACGCATTTAAACGCTGTCAAGACGATACTAATGAACCTCCCCACGACCACCGCTCCCAGGGATCGGAACGAGCCCCTCTGAAAGCCACGGCGGTTTTGGAGGTGACCAGCAATCAGCAGTGGGGTTTGGTTTCCCGTGCCAGACCACGGGCAGAGGCAGGACCCAAAGGAGCCTTCCACGAGCTTCCCGGGCCAGCGGCCCGGCCTCGGCACGCGCAGAGAGGCTCAGGTGGGGCCCGGCAGCGCGAGCGCGGTGACCCAGCGTTCACCTCCAGCGCCCGTGCTTCAACAGAGCCGTTTTGTTCCTCCCCATAGTGGAGGGCGTCCAAACAGCAAATGTTCAGTGAGGGCAGGAAGAGCGTTTGAAGCAAATTCTTGCAGAAATAAATGTGAATTTACTTAACTTACCATGTCTCCTGCTTTTCCCCTCAGCCCCCCTTTTCCTTCCTACTGCTGTTCCTCAATACCATCCCTCTACTTTCCAAGTCATCCTTCACACTCACCACTGTGGACCCCTCTCCCTTTTGCCACCCACCGCCTGTTTCTTTATTTTCTTTTTCTAATTTCTTTCCCCTCCCTCCATCTCAGCACAGACTTCTTTCCAGGTGAGAATATTTTACTCAGTGATTCTATTAAAAAAAAACATTGTAAGAGAACTAACCCTTGCTGCTTTCAGCTCCTCAGAACACACTCATGTAAGCCAGTCACAAAAGGGACGGGGGCACCCGCAGAATCCAACCTGCACGGAAATATTTGTTTCCTGTGTTCTTTCCTCTAAGTGGGTCTGAGGTTTCATGGCTTTGTCAGCCACACAGATTTTGTCATGAGTTTCAGCGTTTTGCATTAAGCTGCAGCTGTCGCGTGTCTGTGTTTACAGGCTAATTGAGTTCTCCTTTGTAACAAGCTTCTACCTCTCACGCTATAGACACAGCTTGAACACTAGTAACACAAAACTTCAAAATCCAAAATTTAAAACAATAACTTTCAAACAATAATCTTGGTTTTTTAAGCCAATCTAATCATTTCGGGGCTCAGTTCATCTTTTAAGGCTCCTTGGCAGACCATTCTACTCATGTTTGATGCTCCAGTACTACAGAATAGCATCCTCAAAGCCAGATAACCCCCATTTCCCAGACACAGTGAGCGAAACTCGGTGGGTCGGTTCCTGCCCTACAGACCTCGGACAGAAAGGGGAATGTCAGTCAGCAGCGAGCCAGGCGAAGGGAGCCCTTCGGCCCTCGTGCTGAACACAGCCAGGCGCAGGGGCTGTCTGTGCTGGGGGATGCACAGTCTCCAGGGAGAGCCAAGCACAAGATCTGGAGCATCTGCTCTCCGGAGAAGTGCCGGGAGATGCAGCACACAAGAAGAAAGCTGGTGAAGTGCTCTTCTGTGCTTCACAGTCCTGCACACAGCACCCACACTCACACACACAGGGAGACACAACCCAGGCGGCAGTCGGGCTCAAGAGACCGTTAACAACCGCGCTGCTGCTTGGGCCAAGGAAACAAGTTCCCTTCCCTGCTTCTCCAGTTCTCTCTTTTTTGGAATGGTCCAACCTTTCTCAATTCTTCATCCTCCACGCTGCCAGGATTCAAACACCTACACCTAAGCAACAGCCTCCCTTCACAACGGTTTCACCCTCTCCTTCTCGCCAGTCTAAATTTCCCCACTAGAATGGGATCAGAAGAAATATTTTATAAAACAGAAGTGATCCCCCCAGACAACTGAAGAGGATGTGTTCCTTGCTCTCAATCTGCCAACACAATTCCCAACACTGCAGTTTGCTCAGTGTGGTAGCAACCAACACCAGGTGCCTTTGCCACCCACGGAGTGGCTGGGAAGAGTTAAATGCTCTCCGGATCACGCTCACAGAGCTCTTTCACAGGGCAGCTATGCTCAGAATAATATGCAGGTTGCCATTAAGTACGTTATATTAATACTTGGTATTAAATTTTAATACAGTGATTATAGAGGAGAAAAATTGTACTTCATATTAGGAAGGTACTAAAATGTTTGGGAAAAAAAAAAACAACTTTGTTTTGAAAGAGGCATTTATCAAGTATCGTTGTTTCTTCTTCATAGCACTTAGGCAGGATGTCCACAATGGGGGAATCCTCCCCATTA
>Ga0065711_1040755_pt1 | contig 16708 bp, 3 predicted proteins | sample Hoacrofraction12_FD_59098 | JGI IMG/M metagenome (GOLD analysis project Ga0065711, IMG submission 59098) | Hoatzin crop microbial communities from Cojedes, Venezuela - Epithelial fraction 12 v2 (version 2) | ecosystem: Host-associated > Birds > Digestive system > Esophagus > Crop | place... | reverse complement strand
GCTGCGCGGCGCCCTTCGGCGAGCCGGCGGAGGTGAGGGAGGGCTTCCTGTGCCCGCTGTGCCTGAAGGATCTGCAGGCCTTCCACCAGCTCCGCTCGCACTACGAGGAGGAGCACTCGGGCGAGGACAGAGACGTCAGGGGGCAGCTCCGAAGTAAGGGCGCGGGCGGCGCTTCCGACGCGGGCGGCCTCGCCGTAGGGCCGAGCCGCGGGGTCTGCGGGCGTGCCCGGGGAGTGACCGACCGGCGAGGCGCGGCGTTCCGCTCTGCCGCGAATTGCCTGACGCCAGGGCGTAGCTTTTACGTTATTCCCGATGCTTTAGAATTTACTGACTGAAAGTAGGACTTAAGAGACGTCGCTCCTCAAATGTCTGATTTTATGCATGATGTCTATTACTGGCCTGAAGACTCGGATTTGTACTGTAACCCAGGTGAATTCCCAAGCATGACTTGAAGACCTTACAGCATGTAGGGAATCTCTGGTCCTTGCTGGGTACCAGTTAGTTAATCCCTCGTTTTGACAGTAGGTAGAACTATAGTTGCAGCTGAAGTGCAAAGGTAAGCAGGGTGGTTAGTAGGAAAAGATGGAATGTGGGTGGTGGAGCTGGCGGTAGGTGCTGGGAGTGTCCCAGGGTCGTGCTATGGATTACCAACTTTTACTGGTGTTTGAAAAATCCCTTTGAATTCTGTTTAACTAAAATATTTCCCTTTTTTAACCCCCCTTGTGTACACAGTGTCATTTTACATTGAGAGAAAAATGTGCAAAAACTGGTAATAATTCTGTGTGTTCCCTACAAAAATCTTTCTGGTTTTGTTTTATTGTACTAGAGATACTGGCTTGGCAGTCTTGAATTATTCCCCCCATCCCCTTTCCCCCTACCCGCTACCCCTGAGACTGATGATTATTATTTAAAAAAATCTGTTTTCTCAGTGAAATGTTTGTGGTTTTAACAAGCCTAACTGAAGGGTAGCGCAGTTGAATATTCCATGAATCTTTAAGCTGCTTTCAATCAGTCTGGCTACTTCTTGGTTTTTAGCACTGTGCTCTTGAACAGTGAAGGTAGACTGGTCATGTTCTCATCATGGGTACAGTGCTGTAATAGCTGAATCACGGATGCTTACGTGGAGCATTTAAACCAGAACAATGATACAGTTTTCATTGTGATAGGAGGAAAGAAAACAACAACTTAGGGTTGGTAATATTTCCCAAACACTTCTTTTCTTTAATACAAAACACCTGCATTTTGTTTTGTTCTCTCTTTAGTGTTCTTTTAATCTAAAATAGCATACTGTGACTTCTCAGGCTGTCTTTCATATGTATTCTTGTATAAAGGATGTTGGTTTTGTCTGCTTACTTTCTGTCCTAGTTATTCATGTCAAAGTCTATCCAGTGAAGTCCATTCTAGACAAAGGAAGGCCAGCAGAATCGCCTATTTAAATTACCTGGTTTAGGGACTGGTGTTCAAACTGTGCATCACAAGTGGTTGCATGACTGTGCGGAACTCCACATATCCTAATTGTGCAGTTCCAGAAATGCTTACAAATCACCTTGTTGCTTCAGTTGAGTCACACTGAGGTGGTTAAGTTTGACTTCATGACAAACGATTATGAAGTCTGCTTGAAAAGCTTTTGTATCTGTGGCAAAGCCATGAGGCATCACTGCTGCTTTTTGAGTATGTCAGACTTCCAAAGGCCCAAGTGCCTTTTTTTGCCTATTTAGATAGTGTCAACTTCACTTAAGAAGCTGCAGTGTCTAGCTGGCGTTTGCTATGCTGGCTTGAAAGTAGGTGAGGGGAGGAGAAATCCTACTTCTTAGATGATGTTACAGTGACAGCAAAGCCCTTGCCAACCTGATACAGTTTTGTTGAGAAGTATGTTTATGTAATTTTGGGAGGTAGGGTAACCTCTGCAGCTGAAAAACTGTTGGGAAGTATGATGTCTGCATGAGGGGCCTGGTGGCTGAAGCTCGGCGAGACAGACTCCAGTAAGGTCAAGATGGAAGTTCCAGTGTCTTGGACACTAAATAAGAAAGTTAGAAATATGAAAAGATGTGCTAACTCACGGTTCCCAACAGCTTGGTAGAAAGCTTGGTGTGTAAAAGATCTAGTTCAAGAAGATACTGAATGTGTTTGGCGAGAAAAGTAGTGCCCTCAACTTCTGCTAGCATTCAGAGAGGAACATGGCCACAAGGCCAATAAAAGCTCTGAAGTTTCAAGTTCCTGGTCTTGGGTGTTTTTTTTTGGTACAGGAGACTGCCCTCCTCTCACTAGCATTCATACGAGAGAATGCAGTGGGCTGTTTAGTACTTTTGGAATTATTTAGGTGTACAAGCACACTGAAATTCTTAGTTTGTACAACAAGACAAAGAAAGTGTTGAACATCCTTGAATCCTAAGAAAATCATTGGGAATTAAGAGAATTATGATACTATCTGTATGATGTTCTAGAATGGTGTGAAACAGGTCTCTCAGTTAAAGAAGTGAAGTCCCTGAATGGAGTGTCTAAAACCACTGTTTTGTCATTAGGACCTTAGTGCTACTTTATGACAGATAACAAAAGAGCATTTCCTGTCATCTGTGATTCTCTGAACCGCGTTCTGGTTCTAAACAGAACATGTTGATTATAAACTTATCATGATAGAAGAAGACTTGTGCTAAAAGATGAGAAATATTCCATACTGGTTTCATGTGACAAATATTTGGTGGCTACTTGTCATGTTTGATAACTTGGTATCTTTTTCAGATCTAGTCCAGAAAGCCAAAAGAGCAAAGAGGAAATTGCTGAAACGAGAAGGAGATGACAGAACTGATTCTGGATCTCAAGAACGATACGAGTCATTCAGCTATGGTGGAGTAGATCCATATATGTGGGAGCCCCAGGAAGTAGGTAGGAGAGCTAGAAAGTGATGTGCAGTGGGGATGGCTTTTCTTTTAATCTTAATTGGGAAAGTGCTACAGTATTGCTGGAGTTGCATGGAATTGTGTCTGTTGCATTTGATTCGCTGTAGCATGAGGTTACGGTTTGCATATTGATCTTATGCAGCCTGTCTACATTGTGTGGAGTGGTGGGGAAAATGCAGATAATGGTGGTGGTGGGGAAATAAGTGTATAGAATCAGTGCACCAACTAACCTTGAGAACAGGATAGCTGTTTGTCATGTTGTTGTGCCTGAGCTGTTGAGGCCTGCTGGATATGTGTTTATCTCTGTGTCTAGCTTTGTTGAGGTGTTCTGCAACCATCTTATGGCTTTTTACAAAACAGATAATCCACTAATTAATAATTAAGCTATAGCTATATAAAATATCCAGCTTTTGGGCTACACGTAAAGTAGTTGTTAGTTTACATGTCTGACAAAAAGCTTATCCATTCATTTAAACTTTCAGCTTTTCTTTTTGGATTTGAGGTGTAGATCATATCTCATTTAAAAAGAGGTTTACTTTAAAAAATCCAAACAAGCAAAGAAACACAAACCAAAAAAAACCAACCCCCAAACCCACTCCTCTGAATATAAATCTACGTTTGTAGAATTTCAAGGATAAGTTGACTGAGCCTGTAGCTACAAATGCTGTTACTGGAAGTTGCCTCTTACTATTACTGAAATATTACGGTTATTTTCAGTGGGAGGAAGCAGCACTATCTCTGGTGAATCCCGGGAAAGTTTCCCCTATGTTGCTGACTGACTAGGATTTAGTTCTTTGGGTCTGCAGAGTCTGAGTTTGGTAGATTATTATACTTTTGACTTTGTAACTATTTCAGCAGCAATCATAGTATAAGTATCAGCTAAGAAGAAATTTAGGCAGTGAACTAGCAGAAGGTTTCTGAATTGTTAGAGGTGAGAATTGTTTTCTGATCAGAGTGGAGAAGGTGAACTTCAGGATTTTAGGATGGGATTTGGTGGTTTTGTGAAAGGGACTGTGTGATGTCTCCAAAGCAGTGGCTGAATTCAGTTACTCGGAGGGGCCTTTCCATTTCTGTGAATTCTGCTTTGGAGGTTTTTTGTTATTTCATTAGCATGAGGAAGTGAGATTCTCACACTTACAGAAGTATTATCAAAAAGCAACATCTGATTTTGTGTTCTACCAGTCAGAAGAAAGTGGGGGTTTTTGATGTGGGGTTTGGTTTTTTTTTTTTTTTTTCAATTTTGGCTGTAACTTTGATTTTTAATATGTGGCTCATCTTACGGGAAGAGGATGAGGATCAAAACTTAAACCCAATGTTGTCGAGTAAGAATTGTACATTTCTTAAGTGATCAGTTTTCTGTAAATCTGAACTATCATCAAGGATTTGATTCAGACCCTTACAGGTGGAAGGAGGATCAGAAGTCTGAAAAGGAAATTACTGTTGCATAGACCTCCAGTAATCACTGGACCTGCATCTTCCCTTTGTTCAACATGTACCCAGGAAACTAAAGGGAGTCAGTTTTGAGACTACTACTAGTTGATAATAGCTTGCCAGGTGTAACTGAGGGATGAAGAGGGGGAAAAAAAGTGTTGTTGCAGATGTTCTTTTTAACAGAGTGCCTGTTGTTTTCTGTAGTAGAAGCAAAACACTGTTCATTGCTAGCCTGGAGATTAGGCTTTAACCTGCATGTTTTATTTAGAATAGCACTGTGAAATTGTAATGTGTCTTTAAAATTCAATTTGAACATGAGAAGTAAATAGTGAAAAGAAGTGACAGCTGTCTTTCAAGAGGCATTTACATGCATTTAAATCCATACAGAACACCTGGGTTACTATGAAAACTTTCTGCTGTCTCTCCAGGTGCTATGAGAAGCCATCTTTCTGATTTCAAGAAACACCGAGCAGCCAGGATTGATCACTATGTAGTTGAAGTCAATAAGTTAATAATCAGGTTAGAAAAGGTAAATCTGCTGCTTTTTAATATTCCAGCCCTCTGAATGTTTCCTAGATTTTAAAAAATCATATTTTAGTATGAAGTGTGCCCATTTATCTGGCAGTGCACTTTAGAAAGGGTACTAAACTGTGACTGTCTTCACACATTACTGTTTTCGTTTTTTATCGTTGAGTACTGTGCTTGGTCTGACCCTGTACTGTGGATATAATTTCTGTTTCTATGCACTGTTTTCAAGCTGAAGGTGCTACTTCCATGTGCTGCAAGAACCATCTGTTTTCCTGTGTATTCTCGCCATCTTTTACTTTACTAAATTTCTCCCTAATGTTTTTGTCATGATTCTTCCAGCTTCCCATTCTTCAAAATCTACCAATTATATACTTACATTTTGGCTCAGATGGAGTAATGTTGGATGCTGTAAGGATTATGTCCAAAATGCTCTGATTTGTGCAGGTTTGGCAGTCATTGTTTAGCACTACTTGTATGAATATGGCATTAGAAATAAATAGGAAAGTTGCAGGAATCTGGTGTAAAACAGGCTTAGACTCCTATCTATTAAAAATGCCAGCTTTCTTTTTCTCGTTGGGCTGGGTTGTGTTGGGTTTTTTTCTTGCTGAAGTACAATTTTCTTGAATGTATTGTTTGTCTTCTACCAGCTCACATCATTTGACAGAGCAAACACTGAGTCAGCTAAAATAAGAGGTTGGTATGAGCTTACCTCAGACTATTTGCTCCTATAGTTCAGCGATCTGAGGAATGAATGTTTTGAGTTGTATGTACTCCCTCCCTTCTTGCCCGATCGCAGCTATAGAGAAGTCTGTTGTGCCTTGGGTCAGTGATCAGGACGTTCCATTCTGCCCAGACTGTGGCAATAAGTTCAATATTCGAAACCGACGTCACCACTGCCGCCTTTGTGGGTCTATTATGTGCAAGAAGTGCATGGAACTTGTCAGTCTTCCTTTGGCAAGTAAGTACAGTGTGTGGTGTTAATTCCTCCTCTCAGCTCACTCAAGGTGCTAACTGCATCCTGGCTTTTTGCCATTAGAAAAAAAGCTGCTGGTAATACTCTGCCTGCGTGGAAAATGTGGTCGTTAATGTGTCATTCGGTTTCATGCAAACACTTGTCTGTGAAACAGAATAAGAAGAATGATTTCTCCATTCCTTCTTCAAATTTGGAAGGGTCACATAACACTGAAAAAGTTACTACAAGTAGTAGTATATGCTAGTAGTAAATATAATTAATATTTAGTGTCTTATTCTACTGAGTATCATAACTATGAAGGTGTTAACTTTAGGAATTATAACTGCCAAGTGCATTTAAAACTGTTGTGAGTATTTCCAGTCTTGCCCGTGGTTGTCCAAATGCTGACATTAAGGAAATTCATCCACAAGCCTTTAAGAGACCCTTCAAACTTTAATTTCCTCATCCAGTCCATTGGAGAGGAGACTGTATTTTCTGTGGAAACAAGTGACATTAACTGTGCTTTGTGGAGCGTCCAAGCACAAAACAGGGACAACATTAACATACCTGTTCTTACACACACTATTCTGTAACTATGCAAGCTCCAACGTGAGTGCTTCTAGGCGTAAGCAAAGTAGGTGGTTCTCAACAGTATGCCCTCTAGCTGCTTTTAGAATGGAGCAAGATTTACAGTGAAGATCCAAATTCTGACTTGCAGTCTTGGTTGTCATGGGTTCCTTGCATGTCTTTCAGGAGACTGTTTCAGCTTGGTATTCTAATATTATATGAACGTAAAGTTTCTGTTAAAGTGCAGTTCATTTGTGTGGGTAAAATGTGTTGGCTGTAAAATTCCTTGTGTATAATTTTTAGGCAAACTCACTAGTGCCAGCAAAGAGGCTTTGGGTTCTCATACTAGCCCAAACTCCTCACCTAATAGCGTCCATGGCTCCCGCCGCAGCAGCATTAGCAGCATAAGCAGTGTGAGCTCAGTTCTGGATGAGAAAGATGATGACCGAATCCGTTGTTGTCGGCACTGCAAAGATACCCTGTTGAAAAGAGAACAACAGATTGATGAGAAAGAATACACTCCAGAGATTGTGAAACTCTATGAGGTAAATCAAACTCTTTGCTGCTTACATCCTCAGCGTGTATATCTGCAGTTGTCACTACTTGACTTTTGGCTTATCTCATGTCCAAGCTCTTACTTCATGACTGAATACTCAATTGTGTTAGGATAGACTCTGTTGGGTGTTTATGCCTTGTAACAAAGATACAGGTGAAATGGAGCCAGTTGCTGTGTAGTATTTATATGCCACAATAACTTCAAATATCACTTAAAGATACAGCTTCATTCTCATCATCTGTAACTAATAGTTCTAAGATGCCTCTCTCTTAAAATTGTGAATTATGTCACCTGGGATTCCTCAGAACAGTACTTGTTTAAACCAATGATATGCTGTGCACTTTGTTGACGGGCTGCACTGGAACTATAGGAGTCGATGTTGTCAGCACTCTTTGTCCCCACACTTAGGGCAAATGCTTTTTTGAACCATGTACATCAATCAACAGCATATGGCTGGAACATTGTGTTCAAATATGCTTTGAAAACGGGTACTGACAGTCATCAGGTATCTCCTCAGTAGAGTCCACAAACCCCTGAGGTTAGTGTTAATGGGAGTTTCTGTTGGTGCTCATTGTGAAGAGATTAAAGGCTAGAAGTTGTCTAAGTCATCCCTTAAAACAGCTTGTGAATTAAAAATTCATCTTGCAGGGGTACAGGGAGTCTTTCTCTGTTCTTGACTCTGCCATCTGTGCTCTGAAGATGACTGGAGGTTCTTGTCATCCTGAATAGTTAAATGGCTTTCATCACGATTAACTTTAAATGTGCACAGGCAGCGTGAAAGGTTTCTGTCAGCATGCTCTTGCATTAGTGTTTTAATATAAGTTCTGTTTTAATACGCTTTCTTTTAAACAAGAAACTCCGACTCTGCATGGAGAAGGTTGACCAGAAGGCGCCAGAATACATAAGGATGGCAGAATCATTAAAGTAAGCCCCATTTGCTGATTTTCTTCAACAATATATGTCTCTTTCCTCCCCTGAATTGTGGGAAGGAGTAAGGAAGTGGTGTGCTAAGGCTGCAAGAGTGTAAATTACAAGAAAAAGCAAGTGTTAGATCATCTGTTGTCTTTTGGATGCTATTCAAACAAAATAGTACTGAATTAATTATTAATGGTGACATTGCATACAGAAGAAATCTGATTTTTATTTTTCTTTTTAAAGCCACTTCCCGGTGAGGCATCACTGTTGTGTTCTGACCTGTCATCTTTGCAAAAAGAAAGTACAAGGCTACCATTGTTGCTGTGCAAATAAGCCTCTTCAAAACAGTTGAAGTAGGGTATTACTGCCCTGGTAATGGTATGGCTTCCAAGAGGTGCCAGTAGCAAAGGATTGTTTGAAAGCTTCTCATCTGTTCTTGTGTAAAGCAAGCCACCTTCACCTGGCAGTTGTTCTAAATCTAGCTGGCTTGCTGCGGTGGATAAGGTGTATAGTAGAGAAATACGCACATTGGTCGTAAGACTATGAAGCGTGTCTATTTGGGAAGTAAAAGTTAACAAATATTTCTGTACCTGTCCTTTAGATCTGATGGTTGTAGAAAAATTAGGCTGTCATTCGTTGTAACAAAGCTGTTTTTGTAAAGACACACCTCCCAAAAGGAAGAAAGAAGTAGAGAAGGTGAAAAACATGCTAAGCTATTACTGCTTTTTGTCATGACTTCATGAGAACCGGTGTTATGTGGCTTGACAACTGGGGAGAAGTAAAAATATGAATGCCCTGGATAATGGGAGCACCTGTCAGAAAACAACAGACTTCTTGCTGATGTAATTAAAGATTTCTGACTAGTTGTGAGTCCCAGAAACTGGAATCATATGGATAGTGAAGTTGCTTTTGAGAGAGTGATCCTTAGCTTTTATATTTGTGATACAAAAGGAGAGGGAAGTTTAAAACTGGTGAATAGTCTTCCCCGTTAAATCCTAATTTGTTCTATTAATAAATGTGAGATTCTAGTAAAGAGCATATAATTGATTGTGTCCCCATGTGGACAGTTGGTTACCAGCATCTTAAATATTACACCCATGTGAGGTTGTAGGCTTTTGTTTTCTGACAAATGTTAGTAGAGAGAACTGTTATGCTTTAATGGTATAGTTACTTATTCAATCAGTCAATGTTTTTTCTGCACCCAGTCACCTGGGAAAAAACACAAAACAGATACATTGCTAAGTATGTGTGTATTTTAGATATTATTGGTAGAGTGGCATTCTTGTGTTAAAATACAGTTTCTTCTATAATAGTAAATAATAATAAAATCATAAATAAAATGATCTTTTATGAAATGGTCATATTCACAAGATTGTCATTTTCCAATTCTGTCACAAAGAAAGGGTTTTTAAACAAAATGAGCTGGAAATAAAATCATTTATCCCCTTTAGCTATTCTTACCATTATTGAATCTTAGTCATCTTGGGAGAACTTCTAGTGTTGTATGTATTGTTAGCTGGGTGCATGACTTACAATAAAGTTGTATTTATTTCTTAGTGCTGGGGAGACAACCTACAATCTTGAACATGCTAATGACTTGAGGGTGGAGATTCAAAAAGTATACGAATTTATAGATGCCTTAAGGTAAAAAGACCCTCCCCTCCCCCCCCCGCCCCGTGTAACTCCGTTAGGATTTCTCTGTAGTTTTGCGTGACTGGTGGTGTCTGTGTTTGTGTAGCATATACCTGCTTATTCATATGGATAATCAGTTCTTCTGCTCAGTTGTAAAGAGCATACGAAAAGGTAGATGCTGTTCCTCTGTTTCCTTTACTAGCCTTACCAATCATGCATTCCTCTGCAGTGGAAATAACCAAGCACAGAGGAAACATAGTGGCACAGTTTTTGTTTTGTGGTTGTGTTTTTTAAAAAAAAAAAGAAGGTGGGAGAGAAATGTGTTATTACTTGTAATAGCCAAAATGGTTTACCTAAAAACATCAGAAAATTTTCATCCAATATTGTGTCTCTCCCCTTCTGTTGCATTTTCACTGGCCTTGTTCTTGAACTGACAAGGCTGTATGTTTGTTTTGATTCAGTAAGAAGATTTTGAGTCTAGGCTTGCATGAAGATCCCCAACCTCATCCTAAAACACTACAACTTCAGAGAATGATAAGATATTCAGCTACACTTTTTGTTCAGGTAAATGGAGCATATGTTACGAGCTGAATGTAAATTTTCATATAGTGTTCTCTTCCTTGCCAGGAATCCCTGTAGTCTGAAACTATTTTGACAGGAGGTTGAATTCTATACACTTTCTGTAGTTCCCCTAATGACTTATGGTAGCCTTAAAAGTGCTAGATTGAATACAGATAGTGTAGTCAGAGCAGCACTGAATTCAGCAACCTAAGAGAACATGTGAATCTTGGTTTTGTCTCTTGCTGAGGTGTGAACCTAGCTAGCAGTATAGGTATGGCAGCAAAGACATGCTCAGACTTGCAGCAGTCACTGCAGTGTAGAAGTACATTTTATTTGGTTGTGGGGTGTTCCGTTGGGTGGTATCTCTTTTGAAATACTTGAAAATTGGCTGAATGCCTGCAAGCAACACTGTAAAGACTTCTGTTTTTGCCAGGAAAAACTCCTTGGCCTAATGTCCCTGCCAACCAAAGATCAGTATGAAGAACTGAAGAAGAGAAGACTGCATATGGTAAGACAGGTTAAGATCTGTTACATCTTGTATCAGGGCCTCCTTCAAGGGTTAAACCTAGTAGCTGTGTGCGTATGAATAGTTGCCTTTAACATTGGATTTCGGTTTTTCATTTCTTTATGCAGATCATTCTATATGCTTTTTCATGGATTCATGTAACACTGTCATTGTATTCTATCCAGAACACAAGTAGGTGTGTACTGAGCAGCTCAATACTTCTAGACAGCAGCTGTGACTTGATTGCACGTGCTGTTTCTGCTGCAGTGCATGCAAAGCAAGCCCTAAATGAAGTGTGTTAGTATATGTGGATTTCCGAATTGTGTTCTGGAGTTCATTTGCACAAGTAGAATTTGGAGATGTCTTTTGGTGGTGAAAAAGGATGTATTAGAATAAGGATGGCTCTTCCAAGAGATAGGATTTTTTCAGTTAGGAGGGACAACATTACTAATTGTAAACTAAACCAACTTTACATTGAGGTTGAAGTTGAGAAATAATAATCGTTGCACTCCAAAAACTAACGATATCAGTGACCTTTAACACTGATGCTCTATTACAGATGTCTGCCATAGTCAGATGTGATATGGTTACTGTCCAAATCAATGTAGACCACTCTTTGCACAGTTGTATTAGGCATTTTTTTTCTCTGTATGAAGCACTGTCACTACTCCTACTTGCCCTCAAGTTTGTAGAGGCAGATGTCATGGCATTTTGATCAATATCATCACAAACTGAAGGGAAGCGTTTAAGTAATACTACACAAATAAGCATTTTCTGCAAAGTAACCAAAAATGCAGCTGATCCTGTTCAGTGATAGACAGCAATGTCTAAGATCAGCTGACTTATTGTACCTATGGGTATTTAGAAAGGAATTTTTCAAGCTCATGGTGTCCTCTTACCATGTTTTTTGTTTTAGGTGGCTCTTGAAACACGTGGAAAACAAGATGAAAAGCAGAAAGACTTCGTCTCCAGATCTGCAGCTGCAGTTAATGGTGATGCAACTCACCTGAAAAAAGGAACAGTCAGGAAATCTGAAGGCTGGTTACCTACATCTAGCATATCAAGAGAGAGTGAGATAGCAGACCCACTTCTTCAGCAGATTGACAATATCACATCCTTTATTAAGCAAGCAAAGGCAGCTAATAGGATAGACGAGGTCCATATGTTGCAAGAGAACCTGAGGCAGCTTCAGGATGAATATGATCAACAACAAACTCTGAAAGCTATCGAGCTTTCTAAAAGACAGGCAGAAGAGGAAGAGATGCAGAGGGAGGAACTTCAGGTCCTTCGTGAAAAAGAGTGGGAAAGAGAACACCACAAATTCATGTCTCAGCATTCAAGGACATGCTCCTTAGACTTCAGAGAAGTCAAGCAACATGAGCATGAAGTTGCAAAAGAGAATTGGAACCTGACAGCACATGCATTGGATTTGGATATTACTCAGATCAAAGGGGACCCAAGTTTTGAAACTCCTGCTGTTGAGCAGCTGCCAGCTAACGAGCACTTGATCTTCACACTCAAACCCCAGAATGTCCCACAGCGTGACAAAGACCAAGATCAGACAGCCTGTCTAAACCCCTTTGAAGATGAAGCAGATACCCCTCAGTCAGAGGAAGATCCTGCTAACCCATTTGCCAAAGACACTTCCCCAATGGTTTCTTTCTCTAACACAGCTCTGCAAAGTGATAAAAAAGAATATAATCCATTTGAAAATGAGGAGGAGGATGAACAAACCAATGGAGCACCTGGCAGTAATTCAAACCCTTTTGAAGAGGATGAAAATCCATTTCAAAAGCCTGGGGGCAGTTGGAATTCTGGGAATCCATTTGAAGAGAGATCCTCTACCAATCCCTTTGAAGTGGAGGACGGCAATGAAATCTCTGGAGAGGAGGCTATAGAGGAAGAGCTGCTGCTCCAACAGATAGATAATATCAAAGCTTATATATTTGATGCCAAACATAGTGGACGAATGGATGAGGTGGAGGTGCTGACAGAGAACTTGAAGGAATTGAAACGCACATTAGCAAAGCAGAAGGAGAAATCCAACTGCTGAAGTAGCAATAGGGCTGTGTAATAACTATTTAAGTCTACTGTTAAATATGGGAAGGTAGAGCAGATACTTATAAAACAAGAGTACAGATCACAAGAGGGAACTGGGTGAATTGACTTTTATGCACTTTCAGTTAGGCATTTCCACTACTGCTTAGTCTTGAAGAAAGCATTATTGAGGTATGCTGCTGGTCTCAAACGCTTAATACTAAGAAATTTTGGAATAACTTGTTACAACACACTTTTTAATGCTAACTGGTCTTATCATGTGCTTATTTTGGTCAAAGTGGTTAAGGGCTAACAGAGAACCAGGATTTGGAAATGGTTGCGATGTTGTCATCTTTTCCCCTTTCTGTTGCAGGACTGCCCTTTCGGGTGGGGTTTGGACTAAAGAGAGGTAAACTTCTGCACCCTCTCATAATGACACGGGGTGGTGTTATAGGCTAGCTTAACTGCATAGTGGTGTTATGAGAAAGTGCTGTTAAAAGGCTACTGTGATTCTTTGAGGTGCAGAATATACAGGCTTGCAGATCAATTTTGTGCAATGCTAATACGTAAAAGGGATTTTAAGACTGAGAAGAACTTTATAACTCATCTTAATATGAGTAGCTTTTTAATGTATTTATAAAAGTTCTCAAGTAAAATTTGGATGCTGTCTTTCCATCACTTTTAGTTTCCCATTTGCTCTGAGCACAAAAGCGCACCATACTGGCTTCAGAGACCTGCTTGTGTGGGAACAAATATCTACTCATTTCCAGGGAAAAAAGAGCATCAGACTAGCACCATTTCAAACTGTAATATAAAGGGTGACCCTCCAATTCCTAATTATCTTATGGAATATACACATTCCTTTAAATTCTCTGGGTGACGGAGTGATCCCGTTTGTTGTATTTGTGAGACTGGAACCCTCTTTTTGTAGCATTCAAGGAACAAAAACCGTGTTTACAGTGGAGAGGTGAGGTGCCACTGAACTGGAAATCTGTGAAAGCTGGGAGACGAAGTCTGTGGCTGCGATAGTGCCAAATAGCAATTCTTTTTCATATTCGATTCTCCTGATAAGTTGTTAAGAGAATCAGATGTCTGTCTTAAATAAGAAGCTCCAAACTGGAGTGATCTTAGGATCCTGTGGTCTGGGGGATGACTAGGTGACAGCCAGCACCTGTGATGGAGGGCTTAGAGCTGGCTTTTGAAGATCAGTATCAGAAATGTAGGATCACTTCGGGGTTAGGTGAGCCTATACCTTTGCAAAAGATGGAGTCTGAGATGCTCTGATTTTTATCTTTCAAAGGCAGAGGTGCATCATCAGGCATGTGTTTGAAAGGGTGGTGGGGAGGAGTGTATTTCTTTAAAGCTGAAATAGAGGAAAATTGGGCAGATCACGCTGTATAGCACTAATAAATAGTGGGCTTACTCAGAAGTGTAAACTTCTGTGGAATGGGACATTGTCTTTTAACTGTGTCTCTGATAATATATACCAGCATAGCTGTAACCCAAGCATTGCATAATATTTTAGAAACACAAATAATTACGCTACCTAAAGAGCAGGAACTCTAGTTTTATTTTGCTGTAAATAAGTGGAGGTAGGGACTTGTGGAACTGTTGTTTAAAAAAACCAAACCACCTATATCCTCACTTAATAGCACTAGTAACTGATCAACGTAGAGCAGCCAGTTAAGGACAGCTGATGTTCTTCTACTGTAGCCTAAGTCTGAAGTTGAAAGGTGCGCAGAACAGGTTGTCTTAAGAGCATGAAGTTTCTCTACTGGCATGTTTTATTAGAGTTGATTGAGTCCCTGGGTGTTACTTTGCACCAAGTGAAATGAAAAGCAGAGGATTCTGAAATGTTGTAAACCAACAGAACATGTGAACTGTGGCACCAGATTTATGGAGGCAGCAAAAAATACATGTTAAGATACCTAAACATAATCCCTGGAATGGTTTGTTTTAACAGAAAGAGTATAAAGTAGTTCTTTGAGATAGACTTGTTTGCTAGTCAAGAGGATTGCTCCCTGCACTGTAACCCAAAGCTTTTTTTCATATAAACATGAACGTGTTTCAGTGGCGTCAGCTTTCACATTTAAAAAGTGTTTTTTCCTTGTTGTGACTATCCTGCCTTGTTTCTGTTTTCAGTCTAATACACTAATAATTAAACTATCCTTATCGTACATGTAAGAATGTATTTTTACAAGCAGGTAACAGACTAGCATACCTCTTGATATCTGTCGGTGTTAAATGTGATACACTAGACAACTGATACTACTAAAGTCACCTCCAAAGTGAAGATGCTGGTATTTGGACTGCTGTGAGGCTCACGAGGCACAGCGGAATGAAGACATCTTAACCATAAAGCTCAATAAATAAGTAGCATTGACTTTTGTTAAAATTGCATGCACTACTCTGTATGGAAACTTTGTAAACAGAGATAAAATAAAACAACATGTTTATTTTGTGCTGTGTTTGTCCTTGACAGTTTTTATAGGATGCATGCATTGGTCTGAAATTTTGTATCCAACCATTAGCGCAGAAACGCTGAAATACAGTTCTACAGTAACTTGCATATATAAGCCTGACTTAAAGGTAAGTGCTGTTACCAAATCCCAAGCAATACAGCACAATCTATTATATGTTTATATACTGTTACAGGTGTATTGTAATTATTTGGTGAGGCAGAAGCCATGATGATTCAGGCGGCTTTTCTGACCATGTGCAGGGAGCAGAAGTGTTTGAGGTGAGTGGAGTTACATAGCAGCACTGGACTTTGAAGCATAATCAATTTACTGGCTAGAATTTGCTGGAATTTGGTAAATCTAGACACAGTTCTCCTTTATACAGGTTTTTTTTTTTAAAGGAAGACTTTATGAAATTGTCTTAATTGAAGAGTAGCTTTAAATTCTTTTTGAAGGACAGTAACGATAATTATAAAGTGTATCTTTCAAATACCAACTTACATGTTCTCGTTTACTGCCAATATTATTGACTTGATCAGTGCTGCTCAGAGCTGCAGTATGAACTGCAAAAGTTACGAGATTTTTAACTGTTTCTGAGTGGTGACTGAACTAAGAAAATTCAGCACGTGGTTTGAGCCTGAAGTTATATTATGATTTGGCTGTCTTCAGTTAGTACAAGATGGAAATCAGTAGCAACGCTTTTACACCACTTCTATAAATTGTGGAATTCTGCACTGCTTCTAAGAGAAATTAACTTTTTAGTCTAGTCTAGTAAATACCGTGTGGTTTTTGCCGTAACACAATACATGCAGCCATGAGTTGGAAAGAAGGCTCTAGTCATTCTGTTTTCCTCCTTCTGTTTTCTTTTAGGCAGTGTTGGCTGTAATGCTTAGTAAAACTGGCACCAAAAAAGCTGGGGTTTTAACGTTTATTTGTCTCTTGTCTCTGAGAAGTACCTTGATCATCCACTCCTGAGGAAAAACAACTGCATGACTTCAGAGGTCAGGCCGATGCTTCATTTTTCATAGCACCCTTGTATTTTCCCCTCATCTCTTTGGGCAGTGGCACAAAAGCAGGGCAGGGAACTTGACCTTCAATTTCACACATGCATTCTCGCAGATGATACTTCTTGGGCCCAAAAGTTGCTGGATGTGATAGTTTCTTCCTTTCTCTTTCCTCTTTTTCAAGTGTTTCTCTAGAATTAAGAGATCTGTCTGTTACTATGGGAAACCAGAATGGCAACGTTTCCTCTCCCTTCCCTGGACCCTGTTTACCAGACAGATGGATTTACAGTTCCTAGCTTGTGGCCTTCACAGCAATTTTTTCTGGGAAAAGCGGTATTTCTCTCTCTACACCTGATAAAAGTTTGCAGGGATTGTATTACGATGCATGCTAGGCTGTCAGTCAGCTTATTACGTGTTACTTACTTGCTTTTGCCCAAGATTTTTTTAATGTGCTCTGTTATTTCTTTGTTGGTTTTATCTTCCACGTCAACCAAAACTTGTTCTCCGTTGTCTGTCAAGAAAGATTAGTAACAGTGCATTAAACAGCGCTGTCTCACAGTGGCTGCAAAAAGCGCTCTCAAAACACACGACGCTGCAGCTGAGGCGCGCTGCCACGCTTCAGAAGGACAAGCGCAGGCCGCGTCCCGGGCGCCTCCGGGGCGGC
>Ga0065711_1040754_pt1 | contig 16708 bp, 8 predicted proteins | sample Hoacrofraction12_FD_59098 | JGI IMG/M metagenome (GOLD analysis project Ga0065711, IMG submission 59098) | Hoatzin crop microbial communities from Cojedes, Venezuela - Epithelial fraction 12 v2 (version 2) | ecosystem: Host-associated > Birds > Digestive system > Esophagus > Crop | place... | reverse complement strand
GGAGTTACCATCGCTGGAGGTGTTCTAAAAACAAGTAGATGTGGCACTTCGGGACGTGGTTTAGTAGGCATGGTGGTGTTGGGGTGACAGTTGGACTTCATGATCTTAGAGGTCTTTTCCAACCTGCAATTCTGCAATTCACCTAATTTTTGTTAAACACCAAAAAGCCATAGAAGACCAACACCTTATTGTCCCAGTTGTATAAAACGCTTCAACTGGAGGTCTCAACTTTTTAAACACCAACCAACCAAGTATGGAGTATTACTGTGCAGGAAACCGGATTTCTTCATTTCTGGTACTATGGATGGATTTTTTTCCTCAGTTTTCAGTTCCTGAAAAGTTGAGACAACTGGTATTTGGGGGAGTGATTGTGCTAGCTTTCTGGTGCACTGCAAATACATGTGCAGAAGTTCACAGAACAATATTAGAATTGGAGATATAATAGTTATGGCCTGACTCAGTGTGGTTTATGTACTCTCAAATCCCAGTGAACCTGATGCAGTCTGAAACCTTTTATCACAGCTGGACTCAGCCCTTTTTTCTACTGTCAATTACCTTTGCTGATCTATTTTTGGTTTAGTGTTATTTCCAGTTACAGACATGATTAAAAATAATTTGGAATAATTCCAATACTCATGTATCAGGGAGAAAATAAACTACCAGAAAGGAATCAATTTTCATTTCTCTGATCAATATGTTTCAAATGTCAGTGAAGACACCCATATCATTTTTCTTAAATATCAGGTATTTTTGTGGAGAATTTTAATTTTTAGTTACTTATGCTTCTAATTCAGTGCAGGCACTTCTGTAGGATGCTGCTCTTAATTATTGTATACAAAGTTTGGAAAGTAAGAACACTTTTGTCTCCATTGGTATTTCACAGATACAAATTACTCAGAAATGGCAGTGCATCACATAACATGTTGTAAATGCGCTCTCTTACCAGGCAGGTAAAATACCTTGAATAAAGCCGTTCTGGATCGTAAAACTTTTAAAAGGATTCAGTGCCTTTTGTAAAGCTTCATTCATGTAGTAATGATGTCCAAGCATCATGTGAGTGTTTTATGTTCCATAAAAGTGAGCTTCCAAATCAATGTATTGACTTTGCTCCTAAGCTGGAGGCGCTGTAGTTGCCCAAGTTCAAGTTTCACACTCAAATAGCAGTCTCAGTGAAGCAGAAAAGTTCCCATAACTGTTCTGCTCTGTTTTTCTGTGCTCACTTCTTGTGCTGCTTTTGCTAGGCAGGAGTTAAATCATGCCCTCCGGACACTGCGCTTCCCAGTCACATCCACTTTTCTTTAGTTAGTAGTGTGGTATGCCTCCTATGCAGGAGTAGCACAAAAAGGAACCATATTGGGATAAAAGATCTGGCACTCTTTAATGTTCAGGGTTAAGCAGATATGTAGCTTAGTAAGGATCATACCCTACCATTTATTTTTGCTAGTTTGGAATAAGAGAAAAGGTTGAGGCCAAGAAAACCTTAGAAAGCCAAATGATTATTTAACCCTTCATCTTGTTAGAAAGCAATACTTAAAAGGAAAAAAAAAAATCACACTTGATGTTTATCAGTCTTATGCCTGAGCGCTGTAGTAATTTTACAGGCATGATACAGAGGTAAGTAGTCTACAATATTACTTATATACAATCTTAGTTATGAAATATTACTTATGGAGAAATAGCTATTTAGATCAGAACAGATTTTTATAGAAAATGTTCTGTTACCAAATTTCCAGCCACTAGATCAAACAAAATAAACATCCCAAACTTCCAGTTAACTTTCTGTGTGTAAATATTTAATTTCTGTACTTGCAAATGTTTTGGTAACATTTTAGTTGGCACGTGTTTTTCTAAACTTTATTTGAAAAGTAACTAATTTTTGAAGGATCTTTAATATTAGGAAATGCTTTAAATCACAAGGGATAATTGTTCCATTTTCAGAATTGTCTGGGATTTTTCTGATTCTTACAGCTTCTAGTGTCCCTTTTTTTCAAGTCAAGTAAAGCAGATAGTTGGTAGCAATTCTGACATTCTAGGTATATATCTAGGTGTCTAGCTTTGGTTAAAACCTTCTGCATCAGTTCATAAAAGTGATTATTGGAACTGGAGTGAAACCAAGTAATTCTTGCTTCCCATGCTTGAATCTAATTAACTACCTTGTACTCTGACCTTTGCCTTTTTATTTTAGATAAAATCTACTCCAGTGCTTTGTGTTTCTCAGTTGCAGTTTCAAGTTGTAAGAGTGATTCTTTTCAGGGTCTTAAAAAGTCCATAATTTCTTTTCAAATGTAGCAAAAAAATCTACTTAAAGAAATACAACAGGAGTCCTAGAATGAGTGTAAATATTGACATGCTATCTTTGTAAGCTACAAGTCCTACTGGGAAACTTGATGTCAAGTTCATTTTCAGTCCTTGTACTCAAATAAGTTGAATGCTGAAAATGCAGTGTTCCTCAGTAAAGATTTTTACTTGACCTAAGGAGATTTAACCTTTCAAGATGATCTTGGCTACCTTCCAAAAGGTATCACTGAGGATGCTTTTTTACCTGCTTTCTATGTTTAAGGTTTATCAGTAGTCACACTGAAGAGGAGACTTTCTGGACATTTTGTTTTATGAAACATTCGTAACAGATGTAATCATGATGGGGGGGTGGGGAAGGGACAACCAAGGCAGCTTTACACAGCTGTCCCTTTTCTCTCTGGGACTTATTAAGCGTTACACAAACAAGACTCTGGTTGCCTTTGCTACATTGGGACTTGCGGTCTTTTCCCAGACTAATGCTTTCTGGCCTGTTTTGTTTCATTATTAATATTTTGTTAGCAATTTACATTTACTGTATAGCATGATAAATTTGTAGGGTTAATTGCCTGTGAACAGGAAAAGTTTTGTTCTGAAAAATTACCCTGAGCATAGAGTGTGATCTGATGTGGTCTGCAGATTGAATAGATGTATTTTTTTTCTAAAATGTTAGATAGGGCTTTGATTAAAGAAAACACCACTAAGTTATCACACCAGAGCTGGCTTTTCTGACTTAACATTTAGCCTTCTGTTTAGCTGACCATGGCCTGCAGCTGAATCTGTCTTTACTAGTTAATTGTGTAAGCCAAAACACAGCCTGCATGCTTATACCATAGTTGGCTTTGAAGTAACAGCAAGTATTGAAGACAGGGAAGATTTGTAATATTTTTTTAAGCTATGACTTTAATAGGAGGAAAGAGTTCTGAGCAGCATGTACTATTTTTTATGTGGCTAGTCATAAATCAAGATTGTAAGACCTTTGGAGCTGAAGATGTATTTTGCCTAATCCTTTCTACTCTGTTTTGCTCCCCAGAGCTTTCTTCTGTGGTTAGATCTGTGCGTATAGGTCTGTATACATAGCAGTGAGCTATTCGTGGCAGAACCATTCCTTGAAACTCGTACAAAGCTGGCAACTAGGTGAGTAGGGTATTTCTAGGGCTCTGAGTGTACAAACCCATAATGCATTATTAAACACAGAAACTGGTGCCCAAATTTACTACCTGTCACATGCAAAATATGTTTACCCTGGTATTTTGAAATTACTACAACAGGCCTCAAGGGCTCATTGTCCCCTTTGTGTGCATGTGTTATTCCCACTGTTGACAATGGGAATTAGCTATACACAGCAGGAGGAGGATATACCCATTGGACTAGAACTTAAGACAGCAGGGAATATGTAATTCTCTAGCTGTTAGATGGTGAGAACAGCACAGCTTAAGCATTGCTCCCACTTGGCTTGTCACCTCTGCATTTTGTGAATTTTTGCTAAGGAAACAGTAGTGGAAGTAGCAGCTGTGAAATGTGATGATAGCACAGTGCTACCTTGATAGAAATTGCAGCTCAGCTGCAGATAAATGTGGCACAATTCTGAATGATGGAAGTGAGCTGTTTTTCTGGAAAAAGCAGCCATCCAGGTTAACCCTAGTAAAAGCTGACTGTCATTTGTTGGATTAATAAATGGTTGTCCAGAGAGGAGACTGATTTTGTTTGTGACCTTTAAAAAGTATTTTCAAATTTGTGTTCAGTTATTTCTTTCAGCTGTTAGGCCAGATTTCTTATCAAGATGTTATGTTCTTTGAATTACTGTGATTTATTGTACCTCTTCTAGTACTGCCTGATAGCTTGTACCTTCAGTCACATGGGTGAAATTTATACATGTCAAATATGTCTGGACACAAGTGGTGTTGGACTTGACATTCTCATTTTTTTTTGCTATGTATGTAATTGCATTCAGGTTGGGGGAGAGGTGAAGTAATAGTGTGATGTAACACAAGGGTCCTAGAATGGTTTAGCTTACAAATGCTTGATCTGTTGTTTTCTGGGGTTTTTTCCTTCATTTTCCGAATCTGCTTTGCTAATCCTGTGTGGAAGCTGTCAGGCGTGGGGCCCTTCAGAACTGTTTAGAGCTCCTACACGTTTCCAAAATGGGAACTGCGAAAGAGATTGTCATCTTTGCAAGGGAAAAACTCCCTCCTGTGGAAGAGAGGAACCTCTGCATTGACTACGAGCAATGTTAGGGCATAATACTGTGATTTTTAAATTAGCAGAAAAAAAAGGGGCAAAAGCTCTCTAGGTGTTTGCAGATGTTGGAATTCAAAACCCTGTCCCCTGTCTTTTGTGTTCTTTTTTTTCTAAAACAGGTTCTTCAGATTTTATATGACGTCTTTCTAAAAATATGTATCAGTCATAGCTGTTTGTGTGTGGGCAAAACTGGATAGTTTAATATAATGTGGCCACAGTGGAATCTTTAGTGTTAAAGGGGTCTAAAGCAGCTGATAGTTATACAGATTTTGTTTTCTGTAGCTCTTTGCCTAAAAACCTCAGTATTTTGGGCACTTCTGTGAATTCCAGTTCATAGCACTTATTAAAAAAAATGCTTTTTATTTTTCTCTTTCCTAAGTGTGATAGTATCTTCTGTATATGCTGAAGATCTGTATCAAAATTATTTTGGATCTTGTTGAAATTGAGGGCCCTTGGTAGAAGGGTCTGCTGAGTTCAAAGCCGTGTCTTACTTGGAAAACAGAACTCTACAGAAAGCATAAAGATGAATTTGTGATGGAGGAGCTGGAACTAGAACTCATCTTGATATCAAATTTCTGCTAGAAACCATATTTTTACCTTTGAGCTGAATAGGATTCATGCTTGTAATCCGAAGGTGTAAGGCGCTAGCTCATTAGCACATTAGCAAAGCCCTGAGGCATTTGCTTCCATAAATGCTAATTTTATTCCCCTGAGAATGAAGCACTTTGGAGGGGATGGGGGGAGACAGATCATTTAGCATTACAGTGGAGGTTTACATTTACTAACTCAGATTAATTGCCAGGTGGAGAACGGAGACCGCATAGAGTGTGCTGACCCACTGCAGAAAAATGCTGTTTTGAGATTGGTTATTGGGATCCTGTGAACTGGCAAAATGCTGAATTATGATCTTGTCAAGAGCTAGCTGGGTTCTAGCTTATGGCACACAGCACCATGGACATAACTTTAGTTACAGAAGCATGTGATTTGGCACATTCTTTGTGATATGTAATGGTGAAGTGAGATTTGGTTCTGTCTTTAGAAATTTATGGTGTAACTGTTTGCATTGATGTAGTTTGGAGTTAACTTTGAAGTGGGGAATAGTTGCTCTATTAAGGAAGTAGTATCCTCATTTATAAGAACTGTGAAGGTGCTACAGGTTGGATGAGTAGTCCTTATGATTGTCCATGTCAAGAAATGCAAGCTCCTTAACTTGTGGGAAAGCAGAAACTTCTCATGAGGCTGCATGCAACGAAGGCTAAAGTCAGGGTAATGGGGGATGCTGGCAGAAGTGTGCTGTGAGTGAAGTTCAGTACTGTGTGAGCTCCATGGGTGTCTGTCTCTGATTTCCTTCTGGACCACAGAGTGCTCAGTGGCTGCTGCTCTTGTGCCAATTTGAATTAAAAGAAACTCAGCAGTAGCGAAGGGGAGTCCCTTTTACATAGAAGTACTTGCACTAGGTTCTGCAAGATTGCATGGGAGAAGTGGCCTACACAGTTACAAATGGGATGGGGAATCTTTTTCATGTGGCTTACAGATGGCTCCGGGGTTTTTAAAGTTCCTTCATGATACATATTTCCTCTTAGTAGCACCATCTAGTGATTGCCTGGAGTATTTTTGATTGCTGCTTTTTTGTCTGGCAATTCTAGCCTGGTTTCTTAGGGAATTTAAGCTTGTGTTGAGCACACTTTGTCTTGCTCTTCTTCCTCCTCTGCATACCTCCACCCCCAATGTTAAACGTTTTTAATGAAAATCGAAAGAGGCTGAGGTCCTATAACGAGTTGCTTCAAGTTTTATGAAATTACATATCTGAACAGAGTACAGTGGTTGAAATTAGTGTTCAAAATGAGAGGGGCTGCAATATGAGTTGAACTGTAATATTAAAACACCAGAGAATCCACAGGAGATGGACAGGAAACTAGTTTCCATAAGTTCCAGGTTTTGTTGTGATATACTACCAAGAACAAAAGTAAAGTAGAAGTTGTACTATGTTTTTAGTATTCACATGGCAGTGATTTCTGTGAAGCAACTGTGAGCTGGAAGAACATTGCTTCAAATCCCTGAATCCTCAGCAGTTCATTTTTCTTTTACTGGATCTGTGGGAATTGAAATAATGACAAAAATACAGAGGAGAGAACTTACCAGAGCCTGAGCATTTATTCTTGACTGAAATGACTGGTAATTTGTACCTGCTCACTTGAAATAAGGTCTTGTTTGAAAATGTGTAGACCATGGATGAGGCAGAATTGCAGAGAAATGTTCTGGCGGTTTTGAAGTATTTTAAAGCACTGGTTTTAGTTACCTGATGCAGATTTCACTAAAGCCTTGTTCTCCTCCAGGAGTTCTGCATCAAAGGGGCTACACAGCAGGTAACTCAGCTGATTTGAGATATTGTAGAGCCAGTCTACTTTTTCACAATATCCTCAGGACCATTACCCCATTTAGTCTTTCATTTCTATGACTTTTTAAAAAAAAGCCCAGAAAGTAAGAAAGAGATGGACTAAAATTGATTCCACCTTTTTTTCTCCTCAATTGAAGTTCTCTAGTAACAAGTAAAATGTGGAGTAGAACAAGCTTAAATCTTGTGGAATGGAAGGTGTTTGCATGGCACTTGTAATGAGCACATAAAGGAGAAAAATTGCCTGGATTTGACATTTGAACTTGCTGTTAACTTGGTTTTTGGCCCTTTTTATTTGTGAATAATCTTTAAAATTGAGGCTGAATTCAATGTATTAAAACACTTCTTTGCGTGTGCTTGTGTGTGTGAACATATGTAGGAGTGTGTGAGTTCTTGTCATCTTTCTGTCCAGAGAGTAAGAACTGGTTGTTTTACCAGATCTATTGTAAAAAAGGAAACTAGGTGGCTATTTAAGAATTGCATTGTTTGTCCACACGTGATTAACTTCAAGATTTGTAGCATGCAGAAATTAAGAACCTGAAAAAATTAAAATTACTACAGTCGTTAGAACAACCAAATGGGAACAATGACAGTGAAATTTGTGAGTTTTCCTGGGCTACCTTAACACTGTCTTGACAGAAAACGCTTCTTTTCTGTAGGAAGAAAAATGTAAAAATTATGCCTTCTGCAGAAATAATCACTTGGGATTTTAGGATTCCAGTTTCTTGATTTTTCACAGGCAAGTGTAGCTTGCATGAAGTGCTTGTCAGAAGGTGGGTTGCTAGACAGTTTAGATATGTCTTTTCTTTGGAGCCAGAGAAGTAAAAACAGATAGTGTGTGCTAGGCAGTGAGAATCTATGCCTCTTCTCACAGCCTAAGATTTTCTTTTTCACAGCCTGCTCTTCTAAAGTGGCAGTGACATAGCAGGTAAGAAGGCTGTGATGGCTACATTTTTTCATTTTGATTAGAATAAATATGTGTGAGGCAGTTGCTAAAAGGCTAGCCTGGCCATGGTGTGATACAGGTTAACACTGTGTTCTGTCCAGGCTTCCCTATAAGAATATAGCAAGCCCCTCAGTCTTCATTTACACCTGGACTGTTCACCAAGTTTTCATTTCTGTTGGGAAACAGGATGAGGCAGTCATGGGAAGGAGGCTGCTGCATGTCCACGTTTTATTCTGGTGGTGAATTTGGGTTTAGACAGGGCCGACTGAACGAAGAAGTGCTCTCCGATTTCCTTAGCCACTTATTTTTTTTTTATTGTAGCTGTGCCTTATGGGAGTGCAGCGTGAACCAGAGTAGAAAGTGGCACAAAATCAGAGCAGTGAACGCCACCTGTCCAAACTGCCAACTTCTGCTTTGAGTACTTCTGAGTGTCTATGAGGGGTGCTGCTCCACAGGATATTGATGTGCTCAGCTGGTATGCCCTCTGCATAGGAGGTATAAGAGCTTCCTTGCCCATCCCATAACGTGGAATATAGTGCTGCTTCCCCTGTCCCCTTGGATTATTATATTAAATGTTAAGTTTGTAAATAGCTACTTATTGCAGAGCCTTCAAGGAGAATGAGTAACAGATTGAACAGTAAATGGTGAGATGGGAGAAAGCTTTTTCTGCGTCTCCATTACAGGTGAAAGATGAGATGGGACATTAGGGGATGGTAAGTAAGCTATGACAGTATTCACTACCATCTACTGGCTGCCTGGAGAATGCCCTAGTGAGACCTGAGAAGTTTTGAGGTTGGTATGAAATCTGTGGAAGTTACTGATGCTGAACTTAATGAGCCAGAAGCTTAAAGCTGCTGACCAATGAAAACCATGGGAAGTTCTGTAGGAGATTTTTGAAGTTCGGAGCAGTCTTTCTAGTGGAGCCTGGAAAGGAGTATTAGAGGTGACTGACATGGAGACTATCAAAAGAATTTTCTGGAGGGTTCTCTGGTATTGTTATATTTTCATTTGAACACCTCTAGTGACTGTTTCCACCACTGCCTGTGGCTCAAAAGCTCAGTGTTTTTGAATATGCTCCGAGATTCTCATGTCTCTCCTGCTGTTTCTATAGTACCATGACTCCAAGCTCATGCCCCTCCGCTGTTTTCCCTGTAGATATCTGGCTGGTGTCTCAGATAAAACATGATCATTTGTGGATTTGTAGAATGGAGAGCACGGGGAAAAAACTATACTTACCTGTCCTAGTCATGGTTCTCTGTGGACTGATGAGGTGGCTAATAATCTCCCTTTCCTGTGCTGTTTGGATCATATCTCAGTCTAAGCAGAGCTAAGTATGTGGCAGTTTGCTGCTTTGCTTGCTCATTTGTGCTTGAGGGCTGCTACTGCTGGCATTGCAGAGCTGAAGCAGAAGGAAGTAAGAAATGATAGCTGATTTTATTTTAAAAACAAAAAAAATTGCAATGAACTTTTCAGCTCTGCTAGCTCATTATGTAACTGATTCTGTACTTGAATGCAAGCACAAAATGTTAGTTCTTGATCCCTAGAGAAAAAGAAGGATTTTTCCAAGACAGGGCAAATAATCTGTAGAGGAAATCTTTTCACTGTATTTAAAACAAACAACCTCCCTGGAAGTATTTCCTCAGTGAGTTTTATGTAATTTGTATTAAAATGGTCAGGTGTAAATTCTTACGGTTTTGTTTTAAGCAAGGGCAGTTAATGCACATTTCGGCATACTGGGGCAAATTTGTCCCATGTGTTAACTCCATACACTTTGATGGAGCTTTGTACTTGGAGTGCATTTGGCACCTCTTCTTGGCTTCTTAACCATCCGCCTCAAGGGCAGCAAAGTTCAGTGTAAGCATTGTGCATTTGAAAATAAGATGATCAGCATATTGATATGACTACTGCCTTGTTCTGCCAGACAAAAGGATGGAGGCTTCTTGGACAGTGTTCAGTCTGCAACAGAACTGAAAGATGCATGAAGCCATTTTTTTTAATGCTTTTAAATCTTTGGAGTGCAGTCACATAGTTTCCATACAGAACAGGGATGACTGCAGTTGTATTTTCACACAGTGGTATTTCTTGCATTTGCTCAGCTTGCCTGTAGAGTAGTATTTAGGCAGAGATGTCTCTGAAGCCAGAAGTAAAAATCATACAGTTAATTAAAAACAAAAAAGGAAAAACCCACCAACTTTAAACTATATATTCTATACTTAGAATTGGCCAGGGTGTGTTCTCCACAGTAAGTCTGAAATGTGGAAGTACCTTAAATGAATCTGCTGGCATAGCAACTTAGACTGAGTGGAAGAGTGCCATCATAGTGAGAAAATAGTATATGTTGTGATATTATTGCATGTTACTACCATTTCTCTGCAGACGAAGTCCTCTGGGGTTCACATTAAACTCATAATGATTCAGTTCAAGCTGCTAAGAACATTTAGTCCCTGTAGCACATAGGCTGCAGCTTAATGTAGATATTACACACAACATTATCAGTCACTCCCATAACAGCAGGATGGCACCTAATGTTGCAGTTACCATGCTGAGAATGGGCAGAAGGTCCATCCTGTCTCCAGCACAGTCATATGGTTCTTGCCTGTGCTGCCTTCATCATCATCAATTGGTAGTTTATTATTGCTTTTCTTAGGGTTGTTTGAAGGCTGCAGAAGTTACTGGACAAGATACCAGGCTGTTCCTTGCTGTTTGGGATAAAGGGAGGAGGATTCTGTTCTCTGGGGGAGGGAAACAAAGACCTTGGGAAAGCATATGAAGCACTTTTATATGGCAGCACTGAGACTCAAGTCTGTCCAAATGAGGAAAACCAGAATATCAAAGCCTTACACTTGGTCAATGCAGATGTGCTGTTATGAATTATTTTTTTAATTTCTTTTGGTATCAACATTGATGGAAAAGCTGTCATGGCTTCCATGTCATGGCATCCATGTCATGGATGGAGATCTGTGTACTCATATTTGAATGGTGCAACTTGCTGCAGGTCAAATATTACAAACTCCAATGACTGTAGTGGGAGAACTCACAAAAGCTGATGATTCTTCACTTGTGTCTATCTTATTATACAGAGAAATTCAGTGAGTGTTAGAGCACCATAGAAATAATCTATGTCATTGTCAGAGTTCTCCAGCACTGTAATGGCAGATGCTGCAGGACCTCCATCACTGGCCATCAGCAGTGCTTTCTGTAGTGCAACTTCACTTCTTTGTTTTTCTTGGAGTTGGTCATTTTCTTTTCATTTTGAGTTGAGATACAGTTGGAACCCCTATGAATCTTCTTGCAGGAAGAGGCAGACAAGGCTATATGTAGTGTATAAGGTCAGTCATGGGGAATATCCTTCCCGCGTGCACAGAACTAACTTGTGTTGACTAATAAGAGAAATAAACAACTTTGAGGTAGGGCCAGAGAAGATGATGCAGAAGACTGGTTTGGCTCTTCCTGTGTTGGTACAGCCTTGTCTTCCTAAGGCTGAAAGCCAGGGCTCCCAGGGATTTGAAGTCTTAAATGCCAGTCTCAGGGACAGGAGAAAAGGAAGCCGTCCAAGAATTGTTGGTGAAAGCTGCCAAGCATGCAGCAGGGAAGGCCTGTGGGCAGGAGTGCTTGTCTCTTCTAGGCAGAGATCTGGATTAGCTGCACTAAGGGGACTTTTCAGTCATTGCTTGTGAGCTTTGAAGAGCTAAAGGAAAACATGAATTTTATAAGACTCATTATGCTGCTGGTTTGTGCTTGGACAGTGACACAGCTACTAAGGCAATGCTCAGTGCTTTGAATTCTGAAAGTCACAGCGTTTGTTTCAGATCTCAGGAAGAGGTTAGCATTTACATCCTTATTTAATCAAAGCTTTACTCTAGAACAGAACCGTTGAGCGTAGCATGAGTCAAAATTTTACAGAGTGAGGTAGGTGCTCTTAACCAAATGGAAACCAACCTCTGCTGGCACATAAAAGCCTTGTATTACAACACAACTTCTGTACAATGAAGCTGCATGTTCACATCTTTTGTAGGAAGAATGTAATAAACAAGGTTTTCTGATACTCTGCTAGTCTGGAATCATTAAGGGTCACTTGGCATCTGCAAACCAATGGACAGAGCCTCAGCTGAAGCCAGTGAAACCTCCCTAACTTGTGTTAGCAGGGCATGAGGAGACGTTAGCAGTATTATTTCTTTTTCAGATACAGTCAGATGGTAGGAGATACCAAAGCCTGTAGTAGCTGTGCTAAACACGAAGCCTTGTGCAAACGCTAATGATCTAATGCAAGTCCTATGCAGGATTGCAACTGTAATAATCATGACTAATAACTTGCTCTTGGATTCTTTTACTCGGCAGTCTGAAAGTGCTAACTGCTACCTAAATATAGATGAAAAAGTGACTCTGAAAGATTCAGTGTATTTGTTTCGATCTTTCTTATGAAAATGAAAGCTGGACACTTCATGAGAAAAAATTTTGAAGTCTCTCATATATGAAACCTTCAGATATGAGTGCTTTGTGTTTTCAGCTGGATTGACACATTGTCAGCATTTTCTGACATTGTAATGGATAAAAATATATATAAGCTTAGTGTTTTGTGTCCTGTTCTGCATTTTGGGGTTCTGCCCAAAAAGGAAATACTAATTAGAAAATGGTGTATAAAGAACAAACTTGTCTGGAGATTAGATGTTGCTGATTGAATAATGCATCAAACTGTCACAGCAACAGTTTTTTAGTGACTCAAGCTTTATGAATATTTACCAGAGTGCTCCTGGGCAAAAGAAATTAAAAACATTACTTTCAGAGAACTGCTGAAGTCTTGGATGTCCTTTACTAGGAGCAAATGTTTGCTGTGTTAGCAAAGCAGTTGATGAGCAAGGGGAAGTCGATGGGACTATTTTGCTGTACATATGCAGAGTATCAGCACTGTCATCCTAGGTGGTATGGATACTCAATGAACATCACATGAATAATCTATTTAGGCAGGAATAATGCAAGGCTATCAAGCCACATTTCTCTCTGCTTGAAACTTGTCTAGGGGAGAAGGATGTAACAGCTGATAAATGCCATTTATGCTTTCCCCAGGGTAAACTGTTAACCAGTCCTCATCCTTTTTGTCACTGCCACTGTCTGTGAAAGGGGTGCTATGGTCCTGGGCAGCAATGTTCTGTATCGGGATATGGAGCCTGAAAGACACAGTCTGGCTGTTCTCTTCCTTTTAAAAGCAACTCACTCCATCTGCAGGCTCTTTCTTGACCACCCTATGAACTGAATTTCAGCTGAATTGCTACAGGGCTTGCTAGGACATGAGAAAATTGCTGCCCTCTTTGGCATTGATATGAACATGAGTATTTACCTTGGGAAAGGTGTGCTTCCAGCTAGCTGAGGATAATAGCCGTCCTGTGCCAGGATAGGCTGAATTTGTTCATTGTAATGTTTCTTAAATGCTGGAGGGCTAGGACGTTGTGGACCAAGGATTTCATAGAAGCTGAACTCAAAGTGAAGGCACGTCTTACACATTTTCATTTTACTAGGACAGAAATTTCTCTAATTTGTGTATCATAGATATTTATGCTAATGTGCTTTCAGTTCATATGTGCAAACAAAATAAACCAAAGTATGCTGATTGTTGCAGAATAAAATTGCTTTCTAGTAGTGCAGAGATAGAATTGATTGACAGCTGGAAGTTTGGTATTGTTGAAGCCTGTTATCTGGAAACTTCTGTTAAAGGGCTGGCAATAATGCTTCTGTCTGAAGTACAGATTTCATTTGAACTTGCTCAGTTCAGTTTTTTCATTTTCAAGAATTCTTTCTGTAGTCTAGGAAAGAAGTTAACGCAGAATATTATTTCTAGAATTTCATTGCAGTGAAATTTGCCTGTGTAATATTGCCTCAGAGCTGTTCCAGTGGTGTATTACATTAGTGCTAGTCAGGCTCTTTTGTCTGTAGAAATCTGTAAACAGTCAAGCTTTTTGATTAATAATTCAATGGAAGAAAATATTTCTTTGGTATATCACTTCTGTCCTAAATCTCTACTTTCCACACTATGTTAGTGTAACAAAATGCTGTTGAATTTTATCAATAAGCTCTGTTGGGTGTTATCACATTAACTGTCTGCATTCCAGCACATTGGATCTGTATTTCCTAGAAACAGTAGCTCTGGGCAAAGAACATGAGGTACTTGGGACTGAATTCTCAGAAAGTGCTTACTACGTACAGTTTGCTGTCTGCCTTTAAAACCACTACCCTTTTTGATATAGTATTTTCAACTCATTTAAATGGTCATACTAGAGAATAAATTGTTTAAGTCCTTTATTACAAAGATCAAAAGTCATGGTTACCATTTACATACACAATTTACAAATTATTCACAAAAGGAATAACAGATATGCAAGAACTGACAGCTTACTTCAGCCCAAGTTGGGAATGGGACAGTGTATTTGTTTCCCTGCTTTATTTACTGAAAGAAAAGATATGTTTGTTTTTCAGTGTCTGTATTGTTAAACACTGATCTAGTGTTTATGTAGCACCTTTAGTCATAACCATACAAATGCTTACATGCTTATCTTTATTTGAAAGAGTGCAATGCATGTATAAACATGCACTGGGATCTGTACTCTCTTCACACTTCTGAGTGTTTGTTGGTCAGAAATCCTGTTGATTTTGGTACAATACAGTGGTCAGGCTTGAAAAAATTGATTTGTAGGATTTTACTTATTTGAGCAATGTGTCATTAAAACAAAAATGGAGATTATCAGAACTCTTACTCCAAGAACTAATTGAGTATGGCTGCTATACCTTTCAAGGATACTATATGATCTTAAGATAGATATTAGCCATGTTGTTAGATATCTTTGATATCACAACTGATTTATTGCTTTTTCCTTCTTTCAGGTTAGCATGTTTTACATCGTTTTGTAAAACTATTTCAGAGACTGGAAAACTTAACAACAAATCCTATTTTGAGAGATTTGGTAAATTAGTAAACGTTTCACAAAATATCTTACAGCACTTAACAAAAGGGAGAATGAGTTTCCAAATCTCCTGGTGTGAAAGCACAATATCAACAGTGCAGTAGCTGCCATTTAGCTAAACCTACAAATATCCATAATTTGCACTTTTTGCTGTCCACTGGGATGACATGTACGACAAAATGCCTGAAGGAGCACACCAATTTAGGAGCAAACACAAATATAAATACAGAAATCACTGATATGATGTTGCATCCAATTCTAAGCAATAAAGCAAAACACTTCACAAAAGTTGTTACGTCTAGTAGAACTGTTTAGTGGGTATAATCCAAACACTTATGACAGTATTGTGATGGTATAACTTTCTACACCACTATCGAATATTCTTTAGCATGAACTTTACAGTATTCTCAGGGTGATAGATAAGAATGTTGTAGATGCCATGGTAAACTTAAAGTAGAGTAACAGGCAAAGATTTTAGTGGCACCACATGTATATAGAATGTAGTTGTTGAAACCTTATGGAACAAAGCAATGTAACAGTATGACTTTGTTAAGACTTGTTGCTGGTTTAAAAAGGTAGATTTTTCTTCAGGGAGATTGTCCAGCATTATTGGTTTCACATCTCTTCAGTGGAAGGTCTCTTTATTGATCCACATAAGACTGCGTGTTTCATTTGGTTTGCATTCATACTCAATACTGCCAAAGCTGTTTCCCCATTGGCAGTGATCCCGTTTGTGGTAATTGTAGAATTTGACTTGCCAGACTGTTTCAAAAACACCGATGTCGTTAAACTGCAAGGAAGACGGAATATCAGTGTTACTGAGCTGATTATTTAGTTGGTTTCTCTCTCTTAATGGAAATTATACCTTTACATAACCGTGGAACATGAAACATGATATAAGGGTTATTGTTCATCAAGTCAATAAATCAAAGATCTGTAAAGTCTGCTCTAGCATTCGTAAGATCTCTTATGCTAATGCATACGTAAAACATGAAGGATCAGATTCTCCATGTACTTTCCTCTGGCACTTCATAAAATCATAGCTTGGAAAAGACCTCTAAGATCATGAAGTCCAACTGTCACCCCAACACCACCATGCCTACTAAACCACGTCCCGAAGTGCCACATCTACTTGTTTTTAGAACACCTCCAGCGATGGTAACTCCACCACCTCCCTGGGCAGCCTGTTCCAATGCCTGACCACTCTTTCACTAAAGAAATTTTTCCTAATATCCAAACTAAACTTCCACTGATGCAACTTGAGGCCATTTCCTCTTGCCCTATCTCTAGTTACTTGGGAGAAGAGACAAGCGCCTGCCTCACTACAACCTCCTTTCAGGTAGTTGTAGAGAGCAACTAGGTCTACCCTCAGCCTCCTCCTCTCCAGACTAAACAGCTCCAGCTCCCTCAGCTGCTTCTCAAAAGACTGCTTCTCCAGACCTGTCACCAGCTGTGTTGCCCTTCTCTGGACATGCTCCAGCACCTCAGTGTCCTCCTTGTGAGGGGCCCAAAACTGAACACAGTACTCCAGGTGCAGCCTCACCAGTGCCAAGTACAAGGGCATGATCACCTCCCTGCTCCTGCTGGCTGCACTGTTCCTGATACAAGCCAGGATGCCGCTGGCCACCTTGGTCACCTGGGCACACTGCTGGCTCATGTTCAGCCAGCTTCTGACCAGCACCCCCAGGTCCTTTTCTGCCAGGCAGCTTTCCAGCCACTCTTCCCCAAGCCTGTAGTGTTGCATGGGGTTGTTGTGACCAAAGTGCAAGACATGGCATTTGGCCTTGTTGAAACTCATACAGTTGGCCTCAGCCCATGGATCCAGCCTGTCCAGATCCCTCTGCAGAGCCTTCCTACCCTCGAGCATATCGACCCTCC
>Ga0065711_1040732_pt1 | contig 16708 bp, 14 predicted proteins | sample Hoacrofraction12_FD_59098 | JGI IMG/M metagenome (GOLD analysis project Ga0065711, IMG submission 59098) | Hoatzin crop microbial communities from Cojedes, Venezuela - Epithelial fraction 12 v2 (version 2) | ecosystem: Host-associated > Birds > Digestive system > Esophagus > Crop | place... | reverse complement strand
AGGCGGCGGCCGCCGCCGGGGTCAGGCCCGGAGGGGCGAGAGGCTGTGTCCCCTCCCCGCAGGCCGGGCGTCGGAAGGGGGCGGCGGGGCCTCTCCCCCGGCGGGGAGGAGGTGCCGGTGACCCTCTTTCGCTTTCCCCGCTCGCCTCACTTCCCCTGCCGGCAGCGCCTCTGTCGGGAGGGCCGGGAGTGGCGGGGGCCGGGGCAGGTGCCCCCCCCGGCGGGGGGGGTGAGGGGGGCGGCAGGTGAGGGACGGGGGGGCCGCGGCCCGCGGCTGCCTCTTGCCCGGGATCCCGGGAGCGGTCTCCCGCCTCCCCTGGCGGCCCGGTTTCGCGGCGGCTGAGCCGGTTAAACCCCGCTCGGTTCATCCGTGCTTCCCCGGTTTCGGAGGGGACCCGGTGTTTTGTTCCTAGTGTGGGAAACGCGTGTCGGTAACGGGCCGCCGGCTTTCCTTCTGCCGCAGCCTGGAAGCTGAACTTCGGGGGCTCTTGCAGTACCCTTTCGTGCGTTGGGGAGCAGCAAAAAAACCCGAATCCATATTGCTTTGTTCTGGTGTCGATATGGGGAGAGTTGGTGCTGAGGGGGAGAACTTTCACTCGGGGCAGGAGGGGGAATGGGAGGGAAACTGGCGGTGAAGTTTCCTCAAAATGGATGCTTTGTGCATGTTGAACTTCATAGCAGTCTGATTGGAATCTCAAAACGTTAGCCAAATAAGGAAAGGCTGTGGCAATCCGGAGATAATGCGGGTTTGCCTGAATAGTTTTTGTTTCTCTCAAAGGCCAAAAGCTTCCACACAATATTAAATTCGCTGGATATTCAAAAAGCAAAAAAATGATCTTTGGCAGGCTAGTTTCATGTTCTGAAGTTTAGAAGTCGTTCAGTAGCTTAAAAAAAAATCTTAATGATTGAGATGTAGGTTGGCCAAGTAGAAATCTTCCCTGAATGGTTGGGTGAGGTAATTAAGATGTTGTTATACAGTGCTCTTCCTAAATTCACAGCCTCATTTTTGTTTAATGTCTTTTATCCATCCCATATAGATTTTTCAAGGATGTGAGGCTCTACAAATACATATGCTGCCCCGTAGTACTGGATAGAGTCTGCTCCTGAACATAAGATGTAAAATTCTACTAAACTTTGCTCTGTTTCCTGTGTATAAGTTGTCACTTGCTCCCCTATAAAGGGTATTGGTTTACTTTCAGTTGTGAACTGAGCTGGACGAATGAATGTGTTGTGGTTAAGCCTGTCAGCACGTTACTGCAGCACGGTTACCTGACTTCAGGCTAGCCTGTCACTTCATAGCGATGTTTTATGTATTTATCCATCTCTAATCAAGTTATGATTGCTTCATACTTCTAGGGAGCTCTGTATTGGAAGTCATACCTTAACTGGTTAGATTGTTGTGTCTCTGAGTTACTGTACTCCAGTGATTGGTAGGAAAGGATGACGTTTGGTTTAACTCTGTTGTTAGAATAAGAGATGAATGGTGTTGCCTGTCTTCATGAAGGCCAGGTGGCATTTTCAGAATGTCTTTGATACAACAGAGCTTTCGCCAAGATCGTTCTGAGCTTATTCTCCCCTTCTTTCTACCTGTAGTCGGCTTGCAGTTCGGAAGGTCAAAGTCTAAAGGGGACAGATGTGAAGATTTACATCACTGCTAAAACTCTTACTCTCCTCCTCCTCCCGTCCTCTAGTGATACTGAAGAGCCTTTTCTGGTTTTACAATATTGAAAATCTAATAAGAAGATCAATTGTGAAGTTATAATCCTCTTGAGGTAGTCCAGTACATGAGTGTTGCCTGCTGCTGTAACAAAAAAGGCATATAACAAACGCCTGCCCATGGCCAATTCTGTATGCTTTCACTTCATTGTTATCAATAAATCTTATTCTCCTCTAATATGCCATGTGAAAGGTGCAAATCATACATGATGTAGTCTATAACATGAATTCATTTGATCAGATTTGGCTGTGGCGTAGAGAAAAGCGCTATCTGTTCCCAAAGGAAACTCTTCAAAAACCTGTCATTCTTCCTGACAGAGCTTTGTTTGACTGATGTCAGTCCTGTCGAAGTTCACATTCCTTTGTATAAGACTGTCAAGGTTTGCTGTTGCTTTGTGTTTTTTTGTTTGTGGTTTGTTGGTTTTTTTGTGCGTGTTGTCTGTCAGAGCTGATGTAGATTTCACTGCTTCATAGGAATGATTTTATCTCAGTAAAGCTAAAGTGACTCTACCTCTTTCAAGTTATGTCTTTTTTGTCTTGCATCTGACTTCTTTTGCAGTTATTGGGAACAAATGCGTGTGTCTGAAATAGCAGTAGAATTAAGTATTTAATATACTATTCAACCTTTGTTTTTCCAGGTAGCTGTGACAGTGGTAGAAAGAGACTTAAGCTGTGTTTTCTTCTCCACAGCCCAGGTGGCTGGAAGTGCAGAGGGGAAAGTATCATTAATCCTCAAATTCTGGTGAACTTCAGATCCGGTCTTTAGTGGAGCATCAGGCTTTGTTACTAAAACTAAAGCCATTAGCCAAACTTTTCCTGTATCAGTGGGCTAGAGTGCCATCACCGTCAGAAAGCTTTATGTAGCTCTTAGTGAATACGGGAAAGAAAAAATAGCAGTTGGTTTGGTAGCTTGGAGAAGGAAGGAGCAGAGCACATGCAGGTGCTTTCTTCATCTCTTGACAGTGCCAATGAGTGATTTTGTTTTATATTTGTATGCACAGAAATGAGCAAACTTGAGCGCATCATATCTGAAGACATGTAAATTAAATTTCTTTGTGTTAAAAATCTTGCAAAAGTGGGGGGGGGAATGTCATTAGATGATGATTATTGTTCCTGTATGTAATGTTGGGTTCAAATGTCATTCTCTCCAAGAGCTTGCTTTAGCATATGTTCAGGTTAGGCCTTCAGTGCAAAGGACGAAACTGGGTATGCCATTTTTCTATCTGTGGTAGGTACATGCGGTGTAGGATATTGCAGCAGGATAGTATGTATTCTGCTGGAATATCCTACATTATATACATGTTGTGTGTATATGTCTGTGAGACCAGAAAACTTACTGTTTAAGTAGACCTTAAATTTACAGTCAGATGTCTGTTCCATTAATTTAGTGGAGGTTGAAGTTGAGAGTTTTTAAATATTGCATTCACAGACAGTTGCCACGCAGGATGAGATCTAACTTGCAGGTAGTGCAGCTTTTCTCATCTGTCTTAACAATTCAACGTGAGAAGAAATTGAGAGAAAAAGGGAGCCCAGAGGTGAGCTGTGACTTCGCAGATTAATAGTTTCTGTGGAGTAGGCGGGGAAAAATGGCATATTCTGAACTAATACAAAGAAGAGACTATATATTGTTTCCAATAAAACTTAGTCCCTTTTAGGGCAGTCATATTTATTCGGCGTGGGATTCAGTTCTGTCATCCTGAAAGCTTAGCACCTATCCTTCCTCAGAGTTTGGACTCTCTTCCTCTCTTTCCTTCCATGGAAGAGGACTGGGTTCACTAGTTCTGATTGTAATTTACTGCTGAAGCGACTGAAAGTGGTTTGTCTAAAAGTTACATAGAGCTTTGTACAGGAAAGGGGAGCCCACCCTTTCTGGGCAGCACCAAGGGAAGGCTGCATGCTGTGGGGAGGGACGGTGATGTGACAGGTTTCCTGGAAGGCTGAATTTCCTTGCACGCTGGTCCCCTGGGAGCACAGGGTGTGCACTGTGGAGTACCTGCATGCTCCAGATAAAGAAGGCAGCTGAGATTGGGCTGTGTTTAGGTATGACAATTTATGCAGCCTGCTTTTTTGCTGCCCTTTTTCTTCAAGACTGCTCAGACTTAGGAGGTGTTAACCTGGTTTTTGGCCTCGTTCTCTCTGGGTGAGGAAGGTGGGTGCTGTGGCCTAATTCCACTGTATAGCATGGAAAGAGTGTGTCCTGCTGTCTTGATCCTGTTTCTTCCTAAGGACGGTACAGCTTTGGAGGGAGGGCAGGGGAAGTTGTCTTGGCTGTTCATACATGGGGGTCATTGAGTGCTGCAGGTGTTGTCATTGGTGAAGGCTGGACAGCGAGAGAGACTCCTTATCCTTAATGAAGGATTCGTGCGCTCTTTTTTTTGTCCAGGACAAGTACAATTTAATTAAGCAAAGTTCCCCAAAGGCTATGTCTCTGTTGCAAATACCAGTGTTTTTCTGTAACTCTTCAAGTACTAAACTGAATATGAAGGTGAGACTGTTTTACCCACATTGTAGTTATGTATTAGTTTGCAGGCACAGCAGTAAGCAGTGTTAAGTAGATATTTTGATTTGGTGCCACTCCTTTAGGACTCTACTGCATTGATCCCTCAATAGTGATTGAGGTGCTGAGAAACTCTGCACAAGTGTGTTTCACTGAACGCTTACTGTTTCTAACTGATTAAGGACAGTTTTTGCTGTCTTAGTATTTCCTGTGGGTTCTATGGGATTTGTTTCTTGATTAAGAAGTACCTTCCTTTGTGGGAGTTTCTGCAATAGTTTATCTGGAAAATTCTGTCAGAACTGCTGTTAGCATGCTCATAGTACCTGATGTGGTAAAGGGTATCACTACAACAGGCATCAACTGTTGTTCTTGTTAAGACATCCTTTCAAATATCTGGGAGTGATGAGAGACATAGAATGTACCAGCACTGGATCCCTTTGCCTTAGAACTTGGTAGAGGGCATTAAGACTGCAGTGTCGGGATTCTTTTTGAGGAATGATAACACAGGTCATGTATTTGAGCTGGGGCCACAGCATGCAGAGCATGTCAAGTCATAAGGGCAAAGAACAGGGTGCTACAATCTTCAGTCTCTAGGGTGTTTACATCATAGCAGCAGCACCCAGCAACTAAGGATAAGGAAGGTATGGAAATAGCTCAAAGCTGTCTTAGTAACCTCCTAGCTATGACTTCTACACCGCCTCTTTTGGAGGGTGAAAATGCTAGTGCGTATGGTAAACCTGTTAATTTTTCAAGACTGTCAAGCAAGAAGACGTGCTTTTGTACAGAAAGGTTTGCATGCAGGTATGAACCTAATGCCTAAATCTCACTATATAGAGAGTCAACAGCCTCCCCTCCCTGACCCCCCTAATGCTCTGATTGTAGGTAATATACAACTGAGAATTTTGGAGTCATTTGTTCAGCTTGTATTATGTTATCCTGATTTTTTTTTTTTAATTCTCTTATCTGTACAGCAAAGCATAGAGAAAATGAGTCCTGAAAGAAGTGTCATGTTGACTTCACTCAGTGATTAGACTAGAGAGGCATATTTGTTTAAAATCCGCTTTGTAATAGGAGTTGGTTCTTGTGTGGGCTATAGATCTCTCTCTCCGTAGTTACAGTAGCTAGGTTCAGATTCTACAATAAGTACTTGTTAACTTCCTGCCGATCTTGTCACGTAAGATTTTTTTTTTTTAGCCTTTGAAATGAAGGCAAGACAAGGAAAAAAAGATGTTATTCTTAATAAGATACTTTAAGTATAATAGTGGAAATCTAATTGCTGCATTCAGAAGAATTGTATTTTGCTGGGTCTTTTATAAAAGAAAAAAGTAACAATCTTTTTAGGTTTAATATCTTCAAGTGTCTCTTGGCCTCTTCATGGTCTGTCGAGTTTGAACCTGGAATTTGTATGCCTGGGTACATGGCAGTCTTCATTGCTATGAATATTTCTTGTGCACAGATAGAGAACCCAAGTGGGTTCTAGCATATAGTAATCATTTAAATTATTTAAAGCAAGTTTTCACATTAGTGTAACTGACAGATTTCTCAAACTTGCCTAGTCATGGAGGAAGAGTTCTACATTTGATGTAAGGACGAGTTCAGCTGGTAGGGCTTTAGTATTTTTACTGAAGCTAACATTCAGGGGCAATTTCTGCTGGTCTATAGATAGCTATGAATTTCGCTGTGGTATTAGTACTGCTTTTACAGTAAATCTATCTGTAGTATTCTGGCATACTCTTGGTATTGTTAGAATGTTTTTTTTGGTGATAAATCATCAAAAACACCTTGTAAGAGTAGATGAAATGTGCTCTTGCATGTATGAGTAAAACTGATGTGAACATACTTGATTTGAGGCCTTTTTGATCTTGGCATTGTAGTGTTGTTTTTTTTATGAAATTACTAAATTTCAGTTTGCTAACTAAATCTGAGGCTAGGAGGCAGAAGCAGTCAGTATAAATCATTAGCAGAGCTACAACTTAAGCCTTCTAACTGAGGGCCTGTATTCCAGGCTTATGGGTCTGCTAAATTTTAGTTGGAACAGATGGCTTGACAGGCTATTGGCCACTTCTTTACTTGTTTATCCCTTTGCTTGTACTCTCGCTTGCTCTCTTTCTCTCAGAGTTCTTACTTGGGCTAGTAAGACACTTAGTGCAATCCTCTCAAAAATTGAGAGTCCAGCAAATTGCTTGTTCCTTTCTGTGTAATTGTGACTCTTGAGGCTGGGCTGACAGGGTGTGGAATTGAGGAACGTGCATGTGTTGTTGCAAATACTTAGATTTTATCCAAGGATGTATTCAGATGGATTAGACTTAGACAAACTAGTGTGATCTGAAAGGAAAGTGGTGGTAGTTTTGGACAACTACAGTGTCAGTACATCCTTCTGGGACTCTTGCAGCCAAGAAATGGTAAATTATGCCTGGTTGCTGCCATACTGTAGTATCAATATAGGCTATATGCATCTAGGACATTTAACTAACAAATGTTAGTCAGTGCTAAACACTGTATCTTTCTTCATTGATATGGACAACCATAAAAATGCAAACTTTAATGCAGCTGCAAGGTAGTGGAGCTGTCAGTAAGCTGGACAGTTGCTGATGCTGCTGGATGGGTGGAGACATTCCAAGCTACTTTACTTTCCTATATGCATTCCTAAAATGACAGTAAATGGAAAGCATGGCATAAGAGTGGCAGCATTCCTCAGCTGTTTCCTTTCTAGTAATTTCAAGACTGTGAGGATAGAACAAAAAGGCAAATGATGATCAAGGTCCTTGGGAGCAGGGGGGTGGGGGAAGCATTTCTGGATTTGTTTTTTTAAAATGCTTTATTTTGACAAGACCTGGTACCCAGCTTTTGTATCTTGGTTGTTTTTTGAGAACACTGAATCAGCCACTGTGCTTATACTGGAAACACTGAGTTTTTGACGACTCATTCACAAAACCAAAATTAGAGCAATATGATGAAGTCTTTGAACAAGACTGTTTTCCATTTGTGCTGGAGTGGTGTTAGCACTTACCCTATTAATAATACATTTCTTGGACTGATGACTTCTAAAGGTCTGTTAAACACAGTGAAGAGTGGAGTTGGCTTTAAGAAGAGGGTAAAACTGCTGGAAAAAACTTCACCAGCAAATGAGGCCTCATTTTGGGCCTACACACAGAAGCAGATTTGTCTTCAAGGCTGCAAGTAAATAGCTTTTATATTGCTGTAACTTCTGAATAATTTTACATTTGGTCAATAACTGGCACATGGCTGTATTTTGATACAAAAATATCTGTAAGCTGTGGCTGTTAGAAATGATTCTAGCTCTAAAACATTCTGTCAGGGGCCAAGTCTCACGGATTTTTTTTTTTTTTAAATCAGTCTTAAATATCCTTTGATTTATTTTCCCATGTTATGATTGTAATTCATGGTCTTGAGTTCAGACTATGACAGCTTGCTTTGACAGGGTCAGCTAGCTAGCCAGTGGTGATTACTCCGTGAGTTTTAGTTCTGGGGTGATGACTTACTTCTGCTGTTGTTTTTTTACCATTCTGATAGTAAAGTCAAAGAGTAACCAAAGTATCTTCTATATACATAGAATCATAGAATGGTAAGGGTTGGAAGGGATGTTAAAGATTATCTGGTTCCAACCCCCCTGCCATGAGCAGGGACATCTTCCACTAGACCAGGTTGCTCAGAGCTCCATCCAACCTGGCCTTGAATGCTTCCAGGGAGGGAGCATCCACGGCTTCTCTGGGCAACCTGTTCCAGTGTTTCACCACCCTCATGGTGAAGAATTTCTTCCTCATGTCTAATCTAAATCTGCCCTCTTTTAATTTAGAGCTGTTGCCCCTTGTCCTATCACTACACATCCTTGTGAAAAGTCCCTCTCCATCCTTCCTGTAGGCCCCCATCAGGTACTGGACGGCTGCTATAAAGTCACCCCAGAGCCTTCTCTTCTCCAGGCTGAGCAGCCCCAACTCTCTTAGCCTATCCTTGTAGGAGAGGTGCTCCAGCCCTCTGATCATCTTCGTGGCCCTCCTCTGGACTCACTCCAACACATCCATGTCCTTCCTATGTTGGGGGCCCCAGAGCTGAACGCAGTACTTGTGCATCAGGGGATTACATGCAAGTCTTGGCCTGTGTTGTGGATCTGAAATATATATATGTGACTTTTCATATGAATTTTGTTTTCCTGTTATTTTTTTGGTTCTTTCACAGAATGTCTAAGATTAATGTTTGCAACACAAAACCTGCTTGTTAATAGTTCTGCTTCAAACTTATAGGATGAACTTACCTGACAGTATTTTCCTTAAAATTTCATACTTGAATTGAGTATTTGACTAAGGCAAAATAACAATATCTTCATCTGATAACAAAGGTGAATGCAGCTGACAAAGATGTACACCAATACATGCATGTGGTCAGTGCTACCTTCTGAAGCACTTAACTTGGATGAAGCTTCCACTGAGAAGATGTGTTTCTCTGTGAAATCCGGGATACTTGTGGGCCCCTCTTCAAACCAAAATATGGTCTTGGACCTCTGGCTTTGAACCTTTTGGCTTACTAAATGTCCTGAAATTTACTAGAGCATGCTTGATTGAAAACCTGTGCTTCCATTACTGAAGTGGAAAATTTGTTATTTTAAAGCTGCAAAGCACATCATCCCAAGTTTTAACAAAAATGTTGTTGCTTTCAGTATGTTCATAGATGTATGCAATTATACTTGAATGAATAGTTGAATGCCCCCACCTCCATTCCAGAGATGAAACAATCCAAAGCTATTGACATTATCTCCTCGATCGGTCCTAATTTGACTACCTTCCCTGTATTCTATAAAATATAAGTAACCCTGCCTATTGCTGTAGCAGCATTAAGTTTTTTTTAGCTAGTTATTTTTTAGTTTTAATTTTTTCTATCTAGTTACAAAAAGTCAACAACTCTTTACTAACCTGTTCTTTGGAAATATTTTCAAATCAATCCACCTTATTGCTTTAGGAGCTGAAGTTGCTGGAAACTTGGGCAAAAATGAATTGCCTTAGGTTTTAATCAAAGTGAAAAGTGAAGATTGGGGTGACGGCATTGTGTTTGTGGGCCAGATTGGTACTCCTGTTGTTAAGTAATAATCTCATTTCTATCAAACCACATGAAACAATGCTTTTAGAAAGCTTGTCAAACTTCATAATTTGCTACTGCTTTTGTTCAGCTAGTGCAACTTGAATTATTTTAGGTCCTAATTATAAAGATTTTTTTTTTTTCATGAGGAGCATGTGCTTTGTCTCCTACTCAATGAAAAATAAAAATTTAACACTTTAAGGAAGTTTTTTGTGTAAATCAATTTCTTGGCTTTGGAGTCTAGCAGAGCAGAGAGGGTGGGTTGCACTCATGCTTTGGCTCTAAGTGGGTTTTTACTGGTGGACCTCTCTGATGTGGCTTTCTGGTTACTCATTTTCTACTTGATTGCAGACAACCTAGCCAAATGCTTGACATTTTTATCACTGTATAGCTACACCTGTATATGTGTAATAGTAGTACTGAATGGTAATACTTGTATGTCGCAGTGCTTATTGGGTATTTGTATGCTTAGTAAGAGAAACAACTTCCCGCATCTCTGTGAAGGAGTAACTTAACAGATCTAGTGGCTCTTGGGCTTACCGCTTTGTAATATAATTGTAAAATTTTGAAGAAGGCCACTGAGAAGTATATGATTGCCCTCTGTTTTAGTTGAGCTGCCCTCAAACTTGGGTTTGTGGGAAATAATTTCTTCGTATTTTTACCTGCAGTTTACAATGTTATCATACCTTACCTGCAGTCTGCTTGGCTTTGGCCTGATCTGTCAAATTTAACTTCAAAGAAAGCTCATGAAGTTATTGTATAAACAAGTTTTACCTATAGTTGTAGGTAAATATAGCAGTGGTGATTTAAAAATTACCATTTCAAAGGAATACACAAGACAACTTAGTGTGACTACCAGAAGACATATTGTGTATTTTGTAAAAGTGTTTTATCAGTTACTGACCCATGTAAGATGATGTGGGGGGTGGGGGAGCTCTTTTGCAGTTGTTTTCTCAGCAGTTGAAGAGAATGCTGTAGTCCATAATATAGTAAAAAAGTGTGTATTATAATTACAGGTCTGCATTTGCAAGCTGATGTGGCATTTTGATTTTTAGAATACCTGCTCTACTGTTTGTTAAAAGCTTTAACTGCTGCAGTTAAATACTACTGGAAATGTTGTACTTGCTGCTTCTAGAATAAGAAGAAATTTTCATTTTGGTGCACAAACAGCTCCTGGTATAAATACCATGAATGCAAAACTGGGGGTGCGTGGGGGAATCTAGATTACTTTATCAATTGTAATAGCTTGTGAAAAGAAAGACCTAAGTTAGAGCTGCAAGTGGGATCCATAAAGTCATTGACTTGAGAAGCTTATGCTTTGGCAACATATACCAGTGCTGGACGCAACTGTAGATACTGATGCGAAGTATGGAAACACAGAGAATTTGTGGCTGCTTGTATATAGGAATTCTTGTTTAAAAGAGGTATAATTTGTTTTACTGAAAGTAGGATGAGAGGTGGTGGTGGGGATTTTATCCTTCCCCTAATTTCCTCTAGACAGTTGTTCTTGAATTAGATTATCCTGGTGCTAACCTCCGTATGTAGTTATCCTTCACTTAAATCTGGTAATTCCTGACTAATTCCTTGCTAATGGGCTAGAGCTTCACTATTGAATAGCAATGATAATCTAATTTCATGAGGCTGTTAAGTTTGGAATCCATGTGCTGTTCTAGTGTCTAAGCAATGTTAAAGACAATGCTGTCTTATGATGAGCTTACTTTTAAAAAAGCTAAATATGGACTAGGCATTTTTTTCCTTTTTCTCCCCATAGAGGAGACTGAGCTTCATATAGCGATAATTGGAGCTAGTTGCCTACCATTGATTGGGAAAAATGTTTAGCGTCATATACTCAGCTTACATGATGGTGTGGTAGATTACTTCTGCCTCTTTGGTAGTACCAGCGTGTCAAATGTGACTCTTCCCTTTTCCTGAAGGGGAATGTGCAAGAGAAGATATTTATGTCACTGAGAGGAAAAGCTCATTTCCATTTAGCTGTCCCTTTGCCTTTTTTTTATCATGCAACTCTTTTGTGGCAGCTTGAGATAATGCTTTATATATATAAAATAAAAGTCCTAATTGCTAGAGTCTATTCAGTGTATCTGAATTCTTAAACAGTACTTTTGCCCACAGTCCTTATAAAAGTAAAACCGTACTATATTGATAGATGTGGGTATACCACAGGTAGTGGAAGCTCTGCTTGGAGAAGCATACATTGCAGGCTTGAAGTGCCAGGTGATTCTGTGGTACTGTCTTAGCATGCCTGAGAATGACTGTTTCATTTATTTTGTTGCTAGTTAGATTAACTAGTATTCAGGCTTAGTTAGTTGGTTTTTGGTCTTGTTTAAGGCTAGAGGCTTTCCCAAAGTATTTGGATGTCAGATTGCCTTCAGTAAGAACATGATGCTCAAACACGTCATTTCTCCCTTCAATAAAAACTACCACCCTGAACAAGCTTTATTAAAGACTAGTAGCAATATTTAATATGGGTTTGAGTACAGTTGAGTACAGTTCTTCAGTAAAATAACTACTGAGCTCTGATTTTTTTTTTCTTAATTGGCATTTTCAGTTCACAAGTCATAAAGTTTGTGTAAAGTAAACACGAAACATAAGTATCACAGAATGGTAGGGGTTGGAAGGGACCTCTGTGGGTCATCTAGTCCAACCCTCCTGCCGAAGCAGGGTCACCTACAGCAGGCTGCACAGGACTTTGTCCAGATGGGTCTTGAATATCTCCAGAGAAGGAGACTCCACAACCTCCCTAGGCAGCCTGTTCCAGTGCTCCGTCACCCTCAGAGGGAAGAAGTTCTTCCTCATGTTCAGACGGAACTTCCTGTGCCTCAGTTTGTGCCCGTTGCCCTTTGTCTTGTCACTGGGCACCACTGAAAAGAGTCTGTCCCCATCCTCTTGACACCCATCCTTCAGATATTTATAGGCATTTATAAGGTCCCCTCTCAGCCTTCTCTTCTTCAGGCTGAACAAGCCCAGCTCCCTCAGCTTTTCCTCATAGGAGAGACGCTCCAGTCCCCTAGACAGTGACCCCAAAGCCATCACACCAAAACCCTTGGTGGAGACCTAGGGATGCCAGCAGACACCTCTCTGACAAAGATGACCTCTGAATTATCTACATTTAACTGACAGCCGGGGCTGTAACTGGGCCGACATCCCTATCTGGCACAAGCTGCACCTCCACCACAAGCCTCTGCCCACGGGGCTGTGCCTGATGGCTGCGGGCACAGCGCCCTGCAGTGCAGGGATGCCCACAGCACAAGCCTTGTGCGCTGCGGACACTGGCTTTGGAAAACACACAGGACTTGTTTTCAGAAACTAGATGGGAGGTTGATGTGAAGCCGATAGACCCTTATTTTTCAGAACATTTTCTTTATAGAAAGCTGTTTTACCGAAGCTCAACTCTAGAAGCAAGTACATACCTGTCAAATAAATGTTGATATTTCTTTCCCTCCCTGTGAGCAAAAAACTGAATGAGTTTAACCCCTTGCCTCAGCACTATTTAGCAGCACACTGTGCTCCTTGTTTCTTGGGAAGAGCTGCAACTGAGGCTCAGAACACTCATTAAAAATACCTCAGATTGAATTTCATAGCCCACAACTTTTGAAAAGGAATATAATGGCACCATTCAGTGCTTTCAGTGTAATTCAGCAGTGTAGCAGCCAGTGCGTAATTGGGGATGGAAACCCCAACCTCTGTGACGCCCTCCACCCTTTGCCTCCCCCTTCTCTACTCCGCTCTGTTTCAAGGCAAAAAACCGCTTAACCACCTTCTCGTGTTTTCTTTTTTTTGTTTTTTTTTTTAAGTAGTGCTTGAGAAGAAAATAAAATCATTCTATTATTCAGACCACTTTCTTCTCTGGTCTGTTTTCTTTGCCTGCTCATTTTTCCTCATTTTGTTTAGCCATAAGCAAACACTTTACTAGAATGAAGGAGTAGGCAATTCTGAAGTCATCAAATGTGAAAACAGAACCCTTATATGCAGACTGCAAACATGAGAAAATGGAGTGTTAAGACTATATGGGAGTTATTAACTACAAAACCAGACTGAGATGCAAAGTGGTTATTTACTATTTTTATTTGGACACATTTCAGTTTAGCCACGATTCTTAAAACCCTTTGAAGAAAAGAAATCATTTAAATGCAAGAAGTCTTAGGCCCAGAAAAACAAAAAATGAGAGATGTTCAGGCAAAATATTAAATCCTAAATCTAAAGTAAAATCAAATGTAACAGAAAAAAGCTTCTGATAATCCGTTTTTGGCCCTGCATTACTCTCAATGTGACTACTATTCTGAGCAAGAGCTGACACCATCCAGGACTGTATGTATTTTACTTTTTACTTTACTAGGGGAAGGAAAGCCCATTTTAACAACAGGATACAGAACTTCTCATAGCCGGATTGCTAACTTGAAAGGACACCCTTAGATGAAGCCTTCAGCTTGTGGCTGCTGCTGACCTATAATGTATTCATACCGAACCCTAACTCTTGCCTTCAGCAAGGCCACTGCTCCAGCTGGATCCAGGGCTCCTACAGCCACACCACGAGGCAGGGTAAGGAAGGCAACCCTGCATGAAAGTTAAAGATTTAAGAGTTTCTGTAGGATCCGCTCGGTATCAGCCTGTCTTGGAAAACTGGTATGGACTGGATAAGGAACAGCTTGGCTGCAGCATCCTGCAATTACTCCAGATTGGACATGGAGTAATACTGTATTTTATGCATGAAACCGAAACAGAGATGGTCCCGGGTTCATTCCTAGTGAGTAAAATCCATACCCCAAAAACGTTTTTGGGGAAACAAAACCTCTGAGTGCAGAACATAAGTCTCAAAAGCTATGTCATCGTTAGGTACCTGAAAGGCAGAAGTTCTGGGTTGTTTTTTGCCAGTCAAGTTCCCAATACACAAAAGTTTCTTGTCTGGTCATGCAAGATCTATCACCAACCTGACAGACTTAAACAGCTTGGTAACCTTTGTAACATGGATGTAGAGGAAATGTATTCAACATTTCTCTAAGCAGCCTCAAAAGACCTTGAGACTGAATACACTGGGAGTCTGAATGGTCTTTTAAACACGCGAAGGAAGACAGGATAAAAAGTGAGACCTGTCTATGCACTTCTGGGATTTGCAAGCGAAGGTACAAGTTCTCTGTTTTGTTCACCACTGTGAAGCACTACCTTTGGTGGGACACAAAGCAGAAAGGAAAGAAGACTATGGGGAACCGGTGCAGTGGGTGTTACAGTAACGGCTGCTTCTACCAACAGATTTCAGAGGCAGCTCGTAATGATGTAGTCAAGTCACATTTTCAAGAAAAGATAAAAAATATCCACCTCCCTTTTTAATACAGCTACACAGTTGTTCAGAATGATCCTCAGGAGCTTTTCTGCTCGCTTTTTGTAACCTGCCTGCAACTCGCAGCGGCTCCTAACACAGCAGATGCTTTGAAAAATCCACTCATGAGTCATCCCAGGTCTGAAAGATGAAACTGGCTCTGGATTGTAAAAGCCTGATGAATGGTTATATTAGCAAACAACTCATAACTGTAGCAATCATCGGGGAACACAAACAGAGGAGAGATGCCGGTGTGCACCGGAGAAATAGTGACTTAGCCTCCGGTCACGTCAAAAGCCAAAGCTGCTGGGACTAATGCTAGATTTAACATACGGGTCAAAGAGCAGAGCGGCGCAGACAGAGGAGAGATCTGTTTATACATTTGTGGCAAACTAGGGAGAGAAGGGATTTGTGCTTGTATCTGCGGGGCAGGGGGAGGTGGAGGAAAGCCGAGCGGCAATTCTAAGCTGCACTTGATGTTGCCTGTTAGCAGCACGTGGCCTGAGCTGGGCAAAAAGCCTCTCATCGATCTTCAGAGTGCTTCCTCCTGACTACGAGCAAGGTTTTACTCTTACCTGGATTGAACTTGGGACATCCACCTTTCACCTGATTTCCCACCCCTTTTTCTGTATGTATGTGTGCTGCTTGTGCATACATATCTGTGTGCATATCTATGTGTGCGCACGCATGCCTTACAGAATTACCTTTGCCTGCAGTTAGCGTGCAATACTTCAGAGGGAAATAGCTTACACCCTTCTGCTTCACTGCTCATTCAGCCACACAACACGTTCAAGCTAAGGAGATTCCTAAGAGATCTGCTTTCTGTCACTCAGACAGAGGCCTCAAATATCAAAGGAAAGCAACACCATGTTATTATCACAAGTGCATTAACATAGTCTCCGAAACACAACTTTTATGGCTTCCATTCTGTTTTAACGTACAATACTGTTCTCTTTTATGATCTGTTTAAAAACATGTGTTGCACAGACTTAGTTACTGAAGATTTGGGGTTTGGACAGAATTGTTAAAAAAAAAAAATCTTTAGGCACAGCAGATTCACAAAGGCAAATGAGCCACTCCACTGTTTTTTCTTAAGGCCAGAGTCCAGCAGTGCCGTGTTAGATACTGCTTTGATATAGGTGAGCTTTATCAGCAACAGCAGGCTTCGTGGGAAACAAGCCTTCTCTGTTCAGCATACGTCAAAGAGAAGTCTTTGGGGATGTGCTATCAAAAGTCAAACACCAGGCTGACACAGCGTGACTTTTTTTGACCACATTTTCAGTCTTAGGTTGAATTAATCCAGAAAGAGAGTTTTAACTCATTTAACCTTGAGGATAATGTGTGTAACCTGAAAAGGAGTTGACTTTATCTAATTTGTGTTTTTTTCTTAGTGATGAAAACCAAGTCCTTAAAAATGGCATGCATCTCAATTTCAATTTACATTTACAAATACCCTTTATCCAGTGTTAATATTCAGGTAATTTCCAGATTCCTGGGGTATGCAAGAGCAAGACTTTTATTTAAAACATCACAACATAATTGGATGTTACAAGTGATTATTACCAAGATGTCATTTGAGTATATCAATAAAGATTGCCACGGAATTATTATCTGTCCGGGTTTGAACAACTTGTCAGAAACAAACTTCATCTTCTGCTTTTTATTTTAAGGGTAAGTCTAAATTAATCCCACCTAACTCTAAGCACTTAATTGAGGTGCCTAAGGCAGAAGAGTAATTTTCCCAGATTCTTGTCTAATCAACCAACAGGAAATAAGCCTTGTCAGACTACCAGTCAGTCAACCTAAAATCTGAATCTTCTGGGAGGTGGTGCCCCCTCTTCCTCCACTTTCTTTGTGAACTAGAGTAACTGCAGCTGGCATAAATGTCTTACTGGAAGACAATTTTACGTGGAAATATATTATTTACAATCACAGAATCACAGAATGGTAGGGGTTGGAAGGGACCTCTGTGGGTCATCCAGTCCAACCCTCCTGCCGAAGCAGGGTCACCTACACACAGTAGGCTGTAGAGGATCTTGTCCAGGCAGGTCTTGAGTATCTCCAGTGAAGGAG
>Ga0065711_1008943_pt1 | contig 16708 bp, 5 predicted proteins | sample Hoacrofraction12_FD_59098 | JGI IMG/M metagenome (GOLD analysis project Ga0065711, IMG submission 59098) | Hoatzin crop microbial communities from Cojedes, Venezuela - Epithelial fraction 12 v2 (version 2) | ecosystem: Host-associated > Birds > Digestive system > Esophagus > Crop | place... | reverse complement strand
CTTCCTATTTTTTCCCACTTTTCCTATTTTTTTCCCCTTCCTTTTTCCCCCTCCTATATATTTCCCCCCCTTCCTATTTCCCCCCTTCCCATTTTTTCCCTCTTCCTATTTCCCCCCTTCCCATTTTTCCCCTCTTCCCATTTTTCCCCTTTCTATTTTTCCCCTCTTCCTATTTTTTCCTCTTCCTGTTTTCCCCCTTCCTATTTCCCCCCTTCCTGTTTTTCTCCCCTTATTTTCCCCCTTCCTATTTCCCCCCTTCCTATTTTTTCCCCTTCCTATTCCCACCCCTTCCTATATATTTTCCCCCCTTCCTATTTTTTGCCCCTTCCTATTCCCACCCCATCCTATATATTTTCCCCCCTTCCTATTTTCACACACCCCCCTTTTTTTTCTCTCTCCCTGCGCCCAGCCCGGTGCTGGGAAGTTCCGCATCCCGCTGTGCAAATGCAGGGTCACGCCGGTAGCCCCCCCTGAGCTCGCCCCGCTGCTGCGGCAGCCGCAGGGACCTGCTGCTCCCCAAAAGTGGCCGCCCGCATTTCCAGGGGACAGTCACTGGCCACCCGTCAGGCCCAGGATATTCAGCAGCTCTGGTTTGCTACAGTTGCAATACAGAAAATAGATTTTTTCAGAAATATTTTCATAGACCGACTATGACTGTGCGTTCTTTTGGCTTTTCCCAAATATATTCCATCAGAGCCGTCCCAGAGGTGCTAGAAAGAAGGCAAGAGGTTGTCTTTTATCCAAATACTATATAAGCCTGACAGTCATGATTTATTTCATTTCAAACGAGAAGATACGTTTCCACTTTTAATTAGTCACACTAAAAGTTTTACAGTCGCCTCTCTTCCTACTAAAATAAAATAAAAAGTTAATTAGGATAAAGTGAACTAAGTTATTGGAAGCTACCAGTGTAAGGTCACTTAAAATAGTCCGCGGTTATTTATAATGTCGAAATAAAATTTTCCACTGGACGGCCTAACAAAGTTTCAGGTACCTGGCACAGCCGATTCTCAGTCTCCGTGCAAAAATATCTTTCTGCTGAACATTCACCCGTTTAACAGGAGCTTACTACAGCCTGGAACAGGTCACAGCTCGGAGTACTAGAATTTTATTTCAATGGTTATGGACAAATTAATAAAAGTACCAGTAATGTTTATGGACCTGCCTAAAAGCCGGATGGGATTTTTTCAGAAATAGTAATTTATGTTATGATATGTATAATCTGGAAAGTTGGCTTGGATTCGGCTGAAACGGAGAGCAACCCTGCTGCTCGGCTTTCCTCGGGTTTTATTTCAGAACTCGGAATTTTAGCACCGGTTGCAAAACGGGTCATATTTTCAGCTGTTAGAGAATTGCAGGAGGTTAGCGAAAAAATGTGCTGGCGCTGCAAACGATGCCGTAACAAACACCTTCGGGTCCGCTTTGTAAAAGCAGATATTCACGAGCACGGCTGCGTTTGCTGCCACTTTGATTGTCTTGCAGCTTTTTTACTTGAAGCTGTGTTGTGAATACAGCCATAATTAGACTGCTTTTGGACCAAAAAGGTGGCGGTTTCCAGAGCACTGAGGCTGTTTACCCTTGCGTTTATAAAACGTCGGCCGAGCACGCTCCTGTTGTAAGCATCGTATGCTCAGGATCAAAAATAATTGTCAAATTCGAAAGATTCTAACCTGGATGATGTTCCCTAAATAAACAGTGTCGATGCCAGTTTGTTGGGCTGGAGAGTGCTGTAAATACAACGAATACAGAATTTATTTTGAGCTTCTCTAGGTATGTAAATAGCCTGCGCGAAACGGGAATAAATGAACGGGTTCACTGGGTTTGTTATTGTATCTGATATTTTTAGTCAGAGCGACTACAGCAACGTCAGCAATTATTACTGTCGTTAAGGACTTGCCAATAGTCTCCTTCCAAAATCTACCTTCCCAAAGTTTTTTATCGGCTCGTGAGAACGTGCAATCAAGTCAAAATGTGTGAGCTTCAGCGAGCGTGATGCCCCAGAAAGTTTTGCCCAAATTTCCACTCGTTTCAGCAGGGGCAAGCTCAGCCCCAGCGTCTCCTGGCAGCGCTTCGCTTTCGCTTCGGTTGTAAATTGACTGTTTGCCCAGCTATTCTTTGCTTTTTCTGAAGTATGACAAAGAGTAACTCTCGATTTGCACGTTGTTTGGTCGGTTAAGTAGGCTTGTGGCAATGCGTCCCGTAACTACAGCGTTCCCAGTCAGCCTGTGGGCTGCTATGGTTTGTTTAACCGCTGGGTCCCTGCCCCACTGATTTACGGCCCTGATAAAAGAAGATTCTTTGTGTCCCGAAGTTATGCGAAAGCATTTAATATTTCAGCACCACGCACTGGTTTTTAGCATTTACGGTCCCTGATACAAACAGAAGCATCCAGGTTTGAAAGACAGGCTAGAAAATAATCACATAAAAAAAATCAATCTTGAGATTATGACTTTTTCCCTCACTATTTTCAGTAGGAATTGCGGACCGAGAGCTGAGACTTTCGTGTTCTGCCTCAGGATTTGCAGCTGACTCCCTCCGTGACCTCAGGCAAGCCTTTTAGCGAGTTTTTCTTCAGTATAAAACGGGGTACTGACTATCACCGTGTACCCTCCGAGGTATAAAAGGATGTCTTCGGTTCTCCGAAGCCCAAAGAGTGGCAGGGCTCTGCGTCTGGAAAGCACACCAGCCATACCCGGAGAAAAATTCGAAAAGCTGGCAAGAGACCTGCTGAAAAATCGTCGGCTTTTGCACAGCACGCAGAGAAACCCACGTTATTCACACAACAAAGTAAACAGTTCCTGCTTCTGATTTCTTTTTTTCCCCCTAAATGATTTATTTTCTGCTTCTCTAATAAGGATGGACTGCAAGCCTAGGTCTCGGTCTTCCCGTCGGGTTCTCTCATTTCCCCCCCTGTCTGCAACCTCTTACGCCCCATTGGAGCTGCACGTATTTCAAGGAGGTTTAGGGCAGCAAATGACCATGTCATCGTTGCGGAGGAAAGAAATGTGGGCCCACTTGTCATCTCACAGCCGGGTTTGAAAGAGAAAGTATGGCCTGTGTTTGCAGGCAGTAAAAAACTGAATGCGTAGTACGATTAGAAAAACGTTTGGCCTGTTTTTTTCAAGTAAATTATATATATATGTTTTTTTGCTTGCAACATAAAAAAATAAAAATTAATTGTAGAAAGTTTTTTGGGTCCTTAATAGTTAGGGACGAACTGTTTTTTTAATGGCAAGATTGATTTTGTCCCCTTCCATTAACCCTCCTCCCAGCTTCTGTGTAAATAATTTCAGAATAAGGAAAAAGCAATTTTTTTTTCCTTGAATGATCTCAGACAAAATCAGCGTGTTGTTTTAGAGGTAAAAAGGCTAAAAAATGAAAGCTTAAATTTTCTTTTTTTTTTTTTCCCCCCTTCTTTCAGCATATATAAAAGCAGCATGAGCCAGACGCTTCATGGTTATTTTTTCTGTTGATCTCAATGAAAACTGGTTCCCTCGACTAACTGTGGGGAAAGTGGGTGGTAGAACTGTTTGTAATTAAAAAGGGTTGATACATTTGGAACCTTGCAGAGTCACTAAATTTTGTATGCTGCTTTTTAAGAGACTAATGAAGTGCACTCTGGCCAGATACAAGCTCCATAAAGCTTACACAGAAGATCCTACAAGGCGTAAGTCAGTCTCGAGTGGGAGAGGTTGTTTTTAATGCTCCCAACCACAAGCACACCACCAGATCCTTCCTCTCTCGGTGTTGCAATGGCGAGGATTCCCACTGTGCCTCTATTCGCAATAGCATGAATGGCAGAAATAATTTTTAGGCAGATTCTTTTTAATAACATGAGCCTTGAAACTGGAGCAACAGAAAAACACCAAATCGTGCAAGACTTGTTCTATAAAGAATAAAGACACACGTTAAAAGAGGTCTGCGCAGTCTGCAGGAGCGTAACGGAAGAAGAAAGCGTACGGTAATGGCAAATGTCGAGTAAACGTAATGGACGTAGCAAATCAACACTTTGAGGAATTGTAAAAATGAGTCCAGTTTTGCCCTTTCTTTCCTGAAAATTCACTCCAATGAGGAACTAAGCAAAGTAAGGCCAGAGCAGAGGATTAAGAACACTATCATCTTTACCACATGACATAAGGTAATCTTGAAAATGCTGAGCATCCTGGTCACCTTTTAGCGTAATACTTGTGTGCCCCAAATCAAGCGTGGTCTGAAGACCTTGGGTGCGTGGGGCATACCACAGGATCAGTCCCCGAGTCGGCTGCTGTGGGACCGGTGGCCAAGTGACAGGAGACACCACCACCAGCCCAGAAACGAGCCGTAAGAGCAGATGACAAAACATTCGGCATCACAGGAATGGTTCTCTCTAGTAATAAAAGACAAAGATCTGGCAGAGAAAATACTACAGGTGAAGCTGCCAGCAGAATCTGCAGTTATGCTTGTCTACCACTTTCCAGTATAAGCCCTTGTTTTCACTCGCATAACGCTGCCAATTCTTAACTGTTCAGGATGAGCTTTTCAATCCTGAGTCTGCCTCGAGCTGAGTTTTTTGGAAACTTGCAGCAGAAATACTGCAGCTGCTTCTAAGATCGGTATTAAGAGAAAACAGTGTTTCACAACAGTTTAAAATTTCTTAGAATCATCCCGATCTCTATTTCAGAGCCGGAATGGGAGGTTTTGCTAAGTAGGAGAGGAACAAGGAGGAAAAATCAGATAAGTTCCTTTTGTTGCCCTTGACCGAAAGGATCCACCCGGACTTGGCCGAGTTAGAAGCTGCTGAAAATTGTTGAGGGTTTTCTTGCGCCTGCTCAGTACAGATGGAGTAGTTGGCAGCTAAATTTTGCAAAGCCTCCATAGCAGCACTGGGCTTGCTGGACTGGGTTGGATCTGTAGTCAGTCTAGTCTGACAGTAGGCTGCACTAGATGTTTTAGAGGAAAGGATAAGAAACCCTAGAGTCAGCAGATAGATATGGGATCTATTCCTCCTTGAAGGTCTCATCCTCGTTAATAGTAGCTTATAAAATACGATCAGAATGACTGTCAGCAGTTCAGTTTTAAATTGTGCCTTTTAGAAGTCTATAATTCAACCATAAAAATTCCTTCCAGGCTGAAATCTGGCTTATACTCTCAGTTCAGAAGTCAAAAATCTCTATGGATTGTTTTAAATAGTCTGTTTTGAAGGGATAGAAAAGAGAAAATAGTCATGTACAAATTCTGGACATTTCTTTCAGAGTGCACTTCATAACTCAGTTATGAATAAGTACGATAAGTTTTAAACTATTTGTTGCAAATGCTGGTCAGGCCCTAGAAGGAACGCAAGTAATGAAAATCTTCACCACTGGCACTAGACATTAAAATGTGAATAAGATTCTCTGACCTTGGGATATTAGGTTTATTATGATATTAGGAGCTTATGTGATGTAATACCAAAACCTGTTATTCCAGTTTATCTTATAAATATTTAGATAATTTATTAAATGCATACACATTGAAAAGCAAGGGAGAAAATCCTTCTGTCCTTTCGTGGCGAAACTCATTGTGGAGTCAGTCACTCCAATGTTTTTCTAGTTTAAGAAGAAAGACATAACCTGGAAGTATCCAGGAGGAACGAGTGAGAGGTCCTCAGAGGGGTCAAAGCAGATGCAAAACCTTTCTTGGAAGACCACAGCAGCTCTCATTACTACCGAGCTTGCCTTTGTAGTGGAGAAGACAGAGCAGCTCTTCCCATCCTTGGAACGCTTTCAAACGCACTGCGCTTGGCACCCTGAGGTTAGCGTGATTTTTGAGCAGATAAGAGCCCGTTACATGAAAAGGCAGATCCCACCCTCTTTCTTTTTTTTTTTCCCCCCTTGGTAAGAGAGAAAGAAGAGCCTTATTCTGTCTGCAGTTCCACTGATTTGAATGGGAGCCTTCACAGAATAAGGCGCTGCTTCACGTAAGAGAAGCAGAGGCAAGCCTTTAGGTAATTTGCTACTTCGGGTTACGCTCCTTATCCTTTCCCATTTCTATGTCTAAATGCCCATCTCGCTGAAGAATACGTGAAGTCTGTCAGCTCTTCATTTCCACTCCATTTTAAAAAGCTAGAATAATTCCTATTTTTAGGCATGAGAAAACCATCTTCCGCTGTTTTTGACAATTGAAGAACATGGACTGAGGGAATCAGAGGAAAGCTCTATTTACTAAACACCACATGTAGATTACCACTGATAGTTTTTCTAAGGAAATTTATGACCTGTGTGGAGTAAATAAACTCCCTTTTTGGTAAAGAATCTGCAAGCCAATCATTCATGCTTGCTTAGAGACGCTACTGTTCGTGTTGCTTTTATGTGGAAGGCTACAGTAAAGGGTGATGTTATGTCTAAAACAGACAGTTGGCAGCTCCGGAAAAAAAAAGAAAAAGCTATTTCTGACATTACTTATCATGAGATTCTTGCTAGATTATGGCACAGTCACTCTGATTCAGGTAAAGAAAGAAAACATAATGACAGGACAATTATAATTCTTGTAACTAATATGTTATCTTCATGCACGCACTTGCATGCCTAGCTACATTTACTGGCAAGTTACGGCATTTTACACAGCTGAAATAAACAGAGAGCTCTCAGTGTATTCAAAATGTTTAGTGAGTCTGAAACCTGTTTGCTTTGTATCTCAGAGTAAATGAGAATGGGACAGACACTTCTCTTCTCCTGGCTGCCCACCCTGTACTCCTCTCATTACGCTTCTTCCCTGCTCCCCTTCCTCTCCCCATTTTCTGCTCTGCATCCAACAGAGACATAACTGTTTAAGGAAATCATGAAAATTAAGTGAGAAGAAGGAACTTGAGTCAGTGTTTGTATACCATGTTTTCAGAAATATTAAAGTGTTTCTTACACACAAGTAACTCCATGGCTTTCAGCGGTACCCATCCTGATTTACAGTGGTGTGAGAGAACTGGGCTGTTATTATCTATTAAGTCTACCTAATTTAATAGATGCATGAAATATACAGGATAGGATAGGATAGGATAGGACAAGGAGTAATGGCTTTAAACTAAGGGAGGGAAGATTTAGACTAGATATAAGGAAGATATTTTTTACCATGAGGGTGGTGAAACACTGGCACGGGTTGCCCAGAGAGGTAGTGGAGGCCCCATCCCTGGAAACATTCAAGGCCAGGCTGGATGGCGCTCTAAGCAACCTGGTCTGGTTGAAGATGTCCCTGCTCACTGCAGGGGAGTTGGGCTAGATGGCCTCTAAAGGTCCCTTCCAACCCAAAGCACTCTGTGATTCTATGATGCTATGATTCCGTGTGCTTATTTTCTTCAGACTATCATATTTGAAATTCTCAATCCAACCGTTAGTAACTGCTGTTCTACCTATGAAAGTATTCTGAATGTAAGACAACTAAGAGTGCCTCTCGGAGTGATGATCCCATGTCCTTAGCTCACCCCACTGTACTTCAGCACATACGCTGTGTCATGTCACTGGGGCTTTGCCTTCTCTAGAAAAATGATCTGTTTTGGACGAGAGGTGTCAAAAATAGTTCTCCACCCTCAGATCCACTCAAGGAGTAGTAGAAATGGTTGCCTCAGTGGTGTGGACAAGGTCGGGTGAGTTCATTGCTTACCGTAGCAAATCAAGCCTGTCGAGGGCTCATGGGGCCACTGGCCTGCGTAGGATTTGCCTCGGAGTGTGCAGAAGGATTTGTTACAATAGGTGTTGAACTCGACTGACTGTGTCCGCACTGGAAGAGCGGTTGTTTTCAACACTACTCCAAGATGTGCAGCGAGTGGGCGGGCATTTTAACAACAGCTGTCAAAGACGCGCCGTTTGGCTGGGGTAGGCGCGTACCTGCTGAAATATCGACGCCATAAAAGGCACAATTCAGTAAACCTGGGGCAGCACAACGTCTGCAGCATCAGCACGGACTGTGACTTTCTATGCTGACGTACACTTGCAGGCTGTCGGATGATGAACAGGATTTTTAATACATGGTCACTTGTTATCTACATAAATAGGGTACGCAAGGCCACAAGCCAAAACTGGATGATTTTTAATATAGTGCAGTCTAATTTAAAGACAAGTTGACTTTGATAGAACAGTTAGTGGAAGCAAACACCCACGTTGTAAGCAAACGATCAATACTCTCGTCACATGAAGCTGATGACATAGTGCATAACGCTCAGTCCTGCAGCCCCTTCATATGCTGCGTGCTCTTCTGTGCCCTTGTGTGAAACTGCGTAAGAAACTATTTTGCCAAACCAGACTGCATCTCTGCTGGTATCTCTACTTCTTAGATGTTCGTTCACAATTGACCAGCTCCACAGAAGCATCGTGAAAGAAGTGGATTGTAACAGAAATTCTCTTTTTCTGTGGTATTTATTTTTGCAATTGCACAAAGCATAACCTAGCACGCGAAGAAGGAAACTGAAGTTATTTTCAAACTGATAAATGAAGATGCTGTTTTGTAGGGAACAACTTCGAGTTGACCTTTGCAGTGACTGCCATAAAATATTCTTTTGGCCACAAATGGAACAACATTTTTAGAGGATTAATGTTTAATCTGTCTGTCTGTCTGTCTGTCTGTCTGTCTCTCTGTCTACAAACTGTGCAGGATTTTAAAAAGACTGAGGGAAGCTAGCAGCTCACTCTCACCTCCAACTGCATCTGCAATACTTTAAAACTGCGCAAGATCTCTCTCTACTGTGCTGGATGCCATTAGCATTAGCATATTACCACAGAAAAAGAATCTAAAGTAGACAGTGAACTTCATAAGAAATCTTCCAAAAAATTTCCTATCCCTCCAAATCTTTAATCTCCAACAAGAACCCGACTTTCAGAAAACCCACTAAAATATATGAACTGTTCAGGATGCTCACAGAGTTGATAACAGTCAGAGTATTTTTTGATAATGAGAAATTCCAGAGCTGTATTAGTGGGAGAAAGTAATTTTTGAGGAATTTTGAAACCCTGGAGAAATTTCAGAGTGGTCAATCACGGCACTTATATTTGGGGGATTTTCTTTTCTTTTTTTTTTTTTTTTGGCATTGTCTCTCTGTTGGCATTAGCACAGGTTTCTAGCAGACTGTGCGTCCTGTGGCGTTCACACAAGATTGCACAAGTACCACGCAGTCATTCTTTGTCTTTCCTGGCCCCGGCTGTTAGGTGAATAAATAAAATAGGCACTGAAGAATCTAGATACTTTAGAAATAATTTGTAACAGAGGGATAAAAAAGACAGCAAGAATAGGGAAAGAATCTCTCCAGATCCAGGAGTTCTGTACTGGAATTCTGTAGCAATTCCCAGTAAAAATGCTTCAGCTGATCCCAGTTGTGATATTGGTTCATTGGAAAGGGTGACTTGATATGTCCTTTGGCTGATCTGAACGCATTGCCTATAGCTCAAAATCAGTATCTTAAATTTTTCATGACTTAAAAAAATGTATCTAATTCATTAGTCTAAGAGTATTTTAAAATGCTGCTCTATTTTCCGTCATGATGCCAAGTTGAAACTGGCAGAGTGGAAATTGGAGAGAGGCAGCAAAGAAATAAAAACGTATCCTACTCTTGTTTCCCAGCTACAGAAACGACCCAAGCTGCCAGAGAAGCACCTTATACAAAAGCAACACTGTCTGGAGAAGAGGTAAGGACATTCTCAGGAGCTCTGCTGGAGGCAGTGCTTCTTACCAAAAGAAAGACAGAAACATGTAATTGTACCCTTCCTTTAAAACTGGGTCTTACTGCTTTCCTGTGAGTTACAGATCATATGTTATTTTACGCTGGAAGCTTAGTGCTAAAATCTAAAACCTAAGGGCCAAGTTCTGCTCTTAGATACACACACACAACTCCAATGAACTCAAAGAGAGCTGTGTTCATATGTTTAGCAATGGAATTTGGCCCTAAATATTTAAACATTTATTCAGAGGAAAAAAAAAAAGCTTCTCTGATCCATTTGTATCTGATATGTAATGTACACAGATTACCAGCACTGGGCACCCAAGTTGAGGGATGAAAAGCTTTGGGGAACCGTAAACTCAGCATTCTACCTGCTCTGTGTGATCAAATAACTTGAATTTGTTTTGGGACATTGAGGAAATAAAATCCTTAGCAGCCTGTGGCTGATGTTATTTATCCTGCAGTCCAGGAGTAATTTAATGCAAATTCCTGGCACTATTCCTATATTTCAAGACTTTACTGTTTTGAATGTACTGATTCTGGAAACTTTCATTATATCAATATGCAATCCAGAACGAACGAATGTCCCCTGCTTCTATTTCCTCTGCAGAGGAAAGCTCAGTGTTCTGGCTAATTCTCACTCATCTTTCAAAGGCCTATGACAGGAGTCCATAATAAGCTAAACATGTCATTTGGAAATGGCTAACCTGAGGAGACCACCCCCTCTCCATGGCAAAATGACTGTGGATGTATTTTTGTTAAGGATACAAGGTATTCAGAAACCTGCAAAATTTCTGCAAGCAATGTAACACACCAGTTTGTATATCTACTATAAGTAAACAATAACTATGTAGAAATGTTATTTTGCTTGGACAAATGACATCTGGAAGAGAGCTGGGCTCCAGGTTCAGATATCTAAATTTGGTTGCGTATAATGCGAATGTTTGTGTTTAACCTAGCTGTTTAAGTTTCCATTATACTCAATAGCGATCTAAGGCGCAATTCACTTGCCCAAAATTAAGTCTCTAGTGCCATTACGGATGCTTTGGGCTACCTAAGAAATCACCGTGGGGCTGGCACGCATGATTCGGGACCTGCATGAGGCCCTTCACTCTGTGGCAAGGCCGACGGAGGCAGACGGCGCAGCCCAGAGTGCTTGGTGTAAATAACTAAACTCCGCTCTAGTAAATGCATTCCGGGGTTCCCAAAGAGCAAGTCTGATGTCCAAACCTAGGTGTCTGCTCTCGGATGAACTGAGCTGGTCTCCTGCTTGTGCTGACCACGTTGACTGGGTTTCCATGGACTATAATGGGAACCTAAACACAGCCCACATGTAAGCACATAATTTTACGTGATGGCACCTGAAATTGAAACCTACTCCTGATACCGTCATTGCCAGAGTATATACTGTTATTAGAGTAATCGCTATGCTTTTGGATCAGCCAAGGTTAAGCTGCTTTGGTCATGCATTTTGTGCAGTACGGTGGTTTCGGTTACAGCAGCAGGCAGGACAGCAAGAGTAATGGGCAGGTGTGCTTACACGGGTGATGAATCTCTCTCCATGTGTTGCTTCAGTGAGTTCCTCAAGATCCACGTGGACAGTGCTTAGCTAAGGCTGCTACCTGCTCCCTAGCTAGAGGAGTCTTTGGCTCTTTCCCTTGCTTGAGACAATTGGAGCCCAGAGAAGCTGTGGCTGCCTCCTCCCTGGCAGTGTTGAAGGCCAGGTTGGACAGAGCTCTGAGCAGCCTGGTCTGGTGGAAGATGTCCCTGCTCATGGCAGGGGGGTTGGAACGAGATGATCTTCAAGTTCCCTTCCAACCCAAACCATTCTATGAATATCTCTGGCTACAGAGGTGCAATGCAGGTTTGCCAAAATGCTGTGATCATCGTAGGCAGTAGGTAGGGACAAAAGCATGTGCAGATTTGTAAGTTCATTAATAACCATGGCCAGCTTCTGCCCAGGCCTTGCGTCAATGCGCTAATAAGGTCACTTAAGAACAATCCAGGCCCAAGAAATTCTTTGCTGGTATGAATAACAATTTTGGTTTGATCTGGTGATTATCTTGGTTGAGATCAAACCTCAAGCGTTACTTCAGATACAATTATTAGCATAAATTTCCTTGGCTGTGTGTTGAAACTCCCACCCTCATTTGTGGAAGCCATGGTTTTGAACAGCGTACAACGAACTAGCCTTATTTAAGCTATAGTCTCAGGTAGGGCAGTTGACTGGAGAGGCTGAAGCAGTAGGTAGCTGGGAAGAGGACCCCTCCAAGTAGTTTTTCTTCAATCAAATTGACTCAGATCAATCAGGAACAAAACTCTGCTTTTATTATTTTATTATTTTCTACTTCATTTGTATCCTGCTTACTTGAGGGTGTTGGCTCCCGACCGGAGCGTTAATGCATGTGCGAAATGACCATTCCAGATTGAAGCTCTTGGTCACAACTGGATTACATAACACAAACTTCTATCTTCAAGATCACGGTGCTACCTAATTCTGTTTCTTCAGGTCTTTAATTTCCAGGCACTGGAATTGCCTTAAATCCATTTTGGCACAGAATACATCATTATTTTCATATTGTGCTAGTCTACTCTCCTGCTTTCATCCGTATGAGCCAGGAGTGAATAAGAGTTGGCAACTTCATATGCCACCATTATATTGCAGAGTGCACTTTAATCAGCACCCTAATAAATAACACGCCCAATTAATTGGGACATTTGCCAGCAAGCCAACTCACTTCCCTGCACTTCAGTGGCTGTAAATGATGGATAAATAGCATGCTTGCTGTTGTCTGTGAGCGTATTCGTTGTAATTAACAGGTATGATTTGGTGTTCGCTGGCACGTGTTTCCTCAGTAGCACTCTGCTGATTTTTGAGTAGGCTCCCTGTTCCAGCGCAGCTGCTGAAAACAAATAAAGGACAGATTTCCCTTTCGGTATTTGCTTAAATCTATGTAGTGCTTTTGTATTTTAAAAAAATAATTAATGTAATCTATATATTTCTATGTGTTACATTCCTATATGGTTTTGACATTAAAGGTGATAATTTAATTAGCATGTTTCTGTTTTAATCACTATAGGAAACAGGACTTTGCCATATCATGGAATAATTTATAATAAAGGGAGGGATTTCTGCTGCAGCTTTCTAATGCTGTCGTTTTTACCAGGGGTTGCATGGTGGTTTGCTTTAGAGTGCTCTTTCCTTGAAGGAGACCCACAGAAGTACAATCTGTTTTCTGAAACTGGTATATGCTGTGATTTACTGGAGGCACATGACACTGTCTCTTATTTGGACATCCTTTGCTGAAGAATTAAATAAAATTGAACATACAAACTGTCCTAATCCCTGCATTCCTCACAGATTGCTTTAATGGAGACTGAAAAAATTATTGGAAGCAAGTGAATATGAAAGAGGAAGTGGTACTGGGACAATGTCAACAAGGGACCTTAAAAACCAGGATGGCTATGGATCAGCAAAGGGTAGAAACATTCGTGTAATTAAAGGAGAACATCATTTGTGGGTTATCTGAAAAGAATTGTCCATGGTGGCATTTACTTGTTGGCAGGAGGCAAAGAAACCACCCTGTACCACTGCATACGGTTCCTTATTAGTTGCGGCTTCTGCAGAGGCTCCATCTCTTCTTTGGAGCTCGGAGGATTTCTTTCATTACATAATCTGGACATTTTCTTTTTTTTATTTTTTTTTTCTCTTCTGTGTGCAAATTCTCTTTGCACCAACGCTTCTATACTGAGGTTATTATGCCAAAGGAATGCAAGCATCTAGAGTCACAATGGTTCATTTTCCTTTAATGACTTTGTCGACAGGACGGAGACATTTTTGTGGTGTGATGAATCCACTCGGTCTCCCGTTGTGTGTTCTCCACATGCTTTGGAAACTCTCTCTCCCCTCTTTCTCTGAGAACTGTGGCCATCCACTCCAGTAAAAGAGCTTCATTACTTTATATTCATTGTATTTAAATGACACCCCAGCGGTACTGACCTCCTGGGATGATTGATGTAAATTATATGCTATGTAGGGGAAAATAAAATCTCCTTCTGACTTTTTAAGTTCTGAAGAGAAATAAAAAGTGAAAACAAATGACAGAGAAAATCAGGCCGATTCAAAGCGAAACTTTGTAAGCATTATGGCTTGAGCAGACTCCAGTTTGTAAAAGTGCTGAGACAGTTTACAACGGCCTTACAATCCGCAAGGTGACCTGAAAAGGGAAAATAATTGTGTATGTGCCCTTTTTTGGTTCTGTATAATGCGTAACAAAAACTTGCTCATTTTTTTTTTTTCCCTGTCTGTGAAGTATAGCAAGAATTCAGACTGGAGTAGGGAACAGCCGCTGTACTTTTACCAACAATAGCACGCGGTACTAGAAGGGACATTGTGCCTCTGTCTTCTTTCCTCCTGCCTTCTAGTAAATCTTTTTGTACAGATTTAAGATTCCACAGCCGGTAAGTATCTGTCTCGCTCAATTACTCTGCCAGGAGTTATCACCTATAGAAGCGGCAACAGAGGGAATGTTCTTTCATCAGCCCAGCTCATCATCGGGCACTAACTTCAACCACTTCTGAACTGGTAACCTCTCCCTGCGGGCAAAAGGGTTTTGCACAGCAACAAAATTTGTCAGAAAATGTTCTGTCAGTGCTTTTTCAGGCACCTCACCAAGTCCCACGGCCTCTGTTCGAGCTCCTGGAAATTATGTAATTCACAGTCGACATGCTCGACCGTATTATCCCGGTAATTCCCTTACTAAAATTATCACGTGGAATTGGCATAGTAATTTCTCTATTTTCCATGTTTTGCTATTAGTCAGTCCTACCAGTTCTGACACCTGTAGATATGCATGGTACGTATCATCGAAATGTCAGCAACACGTTGCCTTGCCTTCCTCATTTTAACGTCAGGTTTTGGCGAATGACAGAATTTGGCTAAAAACTTGTGTTGCCTCAAGGCAGCCTGCTGCACCTTTCATAACCTGACAGAATGCTCCGATTCTCCTTTCGGCCAGGAATATGCCTATCGACAACCCTGCTTTGGCTAGGGTTGCCCAGGTGTTATGAAATGTCTAACAGGAAGGCACAGACCAGGCCATCCTCCTTGCAGCAATAACTAAACTTTGCTATTTGTGCAGGAATCAGCAGCACGAAGCCCCTCATTCTCTAGGAGTGGACTGATAGGGTGTTTACACGAAGTAGTAAAAAGGATGGGGAGTGAATGGTAGCCAAAAAAGATGGCTTTCAAACAAGCTGATGGCCCCTAGAGCGTTCAGCGCGTTGCATCGGTTGCCAGAGCTTCCTCCTTCCTCTTTTCATCCCTCAAAAAAAGAGAAGTAAACCACTAAGATGTACGTAAAATTACGAAGTCTCTGTCAGTTTCTTAGAATGAACCCTAGCAGAAATAATACGGAACCTGTTCAGTGCGCAGGCAGGAATCTGAATCACAGAATCACAGAATGGTAGGGGCTGGAAGGGACCTCTGTGGGTCATCCAGTCCAACCCCCCTGCCGAAGCAGGGTAATTAAAGATGGACTGAGAAGGGCAAAGTAAAAGACAGATCATAACTTTGGAAGCTGTACACCCTGCAGACCTTCAAGAAAAGCAGGACGTCTGGTGGTGAAGAAAGCACTAAGAGTTACTCCATTTACCACTGTTGGTCACGTTAATTCCAGCATATGCCATGGTACAAATCAGCCTGTTTCCCAACAAACCTGTGCGTGTACTTGCAAGCGGTTGGAATGACCGAACTGAACTCACAAAGCCCTACAATTAGGGGGTGTCAAAGAATCACAGAATCATTAAGGTTGGAAAAGACCTCTAAGATCATCAAGTCCAACTGTCAACCCAACACCACCATGCCTACAAAACCACGTCCTGAAGTGCCACATCTACACGTTTTTTGAACACCTCCAGGGATGGGGACTCCACCACCTCCCTGGACAGCCTGTTTCAATGCCTGACCACTCTTTCAGTAAAGAAATTTTTCCTTACATCCAGTCTAAACCTCCCCTGGCACAACTTGAGGCCATTGCCTCTCGTCCTGTCGCTAGTTACTTAGGAGAAGAGACCAACACCCACCTCCCTACAGCCTCCTTTCAGGTAGTTGTAGAGAGCGATAAGGTCCCCCCTCAGCCTCCTCTTCTCCAGACTAAACAGCCCCAGTTCTTTCAGCTGCTCCCCATAAGACTTGTTCTCCAGACCCTTCACCAGCCTCGCTGCCCTTCTCTGGACACGCTCCAGCACCTCAATGTCCTTCTTGTAGTGAGGGGCCCAAAAGTGAACACAGTACTCGAGGTGCGGCCTCACCAGTGCCCAGTACAGGGGCATCGTCACCTCCCTACTCCTGTTGGCCAAACTATTGCTAGTACAAGCCAGAAAGAAAAGGTTGAAGGAAGAAAGGAAGGTTAAAAGAAGGAAGGAAAGGTAGGTGAAATGCTCCAGCTCGCCTAGTCGTGCCCTTCCCCATCAACCCGTGGAGCTGACAGGACACGGGAAGAGGAAAGCCGCCATTGCCTGGAACCAGAGCAAAAACATAGGCCCTGCTTATGGACGGGCGGTGTTTAACCACCACCTCGATGAATTTAACCACCGTGGTATGGCTGAAGTCGTACAACTCGCGAGGTTGTAGTAAGGATCCAGTGGGATTTCCAAGGGCAAAACCACAGGCAGACAGCTGTGTTACGCAGCGAGGGGGGAAGACATAGAATCGTAGAATGGTTTGGGTTGGAAGGGACCTTAAACATCATCCGGTTCCAACCCCCCTGCCATGAGCTCTGCTACTTTCAGCCACCCCGGCGGTGCAGAGGTGAGTGGGCAGCGGCCGGGCACCTGTGTGAGCGCACGGAGCCCTCCGCCACGGGGACCCCAGCCTCCTCTCCCCAAACCCGGTTCCCGGGGCAGCCCTGAAGCCTCTCATCGCCACCCTCCAGCGGCTCCCGGCGCTGAGGGGAAAGAAGGGGCCGGCCACAGCCGCCGGGCGCTCCCCTCAGCCCCCGGGCAGCACCTGCGGGCGGCGGGCCGTGGCCGCTGGCGCCGCGGCGGGCTGAG
>Ga0065711_1040735_pt1 | contig 16709 bp, 11 predicted proteins | sample Hoacrofraction12_FD_59098 | JGI IMG/M metagenome (GOLD analysis project Ga0065711, IMG submission 59098) | Hoatzin crop microbial communities from Cojedes, Venezuela - Epithelial fraction 12 v2 (version 2) | ecosystem: Host-associated > Birds > Digestive system > Esophagus > Crop | place... | reverse complement strand
GCCCAGGGAGGCTGTGGAGTCTCCTTCTCTGGAGATATTCAAGACCCGCCTGGACAAGGTCCTGTGCAGCCTGCTCTGGGTGACCCTGCTTGGGCAGGGGGGTTGGACTAGATGACTCACAGAGGTCCCTTCCAACCCCTACTATTCTGTGATTCTGTGAAGCTGGCTGCCCCAATCTCCTCTGGGGATGCGGCACGGCGATGACCCCCCTCTCCTGCGCTCCCCGCTGCCGGCACGCGAGGGGCTCGGACGGCTCCGGCCTCTCCGATAAGCCACGCAGCAGTTACAGCTACACCTTTCTATGAGTGCGGGCCAGCTGCAGGCACGCTGCCTTCCCAACGCCAAGTAGCTTTTGAGCACCAGAGTCTGGAGCCTCTTGCAAACTGGGACCATAGCAGAGCCCGGACTGGAAGGGTCTGAAGAGCCACAACTTTTCCCTTGAGGACCAGCCCTGCAAAAATCATGGTACAAGCTGCACTTCGCCTTGCACCCGAGCACACGCTACACACCCACCTCTCTGTTCACAGCTCACTGCAGCAGTTCAGCCCTGGCTTTGGCCAAAAGTTGACCTTTTGGACTTTATTGCAGATGGGGGTTGCTATGGTGAAACGATCTCCCGAGCACCCTGAAAAGTTCTGAGATTTTAAGAGCCATTTCTCGGCCAAAATGCTTGCAGAAGCCGGTCCTCTGACTTGCTGTGTCGAGCTGATGGCAGGTAGGTTTGACAGCACACCGGCACCGAGAAGACAGCCAGACTTTCCTTACCACGTCGGACGAAGCCTTCACTCTGTCCTGGCGTTTTATAGCGATGGTCTTGCCAGTTGGGCATCGCCAGGGCTGTTTCTGGTGCCATCTCCCCCTCTCGAGACGTCCCTTCTGCTTTTCTCTTCCCACACACGGAAAACCACAGCCCCCCCGGGTGCCTCGAGTCTGGTGCTCTCGGTTTGCATCGCCCCTGCTGGGGGCTGATCCTGCTCCCCCCGCACCCCTGAGGTCCGGCAGGGCACAGGGACCCTGGCCTGCAGCATCCTTCCTTCCCCGGAGGAGTGAGATACAGGCACATCTGCAAAGGGCAGAAGAGCTTTTTTTTTTTTTCCTAGTGAGCACCCACACAGTGTTTATCTGCAAGTGAGTCAACCGGACTCTAATGGTTTTATGGATGCTGCACAATTCACCTCTCTCTTATCTCAGGGATTTTCATTACCTTTTGGGCAATTTTGACAAGAACTCAATTTTCCCTGCCCACGCACACATCCTGCTGTTCTCTCATTGAACACATCAATTAGCAGCCAAAAAAGTCCTCAGCATCTTTTCTCTCCTGAATTCAGCCTCCAACACCATTTCCCAACACAATTACCCACCCCAAACCACTGCCAGGTCTGGCCTGGAAGACTGACCCTCTTCACACCTGATCCATGTGCTTCTCATCCCCGCAGACATCTCTGCCATCCCAGGGAGCAGAAGCCAAGTCACCCAAGGGAGCAGGGACAGAGCCGTGCATGGCACCCGCTTCCCTGCAACAGCATCTGCCAGGAGCATCTGGGCAGTGGCTCAAGAAACGTTACTGGTAGCAGACATGTAAAGCTTGATCCCATTCTCAGTATTTACCACATCCAGAGAAGTATCCAGAGCTATTCCAGCTGCCTCTGCAAAGCAACGAGCTCTCCGCTTTCCTACTTTTTATTCCTGCAGGGATGCAGCCAGCTGCACCATTTTCCATCAGTCCAGTCATTTCCACAAGATTGAAGCCGAGTCTTCAAGCCTGAAGGCGTAGCAGGGTACAAGGTGACCTGTGGGTCTTCTCCCTTCTTGCTCTCTCCTCCAGGCCTTTGCTTTCAGCCACCATCAGACAAGACACCAGGACGTGTGGTCCCAACCACGCAACGCCCATCAGCTTCCCCTTGCCCCCCTTAAGCACAAAGCAAGCATCAGCCTGGTTCTATTGTAAAGGGAGGCCCCGAGAGCCATGTCTGCAAACCAGGCTATGAGCTAGCGTAACGATGATGCCATAACGAAGCGCTGCCCCTGCCACCACCACGTTGGTCTGGAGGTGGGACCCAGCTGGCAGCAGCTCTGTCCCTGCCAGCGCAGAGCCGGGCCATGGACCTCAGGGCCATCGGGATGCAGCACTCCCTGTCTCGGCCCCATGCACCAAAAGGTGGAAGTGAAAAGCAGATGTGAAGTCTGGGAAGGTTTCCAACATGAGGTTTTCTTTGTGGTTTTTTTTCTCCTTTTCTTCCTCGTTTCAGCTCCAGACCCGAGACAGCCTAGAGAGCAGGAGCCCCTGGGCACAGCGACACTTTGTGCAGAGGTGGTGGCAGCAGCAGGCGATGGCAGCAACCCCCCCCTTTCGCTGCAGAAACCCCCTGCATGTCCCAAGGCCCTTGGCCTCTGGGCTGGAGAAGGTCCAGGAGAAGGTCCATGGCTAGGCCTGAGGAGCATCAGCCCCCTCACCACCGCAGCCAGACCTGCTGCCGGCTCACAGCTTTTGAACCGCTGTTCAAACTGGTTCTGCAAACTGGAGCAGAACCTTCCTGAAGGCGGGAGAAGGGGCTCAGACACTCGGATGCTCCCTTCCTTTCTTGGACCGCTGACACGACAGTCTCACCCTGAAGAGCTGTTAGAGGAAACCTGAACTGTGGATGTTGAGAGAAAGGCAGGGAGAAGAGAACACTCCAGCACGGCGAGCTTCCCCCCAGGGCTCCACGGTGTCTTTGAGCTCCAAGAGCACCATCTCGTGCCTGAACACACCACCACGGGTCTCCGTCCTGCCCAGCAGCACAAGCAGGTAACAGCACCAACCCACGTCGCTTCTCAGCTCCCTTCTCACCGCCCCTTTACAGAGTGGTTTGAAAAATTCTCATGCTTGGGTTTGTCATCTTCAATTAGCTTTAAGGAGTTAACTATGATTATGCAAAATTGCAACAAGTGCTGAACAGCGTGCCAGGAATCAGAGCACAGCCCAAGGCCCAAAGGCCCCCTCAAAGCTTCTTTTGCAGTAGAATTAAGGGCATTTGTGTATCAGACATCACTGCAATGTTAAATAACATTTATAGACTGTTGCTCAAACAGCTTTCAGATAGAATACAGCACAAGAAGAAAAGGAGGTGATGGCAAAAGGAGTTCCTCATTTTGGTTTGCTATTCCATTATTGAAAAAGGGAAACTAGCAATCTCAGTAAGTTTGAGATTTAATTTCCAGCAAACAAGTCTTTTCCAACAAAAAGCATTCACGCTGAAGTATTTTCACTTCATGTATTAACATTGTATGTATTCTCATTTGAATACCTCTTTATAGGAGGCTGAGACACCTGAGAACTTCTTAAAAATCTGCTGCAGAAACTGTGAACGCTTTTCCTGTTACCACGACGTTCCCTGCTGAAGGGCTCAGGTGTTTTATACTGGCTTACGCCTTCCGTCTCCAAATATCATCTGTAACACCTTAACCTAGTTCACGACTCTATTAGCATTTGTCTCAAGGCACAATCTGAAAAATTAAATTACTTACCCACATGCACAGACCTGGGGGGCTGTCAGGAGAGCTTAAACATTTCCAGAGTACAGATTTATGCTGCTTCCTCCTGTTAAACACACACACACGGTCTCAGCAGAGCGCAGTGACGTGACAGGCATGGGAATGGACACAGCCCAAGAATAAACACTGTTGACAAGAGGGAAATTTGTCAGTGCATCCGTTCTGAGGGGCAAAAATCTTGTGAGGAAACTCCAGTACATAACCACAAAGGTGTTTTTTTCTTTTTAATCACCAAGATAAAATTTCTAGTTGGTACAACACTGGTAACAGGACACTGTTTTGTGAACCACGGACGATTCCTATGTTTGCATGTGCAAATATTAAGTGTTTGCATCCTAAAAGTATTAAAAAAAAAAAAATCAAGCTACACGGGCGCCTCAGCACCGCCGGGGCGAAGCGGGGCAGCACCCTCCGCCTGCCAGCTGCCCGGGCCAGGCCAGGGAGCGGGCGGCCGCGGGCCCCTCGCACGCCCGGGGACAGCGTTCCCGTTGCACGAGGACGGGGCCACCCCAAGCCGTTGGAACAAAGGTTAACCCAGGATCCTCAGTGGCATGGCTGCTTGTTACTGATCAAGATAAATCGCTGGGACACATGTGGTTAGGAAGTGGCAGATGAGCCAGGAAAAAATCAAGACCTGGCTCTAGCTGAGCGTTCTGTGTCTGCAGCAGAACTGAATCTCTTGTCCCGAGTCCTCGTTCTTCTGCCTTACAAACACGCTATGGCCTTTGCCGCGCGGTAACCGACGCGCAGCCGAGCTGAGATGGATCTTTGGTAAGGTGCTCAGAAAGCTTAAAAACCGAATTCCACTGCCAGCGGCTGTTTCATCCGAGCTGCAGTTCAGCGGATCTCCGTCAGATTCCCACCCTGTGAATCCGCGGGTCTGTGGGCCGCCGCAGAGGTGCAGACAGCACGGCATCACTTGGCAGCCAGTCCGGGAACAAAGTTTTTCTTCAGAGCTTTTGCTTAGGCCCAGTATGAGACAGCAGGGTTACAGCAGCTGCGGGCTGACTCCAATATATCACCACCTGCATTTCTGATGGCACTATCTGGCTGCTAGTGTAAATACCCAATTATTCTGCCTCTGGTAGCACCAAAAACTTTTGAACTTAAACAGGAGACTACAAAGAACACACCAACCCGATGCATGTTTCATATACATATTTATATATATTTCATGTACAAAGTTACATTCTGAACCCCATGGATTCAATAATAGAAATAAATACTGAAATAACTACACTGCTATATGAGCTTTTCTGCTCACAGAAAAGAAGCCTCAAGTTTTAACAGACAGCAAGTTTAACGCTGTAGTATCCATCTCGGATTACAGAGGCAAGTAAAATTCAGCGTAAAGTGTCCAACAGACAAAACTTTCAAAAATTACAGACCATAAAATGTTTAAAATATATGTTTAAAAGATTGAGAAATGTGCATCAACAAAATTAATAAAGGAAACTTAATCTTGTTAAAGGGCAGGAGAGACATTTAGTGTATAGAAAAATGCTTTGAGGTGCAACATAGGTTGTTACAATATGGCATAACCCTGTTAGAAAAAAAACATTTAACTTCCCTAAAGAACTGTATTTGAGTTGACCGTGTCTTGTTTTACAGCGTAGGGCCTTCACAAGACCCCATCTCAACAGGGTCACTTACAAGAGTGCTAAGTCAGGTTTAATCCTTTGGTAACTTTTATAATACTCACATGGAAATAAATATTCAGTTACACAGCATTTTAAAAGACACACGTTCTTTAGAACAGTTAGTATAATAAAACAGATTTAGCATTTGTCTGTTACTAAGGCAGCCTATGATAAAGTGTCTACGCTCTGCCAGCTCTATCCGATCCAACGCAGGAAGACCTTTACAAGGAATGGACAATGCAGCAGCTTATACAACGCATTTCACCTTTACCATGCAAACACCCTTACCCAGGCAAGTAATGTGCTGCATATTTTGTGCTCGAAATGTTTCCAAACTATTAACAAGCTGTAGCTATCAAGAGATTAGCTCCTATTTATATGATGCATAAACACATTCTTGAGACGGCGTTGTAGGAGTGTACTGTCATGGCAGTGCCTGGGGTTTTGCGTGCTTTATTCGCCACTCAGAGCGACCTTAAGCAGCGTTTCTAAACCCCGGTGCACTGTGATGACAACAGGGACCCATTTAATCTACTGTACCTTAGCACAGGGGATGAAGTTTTTAAATGAGAAATACAGAGAAGTGCACATGCCTTTTATCTACACCCACAGTGGTACACAGTTAACCTACCGTTTTCTTTAAAACCCTTCCACTTTTGGACAGAAACAATCATTCTCTGAAAAATTTGCAAGAGTTGGCCCACTGAGGTGACTAAAATGGCACGGTGGACCAGCTACATTTGGCAAAAGACCAGGTACACACTTGCCAGATTGAACTGCTCTATTTCATAGCAGTAGAGCCGTTCAGAGAAAAAACGGCTCATCGCTAATTACACATAAAATGCTATACACGAACCAAGAACAGAATTGTGCGCTTTTTTCTGAGAACATGAGAATGTGACAATCAACCAGTGAGTAAAAGCTTTGGAGACTGTGTTTTCCAAAGAGAAAAACAAATTTAAGATGATGGCCGGAGAAGCAATGAAACTGCACCACTCACAGTGAAGATTCTGCACAACAGTAAAAGTTTAGACAGTATTTTCCTAAGACATCCAATTTTATAAGTTAATTCAGATGTGCCTCAGGTTCAGCATCCATGTCTATGCAAGTTTTAAATAGGTCTTTAAGAGTGTTTAGTCAGTTTACTTTCTGTATTTGTATAATTTTTAAAGAGCTCCCAGACTTTATATTTAAGCCAAAGTACTTTAAGAGTGACATTAAAGATGAATTTGGAAAGCAAATTATGAACAACATGCTCTCATCACTTTTGGCATTCTGAAGAGAAAAATACTACCAAGATATTAGACATCTTTAATAAGGATTTTTACTACATAGTTCATGTCCTAAATACATATTTACGAGAGGAACAGCTGTGTACAAAATATGTCACTTAAAAAGTATTTATACATATAAATCTAACCAATAGACCTGAATGGAGTTTTTCTGGTTTATCAGCTATGATATGCATCTGAAAAAGCTGCCTAAATATATATTTACACAATAGATCTCAGCTAAATGTGTTCATTTAAAAAATTAAGAAAATATATAAACACATGTTTGCCTGATAGACCAGAACTGCTCCTATTGCATAAAAATGTTTAGGCAGTTTTAAAAAAGTGTTTCTATATTTACTCCTCTGAAACTGTTCAGTTCTCTCACATAATCAAGTTACTAAATTTCTCTGCTAATCTGAACAGAACAGTCCCAGCCTTTTGGGGGTAAATGCTGGATGTTTATTAAAACCCCTCGAAACTTTTACTTTCCAGAGACTGAATGAAAGAACAAGTCTGGGTTTTAAAATATTCTGAAGTACAGAAATCATGAAGTGTTTAACTTAGGTCTGATACTAATGTAGGAAATTCAATGTAAAAGGAAGACAGTCTTCAACTCACACTTATGGTTAAAAAAATAGATGGTGAGTAGACAGAATGTCGGCCTAGTATTAGAGTCTCCTGACTTTCATCAATTTACTCAATCTTAGTGTTACCTACTAACATTGTCGCTAACTTTTTTTTTTAACGCTAACTTGGGTATGCAACTACAAAAACAAAAATACATTTTGTACCTAATTATCTGGCACTAAAGTTCCTTTACAATCTCACTTGGGCAGAAAGCGTGTTTCCCTGTACACTCTCAGTCTTTTCTCATGCTCTAATCGAGGTCTCTAACCTTCACACGTGTAGTGCCTCATGAGTTTGACCAGCTAGGCAGAGAAGATCATTCTAGTGCTTAGGACATAGGGAATTAAGACAAGAAAAGAACAAAACATATCCCCTGTTCAAGAATTCTACAGTTATTTTCAAATTTAAATCATCCTAAAAATACCCTTTGGAAACAGAGTTGTTCATGTCTGGGAAATGGGAAAACACTATGCTCAAAATTGCTCATTATTGAGGGCAGCAGTTCTCAAACTTTACGGTTCAATAGTGAAAACATGTATTTTTATTTAAATATTGTCATCTTAATTCCTATACAATCCCCTCTTTCCCCCAAAATTCTGACAAACGTAAGAAATTAAACCGTATACACTATGTAAGCCAGATTTTCCAGGTTTGAAAACAAAAGCTGAAATTTACAGTTTGCTTTAGCCCTCACTGAATATTTGGATGAGTCTTAATAATCCATCTTCCAATTTGTCAATTTTTTAATACTCTGGGAATAACTTTGCTGTTTTACTCAATGCATTATACAGTGAAGTGAAGCTCAGTTGTAACAAAGCTGAACTCAAGTGAGACTACCAAAGAAGTGAAGGACACGAGATGGCTGCGGTACAGCAAACCCAATGTCTCGGTTGCTTACTATGGTGCACGCACCACTTGTGAGAAAGATCCGATTCCATTATACTGTTCCATGTAACAGGGGTGCAGTAAAACAGCACAAGCTAATTCCTGTATAGTTAGAGGTATGACAGATTTGCAATATAAAGTTAAACAGCAAAGAAACGCTTCAACATCATGTAGTGAAACAGGTTTCACAAAATAAAAAAACATGCAGAAGCTTTTTTTTTTTGCCTTTTTTTTTTTTCCTTTTTCTTTTTAAGGTCTCCAGCTGCACCCTGCAGGCTCACTCGCTGCCACACATTACTTGCCACACTATCAAATGACTCCTCTCAGCTTTGGCTACAGAAGGTTCAAGTTGTAGAGCTTCTCCAAGTAGTTCCGATTCTCCACCTTCATCACCTGAAAAACAGCAGCTTTGATTCAGGCAGACGATAAAAAATAGCACTAACATCAAATGCAGCAAGACAAGTGACACCTAGGCTTACAAGAAAACCACTATAAAAGACAGTGCTTGCCATATGCTCATATAAAAGCATATTCAAGATTGTGAATATATACATTACAAATGGAAAGTCTGTTGCATAATTACTTCAGAGCCTGGTATTGTGCTAAGTCATATTCTTTAGTTCTAGTCCCCCAAATTCATCGTAGTTTTGTAAGTATCCATATTCTACACATTTCATTGCTTACAACTCTTTAAGGCAGAGAAAGAACAACCTAATTTTCAAACTTGCAGTGCCTCCCAGGCAGAAATGGACATGGTTACGCTATGAGAAAGTGTGCTAGCATAAACAGATAAACCATATAAAGTGCTCCGGAGAAAAGAGCAGTAATTAAGCACAAGTGAAACGAGGCAACATTCATGTCTATGATGAAGCTCTCCTCTTCCTTCCTCTCGTTCTAGTCACCCCAGCTTGTCACAGCTCTGCACACACTGGCATAAGACAGCCTTAAGCCTGTTCTCCATTACTGCTCTTCAAAAGAGAAGAGCAGTTTTGTAACTGCATCTAAACTCTTGGTGACAGGAGCTGACTGGGATCAAAGGTGACAGACTAACCACTAAACAAAACTGCATGTCAACAGTAATAAACATCCATACAGAGCCAGTCATCAGTTCAGTAGATGAAATGGGCACTGACCTACAACTTCAGGAAGGTTTCCAGTCACAGTTTGGCTGGTTTTCTGGTTAGACTACTTCAGAGGTCTGAGGAATCTAAACATGTAAGAGCCTAAACTTGCACTTGAGCCAGTTTGCTGCACTAAGGTGGTAGTGGCTGAGCTAATGCAGCAATAGTACTGACGCTTAGGTTCATGGCTTTGCATCATGCCACAAGGACAACAGAACGCACACGTGGCATGTGGCTCTACCAGCTCGCTTGGAACAAGCGCAGAGCCTTTAATATTCACTGCAGTGTGGCACAGAATTGCCTCAAGTCCTGCCTCCCACGTAACTCCACTGGGGTTCCCAGCAGGAATTTGTTTCTCATTGACTAGTGGGATGACAGAATTTGGGCTGGCCTTCATGGGTTTTTCTTTGTTGTGGTTTTGTTTTTCGCTTTTGAAAAACACTACAGACGGATTTACACAAAAGGTCAAAACCAGGTCTAGGAGTCGTGACTCCTCCTTACGCACTTTTTGTCAAGGTCTTCAGCTGCAGATTCCAAGCTTAGAACCACAACCACTCTCTTTTTGTTGTATTTCCCCAAAAGTGTCAATTAAAGTTTACACAAGAAATAATCCATCTTCTAATTTGTCAATTTTTTAATTGAGCATGCAAAAGTGCTATTCTAGAAAAGCAGTGATCAAAATAAGAAGGGCATGCAAAGATAACAGTGATCTACTTTTTGTCTTTTCACTCAAAAAAGAGTAAATTTGAGTGTTCTTCACATAATATATGGCTTTTTTAATAGTCAGTCTGCATATTTAAGTAACTAAGGACGTGTTTTCCAGCAGTCTGAGATAGAAGACTGACCTGTCAAAGTAAGACTGAAAGCATAAATGGTGGGGTGGTAAATGAATCCAAAGCAGAGTTTCAAATAAAGCTCTTTACGCAGTCATCTCAGAGGTCATGCTTTATCGGGAGAAGTAGTTGTTGAAGGTGTGTGAGGCAGGGAGGAATAAAGATACTTCTGTCCTTGCACATGCTTAATAAAGACTATACACAGACCAAACAAAATGCACTCTGCAGTCACAACGGAACTTATTATATGATTAATGACCTTTCAGTATGAGGAGGTGACAACTGATTTTAAGGTCGGTTTTCTTACCCATTCTGAAGTCAATATATCCTTCTCCACCACTGATCACCAACATCGATTTTAAGGGACTCTGGTTGAAAGACTCTTGGGCCGGTTTATCACCCGTTAGCTCTGTTCCACCACTACTCTGTGGGCAAACAACCTGACCTGGATTAAAAACAGAATACATTTTTATGCACCATCTCACAGCATCATACCACCTGGATTTGGTCATTGGATGACACACTCAATGCCTAATGATAGACTTAACTTTGGATTCTAGGATCTCTTCAGCGAGGGACAGAGAGCTAGCTTTGCTCCGGTTTCATCTCTCTAAAGAGATGAAGAATCTGTTCAGGTCAGTTCAATGGAAATCAGAGAATTAAATGCCTCTTGATAGATTTCACAGCACAAGCGTGCAGATCTAGAGAATGACATTGAAACAGACTTAAAGGCTTTCAGACACACAACTGAAATGATTCAGCACGTGTCAGCCGACAAAGCAAACTCCTGTCATTTACTTCAGCACACGAGGTACATACAAGCACTGAGAGAGGATTCAACCAGCACTGCAGCTTCTAGGAAACGCTTTGCTTTTTCAACTGAGATTCTTCCCTTTGGGGGCTTCTCCCTTAGCTTCTCCCTTAGCAGCTCTGGCATCCTGCAGGATGTCAGACTCTTAAATTGGACCTTACCTCAATTAGCAGTTGACTGTCTTCTTCATAGCCAAGCACTCTGTTACCACAGCACGTTTTTCACAGATGGAAGCAAAGCACTTCTTTCTTTGTGACTAAACCCTTTTCCTCCCATTAAACAATAATGCACTTAAGAATCTGACATGTCTTGAGAATAAAATATAATAAATTATTTCCGAATGTACGATTTCATACACTTGCTATCTTTGCCTAAACACAAAGCAAATGAGGGTAAAAAAAAAAATTAATTTGAAGAATGGTAATAAAACCTCACCAGGTACTGCCACAAAGAATTTAACAGCATCACGGTGCCCATGGAAGCAAAGCTGCGCGTGTGCCATTGAGCAGTATGGTATGAATGTTCCTGGAGTCACTTTGTCGCTGTTTTCATCACCATATACACGTATTACACTCCCCGGACGGTTTCCAGAGCCTGCTGCTGCTTTATTAGCTGTAAAAGAGAAGTGTTTTCTACTTGAAAATACGAATTACAGAAATGGTTATTTGTTAAGAAACCTTATGGTACTATCTAAAAGCTAAAGCCAACTTAGATAAAAATGAAACAGGAGGGCAGCAATGCCAATTCAAGACAGAGCTGGAAAGAAAAAAGATTGCATGCTTCGTTATTTTAAGTACATCAGAAAATGGAGCAGGATTCTTATTAGTCTAGCATAAACATCAGATTTTAATATCCTACTTTTGGAAAAAAATAATTTGTGAAAGGACTGTATCTTTCTTAGAAAATAAGTACCTCTAATGTGTTTCAGTATGAGCAAATTCCATGTACTTAAACATATAATTAAAGACAGTTTCATTCCAACTAATCATAGGGTATCCCCTTGCCAGCAAAAATTCTCTAAAAATAGCCACCGGTGGGCATGAAGGAGCTACCCTATTGTGGTTCTACATCTATTTTTTACTGAGAAGTTTTGAAATCCATTAAAACAGAGAAGTACTCATGCTAGACATACAAGCCATCTCCATTCCAAAGACTATCAAAGGAGTGAAAGAAACAGTGATTTGTAACAAGACAGCAAATGATGTGGATTAATGACAAAGTTATAAGATATGGTATCACATTGGCTGGAAGAAAAACAAAGTCTGTATGAAAGTTCAGCTGCAACACAGGATGATATACTAAACTGCTGAGCAGACTGGTGGCCATTTAGCAAACATAAAACTGCTGCAATGCAGTAACTGCAAGTGGAAAAACATTTAGGAACATACAAAGGGTAAATCTATAAGGAGTGGGAAACAGCCTTGAAGTGGCTATTAGAAGCCTGAAAATAGATTGTTTTGTTCAGGATCTGCACTTACCCCTCAGCCCCAGTAAACGTCCCTGGTGGAGGATTACAGCTAAAGTGAGAAAGGAGGAAAGGGGAAATGGATAGGTATGACAGTAGAGGAGAAGGATTAATGAGAACCCACCACTCTTGTATTTTCGTCTTTGATAAGGCAGAGCTTAAATTTTAAGCTCCTAAAACCAGTAAATATCTAATTACAGAAGATTCAATAAAAAGTCACAGAGAACAGCATCTTGTTATAAAAGATTCAGTACAAAATGTAGAACAAAAGCACTGCCACTTTCACGTGCTTTATCACTATAAAGTTGATTATTGATTAACAATGTTTCCCCTTTCTCTCTTTCCTTGGTAGGAGGCTACCAAAATCACGTGTAACAACTCATGTTTTCAAGTGCCCTTTTGAAACATCTGCAGATCTGGAAGATGCCCTGCTATTGAGACCCAGGGAACAGAGATATGCAACTGCTTATGCAAGGATGCGACTGTTTTTTGAAAGCCGTGAGTATTTCTAACACGGGTTCTGAAGCTCACTACCAGGCTACCCACAAAGGGCTGTTCTGATTCATGAACAACTAACAGAACTGAAATTGAACGGAACAGCTTTAATAGGGACTTTTTCACTTTCACTACTGTTTTAAAACAAACTCCTCTGGAAACATTAAATTAAGCTGGATGCACAATAAGAGCTATAATTTTTGAAAGCATGATTTAAACTATTTCAGATTTATGACAGGAAGTCTGTCCTTCCTTAGTACATTCATGCAACGCAAAAACAAGACATTTACTGGATGGATGGACAATGTAATGGGACAGTATGAGAAACAACGCATGTATGTGCTGTTCAAAGCAGATACAACATGAAGAACTTTACTATTAAATTATCCTAAAATTTCACCTCTCAGACTGTACTACTTTCTATAGAAAAACAGCACAATTAGGACTATCAAAGTTCTGTATTTTATTTTATGAACCTTCTGTCCATGTGTTTTAACATTAGTCGCAGGCACAAACGTTGGGGTTGTTTTATTGTTGTTTTAAATGCAGTCACTTTACACATAGATTCTTCCCTACTTAAGATCTGTTTTGCCCTTGAGGTGGACTGTTCCCTCCTCCCGAGGTTCAACTGCCCATGTCTGAATGCTTCCCCTCCCACCCCCAAAGGGTTTCAGACTATGACAAGACTTTGGGGTCTGTTATTATGCAGATACCTGCACTTGCATTATTGGAATTTTACCTAGAAGTTAGTGCCCTATTTGTAGAATGCATTTACAACTCCTACAACTTTGAACACACCCTTTAAAGCAGTCGGTACTACTGCTGTTCCAGTCCTTTATACCAGCTTTGTGGTGAATTCACAAGAAATAAAGCCAATCAAATTGTATTAACAACAATACCAACTTGCTCCAATCAAACAAAAATCTACTTTGGTGATCATATGGCAAGCCAAAATAACATTACTTAGAAAATTAAAGTCATCTCTTACAAGCAATAAACTTCTTTAAATGTTGCTGATGCTCATAACACCTCTAAGGCTTCACAGTGTCTCATTCAAGCCACAGCAACTCTGCTCAAAGTGAAGTACAGGAGAATTTTGGAGCTGCGCTTTTTTGCTCGGAGTAATTGTAACCACCACAGATTAGGTGCTAAACATCACACAGGCCCAATCTGTTACCAACCTGAAAGATTCAGACCTGGCAGCAAAGCTTTCTATCCTTTAGCAAGCATCTGAATGGCGTTTTAATATTCTCTTTTTGTGTCTACAGCATATTGCACAGTGCTATTTACTTATATTTTACTTACTTTCTGTTAATGGAATGGAGATGATGACACCATTTCCTGTTCCTACCCATAAACGATTACAAGACACCATAAGAGCTGTGATTCTCACAAATGAGAATCCCAGTTTACCAGTACCTAAAAACAAAAGATGCTTTTCATCAAAAATTATGAGCAAGAATAATTTTAGTTCCATAACAGATAATTTAAACTCCAACTCCCAAACCACGCAGATAAGTATTTCCCTCCCACTTCAAACAGAAACAAGGTAGAGGAATACATTTGACTCATAAATATAACCTAGAAGGCTAAAACACTGTTAAGTTGTGAACCTATACAGAAAAAGACTAACATGAACTGTGAGAAAGCTCACATATTACACCTCCATAATGCTGCACAATAAAATCCTTTGGGGCTTACAGTACCAGGGCAGCTTTTCAAACAAAAAAAACTTAAGATGAATTTACAGATGCAAGATAATGGTTTCTCATCATTAAAATTAATTTCTCATCCATTAGCCCAGTAAGGAGAGCAGAAGAAGGCTGACCAGCTAAGTGGAGTGGCTCAGCAGTTACACACGCAGGATTTCCCATGGCCCAACTACCTGTATTTGTTATGTAGGTGGTCAAACTGCTCTTATATAAACATTAATGAAAAACACAATCAGAAAGCTTATTAGCTTCAATAGCAGTAGCAATTTGTTATTTTACATTTGTATTTTCATGAAAGAGGGGCAACTTTCCCAGGCAAGTAATTGATTCTCCCCACTCACAGATTTAAAAAAAAGGCAACAGTACAGTAAAAAAGAGAAAGATTTTAGTGTCAACCCAACCACCATTTTCCTCATTAGTTCTCGGTTTTTAGGGACACCTTAGACACCAGGTAGGATCAAGAGACTGTATCAGAAAACTTCTCCTCCTCATCTTTTCAGACTGACCTAGGCTTCTACTCACAGATTCAAGTTTTCACAAACAGGGTTTGACTAGCCTTCCACCCACCCTTCCCCCTAAGTTTGCAGTGAGAATTGCCTGATCCATAACAGGAAAAGAAAGCTCCAGACAGCAAGAGGTGTAAGAATACAACAGTGTTTCTTATCAACTTACCTAGCATTTTGCTTACGTAAGGTTCAATGTCCACATCTTGTAGATGCTGATACGTGTGCGCATGATAGAGACGCAGGGTGGAGTCCAAACGAATAGACACCCATACCCCATCACCCACCCACGCCAGCTGTCTCACTTGGCTTTCTCTTCTTGGGTGTGCATCAAACGACTTCTGTGAAAGATGGGATTTTAAATTAGAAGATGAAACAAAGCAAAGAGGAAGAGACTTCTGTGTTACTTTTACACTGTCAATACTGGCAATTTTCTTTAGTCATCTACAACGCTCTCATTTACAAGATCACTAGCAGATACAGCGTTTAGCTTAGTTACAATTACCGTATTACACTGGTAAAGTAATAGTAAAAAAGCTGATTCCCTTCCCTCAAGTGTGACCTCAAAGCCACAGCTTCCTACCGTGTCTTCATTTACATATCATATCCCAGCCTACTCTGGCTTCCACTTCCATTTAACCTGGAACCTTTTTGGTATGAGGCCCTCCTGTCACAGCACAAGATACACACACCCAAAAAGTGGTTTTCTTCCTAGTTCTGTCAAGCCCTGCTCTTGCATACAAAGCCACCCGCCCAAAATACACACTATTCGCCAGCAAAACAATTAATTCCACTGTTGTATGAATTCCTTCATTTCAGTTTTCCCATATATATAGTCTTCTTCACAAAAATAGATTATTAATTGGGTGCTTGATATTTTCAGAAGAGCTGAGCAGTCACCCTCAAAAGGTCTGGCTCCTGTCTCAGGCCAGTTAGCAGAAGCTGAAGTATTATTAGTGCTAATGGCTTTAAGAAACCTTAGCCACTTTCTCTACATATACAGAAACATACACTGCAGAAACACCAGCTTACATACCTTTTATAAACAGACTATTCTAGAACTGGAGGGAAAGCACATTCAAGATTAACCCTTACAAACCTCTAAAGTATGCAAAGACAGATTACAGAGAAAGTTACAGGTGGTTGAAGAACATAACGAGGCATGCACGTAGAGAATGAGCTGGGAGCCTCATGAGCTCTGCACAAGGATACTTTCCAGTTCCTGGCCAACTAGAAGTAGAGAACTAAAACCTGCAAAAGTGGTTTCAATAAATGAGAGCTGTCTCATCATGGCTTAAAATCTTCCAAAACAATGAAAACATCTTAAGAAAATGCACTAATATCTCCCAAGACAAATTTGTTTGGCTTCTTGTTTCTGTACTGATGAACAAATAACTGTTCTCTGGAGTTACTCTGGAGTTTGAGCTGTGGCATGAGATGGCACTAAAACATAACATTTAACTTTAAACATTGTTTTTACTTGCCTCTATTTTCATGGCCTTTGGCTGAACAACATAGATTTTGTTCCTGTAGCCACACCAGACTTTGTCGTGTACCACTGTCATGCATCTTATCGAATGGTGCGGCCGGCCCAGGTCTAAGAGGTGATAGTTTGTCAAATCCCACTGACCATCTTTAAAAACAGAACGAAAAAAACCAAAATAAAACATAGGTTCCTATGATTATTATCTAAAATTATTTAAAAGTACAGGCAAATATCTTAACAGGCTAATTTTTTAAAAGCACTGTAATAATCTGGATAATTTAATACAAACTTATGGCTAGGCTCCTCATTAAAAAATCCCAGCA
>Ga0065711_1006665_pt1 | contig 16709 bp, 10 predicted proteins | sample Hoacrofraction12_FD_59098 | JGI IMG/M metagenome (GOLD analysis project Ga0065711, IMG submission 59098) | Hoatzin crop microbial communities from Cojedes, Venezuela - Epithelial fraction 12 v2 (version 2) | ecosystem: Host-associated > Birds > Digestive system > Esophagus > Crop | place... | reverse complement strand
CTCCAGAGAAGGAGACTCCACAACCTCCCTGGGCAGCCTGTTCCAGGGCTCCGTCACCCTCAGAGGGAAGAAGTTCTTCCTCATGTTCAGATGGAACTTCCTGTGCCTCAGTTTGTGCCCATTGCCCCTTTGTGCCCATTGTCAATATACATTAACATATGTGATGTTAATGTATATTGACAGTAATGCAGCATTACCTTGCTGTTCAAAGCAGAACACTGATGTGTTTTTTGCTGGATTATGGGCTAAAGCACTGTTGAGCGCTGTCTAGTGTGTTGCATGCTTTTGCAAAGTCCAGACACTAAGAAAAAAAAAACAACCCTGCATTTGATGCTTCAACAGGAGTCTTGTTGTAGAAGCACTGGATGGTGTAAATCTATAAAATAAAATCTATGTAATCTTTTTAGGATGGTGAAGCCACTCGACTCAACAGAGAAATAGAAAAATTGAAAGAAGAAATCAATTCTTATGTTATCAAAGTAAAATGGGCTCAGAACAAATTGAAAACAGAAATGGATTCGCACAAGGTTAGTGAAGTGGTACAGGTACCATGACATGAAAATACAGTCAGAGGAATGTAGTTGCTAGACTGTTTACTTTTTTACACAGTACTAAAATCCGTTTCTGAAGTGTTTTTTGTTTAATTTGAATACCTGAAGCGAAAGTCAGAATAGTGCTTTTAAAGATGTTGATACGGAAATGGAAATGTTGAAAGGATGTGAGGGCAGGATGTATGAGGCAGGTTCTGGTGAGCAACTTTTGATTTATTTTCTTGTATGAATTAACTGTCAGTTTAGTTTTTTTATGTGATAGTTAACTCTGTCATCTGAAAATGTGCATGGCGCATTACCAGGAGGTCCTTTTGTTGTGCTTTCAGTGTTGGAACAAAACAGAATTGCATAAAGTAATAGTGGAATGGATGCAAGAGGAAAAATAATGCCGGATAGTTTTGTTGTTGTTGTTAATTCTTTCCAGGCTGAAATAGGAAACTTATTATGAGAAATGCTTGTTCCAGATGAAGTTAGATTAATTGGTTTAACCCACTATTTATTCCTGGTTTTGTAGGAAACCAAAGAACGTCTCAAAGATGCAACAACAAAATTAACTGAAGCAAAGGAAGAAGCAGACCAGATAAGGAAAAACTGTCAAGAAATGATAAAAACCTATCAAGTAAGCACATATTCTTGGGAGGTGAAGTTAGTGTTTAGCATCTGGGTCTTCTTTTTCCTCCCTTTCTGTCTTAAACTGTAGCAGGGAAGAATTAGCCTGTGCGAGCTACAAAGCTCAGATAATTAGTCACTGATTTTGTTACTTGAAAAGTTGTTAAATAAAAGGGAAGATGTTTCTCTTGATTGGCGTGAAGCTCAGGGGTGTTTCTAGGCATGATCAGAATTATTAGATGTGTACTTACAGGAAAGAGACTCAGTGATGTGAAAAGCTGTCTGTGTGCTCGTAAAACCAGAAAGGGGAACATAAAACTCTAAAACTGTACTTGCATATCTTCAATTCTTTTAGGAGTCAGAAGAAATTAAATCAAATGAATTGGATGCAAAACTCCGAGTAACTAAAGGAGAACTAGAGAAACAAATTCAGGAGAAGTCTGACCACCTGGAGGTAAATATGTGGTGTGTGGAGTCAACACAGTTGGCAACGTAGTAGTTAAGAATGCCATGAGTTTTTAATTTTGAGAATCCCATTTTAAGCTGCTTACGATTTTTGTCAAACATTTTTCTTTTTGGCTTAATACTACATCCCAGGTATCTGCCTCTGGTCCAGCTTTTTGGAGGATGTTTTCAGCTATTACCTTGAATTCACTTTTTAAAAACAAAGCTATGGGAGAAGTATGATATGATGAGGACAAAATAACTGCTCTTTCATATATAAACATGGGGGTTCCTATAATTTAGGGCGCAAATTCTGATGAAGGGCAGGCTTTTCTCTGAGCAGTATTTTGCCAAGCTGTATGCTAAGGACAGACAGGGAACAGCCTCTGTTCTGTGTAGAGGTTTGCTAGCCCAGAAGCTACATTCTCTAATCTAGTACCTGCTTACAGGTCATATGCCATCTTCAGAGTTAACCGAGTGTCAGTTTGCCTAGAACTTGCCTGAGGCTGTTGTGGCTTAGATTTGTACACCTAAAACCATAGTGTATAATCTCACTTTTGTTCTCGGTTCTTCTGAGAATAAAGAAGCTTTTAGGCTTGGCTTTGCTTTTTGAATAAATGAAACAAACTTCTAGGGTCCCTGTTCTGCCTCAAGGCCTCTCAGCTGTTGTGGTGGCCTGCGTTGGTCTAGATTTTTTTGACATCCCAGGAGATGCTGCTGTCCATTTAGATTTCTCAAGGAGCTTCTCACTCTTTAAAAAGGTGCATCATGCAAAAATAAAAGAACTGGAAGACTTGAAGAGAACGTTTAAAGAAGGCATGGATGAGCTTCGAACACTGAGAACAAAGGTAACGTGCTGTGTTGAATTGCAGTGGGGTTAAAGGTATAGTGCTGGGTTTTGGAACAAGACTATATTCAGTCTGTTAATTGTATTTTTACTTCTTTTGGAATAAAGAGTGTGAGTAGAGACCGGCTGGCATGAGACTAGAAGGGGTATGTAACTGTGACTGTGGGTGGCCTTTCTTAGGGAGTATTACTTGATCCGTAGTACAACAATCTTTTGTTTCATGGTATGTACCTCATTTGCCTGAAAAGTTGTGAGAAACATTTTAGTAAACATCTTGCAAGTTTAGTAACTTTGGAAAATGAAAAATACATGTAACCTTTTCCTACTTCTGAAGCTCATTTTGTAGAGGTCATACATGTGACCTCTGGTAAGGAGTATATGCTATCAATAACTACTGAAAGTCTGTAGATTGGTGTGCAAGTACCTCCATCCAGAGCAGAGATTTAGCTCAATAGGATCTTAGAAAAAGGGGAGAAGCCATAATAAGGGGTTGACTTAGTAACTGGGGAAAGATTATGTCTTTGGATCCTGGTCCATTAGATTCATAAGTTTGAGTCTTTGGGCAAAACTAGTGTTAGTCATACTTGTTTAATTTGATGGTTTGCAATTTGCAATTTTTTTGTCTGTTGATTTTTCTAGCTGTATTTGATCTGAAATATTGGAGATACTGTTTTAAGCTACTTGGAATCACCAAAAATATCAGAGAGGCTTTGTACAACAATCTGGACATTTGATCAGAATAATTAACTCTGAAGTTTGGGAGAATAAAGAGTTTCTGATTTTTTTTCTTTTTTTTAGGTAAAGTGTCTAGAGGATGAGCGTTTAAGAACAGAAGATGAGTTATCCAAGTATAAAGAAATTATTAATAGACAGAAAACTGAAATTCAGAATTTGCTGGACAGAGTCAAAACTGTAGATCGTCTGCAGGATCAACATCAAAGGTACAGCTATGCACTTTGAGGAACGATTGAAAAGATTATCTGGGATGTGGAAAGTTTATTGAAATGATTGATGTTTTAAAATGTATTGTAATTTGAAGAATGCCTGTCCTAATTTAAGTGGTTTACAAATCTAAATTAACATCGCTAGTACTGGAGATAACCTTGGTGGCCTCTTGTAAGACAAGGGAATTGAGACTGATAAGTGTAATTCTTACATCTTCCATTATTAGAATAAGAAGTGCTTGCTTTCTGGCATACTCTGCAGGAAATTATGTCTTCTAGGTGTCTGCCCAGTGCTGCTTTTATTGAAAGACTGGGGGAAAGCAACTGAACTGGATAGTTTGCTTCAAAATTGTGATGGATGAACAAAAGAATTTAACAAAACCAGGTTTATGTGTTTGACAGATGCTATATTCAGATCATAGGGAGCACTTATATTTCTAATGGACTGGAATTCATTCTGCTGTGTCAAAGTTTGCTCATTTAAGAATGTGAGGGAAATAATCTCAGAGAAGAGTTGGGTTTGCAGAGTCTTCAGGACTGTTTGAGCATAGTCATGTTTCTAGATGGTACATACGGACTAGAATACACAAATGCTATCCACTGATTCTAATGGTATTGCATAAATGGAGACAGGCAAATATCAGATAAGCAGAACCACCTATGCGTCCCTCCTGTCCTTTTAAACAGTGCTTACTTATCATTGAAAAATGTTCCGGTGATCGTGCGCATTCCTCGGGGTTGAGAAAATGAAGCATTTTCCATTTACTCTGGGCTGGTCAGCTGTATCAGCACTGTTTCATCTGCCTTGCTAGGGAAACCAAGACTAGGAATCTGTTAAAGACAACTGAATCTTACACTTTGATCAATAACAGTTGTTTTTCACTTGGGATCTTGCCAAATGAAGTAAAACGATTGTGATCACAGTGCGAAACTACAAATGTGTTTTTCCAGTTATCTTTTCATCTCAGTAATTGAGACATGCTTAAAAATGTCTCTCATTCCTATTCAGTTTGGATCAAATTTTTTTAAGTATCCTTCCCATATAACACTTGTTAGCCGTACATCAAGCTTCGTATTGTTTCTTACTTCTCTGACTTGAATGTGTTTCCAGTACTCCTTAGAATGTTTGTAGTTGTGGAGTCTCAGCCAGAGATTTAAAATTTTGACCAGTAAATTCCCAGTGTCGTCTATAAAAGAGAAATCCTGGAATCTTGACCTCTGTTTTTCCTATTGTTAAATAGGATTTAATAAACTTACAGCCTTTCATTTTCTTGGAAGCGAATGGAAGGAATTTTATTCTAATTTACACAAGATCTTACGTGTTTTCTTGATGAGAAAAGAATAGAAAAGGTAGTTTTCTTTAGCGTAGAGAAGACAGAAGGGAGATGGCCTTAAATGTATAAAAGGCTGTTACAAAGGGAATGTTCAGCTAGCCTTGTTCATTGGAGGAAGGATAAAAATAAAAGTTTTGCAGGAAAAATGGTTTTAGGTTGAATGCTGGGAAGAACTTTGTGGCTGGGCTGGCTACTGATTACCTCCAGTGTTGCCTGGTCTTCACTGGAGAACTTTAAGGATAAGCTAGAGGTCTGTTCTTCTGGAGAACTAGGGAGTTCTGCTGTCATGATGAAAGAACAGATTTGGAAATGTAAAATATAAGCATAGCTTTCTGGCATGGGTTTTTAAATGAGAGCTGTAGGTGAGGTATTTTGCAACATAAAGGGCTAAAAAAAATCATTGCTGTAGTTGCTCAGTCTTCAGTCTTCTGAAAGGTGTTATTAGCCTAAAAAAGTCTGTAAAGGCAGGGTGCAATATGTTTGATGTTATCCTTTGGTAGTGCAGCGCTAGCTAATTTCTGTTGTCATTAACCACATGAAGTCCTCATTTTGGTAGTTCTGGTAGACTTCAGTTATGTAGTCTTACAAAATTACAGTTTATTTTCAGAGTTATTAATGGTTTGGATTGCCTGAGCCTCACCTCTGTTTGGAGAACAATGTCGATAGGGGGTTGTTGGTTCAAAGTGAATTTAGGCTCCTGGTAATCACACTGTCTGACAGGGAATTAAATAAGATGTATACCCTGGCTTTGTATAACTTTCATCTTATTTTGAAATTTGAATTTATACATTCCCTGTGAGAGAGAGGGGTGAGGGTTTTTCTGCTGATGTTGGAATGTAAGGTTTCAGAAGGGTGTAGAAAATCCTGTGATTGAAGAACTAATGCAGTAATACTGCAACAGCAAATGAGAGGAGGATGTTTTTGGTCTAACTTTTTTAACAGCTACTTTATTTCAGAATTAATTTCAATCACTTTCTCTAAAATGTCAGTCAGAACTGAAGGTACGGCCTGTCTCACTCACACAGTTTGCAAGTGATAGAACAGAAGTCTCCTGATGGGAGTGCTTTAGTAGAAATAAGAACTTGTTTTGTAGAGGGTTGAGGGAGACATGGTGGAGTAAGGCAGGTCCTTTAAATCGGAACTGCACTGCTTGGGTAAGCGTGTTCCAGAAGTCACCGTACCACTGTCCCAGAGCAGCTCAAAACTGGAGTATTTCCCCATCTCTTAAAGACAAGTCCTCTTAGAGAATGCCCACCTTTTTTGGATTTGCAGGCCTTCCTCTTATCTACAGGATCTGGTTTTGAGGGTTTTGTTTATACCCTGTACTGAAGCTCATGGTGTTGAGCACGGGAGATGCTCTTCCTTGAGGAAGCTAATGACTGCGTGTCCTTCTGTGGAATACAGATATCTGTCACTTCAACACTGCAACGTCATGAAATAGAACCTGCAAGCTCCCTTGGCATTTAAAACCATCCAGTGACTAACAGATGCCCCAGGGTCATTAATTGTTCCTCTGCCGCCTTTGTTCTTGACCTGAATGCTTTTATTTCAGTAAGGTTTCATATCTTTAAGCTCAGGTTATCGTTAATAAGATACAATTGTCTTGACAGAGATGAACAAGAAATCAGTGCTTTAAAGGAAGAAGTAGATGGTTTCAATTCTCTGATTGCTGATCTCCAGAAGGACATTGAAGGTAGTCGGAAAAGAGAATCTGAGCTATTGATATTCACTGAAAAATTAACCAGTAAGAATGCACAGCTTCAGTCTGAAAACAATTCCTTACAGAGCCAGTTGGATAAGCTTTCTTACAGTGAAAGAGAGCTGCAGAATCAGCTGGAATGTGTTCAACAGACTAAAGATGATCTGGTGAGTACAGTGCACAGCTTGTTTTTTGCACTAGTAGGATGTCTGATACTGACAAAGGTGTGGCATGTAAATTCCACCTTCTGTCTTTGCTTACCTGACTGCAATTTCTCGTGGAGTTCGCCAATTTGATAGAATCATAGCAGCGGGACATGAGCACCTCATGTTTTTAAGGGGGAAGAAATCCTGATGCCCACTGCACTGGAATGAGGGGGTGTTACGGTGTTGCTCTTTCTGGAAGTATAGAATTGTTCTGTGTGCAGCTGTCATTGAAACAATCAAAAGGTTGCAATTTGTGAAATTTTTTACCGTAAACTGTTTCTTAGCTCCTGTTTGTACTGTGAGATAAATGTAGTTATTGATAAACTTAGTGTGTCAAGGAAAGTAATGTGACTGCACTGTACTACAGCTCTGCATGGCTCTGTGCTGTATCATGTAGATGTTTTGGAGATAGTTAGGAGTCTTCGTGCATTGTTGCGCTGTGCTGTGTATTCATTTGCAGTGATAGTGTTTAGCCTAAATAATAAATGCAAATTGTGAATGATTAACAGGTGAAAAGTAAAGTGCAGATTCAGGGCTGTTGAGCATACAGTATGGTTAGGCTGGAATTTTTTTGAATATGACTGAAAATAAAACTACAATTTCAGGCCACCAAGTTGCAGCAGGAGAAGGATCAGCGAAAACTGGAGGCTGAGACACTACAGACTCAGGTAGCTTCTGCGCAGAAAGAGCTAACAGCGCTGAAGACCCGCGTGGATGAACTGAAAGATGAACTGGCTACCCAGAAGCGCAAGCATGCAGCAAACCTGAAAGACCTCACAAAACAACTTCAGCTAGGTTAAAATTATTTGCAGATACCATGAGTCAGCCCCATCTGCAAGCCCCTTCGCAGTGTCTGTTAGCGACTAGGCTCCTGTCTGTGTATGCACGCTGTTTGAGGGGAGCTCTTCAAGCTCCCCCTGTCCCTAAAGACAGTGAGAGTGAGTGAGTAAGTTAGATCTTGGGGAATCTGCAGATACAGGAAGCACGCATTAGCGTCGATTCTCAGTCTTAAATATAACTTTTGAAATGGGCTTAGACATAAAATGATAGATTTTAATATAATAAAATCTGTTTGAAATGTATTTGAAAGAAGAGATCCTGTTGGCATTGTGCAAGACAAGTTCCAGGTCTCTTTTTGTACGTGTATGAACAGCTGTGCACTTTCCCTCTCCATCCCTGCTGAAGAAGCGTTGCTTCTGACACAAGTACCACGCTCAGCTCCCAGTAGTGACATGGTTACGAGATCCTGGAACAGAGTTGCCATTCTGTCATTCAGTAGTTATTTACATGGCAGTCCTAATTGAAATCAAATTTAAGTCTTACTGTTCCCGGTTAGTCCTATGTATGACATTGCCCCCTTCAACAGGCAACTGCAGCGGGGTGTAGGGATCTTGGTGGATGTTGCATCTGGGTGCTTCATGGTTGGGGGCAGGGAGAGGAGGGGGACTGTTTGGGTTTGGAATATTTTTCCCCCTAAGATTTTTGGTTGCTACCATTATCTTTCAGTTGTCAAGCTGTGTTAAATTAGTGCAGCTCAGAGAGGCTTAAAGTCATTGTATGTTGTGTAACACTATAATTTTTGGGTTTTAATCTCCAGTTGGTAACCATCACTTTATTATACTTTCAGCACGGAGGAAATTGGATCAGATGGAAAATGGTAATTATGACAAAGAAGTCAGCAGCATGGGGAGCCGTTCCAGTTCATCAGGTAACATAGCACATAGCAGGGCTGCCAAAACAACCCTTCGATCTTAATAAGGTTGCCATGGCGTGCTGCCGTGAGCCTTGCTCTTTCTGTGGTTTGTGCAGATGCAGTGTGTGGGCAGCCTCCTGTTAAAGCTAACAAAAAATGCCTTTAAGCACCAAAATGCACTTGGCTGAATGCAGTTGTAGGTGCTTATTCTTATTCTGAGATGAAACTTTAATGTTTATAATGTTTATATACTTTGGTTCTTTTGAAATGCCTACCTCTTATTTCATTGCTTTTATGTTTGGAGGAAGCGCAGAGGACTCCAGTTTATAAAGGACCCTTTTAAATGCTGCCAGAGGCGAAACAGAAATGAGCAGTGGCTTCCAGCATTGTTTAATTGCACTACTGACAGTTGCAGCTCTGTAAATGATAAATCAATTAGCATGTTTAGAGGCGTCAAAGTATTTGCTTAAAATGCATTATTTCTATCTGGTTAGAAGTAAAGTGGTTGTCTTTAGCACTGAAAAAAAACATCTGTTGTCTTCCTCAGTATCTCTGGATTTTAAGTCGGGTTAGTTCTGTCAGTGTTCTGCAATCTTGCTGTGTAAGTGAGAAGAACAGAAAGAGACGAAAGTATTTCAAGCTCTAAGTGATCAGTGCTGCAAAGCGTTTATACATGGGGCTTTTGTCAGTCTGCATGCTGTTCTCATAGTGTTGTAATTTTAGTGTACTCCAAAACAAGTATGTTTAAAATCAGCGCAGTCTTGTATGAAGTAATATTAATGAATATGAAAGAGTATGAATACGCAGGAGTAAGCATTACTGAAGCAAACACACTAATGCTAAAGGAACAGTGCCCATGCTAGGGAACTGCACTGCTGTTTCAGCATGTATCATGTAAATCGTGTAAGGTTTGTTTATGTAAAAACCCATTAACATATAAGGGAAACTGACATTCTGAAGAAAATACAGTAAGCTTACTGAAATGTAATGAATGCATGTACTGCGCTAGTAGAGACATTTTACCTGGTATAGAAGGAAAAAGAGCTTTTACAAATACGGATGTATTGGCAGGGTCACTGAACGCGCGCAGCAGCAACGAGGATCGATCACCTGAGAACACCGGATCATCAGTAGCTGTGGATAGCTTCCCGGAGGTGGACAAGTCTGTCTTGGTTGAAAGAATACTAAGGTTACAGAAGGCACATGCTCGAAAAAATGAAAAGATGGAGTTTATGGAGGATCACATTAAACAACTGGTGGAGGAAATCAGGAAAAAAACCAAGTATGTTCTGAGTTCTGTTCATAGAGTTTTTCAGTGTTGAGCTGGTGCACTAGACAAGTATTCTGGATTTTATGTCAGAAAAGTAAATGTCTAAATGGAAATATTTAAAACAATAAAAATATTGCAGTGACAGTAGATCTCAAAGGTTGGATTAATCTTGGGTTTTTTTTTTCTCCTTATCTTTTCTCAGCAGTTACAGTAATTGCGGAGTTGTTTACAACTCAAATTTTTCAGGAGAAATGGAATAGTGCAAATGGTTTTTAGGAAGCAAAATGGTCACTAGGTGGCTGATTCGAGGTGGACTGCTGCCACTGGCTAACGGAGCAGTCTGTTCTCTTCATGTGCTTGAAAGGGTGCTGCCTGCAAGTGTTTGTTTTGGAAGGAGAATCTGCATAATTCCAGAGGGTAGTCTGGCATGCATATCAAACAACATATCTGAGCCAAAGGTAGTTGGTGTTTAACAAGCGAGACAAGATTCCACTTACATGGAAATATCATCTTAGAGGGTGATTATCTGGAAATTCAGTTAGGAGAGGAAGAAACTGTGGCCTGTACTTTCCTCTGGAAAGTACAGATGTCTATTGAGTATAGCCCTTTCTTAACGAGCCTATACATTTATGCCCATCAGGTACCATTAGATAGAACATGAACACAGCTCTTGAGCAGAGACTGTAATTTTGGTCTCATCTGTAGAAAGCTTAAGATTTTCTGTCTGGAGTCTCTCAGCAAAGAAAAGTAGAGGCATATTTTTGAAGTACCTTTCCTGCTCCAGTAGCAATATTACTTTCTCAAAATACTTCTAAATGTGCCAGCTTTGCACATCGTAGTGACTCTGTTTACCAGCATCTCTGATAGCACTTGTGGTATCCCAGGTTTTCCTCTGACCTAAGAATTGCAGGAGTTGATTTTTACTGCCTTTTCAGCAATGCAGTACTGCTTGAAAATAAAATTACTTTTATGTCAGGAATCTGAAGTTACTTCAATGTCTGACTTTGCACTGCCTTGTAAAGCTGTGACGTTTTCTCAATCTTTCCCCCCCCAGAATTATTCAGAGCTACATTTTGCGAGAAGAAGCTGGGACACTGTCATCAGAGGCCTCTGACTTCAACAAAGTACACTTGAGTAGGCGGGGTGGGATTATGGCATCTCTGTATACATCTCATCCCGCAGATAGTGGCCTCACATTGGAACTCTCCTTAGAGATAAACAGGAAGCTGCAGGCTGTATTAGAAGATACGTTACTGAAAAATATTACATTGAAGGTAAGCAGCTATGTCAGTTCTTCCGCACGTTCTTGTGGTTCTGAGATGCTACCTTCAGAGAGATGCATGCCAGTGAAAGGAGAAGGCTGTTCAGAAGTCAGCTCATTGTGAATTGGTGCTGCTGATTGCGTTGGGTTAATCAGAGAGTTCTGAAACATGATCCGTGCTGATTTGGGACCCTTGTAGTATGCTGCACTAATGAGCTGCTGCTTGAAAGAAGTTCTGGGCTGCCTGTCCATTCAGCAGGGAAGGGCCTCTCCGTGCTCTCTGGGGGCATGGGCTCTGCATGCCTGGTCCTGTGCCAGTAGCTGGGGACCCTGCTGAGCTGTCTGTCGGGGCAGCACGTCTGCTGCGAGGGAAAGGTGGCCGGCTGGAAAATGCTGTGCAGGCTGCAAGGTGGACTGCAGTGTTCTGCAGAAGTTGGAGATCTCTTCCTGTAATTATCATTCCCCTTGAAAGCTATGTTTTCTAGGTAGCCTGTAGAATATTTGGAACTGCAAAAAAAGACTTGCTGAGAGCTTTGCATTATTTGTTGAAATGAACTTGTTTTTTTCCAACTCTGTCTAATCGTTTGTGCTCGTTCTGGGTACTTGAAAGTCCATCAGCCTGCTGACATATACAGTAATTTAAAGTTATTAATGCATTTTGTGCTGAATGAATCATTTTCCCTGTATACCTTACCCTATCCTTTTTTTTCCTCCCCAAAGGAAAACCTTCAAACTCTCGGAACAGAAATAGAACGGCTTATTAAACACAAGCATGAACTGGAACAGCGAATAAAGCAGACATAACTAAAACTTTTATGGAATAACCAACATGAAGATACACAAAAGGCAGGTGCTACAGACCACTAGTTTTTTACATTTCTCCTGAAATTTGATTGCCTGCCAGCACAAGCATCGGTACAGCCTTTGACCATACTGGCTGTCCCTGCTCGTGCGAGAGATCTGCGAGGTTTGGCATCAGCGTGGTTCTGTCTACCCAATACCCGCCTGAGGTGTTGCTGAATTTTATTACACACTACGTTTTATCTAAAAATTTTATTCAAATTGACATACAGATGCTTTGCAGTGTATACTATGTTTTGAGTGAGTTGCAGTGAGATTTTAATTTCTGCACTGTGTAATTAATCAGTCTCTTAATGATGGAGCTTGAAAAAATGAAACCAATTATGTCTTAGTTGCTGTTGAACATATCCTGTGTTCCTGAGCTTTAAGGGCTTTCAGACATTACTTGCTTTCCTGCATATTATTTCTGATGTTTAGGTTGATTAAGCATTTTTGACATACACATGGAAAAATGCTTTGTCACGAAATTTTGATTTTTTTAAGTGGTGACCATGATACTGCACATTTTCTGCTTTAGATTAACATTCAGCTGGTCGGTTTCTATATTCAAAAGTGAAACAACAGTAAATCTAAGGGATTAAGAAGCTTTCTGATTCAGTTGTTGAGTATGTGCAATTGAAACATGTCAGTTCAACAAATCCTGTAAACCCTGGATCTTTAGACACAGATCTTTCTAAAGAAGTCTGATATCAGATAGTTGGTTAATAATGTTCTCCAGCCTTCTGCATAACTAACAGCATTTAAAAACGAGGAGTTTTAACTGCCTGTTGTTACGTATGTACAGGTAGGCATGGTGATTGCATCTGTTTTCAGATGATCAGAAAATCTGTTTTCAAAGGTGAATGGAAGCTAATAAAGTTTTCTCGTTAACTGTGGCTGGACCAGCCACTGAAAGTAAGAAATGGGAAATATATCTAAATGGGATTTTAATCTATTGGTTGGACTGTGAAAGGAGCACAGAAATCTGTGCGACTCCTTAATTTTGCTGTTGTGAGGAATTAGTGGGTCAAAATGGCACGAACTGAGAACAGGTACTTAGTCCTTCAGTGGCTGAGGGGGTGATGGAGTATTAAGGTGTCAAGATTGTGGTTAGTCACAGCCTCATGTTCACATTTTAATTCCAGGATAAGTGATTTACAGGATCTCAAATATCTCTATTCCAGCAGTAAATGCATAGATTTCTGTATTTATTGCCTTTTGACCAAAATGAATTGACCAGATCACAGTGTAAATATATACTTTGGGTTTTTATTAAATACTTGAACTTCCTGTTATCATGCAAAAAGATTCAATGACTTTTACAATAGCAATGCTTTAGCTATTTTAATTAGAAAGCATACTGGGGGGGGCGGAGAGTCTGTCTTGCCGCAGGCACCATTTGTGTCACACAAAACAAGGGGCCTGAATCCGGCAGCAGATGGGGATAGTTTATCAAAGCATGGAGGTGACTTAGGGCTGTGTACTCCATTTTCAGATGCCACTGAGTCCCTTGAGCTTTGTAATGAACCAAATTGAGTAAAAGGGCCTGATTTGCTCTGAGTAGTTTGATTCAAGATGGTGATGAGACTTGCTTTTTACTTTAAAGACAGGCATCTCTGAAAGCCCTTGAGGGGCCAAGACCTGGTTTGTGGTCTGTAGAGCTTCAGGAGTCTTGGATGGCAGGTCCCTTCAGTGTCAAAGATTTAAGTATTTAGAAGGGGAGGGTGGAAACAAATTATTTAAAACCTGACCGAGCATTGTAGAAACTGTGAGCCTTTAATCTGGGTGGGGTTTTATACATCTATTTTTCTAATTCCTGAGAGCAATGGTTATCTGAAGCGTTAGGGAATTTGGACCAGTCCAGTCATGGGACTACCTCTGCTTTACTGTTGTTGAAGTGATGTGAAGAGGAAAATACCTGGCCGTGCTGAAATGCATTTGTCACCAGCTTCTAGGAAGTGAACAGGCAGTTGTTCATGACTGAACTAGACCTTCTGCTGAAAGAAAGTATTTAGAAGAATTTGCATGTCAAAACAAAGCTTAGCTCTTGTATGTCTGTGTTCTCATGCTTTAATGTACGAGATCTCTGGGTATTTTCAGGCGTTCAGCTGAATGACTCCAGTATTTTAGATACCATGTTAATATTGTAATCATTTAATGTATGTTCTCCAGGTGTACAATGTGAATGGAGGAGAGGTGTGTTGCAGATGGAATAAGTGCAATGACGTTGTGGAAATTTTTGATTTCTTTTTGGCATGGTTGTTTCTCCCTTTAAGTTATTTGAGAAACCTAGTTAGCTGTCCTCCTGCCCTGCTGGAAATGCTGCTTCCTCCCTGTAGCACTAGTAACTCTTCAGACTTTTGTTCTTGGTTGCGGAGACGCACAAAGCGGCCAAAATATCACACAGTTTGTGGTGCACGGTATGGACCAAAGTAATCTTCTGCAGACATTATTTTAAATGTGCCCAGCAGAGGTGGAAGTTTCACTCTAGCTCACACATTGGCAAATGACGCTATCCAGAAAGCCCAGGACGTGATGAATGCATGACAGGGTCAGCCAGCAACACTGCTTAACGATGTTGCTCCTTTCTGAGAGGCAGTGGTATGTTAGCCATAAAAGTGTTGCTGGCAGGCCGCCTGCCTGTTGTTTCCATGGGGTAGGCTGTCAGGAGTGGAGTGTTGGTGTGGGTAACACGAACATTTGCTGTGAAAAGGGGTGTTTCTGTGGGGTGCTTCACACGGGGAGCACCAGCTGGTGCAGAGTGGGTGCAAGGCGTGCGAAGCTATCGCATTTCACTTACCTTTGTGCTGGAAACTTTCTGTTATGAACCTGAGATTGAAAACTGTCCTCGGGTAAACTGATTTTTAGAGGTAAACTGACAAAGTAATTTTGAAGGCAGCCTGGAGCAGTTAGCTACGTACCTGTCATTGAAATTCAGTGTCCATTAGATGTGTAATTGCCACAGGCTGAGTTTGAAAATTCCGAGCTTGCAGCTAGTTGTGTCCTACAGGCTCAAACATCTGTTTCTTAAATACTCAGGGTGCTCTTTTAATTCAAACATCGCACATCCAGGTGTTGTTAGAGGCCCTACAGGAAAGCTGCCTATGCTTTTCCAGCCTCTGTAAAATCCAGCACTGTCGTTGTCTAAAGCCAGACCCTCTGAGCTGCAGTGTACCATTTTACAAAGAAATCACTGGCTTTCTGCTACATCGACTTGTGCAATGTTTTAAATTTTAGTTTCCAGAAAACAGGGGAGATTGGTTTGTTCCTTAGGTATGTTCTCATCATCTTTACTTGTTACGGGCAACACCTGCAATATCTCCAGGTACTAAAACTGAATTTACTCTCTTGAAATATTTTTCACTACAATATTTTGATTCCTAACTAAAAAAAAAAAATAAAAAAAATCAGATCTGTGGCTTCCACTGGCTCGAGTGTAAAGCTGAGTGCCCGCATGCTGCAGAGACCCGCATCTAGGCAGGGTTCGGAGAACGGTGGCTGTCTGCGTGGCCTGCGCTGTGCCGGCCGTCGGTGGGTGCAGCACCCTGCGCTCTCGGCAGTAGGTGGCGCTAGAAATCGGATTTGCCGTGTCCCTACGAGGACCCGACCCCGGCACAGGGCAGACGGCGGCGGTGCGGAGGCAGCTGGGCGGTGTTTGGGGCTTCTCCAAGATGGACGGGGGTTTCCTTCCCATTTTTGTGTTCTAACTGAAACTATGTTGAATCTTCCAATATGTTTATATGCGTTGTCTGAATATACACAGAATGTCTATTGATTTAATTTTGTAGATACCTGTTTCTGTATAAAGTTTTTGCAGATGCCACTATACATTATGTATATATTGTACTTTGAAATAATAAACATACCAATGTGTGAATGTCTGGTCTGGGTCTGTGGTTTGTGCTGTTGCTTGTCTACTGCTTCGTGTCTTGGAAGCTGGGCTGGGGCTTTGCCACCCGACGGACAGGCAGTAGGTGTGCTGCGGTTAATGCTGCGGTGAGCTGCTGCCCGTCCCAGTAAGCGGCCTTGGTGCGGGAGTCCCTGCTCCCTCGGGGCCTGTGAGTTGGACCACCAGTAGTCCCAGCAGCAAGGGCTGGTCCCCTTGGCCACAGCGCCGTGTTTGGGACACTGTTTGCTGCTCTGGTTTGTTTATTCCCTTGCAGAGATCTAATGTGGTTTGGTTTTTAGCCCACGATATTACAGTTTTTTTTAAAAAAAAATAAAAAAAAATTGATGCTCTCAGGTCACTGGCTGTGCTTGTATTAAGTCTGGGAATCGGCTTTGGAGGGGCTGTCCCGCCCTTGCGAACTGGTTGTAGGGAGACGGAAAAAGGGGAGAAGGAATACCACAAAGGAGATAATTCATGGAGTTTATTCTAATATCTCCCAGAGCATCTGAAGGGAGAGAAGGAGGTGTCCTATTTTCTTGAAATTTAATGGCAAACTACACTAGCTTCCCAGGACCAGGGTGAGGGCTCCTGGGAAGTTTTCCGGCTGCTGTTACCTGTACAACCCTTTTCTGGAATTGTTTTGCAGTTTGCCGTTTTTCTTCCAGCCTTTTCCACTGGCAGCAGACAGAGCTCTTGCTGACAGGTGAGACCGAGACCCAAGATTTATTTGTGCTCCCCGAGTACTTAGTGCTGCCATTTGGAAACAACAGCCTGAAGCTGAACTTCCAGTTCTGGGCTCCCCAGTTCAAGAAAGATGAAGAGCTACTGGAGAGAGTCCAGAGGAGGGCTACAAGGATGATGAGGGGACTGGAGCATCTCTTCTATGAGGAAAGGCTGAGGGAGCTGGGCTTGTTTAGCCTGAAGAAGAGGACGCTGAGAGGGGACCTTATAAATGCTTATAAATATCTGAAGGGTGGGTGTCAGGAGGATGGGGCCAGACTCTTTTCAGTGGTGCCCAGTGACAGGACAAGGGGCAACAGGCACAAACTGAGGCACAGGAAGTTCCGTCTGAACATGAGGAAGAACTTCTTCCCTCTGAGGGTGACGGAGCCCTGGAACAGG
>Ga0065711_1040753_pt1 | contig 16710 bp, 9 predicted proteins | sample Hoacrofraction12_FD_59098 | JGI IMG/M metagenome (GOLD analysis project Ga0065711, IMG submission 59098) | Hoatzin crop microbial communities from Cojedes, Venezuela - Epithelial fraction 12 v2 (version 2) | ecosystem: Host-associated > Birds > Digestive system > Esophagus > Crop | place... | reverse complement strand
AGAGGAGAGGAGAGGAGAGGAGAGGAGAGGAGAGGAGAGGGCATCATGTCGTTAACTCTCATCATCATGCAGAGGTATTGTTGGCTAGGAAATTGTTTTTTAATGCCTAAAAGTTTGAAAGTTGAAGGAAGATGATGCATTACCATGCAGGTGGCTTGCAAGAGCTCATGACTGTCTTTGCTCTGTATTCACAAGAAAAGACTTAGATTTTTCGATAGAAATCCCTTGCTGTATCTGTGCGCTGGAAGTGGAAACCAAAGCACTGTCCCTCAGCCAGCAGGTAGGACTGAGTCGGGTCAGGATTGCCTCTGACTTGTAAAAGAAACAGAGGCAACCATGCATAAAAGATTGTCAGGGCAGAAATTGGCAGGCTATAGACATAGCAATAAAAAGGCTTTGCAAGTGCTTGTTTCACACTTCTTTTTCTTGACTATTTAATGCTTTTCTGAAAGCCTACACTGTCAGCACATTGAAATATTTCACTCCTAAATATTTGTTCACTTGAGGAATGTATTGACTTAACATGTTCTAGCAAATCTGCATTTTGGAGGAAGCAGTCCAGCTCTTTTATGGTCTTAAGTCAAACCATGGGCTGCTTGGAGCAAAAAGAGATCCCGCAGGTCTCTTCAGATCTGTCAAAGACAATGGAAATGTGCAATTCTATTATAGCAAGGATATTCCTGATGAGATTGGCTTCTCCATATACAATTAACAGAATCTAATGAAAAAGGAGTGGCTTTCTGCAGCTCCTGAAATCACAGCCCTTGAAGTTAATTCTGATTTAGCATGGAGATTACTTCCTTAATCAAGATGATAATCATTTCATTCAATGCATTGGAGCTGGAGTGCCGGGTGTCCCCAATTCTTTGTGGTTATAAAAGATGTATGTGTAATGGTTTCCACCTTTCCACAGTATTTATAGAGTGAGACTGTCTGCTCCGTTGTAGACAGATATTTTCTGAGGTTGTGAAATGGTGGAACCAACATGCAGGCACCTAAGACTCCCAATCCTATCTGCAACTGAAAAAAAGAAAAAGAAAAAAGAGACACATAATTAATCTAAATAAGCCTGGAAAGCATGGCTTGCAGCAAGAGGGAAAAGATACCCCTTTTCCTCCACTTATTCAAAGAAGGTTAAAAGGTGCTTTGTTCACAGGTGCCTTGTTAACAGCCTGTACGAGAAATGCATTTTGGATTTTAGCTGGTTCCTTCCCCCAAAAAAAAGACGTAATGAATCACAGAATCACACAGAATCACAGAATGTTCGGGGTTGGAAGGGACCTCTGTGGACCCTGCCGAAGCAGCGTCACCTACAGCAGGCTGCACAGGACCGCGTCCAGACAGGTTTTGAGTATCTCCAGAGAAGGAGAATCTCCAGAGAATGAGAATCAGCTCCAGCTGGAAGCTGATGCTCAATAATTTCACATTAAAAATAAGATAAGGCACAGAAAGGTGAGAGGAAAGGTGAGTCATGGAACAATGCATGTACGGTTGTGTGGGTTGTATATTACCAGAAAGCTTTAAATCATGTCCAGATATTACTCTGAAAGGTCTGCTATAGCTGAAACAGAATTTCCCACCCTATGCAGAAACTACTAAGTGGGGTTGGGAGGTTTGTGCTATGCAAGAGATGAGTGAGTTAGAGGCAACAATGGACCCTTGTAGCTAAAACCTGATTTTGTGACACTGATGAAAGTAGGTATCAATACAAAATGACACTGCTAACAACAGGCACATGAAGTCTCAAAATCTAATTCATAAACTCCCATTGAGCAGAAGATGATATTCAATACAGCATTCACCCCTCCAAGATCAAAAAGCTTGACAGGGAGAACAAGAAACCTGCCAGCAAAGGCTGTTTTCAGCACACTGATACTGTGTGTTGTGGTGACTGTTTGCCTGCACCCACTTTAGAAGTCGAGAAATTCTTTCTCTCTGCCCCTCTCTCCAAGCACTGTGGAAAGGGGAAGTCAATAAAACCTCTATTGCAACTATAACAGAAAAAGAGCAAACAAGAGCCAAAGCAAATAGCAGCTGGCTCGACAAATATGAATTTCAGGTAATGGTCATAAACAACAGGCTGGAACTGTGGCTGCTAATAACATGAGAGTAAAGATCAAATCTTGCTTTTTAAAAACATGGTTTGGTTCAAAATGACAACTAAAACGAAAGCTTGGTCCACAAAAACCCCCACTGGATTCTGTGAGTAATGAAGATGGCTCTTCCTCCCCGCAGTCCCTCAGATCGTAGCACGTACAGCAGTGGCACCTCCAAACAAACCAGCAATGAAAAGCCACCGGAGAGACTGAAACTGCCGCCGATCCTGCTGACCAAACTCCCTGTTTCGTAGCATTCTTCAGCCTGTTGATTCGCATCCGCCTGCCATCTCTTCTCTAATAAACAGCTTTGTAAACTTCGGAGCAAAACCACCTTTTTATTCTTTCTTTGTGTGGTGGGTGACACAAGAGTATTCTGGTCTTGGCTTTGACACTTTGGATCCATGGAAGTAGTGGTAACAGTAATGGACAATATTTCACCCTTAATCACTAACGTGCGGAGGCCCTGGAAATAAACAGAAGAAATCACACGGGTATCCAAGCATTGATGTTTAGGGAAGAGATTCAGCAGTTATAGAGATACTGAGGATATGCATTCACAGCAGGTCAAAACCCAGGCAAGGTCAGTCGTGGTGAGGTCATTGCTGGAGCTGGTTTCTTCCCCATCTGCCTGTGTGAGATTTCGGATGCAGCTGTGCAGACACACCGAGGGCAGGATGCTGAGCCACACGGATGTCGATACCGACCCAGACTCTCAGCTCCTATGAGAAGCATTAGCCCTCAGATAGCTGTAACAATAATGAGATTTCATGCTTATCACAAGAAAAGTCCCGTAATTGTCCTAATAGCTCTATAAACAATTTATCTCTTTATTTATTTCTTTGTTTGCCAGTGCAGTAACCTGAACACAGATGGCCAGGAAATATTCTTTCCATCATGTGACATTTGGGGTCTATTGTCAGCTTGCCTTCTGCACCATGGAGCAAGCTAATTTGTGAAAAGACAGAGGAAAAAAACAATTGGAATAGCCAAGAACTTTGTATTAAATGTATTCACTTGGGCGGGGGGAACATACTTCTGAGTCTCAGGCATCCTGAAACCGGCTACTTCCAAGGCAGAGAAATCTCTGATTGACCTAAGCATTATTTAACCAATTAGACAAGTATAAAAGATCTTACAGGAGAAACTAAGAATCACACCAGAGAGACAACAGCCGCAGTGTCCAGGGTATTCAGGAGGCAGGCTAAGGTCCCGGCCACCACCCTGGGTCAGGATTCAAGCTTGGTACAGTCGCACACCTACTCCTTCATCCATCGTTTTCCTCCTGTCTCTGCCACAGGGAAATTTTACTTTTGAAACTGGGATGCAAAGACAGACGGAGGTAAAGAAGTTCTTCTCCAGCTTCCCACGCTCTGAAGAGGATTGTGGCTCCCAAGTTGTGATGGACAAATGGTCACACAGCCATACATCCTCCACCCAGTAACTCACATGCTATTCAGCCCTGAAAATCATCTCAAACTGGCAATGGCTATTGAAGTGGCCACGTTAGGAGGCAAAATTAAAAAGGCAATTTCAAATTCCAGAAAGAAATCAATACAAATATTTTCTAATTACACAGTTTGGAGGTATTGAATCAATGTTAATCAAACTTCATGGCATTTTCAGACAGTAAATAATGTCCTCCTTATCTCAAAAATGGAAAACCTGCCAGGCTCATCATGATCAGAGAGAGGGAAAGAGGTGCTAAAACACACAAGAATATGACGTGCTTGGACTGGCATTTAAAATTGGTCTTGCACCTTTCAGCAGAATTAAACTGAGCTACAAACATGTTATGGAACTGTGAAAACCTGTATAGGAGCCCGAACTGGGATATGTCACAGCATGAGAACAGCCGTGTTACCGAAGATGCCCCAGAGGCTGATGTATTTTAAAACAACAGCTCAGACTTCTCCATCTTAGAGAAAGGAAAATAATAATACATTTTTTTAAAAAAGGATGTTTTTGTTCAGGGTTTTCTTACTGAAAATAGAGCTTAAAAGTTTTTTTGTTTTTTTGTGATCACATCCAAATATTGTTACCAATAACACTTCCATCAACTTCTTTAGAGAAAAGGCTCATTTTTGGAAAAAAGGTGAATTGAAAATCGAGTAGTTCTAATTTTCGACCAGGACAAGGCAGCAGTACTTCATGCAACGTTAAGCAGCAACACAGAAGCAAAGTGAGGAGATAGAACTCCTGGCTCCCTGCTGTGCATGTAGCCCTACCACTCTACCACACTTCTTTGCATATTTTTACAGTAGTCAGGGATTTCCCCTATCCAGATGCAGGATGAAATGAATTTGCACAGAGCTGTTCAAATCAAAACGTAATTATTCCATGCAATGAGCAAATAGAGAACAGAGAAATTTCTACAAAAATCTGTCTGTCTCTTATATGTGCTGCTGGGCTGTCGGTGAAATGTTTTTTCAGGGTTTTTTTCTCCTCATGATAAACACGCTAGATCTTGACTCACCTTTTTCCCATTGCCAAAGCACAAAATAGATATTTTTGTTATTTTACTAAAAAGTTAAGTCCCTCTGCAATTTTTTTGAGACTAACCAATGTAATGAAGTTGCATAGAATTAATTTCTGGGAAAACACATCGTGCTTTTGGCACTTCTTCAGTGCTATATTCACATCTCTCTCAGCTCTTCATGCACATAATGGAGCTATTACACACTGCAAGGTTAAAAAATAGCTGCGTAGAAAAAACCTTAACTTGACTGGCAGACTCCATGAAGGTCATAGAGCGAGAGGAACTTCACACAATTTCACACAGCACTCAGGAAAAATATCTTCTCCTACTAAATTTAGCCAGGGGTCCACACCCAAATCTCTTGATTTGGATGCTATCAAATCTGGGAGAAGGCTGGATGTAGATATAATCTGTACAAGTGGCTTGTGCTGCCTCTGAGCCTTGACTTCAGACACGATCAGCTTCAAATTTAGGAAATATTCGGAGCCGAGTTTGGAGCACATTGGAAATCTGCACCTGAAACCCAGTTTTTAATGCTGCAGTCTGACTTTCTTGCTACCAATGAACAGTGTCATAGAGCTCAGGCAATCCCACCAGCCTGAAAGAGCAGGATATAAAAGGCTAGATCCTGTCTAACGTCAATTAGCAGGGCTTCTACAGCCAAATGATCATTAGAAAGGGAAAAACAGAGCAAAAAGCCAGGACTCAATGTGCAGCATCCCGCATCAGACCTGAAAGCCTTACTGGCCTGACTCACAGCTGCTGCCGCAGCGGGCAGCAAACAGCTCTGAGATTAAAGGCACAGTACACAAAAGCCAAAAAAAAAAAAAAAACCAACAATTAAATCACTGATTTCAGCCACATCACTGCATATATATCAATGGTATTTATTTGTCCTTTTATTGAATGAAAAACTTCAATATTTATGGTCACCTGAAATGTACTTCTCTTGGCTTTGTTTCCATATTTTCCCATTTACTCTTTACAACTGTGTGTGATGTCTAATATACACTACAGGGATATGTCAATTATTAAAGCTGTCTTTTCAAGAGGGCTGATGTGCTATGAAATACCTGAAAGGGATGATGTTACAATGGACATTCTTTCAACCATGCATTTGGTTTGGGTATTCACCGAGATTTTTTTCATATATGTAACAAGAACTGAATTTTTTTCTGAAATAATTAGGAGTTGCCAGGTTTTCTAATCACAGGGCTCTTTGCCATAGCTGTCCATATTTCTGACATTATTTACGGCAAATATTTGTCTGCCATAGCTGGCAATATTTCTCAGCAGGGAGTTTGCAAATAAAAGTCTGAAACAGATTTACAGTACTTGTGCAAGGACCTCAGATTCGGGCTCTTTAAATTCTATGACTCCCTGGATTTCAGCCATCCTGAAAAAGGCCTTAAACACTCAAATATCAATTAAAAATTTTGCATAGCATTGGTTCCCAACATGTATGTTCCTGATGTAAATTCATAGAACCAGTCACAACTGAAGACTGTACTTCAGCATTTACATGCTGCAAATCCTGAGGGCTGATATTTTTTGTTTCTCAGCAGGACTGGCTGAAAAAGGTGAAGATCCTGCAAATGCTGAGTGCACGTTTCCTCCTGCTCATATGGATGCTCACATTGTCTTAAAGGGAAGAACATGCAAGCAGTGGATCTCAGGACAACAATCTCAACACTGATGACTGTCAACTCCCTTTCCAAACTAGCTGATGGATGACGGAATTATTGAATTGGCATTATGTTCATTTGAGGGGGGAAAAAAAAAGTGATTTAGTAATTCCTTTTACTTCTTGTCAGTCCTGTAAGCAGAGATATCTTTTTTCCCCTGAATGTCGATTTTTCTGATCACCAGTGACATGCCTCATCAGCTGCAGAGATAAAAAATAATTTCCTGCACAGATAACTCAGAATCACCTGTTCGAGGCAAGCCAGGTGTCCTTTCACTGTTTGTTAAGACTGATGGCTAAAACTGTTTTTTTATGATACAATGCCTCATTTTCTGCCAGTAGCTTTGCCTTGTTACCAATGTTTGAAAAGGCTGTGTTTCTGAGTTTCAGAAACATTTTGGATTTAGTGAGAGAAGGAGGTGGAAACAGAGATTCTGCTTCTAGCTGAAATGTCTGTCCCAAATTCCTTGTTGTCACCGAATGACCTCTGCCATCACCAGCACCTCCTTCTCCCGTGTCCTGCTCCTTCTAGACAGCGAGCTACACTGAAAGGTGCCCTGCCAGCAACCACACACCATAGTTACAGCTTTGTGCTGGTTTAATTTGAGAACAAATTCATCTCAAAAACAAGTGAGCAGATGAAAAGAGAAATTATGAAGGGAACCAGGATGCAGGTTGGAGTATAGCAGTCACTGCTACAATACAGCAAAGCAGCCATATGTTCATGAGTGTAATATTTTGTGCTTTATTTTATTTCTGGTTGGCTCAAGATGGTTAGAAAGCTTTTACAAATCAGTTGAAGGAATGAGTCTGATAGCTGAAATACAAATCCTGCTCACTTCCCTAGTAAGAGTGGTCCTGCTGACTAACTCCATCAGTTTAAACTGAAAATCTGTTCAAAAACACTGGATGGATTCCGACAAAAGTCAGCTAGGTGGGATAAATCCAGGTTTACATCAGTATAAATAAGGAGGATACAACCCACCTGGCATGAAAAAAAAAGAGCACACTACGAAAAGATCTTCAAGATGCATTCAGATCCCTAAGAGGATCACTCCTTTCTGCTCATAAAAGTGAGAGAATAATGTGTTTCAGTCCTATAGAGAGAAACTGCCACTATCAGAATTATCATAATGAAGAAACTCATAATAACACAAACCATTTTCATGCTTTAAGCAAAGTTTTCTGTTTGGGTGTGATTCGATTTCCACCGCAGACAGCACGCTGAGATTTACTAACGGATTAGCACATCATTCCGCATCACATCAAATACAACGCAGCAGGACAACCTCTGGCCCCACACATATGGTTGCTGTTTGATACCAACGCAACTTGCACGAACGCCGCAGCTGTGCCAGCCCTCGGTGAGCTGACATGTTTTTAATGCCCACCAGAGGAGAAAGCTTCCCCGTAACTCAGACTTGGGGGGGGAAGCGAATCTCAGCCAATGGAAAAATCCTGATTATACAGTCTAGGATTTATTAGTTTGATCCCTTTTTGTGCTGGTTGTGAGCTGACTCCTGCAGCTCTTAGCTGGGGATCTCTGCCATGCTCCCCCATACCCTGGACTCTGGGCAGGCATTTTAGCTTCTGCGCAGCACTTACTCCTGAGCCGGTCACACTGAGAGGTGGGTGGTGACTTCACACCTTTACTGTAACCACACGAGTTCCCAAATTGCTGAAAAGATACATCACTGAGCTTAAAAAACAACAAACCAAACCCTGTGGGGTCAGAGTGCTCCACAGGGAAGCCCAGCTATGTACCCATCTGCAGGTACAGACCGGGCAGGGAACGAGAGGATAACCCGTGACCAGGACAGTCCTCGGGCTGTACGTCACCCAGCTGGTGGCTAGGCAGAAGTAGTGAGGGAGTGAGGCTGGAGCATCCACCACCCCTTTGGTGAACAGATCCCTAAGGTTGTTTTCATCTCACAAGCTAGAGTTGCTCAGAGGTTGCCATCAGCAACCAAGCTGGATAAATCAGCGCCCCGGGAACAAGGAATTTCTCTTGCAGCCTGAAGTGATCTGCACAACCCTTTACTGAGCTGAGGGATCATTGCTGGAACACAACCAAAGGGCAGGACCGAGATGTGTTAAGGAGCTGAAAGGCTTTTGATCGCTGAGAGCTGCATTCACGGTCCAGTTTCTCATTTGATAAATCCATAGCTGTCAGCTAAAGACACTTCAGGGCAGATTCCTTGCGTAAGAGGACAAGGTGCCATACCCTCAACTCCGATCTTGGCAGATATAAACGTGAAGAATCAATCTCTCGCTCCTTTGTTTGAAATGTGGCTGCCTGTAAATGCTGATCATAAACTCATTTTCTGTGAGATCCACGTGCTCATCCTTTGCTTCCACTGCATAGAAGAAAAGTATCCAAAATGCAACACAGAGCAAAACTGATCATATGGTAAAGGCAGGATCTACAATGCATGATGATAGCATACGGGCAGTTCTTGCTCCATCAGAGCACAACCTAAACAACTCAGAAATGAAGTCTGCAGTAAACCAGAAAAGATTGTGCAGACAGACAAACAGATAGCCTGTATCTGGATGGGACAATATTCCTACTCATTCGCTCTCTGTGGAGTCACGTCCTTAGTTGGTCCAAACCTGCCCAGCTCAGCTGACTCCACTGCAGTGGTGTGAGTTTACAGCAGGTAATTATTCATAGAATCATAGAATGGTTTGGGTCAGAACGGACCTTTAAAGGTCATCTAGTCCAACCCCCCTGCAATGAGCAGGGACATCTGCCACTACATCAGGTTGCTCAGAGCCCCGTCCAACCTGGCCTTGAAGATCCATCCCTACAAAAGGATCTTTATTCATCCCTAAACAGGTAAAGGTTGTTGGGACCATAGAGGAGCAAGTTCACCTGTAGCCTGAAGAACTGGATTTATCCTTCTGACTTCTGCAGAAACTGCTGAAGCAAACAGCTTAAGGAAGAAAGGGAAAATTTAGGCACAAAGCATTGAAGTAAGTGTGGGAAAAAGTCATGTTGCATCATGTAGTCCTCCCACCAAGGCAAGTACCAAAACCAATTATTTTTCTAGAAAATTCATTTCACCTCTCATTCAGAGGCAGAGAGCGAGCTGCAGAGTGCAGAATAAGGGGCTGAATGGCTCACAACCACCAGCGAACGATTTAGACCTGGAGGGTCTTAAACAACCGTTTAAACACCCTGGAAACATATACTTCCAGCTGTGGGATGCTGGAGACTGTGCTGCAGACACAAGAGAGGAGTTCCTGAAAATGCAGGTGTGGAAGCCCAGTCTGCATTTTCATGCTGGGCTCAGGGCTGCCACTGGTGACTGGAGCTACTGATGGCAGATTGATTGGTGGAACAAATTCAGGAATCGTGCCCTCAGCGAGAAGCTTTAAATTAACCTGATTATTTCATCCCAGCTCTTTGACAAATGAGTCTGATTTATTTAGCTCATTTGAAACAAGTTCATTTTAATGAAGTTATTTATATAGCTCCTTGATGCCATTAGCCAGATTACATGCTGTCCAAAGGGCATAATGCATGATCTCATTTCCAACTTAAACCCCTTCTATTTCTTTCATCCTCTAACCTAAGTAGCAGGAGCTCAGAACATATGTTCTTCCATTTTCTCTCTAGATGGCAAAAAGTCATTTGACAGCTGACAGGTAGCATTATCAGTTCATTTAGTCACTTTTCTCTAGCCTAGGAAATCAGATTAGAATACGAAACATATTTCTGCTAAATTCCATGGAAATATAGGCCTGTTTAAGGTCCAGAAGCAAATCATTCTGTAACTTGTGGAAATGGATAGAGTTATCTCGGCCACTCCCTGTAAATTGCCAAATTTGATTCACTACTTTGAATTTTTCTGAAGATTATTCTCACCAGTTTATGCACCTCTCTGATAGGAAAAAATAGATCAGTTGTGGCTCGGGTTTCAAGCCCTACCCTGCAGTGAATTTGCCAAGAGATAAACTTCTTGCACCTGTATCCAACCTCCCCAACATCAGTGCATCGGCATATGGGCACAGAACTTGGCTCTACAGAGCACCTGGCATGTCTTAGCCTTGCTCTGAACACATCAGAGAGCCCAAGACGATGGCCAAGGGCACTGCAAATCACCACCGAAATTGGGCACTGGCACTGGGACTTGCACTGGGACTCCTCGATTGTCTGTGACTTAGGTGGAATTGCAATCAGTAAAACAAACGTTTCTGAAGAACCCGATCATGCAGGATTGGATTGGCATTATTAATGATATTTACCAAGTGTTGTGTTTGAAAACTACTACCTGAAGCCCACATATGCTTAAATACCAGAGGCCTCTCCCTGGTCCTTCTGATGTAAATGCAGATGTTTCTTGAGATGTCAGAGGAGAAAAAGAAGTGCCTCTGGAGATTTTTGGATGATCTTGCCTGTGTAAGTTATCCTCTGTCTCTTCTTCTCGAGTGTGAGGCATCCACAGGAAGTGTTAGGCACCTATATCCTAAGAGGACCCATCCGCTTGGCCATCACCTCAGAACAGGTCCCTGAGGGACTGGTTTCATATGAAAAGGGAAGAACATGAGAGGAGCACCAGTGCTCACTTCTTTTTGCATGAGACCTGCTGGCACAATCCCTGTCCTGGGAGTTGGCTGGCTTGTGTCCAGGCTTCTCCTCGGCATGGGGCATAGGTCCATGGACATGTTCTCCTCAACAGTGAAGACACCTAAAGATGTTTCTAAGGTAGTCCTCATGCAATCACTTCTGCTCACATGTACTGCAGCCCTCTCCTGTGGCTTTGTAACAGCTTTGTGTGTTTCTGCTGAAAACTGGGTCACTGAAAAGATCCAAGACAAAGCAGAAAAATGACAAAAATACCTGTTTTGGACATTTCTCTTAACCCAGATCATTTCAGTCATGTTGCATTTTGGCAGGGGTGGTGAAGGGGTGGAGGGCTGCTCCCTGTCTTCCTACATAGAGCCTGATGATGCACCCAGGGTAGGAAGCCTGATGCTCAGCTGGGCAGGAAAAAACGGGCGTCTAACACCCAGCTCCCTGGAGTGTGTAGGACTTTTACACTACACCCTCACTGTCACTGAGGCTAGCGACAGAAATCCTTGTTTGGCTCCAAGTGTGCTGGCTGCCAGAATAGAGTCTTTCTTTTTCTCAGTGCTTCTGGTCTTCAGCTCTTGCATTTTCAGCCACTCTCCAGGGACCTCTCAAGCAAAGCAAGGAGACATGTGAAGAGTTTAAGCACCTCTTGGACAGCAGTTCTGGAAAGCAGATGAGGTCTACCATTGATTTTTTGGCAGCTTTTTAGACATTTAAATTTAGAGATTAAATAGGGTGATCCCACCCTTCACTAATTCCTCCAAGTATTCTTTTTTTTTTTCAATAGAAAATGATTTGGGGGTTTTCTTGTTTCCCAGACAGAAACTACTGAGAGAAACCTTTAATCATACTGTACACTGCAAGAAAAACAGCCACCAATGGGCCCAGTATCAAGCAAGAGAGATAAAAAGAAACCTTAAAAACTGGGGCAGAAGTGACCCTCAGAGGTTGTTTAGCTTTTGTCTCTGGTGTATCTACCGACAGAAATTCCAGACAACTATTAAAGGGAAGCTGCAAGACCAGCATGGGCCCAAAAGGCAGGTTTTATAAACACAAGAAAATCCCACATTGAGGGGAATAATGCCATGAATAGCTTTTCTTCCAATGGGAAGATTTGTGTTTGGAGTTGAGTTCTGCCTGCCAGCTTTGTGCTAATCCAAAAAGATACAAATAAAACTGGCCGACCTGCTTAGCCAGTTGAAGTTGGAAGCAGAACAACAAAGAGGAGAATAATTTTATTTTGTAGTAAAACAAATTCAGGAACAAACCAGAATGAACATAAAAAGTAGATGCTGCTTGCTGACATCCCCTCTGAGTTGAAGCCGCTGGTTCCCAGTTCCTGGATATATCACAGCACCATCTGCCAGCAGAGAGCAGAATTACATGATAAATGGGACATTTCGCCTAAAGAAAACATTTTGTCCCCTTCGAATGCATGGGAGCTTTGTCATTGCTTTCATGGTAACCAGCGTTTGGCAAACACTGCCAAAATGCTGAACCTACATGAAAGCTAAATCAACCTGCAGCTCCGAAACAAGATGCATTTTTCCGATGTGGAATGCATCACTCTCCTCCCACAGCTCCTCGGAGATCTCAAGACCACGACCAGACCGCTCCAGTTACTGGAACTGTACGGGTGACGTAGGTCAAGGAACCAGCTCTTGTCCCCCATGTTGTCCCTCCCTCGCCTACACAGCTGCTGCTCCCCTGCCCACCACAGCCCCTGCGCACAGTCTGTGTACGACGCCACGCAGAAAGCACCTGCCCGCTTCTGTCTGTCCCTCCTACAGCACGAACTAAATTTTGCCACCCTTCCTCATGCCTCCCCTGCCGTCAGTGCCTTTGAGTTCGGTGGCACACAGTAAGTCGCTTCCCAACCGGGATCCATCTGCTCCTCCCATCTGCTGTGTCCTTTTCTCTCCCCTCTCTTCCGCCAATGATTCTGTGAAGCCTCGTTCCTTCTCCTCTTCTACTGCCCATACAGCCACCCTACAGACACCAGTTCCCCCATCCTGTTCTCCTGGATATCCGCTCCAGCCACCAAATCCTTTACGGATACAGTGAATTGCACAGCTCCCTTTCTGCTATACTCACTAGCACCATCCTGACACCACTGACAGCTCAGACCCGTGTAGACCTCGATGGCAGCTTGCCCTCTTCTCACTGTCTCTGTGACTCTTCCTTTTTCTTCACCACATCCAACACAAACATCGCTAGTCTCGGGTTAGGTTGCTAGGTTAGGTGGGATCACTACTGCTGTGGCCGCAGTCTGTGGGGAGAGCTGAGCACCTCTGGATGGCAACCCAGGTGGTAACTGTGCTTGACCATGCAGCCTAGGCTGACAGTGAGCCCAACTTAGATGCCATAGTAGGGGTTTCAGGAAAGAAAAGCAAGGAAAATGTCCTCCTTCCCAGCTCCACAGACTGTGTATCGAGGCTCCTGGATACATTAACATTCTCTAATATTTTCCACGATTCTGAAGGAGGGTAAGTCAGTGGCACAGCAGGCATTCAGAGCATATCATCAGAGGCTTTCAAGGTGGGTCAGTCCATTTCAGCCTCACTCAGGTGCAAGTGAGGAATATATGAGATTGTCACTAAAGACAAGGTCTGAAAACGAGTGACTGCTCTCTACAGGACTCTTCCTAGGCCAGGCCCCAAGGTAGCAGTTTTTCTTGCAGGGGATTCACTCTGCAGTGGAGAAGCCACACAAGCTCGCACCGTGCTCTGTTACTCTTTCTCTGGCATCTCTCTCTTTTATGGCAGCTCTTCAGAGCCTGAGCAATCCTCCATAGCCAGCACCTACCAAACTGTGAGCATATAAATGAACATGTGTTATCTAAATACTAGATTGTTTATATATAAAAATGTATTTTTTCTACAAGTAATGAACACATTTGCTATACCCATATGTAATTATATATACACACAGATAGAAATCTATGTAAATATGAATAATCTCATAAACAAACAGCAATCAGACTGTTTGCAGGATGGTGCAGTGAGGAGAGATATCTTTTCCTGCGGGTTTATTCCCTCCAGCTTGTGCCAACTACTACCTCCACTCAGAAGTTCCTTGTCCTAGAGAGTAACATCTCCACGTCTGCAACAGCAAGATATAGTTCTTTGGGAAAGGATGGAAAAACCCATGTGTGAAGGCTTAGTCGGGGGATAATCTGCAAGAGATAGTCCAGCTCTTCTCTGCGCACTTGCCTTTTGCTTGGAGCAAAATTGCTATGACTGATATGAAGCTGCATTTTTGGAATGTGAATCTCAAACCACTGCTCAGCTTCCCGACGCCTGCCAGTGCGATTTGGAATAGATGGAGTCACGGCAGCAGGCATTTGGTGGGTCAAAGCAGTGGTTTAGCTCTACCAGCCCAAAGGGACAGAGGGAGCGTCTCAAGCTAAGTGGGTACGACAGATGAATACATGCAGCCAAATGAGGAGAACCTCCAGAGCTGTGGATTGCAACAAGCTGGGGAAAAAGGCACAATCTGTGACAGCACCTTTCTGTGAAACCACAGAGAAGAATAGTAAACCAGTCCAGAGTCCGACTGGGACCAGTGCACCAGGCTGCATTAAACCAGGCACATCTCATGTACCAAGACAGAGCAGAAGGACCGTTGTGAGCACCGAAGCTCCTTCTGCTGCCAGTGCAGAGACACACAACCGAAGAACTCCCTGGTGAGATCCACTCCACTGAAGCTAGCAGTTTCTTCGGCATTTCATCATTTCCTGTATAACATGAACTTCCAGAAGTCAAAACTCTTGAGATCCCCACCCTTTCTGCAGCACAGGGAGTGGAAAGGCATCTTGCTTCAGAAGCAGGAGGCACAATGCGGCAGGGTTTGAGCAGCTGGGGTCTGCAGGTGCCCTTCACGGGAGGAGGCTATGGCCTGCACTGGGCCACTCGCAGCTGCTCCGGCCAGCTCTGAAACCACTGTAAATGAGCCATGAGGTGCCAAAACACCAGCTGGTCAGGGGACCACGCGGAGCCACAGGCTCCATCCCTGCTCAGGCAGAGCAAGGTAGCTGCAAAAGTAGGAGATACAGGTAAAGAGACTGGCGAAGGCAGAAACAGCTGAGGAGATGTGTGGCTGGAGATGTGCTCTTGGAAGGAGATGCTCCATGCCAAAGAGGTGCACTCCTGATGGACTGCAGTTATGGGCAACCCGTACTGGGCAGGGACACTCCCAAGGGACTGCAGCCCATCAGCAACCCAGGCTACAGCAGAGGAAAATCATTAAGAAGCAAAGAGCAGCAAAAGAAACTGTTACGCACCTAGTAAGAGCCTGTTGCATGGCCACCTTACCAAAGGCACTGGGATGGCCTAAGTGTAAACCCACTGGGCACCTAAGGGAAGCTGAGAAGGGGGAGAAAATGTGTTTACTTAAGTGTTTGTTTGATTGTTTATGGTTTTTTTTTATACCTGAATGAGTGAAGTTGGTATTAACTGGCAATAAATTATTTAAATAATTTAAAAACTCCTCCAAATTCAAGATTCTTTTTCTCACAACCAGGTCTTCTGAAGCTCCAGGGAATGGTCTGTCTACTGCAGGAGAGGGCTTACCTATTGGGATGTGGGTGCTCTCTACACCAAAGCAAAGGAGCAGCTTCGCCCTAAATGTTTGTCTGAAGGTGCATGTCTGTGCAGCTGAGGATGGGAGGTGGCTGTTCATCTAAGAACAAAAAAACTTCAAGCATGCCCTGGAAACTGAAATTAAGAGCCTAAAGCACTTCCAAGAAAGAGATGCCCTAAGAAGTTAGGTTGACCTGAAGCATAAACAGTCTGGACTGCCCGCTGGGATCTGAAGGACTTCAATGTTTAAAGCAATTTATGTAGGTTTTAGGTACGCTGATCCCAGCCAGTTAACCTGAAAGAGAAAGACAGGCATACAGAGTTGTACAAAACATCTCCCGCACCTCTGGTCGTTGCTCTGACTTGACATCAGGGAGATACCTGTGTCAGTTCATCTGTGCTACCCAACCATCCCTGCAGCTGCTCCCCCAACATTTCCTACCCCCAGGCCCTTAGCTGCACATTATGCCGGCTGCCAGTCTCCCTAACCAAGAGGCAGAAGGCAGTATGTGATGTATTCACAGAATCATAGGTTGGAAAAGACCTCTAAGATCACCAGGTCCAACCATCCACCCAACACCACCGTGCCTGCTAAACCATATCCCGAAGTGCCACATGTACATGTTTTTTGAACACCTCCAGGCATGGAGACTCCACCACCTCCCTGGGCAGCCTGTTCCAGTGCCTGACCACTCTTTCACTAAAGAAATTTTTCCCAATATCCAATCTAATCCTCCCCTGACGCAACTTGAGGCCATTGTCTCTTGTCCTACTTGGAAGAAGCGACAAACAGCCGCCTCACTACAACCTTCTTTGAGGTAGTTGTAGAGAGCAATAAGGTCTCCCCTTCAGCCTCCTCTTCTCCAGACTAAACAGCCCCAGTTCCCTCAACCACTCCTCACAGGACTTGTTCTCTAGACCCCTCACCAGCCTCATTGCCTTTCTCTGGATGCACTCCAGCCCCTCAATGTCCTTCTTGTAGTGAGGGGCCCAAAACTGAGTACAGGGGCACGATCACCTCCCTGCTCCTGCTGCCCACACTGTTCCTGATCCAAGCCAGGATGCCATTGGCCTTTTTGGCCACCTGGGCACACTGCTGGCTCATGTTCAGCCGGCTGTCAGCCAGCACCCAAAGGTTCTTTTCCGCCAGGCAGATTTCCAGCCACTCAGAATCACAGAATCACAGAATCACAGAATAGTAGGGGTTGGAAGGGACCTCTGTGGGTCATCTAGTCCAACCCCCCTGCCGAAGCAGGGTCACCTACAGCAGGCTGCACAGGACCTTGTCCAGG
>Ga0065711_1040752_pt1 | contig 16710 bp, 9 predicted proteins | sample Hoacrofraction12_FD_59098 | JGI IMG/M metagenome (GOLD analysis project Ga0065711, IMG submission 59098) | Hoatzin crop microbial communities from Cojedes, Venezuela - Epithelial fraction 12 v2 (version 2) | ecosystem: Host-associated > Birds > Digestive system > Esophagus > Crop | place... | reverse complement strand
TCAAGACCCACCTGGACAAGGTCCTGTGCAGCCTGCTGTAGGTGACCCTGCTTCGGCAGGGGGATTGGACTAGATGATCTCCAGAGGTCCCTTCCAACCCCTACCATTCTGTGATTCTGTGATTCTGTGATCATTAGAGCAATAACAATACATTAAATTTGCACATAAGCATATGTATATGTATGAGAAAGAGTCCATAAGACAAGCAAACTGCCAGCCTTCTTGCAGAAAACTTTGGTTTTATTCTTTGTGCACGTTCAAGGAGTGGAAGATGGGACATTTCATGTTGTGCCCAGAATGGAGATATCAGTCCAAGTGGAAAAAAAGCCAATTCAAACACTTCAAAAAAGCAGTCTGTCTCTCAGCAGTTGGGCTTCATCATTTACTTGCACGTCACCCCAGAATGAGTTGCCTCAAGGTCACTGCAACCCTGAGTCCCGATTGAGGCTGAACCGAGTCCCTGCCCTCTGCGTCCCTAATGGTGCGTGATGTTCGGCCACAAACTCTCTCAGCAGTGCACCAGGGCAGCTTCAGGCAACAAACATTTTGCATGAGATGCAGCAGCATGTTTAGGCATGGGGACATTCAGGCCTCCCTTGACTGACTTCCCAACCAAAACTTACCAAGTTCAGCAGAAGTCTTGCTTTCACCCCTTCTTGCTCCTCAAGGTGTCTGTTGATAGTTATAAATCATAATTATGGAATTATAATGATAAGCCAATTACTAGAGCAAGGCATCTTTTCAGAACCATGTAATACAAAGAGAAGTGCAAACACGCTCGGAATTCATGCTTTTGCAAACTGATTTTGACAGCTTTTCCTCTGTTGCCAGCACCTTGCGTCTGCCATACCAAGCATAACAGCAACCTCAGCACAGGACACTATCTACGCGACGGTTGTATTTTTATTTTACTACATCCTGTATCTTACAGTGGGGTCCAGCCAAGTGCAAAGGCACCAGACATGGATCCCACCCGGTGTGACTGTGGAGCTGGGTATGTTCTGAGCTCACCTGTGTGCTCAGATGGGGTGTGCAGGAACAGCCACAGTGACCAAGTTCCTCCATGGAGGAACACAATTACCTGGCCACCAGCTGGGTGCTCCATGGGGAGCTGAGGTTGCCCCATGTCTCCTGTGCTCTGCTGTGCTTGGTGGGGAGGGCACTGCCGAGTGCACGTCCTCCCCTCGCCCCAGTCCCTGCCTGGCCACCTCTTCTTCATACTGAGGATGTTTTTCAGCCAGAGTGGATGAGCAGAGGAGAATAGAATCCCAGGGAGTCAGGGCTCCTGGCTGCGCCCATGCCTTCACAGAGCTGTGCCTGTGGCTCCTGTAACTTCATCAACTACTGTAGTACAGGAGGAAACGTGCGCAAGCACCTTCCATGCACACATAGCACCCAAAACACAGGGTCATCTCCTCCAGTCTGGTCAATACTGGATGCAAAGCAGTCTCAAGCACTTTTTGGAGTGATTTGAGGCATAGTCCTCCTAGGACATATCATCCCTCCATGAAACCTCAGGTGGCTTCAGGTACCAGCACTTCCCACGGCCATGAGCTCAGGGAAGAGCAAGAGCATCACAGTTGCTCAAAAGAGGCAAAGCCCAGGGAAAGCCAGGTTAAATTATGCCTCCAGACCAGGTTGGCATCCTCAAACACATCTTAGAGATGCCGTAGTCATAATTCTGGTATTCAAGATTCTGCCAACAGAGCCAGGGCATTAGGCTGAAGAAGGGAGCAGCAAGGCACAAACTACCTGCTTCCACCCCATTGCCTGAGCTGCTGGTGAGGCGCAAGGAGCAGTGCTGGAGAAACAGCCCCGTCTGCACGGACTCCCATCCGCAGAGGGCTGTGCAGCCAGGGCTGGGTTTGTGATATTTATGTTGCTTTAGACTCTGCTGGCTTCAGATGAAGAAGGGGGTTTGGGTAGTCCGGCTCCCTGGTGCTGCTCTGTAATTAAGTCTAAATGCCACTTTTCACTTGGAGGCAACCAGACACCACTGCAGATTGCACTGGGGGTTAGCCACGACCTTCAGAAAACTATGGATAAATACGCTGTGTTCACTGTCTTTTGTCGAAAAGCTAAATAACAGCCCTGCCAAAGTTGGTAAATATGCCATCGAAGGCACAGGAGGCCATAGAGAGCGTGTTTTAACTGTCACCAGTACAGAATTTGCATCTGGCAAAGGTCCTGCTCTGCACCAAGAGACACGTGAGCTTTCGGAGCTAGCATTGCGCCTTGAATGCATTTTTCACCCGACCTCCTCGTTTCTAGGGATGCCATTATCAACAGAGGACTCGGTTTTATTATTAAGTAGCAAATCAATCTGGCTATGCCGAGCGCAATCCAATTATTGCTTGTAGTTACTGTAGGCTGAAGAAGTCATAAATAAATGAGCATGCTGGAGGTATTTAACATTTGAGTCCCGCCGCAAGCACCCAGCCTCTCGTTTGCACTGCGTGCACTGGCTGGGTATCAATCCTGCCGCGAATTGCTCAGTTTTGGGGGGATCTTTGGTTGGGGTGGCAGGGCAGGGCTGTCAGAGGGCAAGTCGCCGTGCTCCGTACAGCCCCCGACAATTGCAGGACAATCGGGAGTAACTGCAACTCCTTTTTTTTTGCTGTTTCCCGGGGCTAAGGCAGGACAGGGGCCTCTTCCTGCTCCTCCTGTGCTCGCCCAGCGGGAGCGGAGAAAATGTAGGCTCATGTGTCAGTCCGTGGGTGCAGGAAAGCCGAGAAAAGGTGCTTTGCAAAACCCCAGCCAGCTCCCAAGGGGAAGGGGCTGAACCCAGAGTTCGCTTTGCTTCTCCTACCTCTATTCCCAAAGCACCCCAGCTGTTTGGTTTTGGGTTTCAGACTTTATTTTTGGAGGATTTGGGTTGTTCAGTGGAAATAAAGTGTCTTATAGTATACAGGCACCTAGTTACTCATTACATCAGTAGTACAATGAGGTATGAACACCCGCATGTGTAAAATGATGCTCAACTGCAATATAAACATGGTCACTGCTAAACAGACTAATTTAGAAAAGTATTCCTTACATCTGGCATTCTCTTGGTGGGATTTTTTCCCCACTCTATATTCTCCTCCTTTGCTTGTGGCCATTTTTCTACTTCTGCTCATTAGGATCATTTTGAAGTGTCCGCCCTCAGTTGTCACAGTATGGGGGACAAGGAGGACGCTGGTGTTCAACTTCTGCACTCATTTGTGAGTAGGGTCAAATGAATCATTTGTTCTAAGTTGTTATTAGTAGTAGCATTGGTATTAGTATTATTCATTGTTTCTGCCAGGGAGTGTATAAAAATTACATTTACAGTTCTCAGTTCCTCATCATGAATTACATGATTTTGTCCTTGGTCACTGGATAATGCAGAAATCAGTTGTCTTCACTAGTTGGGGAAGGGGAGGAGGGAAAGCTGATTTTACGTCAAAGCAGGTTGTAGCTTCTCTTTTCTGTTTGTCACAAGCAGCAAGCTGTCTTCAGCCATCCAGCAGTTCAAGGAGTTTGTTTTGAGGGAATAAAAGGATGAGAGGGAAATGGGGTATTTCCTATGGATTGCTTTGTTTATTTGCTTGGGCTTGCTTGATTCTCTGCGAGGGGAAATCAGCAGGAAAAAGAACTTCTAGTGAAAGCCATGGAAGGGATGACTTCCAGATTTCCCTCCAGATATTTCGCACAGCCCTACATAAGGTATTTGCAAAGCTGCTATTGAAATTGGTTCCTCTCAGGGGTTGTGCTTTCATTCTCTGACAGGAGCAGAATGGCCTGTTATGGCTGCTCCACTCCCCAGTCCTGATTGCTACGTGAATTTTAGCTGAAATATCTATCCGAAACCTTGAGATTTGCCATCCTTCTTCTCAGAGGAAGCCTTGTAGCTTTCTCCTCATTTCCATGGACATGGTGCCAGGGAAAGCCACTAGGCCAGAGACCAGCCATGTCCTGATCTCCACAGCCTCTTCCGTGGGGTTGAAGAGCAAAGTGGTGGCTGCTGCACGCTGCCCAAGTTGCTCTAAAGAATCAAAGGCCAGAACACACTTCACACATATCCAATGTATCATCCTTAAAAGTCAAAAATCTGGTGTTATGACTTGAAAAACTTTCATATTTCCAGGTGGGCTCTAGCCAGGAGTCCTGAATTCAGAGGTCAGGAAATTTCTCACTTGACTTGAGAAGCAGAAGTGGGGAGGAGCAGGTTTCTGCAGGGTATATTGGCACAGTCCTCAGACTTTATTGAAGGTCTGCACCAGCTCAAAATCTGAGTCTATGTGCTCTGCCAAAGGGTTTATTTATTTTGGCCACATGAAGGTGGAAGTACCGAGCCCAGGGCTGGCGGCTGCAGGAACAATGATGCTATAAGGGCTCTGGGAATAAGCATGCAGAGGGAAAACCTACGTGCTCACCACTGGAAAAACCCACCATTCACCACCAGTTATCACTCTCAAGGTCTCAAGAGAGGCTACAATTATTCCCTGCTCCAAGTCTAGAGCAAATCAGCATTTTCCCAGTAATTGCAGTGTAGTAACTGTTGTAGATGTTGACTTTTTAATAGCAAACGCTGTTCAAGCATTAGATTTACAGGCATGTTAGTTAGCTTTAGTGACTTGGGAATCAATTACCTCACCGTGCAACATGACCAAAGATTATAGGGTAGCCCATGTAATAATTTATACTGCCATCTAGGAGTGAAACTGTAACTTCATCGTTTCGCATAGAAAGACACACTGTTTGCAGAGCAATAATTCCAGTAATAATAATAACAACCATAAAAAGAGAAAAGGAGGAGAACAGTGATTACAAAACAGGGGAAGACCTGTGTACAAATAGGGCACTGGGAGGTGTTGGGAGCTTTGCCATTATCAGTTATTATTCAGAATGACCATAGCAGTAGCATTTCGTTAATGAATGTGTTTTCTCAGTTCAATTTGCTTCAGCTGGCAAGTGAGGCTGCATGGAGCCTCAGAAGAAGGGTTGTCCCAGCCCAGAGGCTGGGACACACAGCCAGTCTGTCGTGTCATCAGTGACACAAAACCTGCCGCCGGCCCCCGTTAGCCGCTTGCCCTCTTGATTGATGTCAGCACTGCTGATTTCTAGGACCATTTTTATAGGCAGCATTTTTCCCGTTTTCTGCCCACCTCTCTGCCTCCCAGCACTTGTTCCAACACTTGACTCCTTTCTCCCACTTGAGACAGGAAAAACTTGTGCCTATTTCTTCAGGCCCCTCTGCACAAAGAAAACATCATTCCTTTAACTCCTTTGAAACAAGACCACACAGGTCAGCTTTTCAGTCTGTGTTTCCAAGCAAATTGTGAAGAAAGAGCATTAATTAATTTTTTTCCTCCTGCAATGAAGTTGCCTCTGTGACCCTTTAACTATTGGCTTTGTCCATTTTCCTCTCAATTATTTCTCATATATTTCAGTCCTCACTTCTCATGAAGCTGGCAGCTGAGCTTTTTGAACTCACCAAGCACAGCGTTCCCTCATGAAATAATGACCAGTGAAACTATATGAAAACCGGTTACTGTCATTATAAAATGGACTGGGACAGGGTCTCGCATGTGCAAGTGTTCATCACCAGACAGTAAAAAGTTTTATACTAATATATGAGAAGACTCCTTTGATTCTAACCAGCAAAGCATGCTCCAATTGTAAAATTGCTCAGGCTCAAAAATATTAAGACTGCCTTAAAATAATGGAATTAATAAAATGCAGAGTTGAGCTCTCTTCTCCTTCACCTTGTGGAATCAGCCCAGAAGAGCAGGTTTGCAGAAAAACGTCATCTATCGTGGGATTTGACAACCTTGCACTCTCAGATCGTAAGGTCACTGTCACTGCAGGAAGGCAGCCGTCTCTGGAACGAGGAGGAGGGGGAGAAGTGCCTGCCTGTGAGCTGGGGGATGGGAAAATTAGCTTTGCTCTGAATGAGGAGCTGGAGCTGCAATGGGTAAACAGCGTCACTGCCCCTCTGGGATGGTCTGAACCTGCTGGGAATGTGCAACTCTCGCTCTGCCCGGGCACCCATCGGGTGGGTGCATCTGAACTGTGGTACGTGGAGAGCAGCACAGCCCTGCCACCCCTGCTGCAGTGGGATGTCGGTGAGGATACGCTCCCCGTCAACAGTGGTGGCTCCCAAGTAATTTGTAGACAAGGCACAGGGGATGCTTTTATCATTAGGTTCCCCCATTACAGCTTGAATGCGCAAAGAATAATGCATGAATGCAGTCAACTCCTTGCAGGTGTTTTTACCTATTTTGGAAGCGCAGTCTAGTTGCATCCTGGAGCTAAGCAGTGATATTGCAAACATCAGTGGCCGTGGGGCGTTTGGGTTTTATTTCCTCTTCTTCTCCCATGCAGCCTCCTGTGAGAACTACCACAGAAATTCTTGTTTTGCCTAGAAATATGCATTTGACCAACCATGACTGTATTTAAGCCTGTTCAACTGCTTTAATAACAACCTTTCCAACACACTTAATCTGAAAATGTTTTCAATGTACTCAAAATCTTATAAACAAAGATTACAGTCACCATCACAGTGTTGCTGCAAAGCCAAATCCCAAACATTAGTTGGTTTGTTGTATAGCTTAGTTGCCATGTGTCCCATCTGACCAGTATGCCAGTATGCTGCTATAGCTAATCTGAGTATAATTTCTCCTTCTTTTTTAAATAAAACAAGTCCAAGGAGTTGTTGTAAAAAGTATCACCTTAGCAAGAGTTGACTCTTGTGTTATGCCTGGAGTCTATATTCACCTCTCAGGGTTTAATGAATTACACTTCACAGTCCTCCTAGGAGAGAGGGAAGTGTGTTATGCTCAAGCTTAGATTATAGGTGAGGATAGAGGGAAAGCACGAGACAAAATGTTACTGAGAAATGGGTGGGAGAGAACAGACCCAACCACAAACACATCCTCTCCCATCCTAAAAACAGACACCTGGTTTTCCATAGCCCAAAGACTGCAACAACACTACACAGCTGCAAAAACTACCATTATAATACCCAACAAGTACCAGTTTTGCTGGTAGTTGAGTAGTTGATGGGATTTATCAGTCTTCAGACACAAAATATATCCTGCTTCCCACTTCCAGGAGCCAAGATGGTCATGGGGAAAAGGTGCTACGTTGCAAGTCCCACATTTTGCCTGCGAATTCTAGCTCTGAGGTCGTATCAGCCATGTTAAAGCTATACCCAAAGTGGGGATAGGGTGTTTAATGCTGACTTTTCAGAAATCAGCACACTGCCTGGAGGCAGGCACCTCCATCTTTTCCTGCAAAAATGGAACAGAGGATGAAAAGCTGAGCAAGGGGAGAATTTTTTGAAGCCACAGCTAGTACGCGAAACACTCACCCTTTTCATGCAGAGGCTCTGTGGTTTGAGACCTCCCTCGGGATGTGTGAATTTGAGATTCTCACCTCTTTTTTTTGTGGGAGGAGTATCAATTCTTATCCTACAGTCTCACATGTGTCTGCAAGGCCTGTTACAGCCATTAGGTGAAAGACATAAAGGGTCCCTGAAGCAGGCATCGATACCGAAGACTCTCTGCCAAGTCCCATCGATGGGTCACTTCCAGGCTCTCCTGCCCTTTTCGGGGCTGGTCTTTAGTGTCTCTGGGTGTATGTGGCCTCGTGTAAACACAGCTAGACTTTGCAGAGACATTGCTTCGAGCAAACTGTGCAGACCACAGGGTGCTCAGAAACCAGGCCACCACTGCATATAGAGGGGAAATGAGCAACCTTTATGGAGTGAATTAATCAAGAACTTCAGTCTTCTTAGCTGAGGGTTAACAGTCTTATGGCGACTGCCCTGGACAGGGTATCAGGAGAGCTGTGTTTCCTGGACAGGGTATCAGGAGAGCTAGATTTTATTCCTAGTGTGCTTCAGTAATGAAAAGGAAATTGTGTTCAGATGAGCGACAGAAGCCCGTGCTCCAAGACATGTCAGATACACAGCAATTAGACTCAAGTTAAACAATGAATCAGGCAACACTGAGCCTTTGGCTCTAGCAGAGCACCATTATGACTAGTGTTATGTTTATTTAGAAGATGCTGAGCCCATTTTGTATGTTTTCTTATTAAATATAATTTGGGTGTTTGTTATTAAAGCAATTGACTGGGCCTAAAAGCAGGCATTACTGGTCAGATGATAAATATTTTCTGGCAAATAAGATCTGTTCATTGCACTTTTATGACATGGGGGTTTACTTGCTCTGAGATTTATTTTCTGTTTGCTTCCTCTCTTTGCAAGGATTGCCTCATAAAAATTAAAAAAGCCAAAGCGAACCAAAGTGTAAAGTAGAAAGCGCCGATTAAACTGTCAGAAACGGAGCAGCCTTTGTTAATCATCGATTCATTACCTGGGAGAAGAAGAGGGGTCTCGAGTTAGCACAAAGGCTTTAGTGTCACAAGGTTTGCGATATATTCCCAGGTCTCTCTCTCCAATGTGGTACAGGATCTTACCCAGGTAAATTGATCTCTCTGCGACACCATTTTCCTATCTGTTCATCTTAGGTAATGATCTTGCCTCACAGAGACAGTGAAAACTTCCAGTAAGAAGAAAAGGTTACCTTAAAAACTACACCTGCATCTGAAATTAGGCTACCCCCTACTAACACGTACAAGAGCTTTGGCTAGAACAGCAATTTCTTACTACAGCCAGGAGCTTTCCCTCATTTTGTTCTGTGGGCAAGCAATAGAGGACAGAAAAACATTTTAAGAAACAGAAAAATATGACCAAAAAGTAACAGAAATTGGAAAGAAAGCTTACAGCACTTTTTTTTTCAATTGCCAAAATTGTCATTTGGCTGCTTCACGTCAGTATCTCATGAGCCCTTTTTTTAATGTTGCAGCGATGTATTGAAAGCATGGTCTAACTGGCTTTCGATTTTGCAAAATCTATTTAGCAAAAGCTGTTAATAATTGTTTCGATGCTGTTTTGGAACATTCCCTGCATTTTCTGCAAAATGTGACACCCTTTGAAACAGAAAGCTTTTCCAACCGGTGTGAGTTTAGCAATCCTCAGTAGAAGGCAGTGTAAAACTACAAAAATATTCTTCATATCTGACATTATGCAAAGTACAAAGGCTACTTCAGTACAAAAAGGCAAAAAAATGAGAATTAATTTGTTATATTCTATACATAAAAAAGTACATCATTATGTGGCTCCGTGCAAGAGGTACATGTAGATCTTGCTTAATGGGAGGAATGTTTCTGGGCTCGCACCTCTCAGCTGACTCATTTGATGTCCTTCACAATTACCTGTGCTCTCTTTTGTCATTCAGGAAGGCTTTTGGGTGGCTTTCACCAGGGCTGGTCAACTGCAACATCTGAGGATGGGGTGGGGAGAATAATTTTGCCTTTCTTCAGCCTTGTTTTCAGGTTCTTGCCATTTACTCATTTGCTATTTACTCAGCAGTTCCCTTGCATCAATGAGGTTGGTTGTCTTGACTTTGTAGGAATGAGATTTCCTCTTATTAGTTGCATTTTACTTCTTTCTGTGCTATTATCATGTCGGCAGTCTGCAAACATCTCTCGAGGTGTCCCCTGGTCAAACTGTGCCCTTTGTCAACAGCATGAGTGTTTTCTGGTTTTCCTCCGTGCCTCCACCATCCATCTCCTCCACCAGCCCCTGCTCCTCTCCTCCCCTGGGCACAGCCTCTGAGTCTCCCACCACCACCCAGTCCATTTTATGGATGGAAGAGGCCACCACCATGTCCACCCCTTCCTGCGTTGTTCTGCTTTCAGGCCATTTCAGGTGAAAAAGCCAATATACTGGGAATAGTAAGAAGTTCCTGAGCCAGAGCTTTGCTCAGCTTTGAAGAAAAGGGCAGCAGGTTCCCTCATATCCCCTCCGCCTCACGGGAGGGTATAAGGGATTAGTGAGAACCTGACCTCCAGCAGAGAGGGGAACACTTCTCCCCTCCTATTCCTCCTGAAAGGACAGGATTGGCTCCCAGCACTTTCCATCGAGAAGATTTCCTTCTCTCTTCTCCTCACCCCCAGCCTCAGGCGGGTCCAAATAGAGGGGACTGCAAGAACAGCCTCTTTCCCCAACATCACCCCACCAAGGCATGGGTCACCCCGGGAGGGCCAGTGGCACATCCGGCTCATCTTTATTCCCTTACGCACACCTCAGCTGTTCACTTTGTTTGGTCTCTTGGATGCCAGGATTACCCAGAGCTAACTGGGACACAGGCAACTTGCACGTGACTGCTGTCCCTCTCCGTGCCAGCCTCAGGCTGGAGCTGGAGGCAGCAGGCAGGATTTACCAGCCCACAGGTCATGGCACCAAGCAGCTGGAGTTGGCTTGTCCCCACCATCCGTTTCAGCTTTCGCAGGAAGACCGAGCTTCATTTGCCTGCATAATAATCCTGCCGGCATGTACTTTCTTTGCCTAATGAGGGGAGGATTTATTGCACCAGTTCTTCGTGAACGTCAGGGTCTGCTTACTTCCCTCTTCGTCTCTCAGAGATCCTTTAAGTACAGTCTGTGTGAATATTAATCAGATGCCCCCCTCCTTTTGTGCCCCAGTTACTTAAGAGATTGTCCTGGAAATTAATGAAAGCATGGCACGGGAAGTAACACCCACAGTTCATCTTAGAAGTGAAGCATTTCTGTGGAAAGCTTAACTAGATACATCTCGTGGTTCACTCAGCAAAGTTGGAGATCTTCCTAGTTTGAAACGCGCTGCGCCATGACAGTTGGTATTGCAAGCGCTCTGTCCCTGAAATTATTCGCAGGTCCATATCCAGTTATCTGAGTCAGGTCCTGCTCCTGAGTAATTGCATTTTACTTTTCTAAATGAGATCTCCCTGGTTTCCACCTGGTTTCCAAAGCTCTCAGCATGAATTAGCTCAAGGACGCAGTTCATCCCAACCTGTGACAGAGGGAAATGAGGTGATGGGGACAGGTTTGCTAGTGGTACACACAACCCTTCATCTTTCTTCTGCTGGCCCTGGTCCATGGAGCAGGTGAGAGCAGCCTGGTGGCTTGGGTAACCAGCTGGGACACGTCAGTCCCTTTTCTACTTCCCAGCATTGAGGCATATTCGGTTCAAGGAGCATACAGATTGTCTCAGCTGCATACAGGTGAGGTAATTGCTTCTTCTCCAGCCACCCTACATCACAGCTTATGAGCAGACAAGACCGTGTGAGGAACCGCATGGAGTAACCTATAGGCTAACCTGACCCTTCGTTTTCTAGGGCTGGCTGACACTTGTCATGGTCAGAATACATCAGCTGCATTGATTTATACTGAGATCCGTGTACCTAACAGATTATATAATCTCTGAAATGGATTTGAGTTCTCAAATTACTTAGGTCCGTGATGCTTTTTAATTTTTAGGACTTTTTGATCTTTTGCTGCCACTCCTATGTTATGAGTTATGTTGTGCAATCAATGGGAGTTAGGCCCTTAAACACCTCCCACAGTGAGGTAGGCAGTTAGACACCTTCAGCAGATCCTAAATATTCTTTGAAAGCATTTTCCTCACCTTCCATGGGCTTCAGATGTACTGTATGGCAGAATGGCATTGACTTCTGTAAAGCACTGCACCACTTATGGATGCAAATCGTTGTGTAAGTGTGAATATTACTTCATGACATGACATCTCCTCCAACCTGTAGGTGCTAATTAATGCAGTTCTGGGATAGACAATATTCATTAAGCTTTTCTGAAAATACTAGAAATGTTCATGTAACAGCTCACACATTTTGATGGCACCCACAGTCCTATCACCACATTCCCCGTAAAGTGTTTTGTACTTTTTTTACTCTTTGCTAACGAGAGTGGAAATGAATTGCCAACCGTAGTTCTCCAGCACAAGGCCATGGTGTTTTGGCCTTGCTTTGTTATCAGGAACCAAGAAAAAACAATCAGTGAGTTGTTATTTTGGCTCAGAGGCATCTGGTTGCTGGAAGCTTCCCTCTGTGTATGTCAAAGTTAAATATTTGGGTTACTGTTCTCTTCTTGGGACTTGCCATGATACGAACCAGCTTGGAAGAAGCGCAGCTATCACCCGCTTCTAATCATTGCAAGGACAGCAGCTCTGCTGCCTCCAGACCAAATGTTTGTTACTGGCCTGTGTTGTTTGGGTACTGACAACTCCAGAGACCTTGTGAAACCACAGAAGCTCCTTGAAGAAAAGGACCCTTGCTACTGCTGCTGAATTACGACTAGGAAATGTAGAGAGGAATGGGCACGAGGTGAATGCTTTTTTTCCTGAAAGGATGTTGTTGAGGAAATCTGAATTACAGTGTGCATGTCTGGGAGAGGAGGAAGAAGGGGAGAGCAAACTCTTGGTGGCACAAGGCATTGCCTCTGCACTGCTACGCAGCCATTCTTCTGCAGGCTTTACTGAGCCAGTGGGGGGGTCGGTAGATGTTTCCTTGAGCCGGCAGCAAGCCCTGCATGCATTACTATGCTTTATCAAGCTTCGGTGTCCTCCTTGGGTTAGTGGTCCCAGCCTTAGTGGCCTCATAGCTACCAGCATCTAAGCAACCATCTGAAGCTGTCCCAGGTGTGGACACACCGGGCTGCATGCCCAGCAGCGTACACCTACCCCACAGGATGGTGCCCCCCAGTTTATTAGCTCAATTTCCCACACGTCGAACAGCCCTGAGTGCCGTTCTGCACTCGTGTGTGCTTGTCCATCTGTGAAACGGGGCTGGCAGCATTCCTCGACATCGTGGGAGCTCTGCAGGGCTCAGCCGACTGTGGCCGCAGAGCTTTGCAAGCGATGCCACGTACCGGCAGGCAACAGTTGCTCTTTGCCCAGGAGGTCCTTTAACACCCACTGCTGCCCCAGCACACTGATTTACCTGAAATGGGCAAGGCTGGAAGGAAGGAAATGGATCCCAAAAGCATGATCTTCCCCTTGAAGGCTTATCGCACTCTTCAATCCCAGATAGGTTTTCTTATTGTCAACATCTGCAGCCACTCTGAGAGCTTCTGTTCCTCTCTCCTTACAGACCCCAAATAGTCTGCAAATACTGGTCTACACCCTCCACAGACCCTCTCTTCCACTCTGCTGTGCTTGCAGTTCAGGGTGCCTCCCTGCTACCAGGGAACCAGCCCAGATCTGGCCAGGGTGTTTCTACGAAGAAGGTGTGCAATGAGCCAGTGGGAAGATCTGGAGCAAATTCCTTATCCAGCTCTGCGGGAAAACAACTCTTTCTGGTTGAGCTTTCACTGTCACCCCTCGGCAGGTACAATGCTCCACTGACTTTCCACATTATAAGAAGGAGTTCATGTTTTTAAGTTCTTTGTTAGCTCCGTCAGGTACCTAGAGGATGTCTTCACTCAGTAATTTATTTTTATTACAAATGTTGCATTATGGATTAGAAGATTAAGGAAATGTAGCAGGAATATCTCCCACTGCTGCAGGAAATTTTAAGCTTTTGTACCTAATCCTATTGAACTTCCTTTTGGGAGAGTGTTGTGCATGTAGTCCTGGGTGGGTAGGAAAGGGACCTGAGAAGGATGCACCTTGCAGTTTCACAAGCATGATGATCCAGCCTCTCTTTCTGCATGGTGGGGCTCAAAGGCTGTAGAGATGCTGAGCCGTTGAACCTGGGAAACCAAGGATCTCCCCATCCATTTCTACCCAAGACTGTTTCCTTGACATGACACCTGCCAGTCAATCGGTCTGTGACTCAGGCCCTTCCCTGTGACATAAACCAGCTGATGCCCCAAAGGTGCTGGAGGACACCATTAGGATCACAGAGTGCTGGGATGATGTTTGGGCACCTGTGGCAGACAACCCCACCGTAACAAGGGGCATGAGAAAGGATGCTTTCTTGCTGTCTCCAGGCTAGTCCAAAACCCGTGCCTGTTTATCCAGCTTTGTGCCAAAGGAAGAGACTGGACTGTTGCAGGGATCCTGTAGCTTCAAGCTAAGTCTAATGAAGCTCCTCACACCTGCACTGAAAGCTGAAAATTGCAGTTCTGGCAAGAGTCATCCTTACTTTCCAGTTTTTGCTGCTATGCATAAAACAAATTACTTTCCAATTAGAGGCTTCCAATCTCTGTTGCTCCTGCTTTAACCCACCAGGTGAGCTCTTTCACCACCAGCTGAATAATGCTGTACCACACCCCGGCTCTGCTCTGGGTTTGGAGGCAGACCCTGCCAGCAGAGGATGAGCTAAGTCGAAGGGCAACATGTGCCATACAGCAATGGGTGGGGAAGTTGCCTCGAGGCTTGCGAGTTGAGAGATCACCGTACCCCAAGGGCAAAGTCCGTTTCCTTGGCATGTTCTTGTAAAGCAACAAGCACAAGCAGGCTTCTGCATGGTGAGTGCGCCTTTGAAGCAGCTTCACCTCCTGTTTTAGTGAAAGTCAGCCTGGGAAGGTGATTTTTCATTGCTAGTTCTGAGCAGTGCTCAGGAGCAGGTTCAGGTTTGCATGTTCTTCTTTGCCACCGTCGCTGAAGATGGCAGAACCTGCTGGAGGTGTGTTGTGACCTCCCTTGCAGGAAAAGAGCAAAACAGAATTTAGGAGGCAACTTGAAGTTTTACCCCTCTCTGACATTACACGTTTAAAATTCTAGGGGCTTTTGAAGTTTTTGTTTTGGTGGTTTGCCCCTCGGGGGTACTTCAGTGGCTGGATCTAGACGTGGTTTAGATGCGCCCAGAAAACCCCAAGCCTGGGGTAGAGATAGGGACCTTTGCTGCCTTCTGTCACTGTGTCCTGACCTTGGGGTCACCTCCAGGGCAGAGTTCAGCCACCTCAGCCTCTTGCTCTTCACCCTCAGAAGCCAGAGGCCAGAACTGCCTCGATATTTATCCACTTGAGTGGAGCAAGGTGGACGGGTGAGCCTGCCTGTGGCTGCACATCCAGCTCCATTTTTACAATGTCTGTGACCTCAAAGACACGAGAGAGAACTGCGCTCTAATATTAGGCTATTGTACCCAAAAGCACTTGGCAGCCTGCTGGACCCTAAACCCGTTGCAGAAGAGAGGACATCAAGAGTCTAGAGAGCAAGTCTTATGACGACTGGTAGAGGGAACTGGGGCTGTTTAGTCTTGAGAAGAGGAGGCTGAGGGGAAACCTCCTTGCTCTCTACAACTACCTGAAAGGAGGTTGTAGTGAGGCAGATGTTGGTCTCTTCTCCCAAGTAGCTAGTGTTAGGATGAGAGGCAATGGCCTCCAGTTGCATCAGAGGAGGTTTGGATTGGATATTAGGAAAAATTTCTTTGCTGAAAGAGTGGTCAGGCATCGGAACAGGCTGCCCAGGGAGGTGGTGGAGTCCCCATCCCTGGAGGTGTTCAAAAAGCGTGTAGATGTGGCACTTCAGGACACAGATTAGTAGGCGTGGTGGTGTCAGGTTGACGGTTGGACTTGATGATGTTAGAGGTCTTTTCCAACCTTAATGATTCTATGGTTCTTCTATGATTCTGTCTCCATGCTGGCATGCTCTTGGCTTTCAGTGTGACAGCAGATCAAACCCAGAAATCCCCCCAGCTAAAATCAGACATTGAGCTTGTTCACCAATACCACGTTGGGAGAGCAACTTTGTCATCTTCCTACAGGGCAAAAGGGAAATTTTCTATACCCTGTGTAAGCCCCAGCTCTGTCCTCACCATGAGCATCCTTGTCATGGCATAAATGCCAACTGAACACAAACGAAGGAGAGGGCTCGCCCACCCACCTCCCCTCCCAGAGCAGACGTCTTCCTGGGCAGCCTCTGCCAGAGCGTGGCACAACGGCGGCCTCAGGGTTTTACCTGGTGGGAATAAGCCCAGTCCCGGAAAGCAAATGCTGATGGGGAGGCAAAGCAGCAGCAGCAAGCCAGAGCTCTAACCGCAGGCATCGTGGAGTGGGTGCTTCGCACTCTGCTACTTTAACCCAAAAAATCCGTGCTTTTTGGAGGCTCACACACATTGTCCTTCTTGATTAATCTAATTATTTAATAGCAATACCCTTGCACCAGGGCTACAGCTGGTACTCCGGGCAGCATCCTCGGCTGGTGGGTGCACTTTTACACCATCACAAGTTACACCCTTCTTTCGGCTGGGAGGAGGGGGGCAAATCGGGGGTTCACCCCCCCAGCACCAGGAGCTGCTCCCTGTGCCCAGCCCCTCGGGTGCCCGGAGCCCTCGCTGCCCTCCTCCTCATCCTCCTCCCTGCCAGGGCTGCCTGAGCGCTCGGAGCAAGCATCCCCGCTGCTCTCGCCCCTCTCCGTTGTCTGCCCAAGGTGTGCACGCGTGGGTCGGAGGGGGACGAACGGCCCCAGCCCCGCAGCCTTCCTCCCTCCGTCCTTCCCCCCCCTTCACCCTCCTCCCGGAGCCGAGGGCGAGCCCAGATGTCGGCAGGCCCGAGCCGGGTTCATCTGTTTCACATGACCCAGCGCCAACTGCCGCTCGCTGCCCTCCTCCCTCCTTCCTCCTCCTCCTCCTCCTCCTCCCTCCTCCTCCTCCCTCCCCGGCTCCTGCGCGGCTGCGAAGCTGGAGCCGGGGGCCGGCGGGGAGGGGAAAGGGAAGAAGCAGGGGGGAAAGGAGGGTTACGGCATCCCGGCGGGGAGCATGGGACCGCCCTAGGCCCGCCCGGGGAGCCCGCCGGGAGCGGAGGGAGGGCAGGGCAGGGCCGCGCATCGCTCCCGGCGCGGAGAGGCGGGCGATGGATGCGGTGCGGTAGAGCCGCGGCCTGCCCACCCCGCTGCGACGGGGATGCTCTCGTCCCGGGCTCGGAGCTGAGGAGCCGCCGAGGGAGCGGGAGAAGGTAACGGGG
>Ga0065711_1007503_pt1 | contig 16710 bp, 14 predicted proteins | sample Hoacrofraction12_FD_59098 | JGI IMG/M metagenome (GOLD analysis project Ga0065711, IMG submission 59098) | Hoatzin crop microbial communities from Cojedes, Venezuela - Epithelial fraction 12 v2 (version 2) | ecosystem: Host-associated > Birds > Digestive system > Esophagus > Crop | place... | reverse complement strand
TTTGTCAGTGAGGCTTTTTTTTTTTTTTTGTAGTGACATACATCCCGAAGCTGGCACATGGTCAATATTTTTAAGATGATAAAAATAAAATTACAATAATAGATTCCCCTCATCAACTTGTACTGAGCACTATTTCTTAGGGGCACACGTATGCAGAAAAAAAAAAAAAAAACAAACACAAACCCAGACACCAGGGATTGTATTTACATCTTTTCTCAAAGTAAAAAAAAGTGTCTCCGCAAACCCATAAACAAGGAGGAACGAAAAACCATTTAACAAACACTCATATTAAATGCACTTTGATGCAAGCTTAATTCTTTCTTTATGAAAAAACCTACAGGGGTAACACTATAGCAGGACAAGCGGCTGGGATTATTTGAAATGAAGGCAGGAAGATCTTGTAGTGCCCTATGGCAATCCATCTGGGGAAGATTTCAGAAATATCCACACTTACTTTAACATAGTCTGTCCCAAAGGCAAAACTATTTGCTTTTCACAAGCATTTTTATGAGCTACATCTTAAAAGTAATCACTGGCAGAGATAATTTATTGTTAGCCAGAGAGGATATTGAAAGGCAGGGGAGCTATTAATCATCTATGCAGATATGGGTGAGATCCTGGCCCTATGGAAGTCAATAGTAGAATTCCCATTGACATCTGTGAAGCCGGGCTATTACTCGATGTGCTGGAGGTTTAAGTGTTCGCTTTACCTATTGGGTCAAGTTTCTTGCTTGCATAATGCTACTGATTTACGCAGTTACATCACAGTGGGACCGGGGAAATCGCTCCAGTTTGCTGAAATGAATGTTTTTCTTCAAGAGTCACTGCTTCTAACATTAAGAATAGGGATTGTTTCTTTATTACAAGTAAGATCCAGGTATGCTATGAAAGTGAAGATACAGAAACACGTTATTCTTTTAAAGAAATGCGAGGAGTCTATGGTTCAAATCTGTGACACTGTCACACTGTCTTCCTGGCAAGTCCATCTGTATTTGGTTATGCTTTCCCTGGTAGAAGTTCACAATAGAGCCGCCAACTATTTCAAACCAACAAGTCCAATAAACAATTTCAGAAATACCCACACTCGAAATGCTTACACACAATTACGTATGTCCTTCACAATAACCTATGCTTTTCATGTAAAGTGGGTACATGAGCCCCAAGAGTTAACCTCGCCGCAAAGAAAAGAAAGCCAGACCAGAATATGCAGTTTTAAGCAAGCTTTTCCCTTTTCTGTTGGAGATGATGATGTGTTTCATAGCAGATCACTTGGTGACATTATGCCACTTAGATGTCATGATCAACACACGCTCACTTCTTCTCAGTGTTTAGATGCTTTGTGAAGCACGTTGCTGATACTTCATACAGCTCCATCTCCTCTGCAGCCATAAAGAATGTGATCAAATTATTTCTACCTGCGTGTAGACAAAGTGCTCTGGAGGCATCATTTTTAGTCTCATCCCAGGGGAACAGAAGTGATTAAACAATTGCTGTTTAAAAATAGCATCACACATCACCAACAGTCCATCTCAGAGTCAGCTGCAAACTAGCATCAGGAAAGCTGTTTGTTTTTACCCTCTTCTGGGCTGCCATGGCAGCCAAAATATCCTCCTTCTCTGAATTGATTTGTTCTGAAAGCCCATGTATATTTGTTTTCCTGAACAAATCCTTATGATTAGTAATAGTAGGTGAGAGTTATTTTGTGTGCTTTATTTTAATGAATAAAACCCAGAGCACAGGGAGGTTAGTGTTCAAACAAGGCTTGAATGAAATTCAGTGAGGGATTTTTTCTTTTCATGTGTCTTTTGTTTGGTGTTAGGATTCAAACCTGTAGTACCACGCTCTAAATCCCTGTACGGGAAAAGAAGGGTCTGACCCCAGCGATGGATTAAATCACTCTGTCAAGAATATTTGGAACTTCTATGTTTTGTTCAGAAGCATAGGGCTGATATGAGGTATGATAGCCTTATCTATATATTTGTTTTCATGTATATTCAAAACAGGCTGAAAAGCCTGATCTCCCTTAATTAAATCATGAATAAATATGAGATGTCCTTTCTTTAAAGCCCAGTCTGCTGCCTGAGCTCAGACTTTACATACCGGTCAGAGTCTGATCCTGCAGGTTCAGCTTGCTGAACCCTGTTGTCAGCAGCTTGAGTGATACGCTCGAAGTGCAAGATCTGGTTCGGCGCATAGAGAATGAGATCTAGTTAACAAAATCCTGGCAGCCTAGAGCCTTAAATTCAGATTCAAGAGATGCTCTGGCCTCCTTCCCAGGGCTGCAGGACGTCAGCCCTTACATTCGGCACCGTGATCCCACTTCCTGGGACCCACCTTCCTCATTACCACCTCAGAAAGAAGCGTCTGCTCCTTTCCAAGGAGGTGGGCAGTGCAAGGTAAAGCCCCCAGCTCCGAGGCTCATCTGGGTTTCCTAATAATGCAGCTCCACCACGATTTCCCCTGGGGGAGTGAGCGCACGGAGCAGCCAAGGAGCTGGGGCAGCAGGTCTGGCTCAGTGTCAAAACCCACCAGGAGCACACCCAGACTTAGGAAGCTTTGGCGTGAGTTGTTTTCCCTACCTTTAGGCCCTGCGCATGAGCTGCATTCTGTCTGTCGCCTGTCACACTGCGGCTGGCCACCCATCCATCCCAGATTTTGGAGGGGAGGTGCTCTTGATTATGGAGCATATGTCACCCTTCCCTGCGCAGTGCAGAAGGCAGCCAGTGCGAGCAGAGGTGGGTGGTGGATGGCACGGGAAGAAGCGGGGGGACGATCCAGGAAACATGATCTGTGTTCGGCATGCAGAGAGGCATCAGATGCAAAAAGCATCTTAATTATGGCAATTCAAGACAGAAGTAAAACTGCCCTCCTAATTTTGCAGAGCACTGGTAGGAGACACACAACCCGCTAAGGCTGTAGCACAGATGGAACTGGACTGCCCACGATAAGGTCATTCAAGGGGGAATGCGGATGGGGCAATACCCATGGGGCAAGCTTCTGCTCTTCCACTGGATGCTGCCTTTGTGCTAAATCATCAGGCATTGCCTTTGGATGCCCCACTCATTTACCAGTTCCTCCAGAAGAGGTCTAAATATCATGAAATTAATGTAGTGAAAAGTATGCGTTGCTGGATGAAATATTCTTGTTTTGTGCAAGCTTTTTCAGAGAGCAGCTGATTTCAGTGCCTGCATGGCTCTGTAAATTACCTGTGGAGGGGAAGGGTGGTGACAGTGTGTTCCTCTGGTTCTTCCTGCAATGCACAAAAACCTTTTCCACTTTACCACATATCCGTATCCCCAGAAGGGCAGCATAAGCCAATATCCATGTAGACTTCTGGAGCACAGCAATTTCCTTGGAGGTGAGTGGCATTTCCCAAGGGGAGCGAGTAACCCTGATTTTCTAATCAAACAGCAAAGAGATTTGTAAAAGCAAACAGATATTCGGCTGCCAGCTTCACATCCCACTACTTGGTGAGTTAACTCTTGGTAACACCTGACCCGTCCACAGGCTGCAGAAAGAATGGCCGTGCTGTTCCCTGCCTGCGTTGCCCTGAGCTGTTGAAAACAACGCTCATCCTGTTGGGCCGTAGAGGGGGGGTTTGAGAGCTTGCCAGGAGCCTATAAATGCAAGCACCTGAGCAAGAACACTAGGACAGATTGAAGAAGACATGTTGACAACCTGAAGAAAAGGACTGATTAAGGGTAGTATCTTGCTTTTTGAAGTGGGTGAACGCACAATGCATGAAGAATAGGCGTAATTTTGAAGTCAGACCATTAAACCCATGCTCTGCCACTTGCTATACCAATTTCAGGCACCTTAAAAGATGCTGTGGAATAAGTGTACATATGGTGAAGAGTGAGCATGCATCTGTACAAATGCAATGTTTGGTAGAAATGAAGGCAGCGACTGGGGAACTAGCTAAACATACTTTCATGCTACACTGAAATACTCAACACGGGGAAATCAAGGTCATATTTTTTGTGTGCATTCTTCAAGTCCAGGCCATATTTAATGGCTGAATTTAGAATTGTTTTTTTCTCCTCACTGTTCCTCTGTTAGAAATCTCACAAACTTGTTGTAACAGATTATGCAATAGCTTTATTTTCATGTGGACAGAATCCTTTCAGTACTTTGAACCCCAGCTCAACCCCCCATCTCTCTATCAGGTGAATATACATGCAGTTGTGTTTTCTACATTAAGTTACATCCGTTAGGCCAATTCAGGACACTCACTGTCAGCAACACAGTGCACAAATTTCAAATAAGCTTTCCAAGTAATCAACAATTTATCATTTATTTATGCTGCCTTTTTGTATCTAGCTTAACATTTAAGCATTAAGATAAAAAAAAGAAGTCTTTGAGTTTACTATTGCATTTCACTCTGCATAATTAAAAGTATGAATCTTTTTTGTTTGATACATAAAACTCTTGTGATGGGGTATAATTCAGCTAACATTTCTGCGTTTAGTACATCTTTACTCCTGTATTTCACAAAAGGAAGTGGAAAAAAAGTAGATGCGTGTCATACAGTGCTTTTTACATTTTGGAATTCATAACCCTCATAGGACAATAGCATAAATGATGCATCATCAAGTTATGCATCATCTCCTGCACGTCCCTGACACTGACTGAAAAGCAGCTTTCGTGAATAATCCCTTCACACCGTCAGACTGGAGGGGTTCTGCTGCCCTAGGCAAAACTCCATCTTCACCAGTCACCCATAAAACGGGTGCTGCATGATTTGCAAAAACTACTTTCAAGACTTTTAAGTTCACCCTTTTCCTGTCACCCATGTTACATCTGCTTTTCAGAAGCAAGGCTGCTGCCATGGCTATTTCATCTGAGAATGCAAAAAACGTCAGTTCTGTGCTTTGCCACTTTTTTCTTTTTTTTTTTTTTTCAAACTCTTCCTGCCCACCCGACTTCCCATTCCCATCCTGGCTCCTGCTGTCCCAGCAAAGGCTAACAGCATCCCTGCTGCTGTGGAAGAAAGATGCGAAGACTTGCCACCATGCATAAATCAGTCCACCTGAAAATGTCAGGCAACCGAAGCAGGTCCTTGTCAGCTACAGCAGGAACCAGGAACATTCAGTGCTCATTGGAAGTGCTGTCTTCAAAACAGAGCAACAACAAAACAAGTAAGAGTGGTAAGAGTATATATTGGTGGCTGTTGCTTGACAATGGAGGAATTACATTAAATTCAGAAATTTTGAAGTTAGAAAGTGTCTGGAGAGAAAAGAAAACCTTGACCCTTTTACAGGTTAAAAAAAAAAAAAGAAAAGAAGAGATTATGGAGAACAATATCTAAAACAAACACCTAGGAATACTGGGTATCAGAGAGTTATTTGGTGATGGAGAAGAAATCTTATTAGATATGAGTTCCAGTAATAGCTTTCTATAGCAACCACAGAAATAAGAGACCTGGGCAAAAGCAAAAAAAGATTTCTATTGCCTCTGCTGATGAAGACAACAATTTTTCCTTGAATAAGACTAGAGAAATTTATCAAAAGCCATTATATGTAACATGCTCAACAGGGGAATATGAAAATATCTTACAATGTAATAAACGGGTGTCTTGTTCTTGCCCAGTTTTTTTTCCTCTCCCACCTAATGATGGTAAGAAAAAAAATGGTTTAGTTATTAGTTTTACTTCTTTGCTGAATAAAAAATGGCTTACTGAGAGGGATTTGCATTTTGGATCTTGGTAGGAAGTCAGTACTCACCTGTACAATCGTGTACTGAAGTCCTTAGGCGAGAAGATAAAAATGTCCAATAATTTCCAGATAGAATTTGTATGTTCTGATCTTTAAATTGCAAAAATATAGCCATAGCTGTGGCAATTACTGCTTTTTCTATACCAAACAAAAAAATAATGTGGATCCAGAAGAGTAAAATTTTATCTTGCACCTCACCCAAATTAAACAGGAAAAGTGTTATTTCTGCTCAGTAGTAACTTAAATAATAGATCTCTTTTGAAATTGCTTGTATTTTGTGCTTCCTACCTACAGAACTTATTTAGTTTGGATCTAATGATTCTTGGTTAACTCGGGATAAAGTTCAGATAATCTCTTCAATCATGTTTTAATTTTTGGAAAAATTAATATAAACTATGACCAGAAAGATGAGGAAAAGGAACTCCCGAGTCCCAGATCTGAGCCCACCACTTGCTAAATGCTTTGCAGTGATTGTTTGTAGCTCAGATGTGCAAAACTTCTGTTGATCCTGTCCTACTACCAAAGGGTCCCACCAGCTTCTTTCAGCCTCTTCACCTTAGCACCTATTTTCATACTTTGCTATCACTGCCCCATCCTGTCCCTGTTACTCACTTAAATCAACCCTTACTCAAGCCTAGAGGACAAAGACTGCAGCCCTAACAGGTCTGCTGCCATCTTACTCAGTCCCATCTGCCACGTCCTTGTGCAAATTCTTGTGCTCTGTATTTGTGGTATGGTTCATGTCTCGTTCAGGAGGTCTCGAGATGCCTCTGATAGTAGACATGAATACTGACAGTAATAATGAGCAGCACTCTACAGGAAAGAAAAAGGCTTTTTCTTTTTTTCTTCTCCATTTGAATCTCTGCTGCAGCCAGAAGCACCAAGGACTTCAGTTTCCCATTGCAAATGTACCTGTCTCAGCTGAAAGGCAGCATTATGTAAGATTTATACATTGCAATTATAAAGTATTATTTTTAGACATTTCTCTAGCATTACAACATTTCAGCCAAAATCTAAAGTTGCATAAAAGAGCACTCAAAATGTAAACCTTAAAATGCAGTTTTAATAGCATCCTCAGCTTGGCAGCAACCCAGTATGGTATTGCTCCACTCCTATACCAGTAAAAGCAATAAATTATGTAAAAAGCTATGGGTGGGGGAACACAGTCAGGAAGCACCTGTACGTAAATACTGGATTCTACTCTGCCCACCAGAAATGCCGAGAACATCCCATTCACAGCTTCTACAGTCAAAGCTTTGATCCTGCAAATAAGGCTGTAGTCTACACCCCAATGTTGGGGTTCTTCTGTGTGTACGTCAAAACTAGCTTGGTAGGTTTCTTTAGACCTGATGAGCCAAGAATTACTATATCTAAACCTGGATTGTGGTCAAGGTATACATCATGAATTAGGAGCATATTGGCAAAAGTAGCTTTATTTGAAGAAAAATGGCAACCTCGGCCCAGGAGTTCTGACTGATTCCCAGCACCTGTCTCTCACCTGAGAAATGCCGGGTGAAAAACCAAAGTCACCACAGCTGTATCTCTCTCCTCCTCTAAACACCTGCCTGTCTTCACAAAAGAAATATTGAGAGGAGAGAAAGAAAAATATTGTTAGCTCAAATTTGAATTCCTCACAATTTAATCCCATTTATTCTGTGATGTAGAATGTGTTCAGGTATCCGTTATACCATTCGTGCAGAAGTGATAGACTTACTTTGCAAGTACCCAAGCATTCATGAAGAAAACAAGCCTGCTAGACATCTCAAAATGCCATCTTTCAGGTTTTTTCTCTCATGATTGTGTTCTTCCCTGTTATCTCTGATAATGCTCTGTTAATCAGAGATATTTCCATGTATATCTTGTAACTATTTATAGTATGAAGAATAAGATGTATGGGAGCAAGGCATGGAAGCAGAGCTGCTTTCTACCGACTGAGAGCCCTAAACGTTAACCTCGGAAAGTCATGTTTCTCCCCACTTCTGGTCCTCTGGCAAGCTGAAATGGGAGACCCAGAGGGTGTCCCTCCAGCCAGACACCCTCTGACACAAGGGAAGAGGATTCACGTCTCCTTACTGTCAGTCTGGAAATGGCTTTTTCGGTCAGAAACTTTTATATTGTGTATAGGTCAGTAGTACCTGATCATCCAGCTGAGTTATAAAAGCAGAAGGCCATGCCTGGAAGGGCAGTAATGGGCAGCTACCTTTACAAGATGCCTCTGGGCTTCCTTCCAGTCAGCACAGGTGCAGTGCTCTGAGCCTCGGCTCAAGCAACCGAGCTCAGGACAGCAACGCGATTTTAGGCTTGCCTCTGTCATCAGTACTGCTTGTTGCAAACCAGAGCATATCCCTGCTCAGTTCATTGGTCTTTTTGGTTCTTACCTCTGAGGCATTCAACTTTTAGTCCGGGTGCCTAACACCTAGACCTTTGGTTTAGGCTATTTCTCACCATTTTCAATTCAAGACTTAAGTAGCTTGCGGCTGGTTAGCGAGGTGTATTTGCATTTCTGCAGGTCATCCAGGAGTGTCCTGCTGGGCCATCCTCCCTCACCATCTCAGGAAGACAGGCCTTTGCATCGTAGCAACATTCAAGAGCAATCACAGGTCCCGTGTGTTTGCACGTGAAACCGGTTTCTCTGAATTTAATTCTGCTCCTACATAATGGCTACTCTGCCTACTGCAGTATAAAATTAACTTCAAGGTGAGAGCTTAAACTGTGTGCATCGGCACAAAAAGATCCTCCCCCCACCCAAGTTATCAGCAAGGATGTATTGTAAGAGATTATGCTGCAGAAAAATAGCTGCTGCTGCTCCTTGCATCCCATTTCTGATGCAATCTCATCTTGACTCATGTAGCTCAAATTTGTTTGAAAGAATAAAATAAAATAATATTGCAATAGCAATATGCAGTCATGATTGAAGTTACACTTCTGACTTCTGCTCACTAAGAGAACCTAAAAATGTTAGCAAATTATTACTTCATTAGCATGGATTCAATTTCACTGACATATTTTAAATTTATGCAAGGTCTTGATAATACGGACCTTATAGATGTTGTCCATTAATAGTAACATTAGATTCATGTAAGTCTGAATTTCAGGACAGAACTGAAACTATGAGTAGAACAATGTTAAATTTAGAAGTAGGAAAAAGGGACCCACAATCGTTGCACATATTTTTAGAGCTTTCCTGGACAGGATGAGTATGAGCAAACAGAGAAAATAGGTTTGGTAACGGTGATTTTGAAAAACCACAAACGAGGTTTATAGAATTATAGAAGACTGTACTGAGCAATGTCAAATATATCTCCCTACATAAAACGTTGTTAGTTTGTCTTGTCAGTTTGCTGATGCATGTGTGCTACTCCATTTGGCATGAAGGGAAGCTGTGGGTGTCTTGCTGGAGTAATACAGCCACAAGTGAATATGCTAGCAATTTGAGAGTGATCATTTTTATTCCCTTTCTCTTTAAAGCTCTCTCTATAAAGGCTTTAGATTTCTTTGAACTTTTTCAAAGTTGACTGTTAGGACAATAGTGTTTTTAATCTACCATCAGCTCCATCCTTCTCTGTCTCCCCCTTCTTGTCTTGTTTTTCCTGTCTATTAAGCAGAGATTTCAGGATATTTTCTTTTACCTCTCCTTTCTGTTTGCAGTGATTTTAGAAGAAACTCCAAATCTGAATTATCTCACTGGCTGGGCTAATAACTTTGCCTTCACACTGCAATAGACATTTGGACTTACATCAAATTTATTTCCAATAACCAGTGATCTCCTATGAAACTCACCCGATTTGAAATGGAATACTGGGTTATTTTACATATTTTTCTTTGAGAATCTGAACAACAGTAATAAAAACCCAGACCCAAAACATTCACTTGATTTAAGAGCCATTGTGAACACATGGAGATTGCTTCCTTAGTTTTGATTTTAAAAGCCTTTCTATTTTTACTCCAAAATATGGTTCACATAATTTAGGAGTTATAAAATAAGTCATTAATAGATTTTTATTTTCCCTTCATTTAGTGTGAAATAAAGAGCTGTGGGCTTAGTCCATTAAGCCATGGTATCTGCTACATAAAAACTACAAATATTCTGAAGTTTCCAAAACAAACAACCCCAGACCTAAAAATTAGTTTAAGACCTCAGAAATCAGCCTGAGGGAAGCTCAAGGAAATGAATAAAAATATCCAGAAGGAATTAGAATCAACACTGAAGAGACAGTAATTGGGATGACTTTAGGTAACTAATTCACACACTAAAAGTCTCATGATTTGGGGAGGTGGGTTTGGGGTTTTTTTTTCCAAAAAAAAAGACTTGTTTTTGGTCTCGTTCTTGGCCTGACTAGAGGGATGCCACTTATGCTACATATTTCCTACACTACTTTTTCTCATTGTCTGAATATATTTGTATGTATATTTGCATGAATACGTAATATATATATCCTTCCAAATTTATATGGAAAAGACCTTCTTTTAAATGAAATACACTACAAGCAAACTACTGCAAGCCAGCAAAGTAATTACTGCTGAAGGTAGGCAGGCTGCAGTCCTATGCTCATATATGACATTTCCGTGGCAGTTGTGTGACACAGGAGCTAAAGCTTCCACTTCAAATATGGTGCTAATGCCTCCTTCTTCACTGTTAAAAAAGAAGTTTCAATATCCTACCTTTTTAGTAGGGAAAAATGCATACTGGTGCAGTGTGGCTAAATTCTGAGAATTTAACCCAAGGCAACACAAAAATAAATTCACTTACTTCAGTAAAGTAATTTCAGATCTACACTGGAGTAATTGAAAATAAGCATTCTTCACTTGAACTCAAAATTTCTTCCTAACTGACTATTTTCATCCGACACCATGTAGAGAGAGCTTTTTTTCCCCTTTGAAGAAAGAAAACCTTCCCTTGCTTTATTAACTACCTAGATATTCATATGGTCAGCATGACTTACTGGGATGACTCTGCCAAAGACACATATATTTGTAGTCAGCAATCTCTTACCCTCAGATGTCGGTCGTCATATCGAGAAAGTAAACAAAATTAGAAATCAGATAGAGAAGAAAAATAACAGCAAAAAGCTCTAGTTTGGTACGTCCAGTAAAGTAAGAGTTCACCCTCCTGGGATACTTTCTGGGCTATTTGTGTAGCTTCTGTATGACTACAGGGCCTTACACTATATATGTATACATGCGTGTATATATATATATATATCTGTACATCTTATAGGTCCTCATTCAAGCAGTGCTTTGCAGAAAGACATATTTGCACAGCCTTAAATAAGAAACGAGATCTAAATTTTGACCAACTTGGCCAAACTAATGTAAGAAGTTGGAGGTAGAAAAAGGATTTGTACCCTGTTTTTCTGAGTGTTGCGCTGCTCTTCCAGAAAGCAGTGATGAGGGGGCACTCGGTAGGACATTTGGAAACCTATAAGGAGAAAAGGAAGAGGCAGTGCTGAGAAAACAGAGCTGGAATTTATCCTTTGCAATTAAAGCGGATGTTTGTTCCCCAGACTGGCTCACGGAGTAAACTCACAGTTTATACACCTGGATTTTCTGGATAAAATACATTCAATGAAAGCCTCCACCTGAACTCCCATCCATTCATATTACTACATTTCTTCAGGTTCTCCCGTGAAGCAATATTGTACCAATGCAGAGTAATATAGTTTGGCCTCTGGATTGCTCCAGGAGCTTTCAGAATGATTATGAGCCGGTATTTCTACTCGAAAGGTCTGTGAGAGTCAGGATGCTTATCAGCTTGGGTGATGCTATGATTGCAAAAGAACAAAAAGAACCACTAAGTCTGCACCTTTTAACCAGAAAGTACCTCTTAAAAGCATTACACTTGCTGGTAAAAGTAAACATATCTATTTTAATCCATTGTCTCAGATTTTTTGAGTTGCATAGTGGAATGTATAGTACTATATCTGGCCATAATGGTAGTGTGAAAGGCAAACAGAATACTAGGATATCTTTCTGCTACATTTTTTACTACCGGAGAGGTTACAGCATTGACAAATCTTCTCAAAGCTGTGGCCTCACCTGTAATTATGTCTTCAATTTTGGTTATTTCACAGAATGTGCAACACTAATAAAGGAATATATTGAGCAAAGGCACAAACTGTAAAAAAAAGAGAAACCTTTAGATAATTTTGGTTTTATATTTGTATAGATGGAAAATAATAAGATGGTTTAACTTATGCAGAAATGATAGAAAGGGAAACAGTAAGTAAAATGCTAAGTGCTATATATTACTTCCAGGAGGTAAACTCTGAGATCATATAAACTGTCCTAATGTAAGAGGGATAAAACATTCAATAAAACTGAAAGCTCTCTCCTTTCAAACATGTAAGAATACATAAAATTATACATCTTCTCTCCCACCTTCTTCTCACACTATTAACCTCTGGAACTCGGTGTTAGTCACTGTTGGGATTCTAAAGAGTAAGGGTTTGTGTAGGCAGTAAGAGCATCCACCATCAAATGCATAGTGACAACTTCATAAGATGCTCACACTTCATGGAATCAGCCAACCACGTACTGGAGTTAGAAAAAATTCTCTGTGCAACCTTGTTGTCCCTTCTGAGGTGTCCTTGCCTCTTTTTTGCAAATACTAGAGAGAAGAAAATTCCTGCTTTTTTGGCCATACCAAGGTCCATAGCGAGATTACATCTCCTGAAACATCATAAAAGTGGTTTTGATTTTTTCTGCAATCAAAATAATTACTAACACTGCTTAGGGTCCTTGAAACCCTATGACTATGAGTAATTTCATATTTCATGGAATTTGGGTCTTCTGTTCCAAAAATTACTCGTCCCAGCTTTTTCCTTTCTAGCACTGTCTCTCACTGGAGGTAGCCAGGACCTTGTCTTTGCAGATGGGAGGGAACCCACAAATAGAGAGGAGGCAAGATGCAAAGTTTGTGTGAGTTTGGTCTTGGCACTGTTTGGATACAGTCTCTTTGGCTTGCACATGGGTAGATGGGTCATTCACTACTCTCTAAAATTCATCGTGCTACATTCCCTGCAATTAATCTCAAGTGAAATAATCCCCAGGTGAAATTATTCTCCACCTACCTCCTGGTTTTGCTGTCAAACCTAATGTGTGCTGCAAGCAGGGGTCTGGGGAATGAACATCCTAGAAACACTTCTAAAAGGCAGGCAGGGAGAAGGAGGATAGTTCATGTCATAGTTAAACAGTATTTGCTACTGAATCATTTAAAGATTCCCCAGTTTTCAGGGTCTTTAGTTACAATGGTTCACTATGACAAGATACACAAAGGCATACAGCAAGTCACGTCAGCCAAAGAAGTGACGTGTGAGTCCTTGCAACATCTGAATGGAGAGTAATTTGCTAATGATGTTATGTGACGAGGCGTTAAGTTGCTCGTGCAGCATGAGGAGTCTGGTGCCATGATGACGTTGGCTTTACCTTTTCCTGCCGTAGAGGGAAAAGGAGCAGTGGCAGCCGTCGGGGTTGCTGGTTTCCCCTCCACCCTCCTACCAGCCCTGTGGCACTCACGCCCAGCAGGAGCAGCTAGTGGAGCAGCTGCCTGCTCGGCACTGGAGAGGGGGCAGATGCAGGAAAGTCTACAGAAATGCATAAATCTCCCGGAGCAAGCTCTAAGGGGAAGTCCTCTTTGCTGGAGAGGGCTGCACGTAATTTATTTTCATTCATGGACTTCTCCTTTCATGCTAGCAGATCAGTAATCTTCCTCTTCTTAACTACATCCTTAATTATAGTAGACAGAAGATTATTTACCACATTGCAGTTTCTTTCAGATCCATTAGTTTGCTCAATGTACAGCTAACCATGGCATTACTTTCCTTTGACAGTGTTATTGCGAAAGAGTTTGGTGATACACAAAAGCAACACGTTGGTGTAACAATGCTCAAAACATAACATCTACGCTAGCCGTGTTTTAAAGGGTTAGGGAGGCATAATAAAGGTATACCTTGAATTTGCACAATCCACCCCACAGGACCATCAGAAGACTTTAATGAGAATAATTGATACAAGAATCTTGGAAAGCACTTTTGAAATGGGACTGTATTAAGTTTATTAGCATAGAACAGAACTATATAGTAGGTCAAGTCATTAACTGGAATATTCTTACAGATTGAAGAGACAGCCTGATTAAAAAAAGAGAAAATATTATTCCATTATTTTGCTTTTACTATTATTTCAATAATCAAAAGTCTGTTGTAAAATGTGACTTGAAATATTTGAAGATGGATTTTATATGCCAGCCAAAGTAGCCACCTCCAGCACCAATAAGCTGGTTACTTTCACATATCTCCGCTCTCTTATATATAGTCTTGATGGTAAAAAAAAAAAAAAAAAGAAAAAGTTCTGATCGCTGTTTTCATTTTAAAAGAAATGCTTTCCACATGATTCCCGAAAGTGGGCTGTTTAAGCCAGTGACTGTGAGAGTTCACATCACTTCATATCAAGCAACAAAAGATGGATATAGCGGACAAGGAGTACCCAGGCAGTGCGCAGAGGTAGATGGGCTATTTCAAAGGGCCAGGGCAGAGCAGAGGAAGAGACAGAGGAGTGTGAGAGGAGTGTCGGGCGCTCGGCCTTTGCTGGGTCGTGTTGTAAGGTGAATACAGGAGTGAGAAGGACTCTGGCTCCTTAGGTTCTGCTTGTGCCGTACCACACTCCTAACAGCAACTCCCCTTCAAACCTAGCCATCAGATTGGGGCTTTTTTAATTCCATTTATATTTTCAAGATAACTTCTGAATGTCCTAAAAACTCAAAAATATCCTGTTATAACCTCAAAAAAATCCCCAAACATTCCAACAAGACCCCCTCAGCTTACACCCTTTAAAAACACAAAAAGAAAGCTGGAACAATTTTTGCAACCTCAGGAGCTTGTTCTCCAAGCAGAGCTCCTATCTGGTGCCCCTAGACAACTCGCAAGATTATTCCCAGGCGCTGGAAGAGCATCAAGGTTGTAACCACTCGCTAGAGTGGAGTTTTTCCCTTAGGAGAAACAGTGCAAGTGGTTTATCTGTTTCACCTCCCCACTGGGCTGCGGGAACCATCCCCTGCATTTCTCCACCTCGCAGCAATCCCCCTCCGTCCTACATCCTTACTATCAGCAGAGGACTTGTTGCCTGTGGAAGGAGGCCTTGTCTCCCTGGGAAGCACACGCGGGAATGCTTTCAAAACAGACCTGACGGCGTGTTACGGCGTGCTGCATTGCGAGGCACATCCTGAGGTTTTGTCTCATATCAGCATTGACTCTCCCTCATTACTTATGTTCCTTTGCAGTGCTGAAAGAAATGCTTGCACAAATTATAATAATATGTTTTTTTCATAAATCTAATAATAAGAACATATTTTTAGACACTGTTTTTGAGCTGGTACGTGGCAGCAGTTCAGGTTATAGACTAGTTACTTGGGTAGTGAAATTAATGAAATCTCTGCTGCTTAGTCTAGTAATAACAGGAATACGGCTGAAGGGGAAGTGGAGTCTGAATGGAAAAAAAGAGAACAACTTTCAGTTACAGTAACTGTTGTGTTATATATTTTTATATAGATTTGAAATATACTGTTTTGTTAGGTCCCCACACATTCTATTCTCTGCCTTCTGTTACCCCAGGGTTTGGGATTTAACAAGGCTTTCAGATGAATGCCGCATTCCTGCTTTTCACAAACACTAGTTCAGACTTTGAAAACTCAGGAATATGTTCTTGTCACATCTTACCTTCAGCTACCTTTTTCAAGCTCTTTGTAATCGTCACAACTAGCAGCAGAGCATTTAAAAACCATAACCTGAGACTCCAGAAGATGATTTCATAGTAAAGAAATGTTTTCCACGCAAATTCTGGTGCAGGGCACAGCCAGGCTTTGCAATATTCTATTCAATATTTTGGTTTGCACCTTGCTAAAGTCAGTAAGGAGACTTCAGGTGACTTCTGCAGACTGTGTCCCAAGTCTGTATATATTAGCTACCAGTAATAGTGGCCAGCATCTACTCGTGTTAGTCCTAGATCCCCTGATCATATGCAGTATTTAATAATTTTTGAGTCATTGGTTAAGTTAAAGCCAAGTCTAAACTTAGTTCTTCTAACATCTTAATTGAAAAAGTAAAAAAAATTGAAAATCTGTTTGAAGCAACAGCTGCTGTTAAAACTTCAAGGATAATTTTCAGACAGGTTAAGAAAAAATACCCTTGTGTTATATCTGACTTCTGATTTTTCTTTCTTTTTCAAAATATAACTTTTCAAACATGTCTTTCTTTGATAAGCCTCAGAGCACTGGTGTTAGCAGACGTTCTGAATCAACATATCTGTCAGGGGTTTTTTTTTAAATGAAGCAAATAAATTAGAGATCAAAATGAGTATTGGAATAATACAACACATTTCTTCACACGAGGGAGCGACCTCGTTTGCCACTCTGCTTTACAGGAGCGATGTGCCAGCAATGCTAATAAGCTGCTATCAATTCATGTACTTTCTCAGTTAAATACCATTGACTTTAAGAAGTGACACGTCTGAAATTGTATAGTACTGTATGATACGCGATACACACACACAGAGAAAACCCAGGGTGATATAGTGCCTGCCTACTCTGTACAATATTGACCCCGTCATGGGATGGAGCGTGGTGCTGGGGCTACGGCTCTTCGCTGCGTAGTGCTTCACCTTTCTCCAGAACTGGGTTCTTATATCAAGAAATGTAAGGATTGAAATATTATATTACGAGTCATGAAAGCAAAGCTCATGGCCATCGTGCACATCCCTTTAATCACCCAGGCAGAATAACATGTGGCTGCGCATGGACGCGAGTTTCCCCTGGCTCTCATCTGTCTGACATGTGGACCCAGAGCAGGGGGCAGATGGCAGCATGGGTTTTGGTGTGAGCTTGGAGTTTCAGGCTCCCACTTCCTAGTCCACACTAGATTGTTTTCTTTGCTCCTGTTGTTACCAGTGACTGCTAAATAAGAGTTCTTTACTGAAATGCTAACTTAGCTTTTCTATGTAAACACCC
>Ga0065711_1040751_pt1 | contig 16711 bp, 6 predicted proteins | sample Hoacrofraction12_FD_59098 | JGI IMG/M metagenome (GOLD analysis project Ga0065711, IMG submission 59098) | Hoatzin crop microbial communities from Cojedes, Venezuela - Epithelial fraction 12 v2 (version 2) | ecosystem: Host-associated > Birds > Digestive system > Esophagus > Crop | place... | reverse complement strand
CAAGAAAAGCCAGTAGATGTAGGATTTATTGGATTTTAGCAAAGATTTTGATAACTGTCTCTCACAGCATCCTTCTGGACAAAGCGTCCAGCATACAGCTAGACAAGTCTATAATATGTTGGGTGGACAATGGGCTGATGAGTTGGGCTAAAAGAGTTGGAATAAATGGGGTTACATCAGGCTGGCAGCCAGTCACCATGGTGCTTTCCATAGCTCAATTTTAAGGCCAGTGCTCTTTGAAGTTTTTCTAAAGGATCTGAATGCAGGAGTCAAATGTACATTAAGTTTGCTGATGATAATGGATTAGGAGGAGCTGTGGAGTCCCTGAAGTGTGGAGAGTCTTTACAGAGAGATCTGGATAGACTAGAGAGCTGGGCAATCACCAACCATATGAAATTTAACAAGAACAAGTGGCATACTCTGCACCTTGGATGAGGTTATCCTGGTTATACACACAAACTAGGGGACCAGAGGCTGGAGAGGAGCCCTGAAGGGGTAAGACTTATGAGGAGCAGCTGAGATCACTTGGCTTGTTCAGCTTAGAGAAAAGAAGGCTGAGAAGTGACCTCATCACAGCCTAGAAATTTCTCGAAGAGGGGCAGTGGAGGGGAGGTGCTGATCTCCTCTCTCTGGTGACGAGCAATAGGACACAAAGAAATGGGATGAAGCTGCATCAGGGGAAGTTAGATTGGACATTAGGAAAAGGTTCTTCACTGAGATTGTGGTCAGTCACTGGAACAGGCTCCCCAGGGAACAGGTCAGAGCACAAAGCCTGTCCAAGTTCAAGGAGCATCTGGACGATGCTCTTAGTCATATGCTTTAGTTCTAAGTAGTCCTGCAGGGGCAGAAGGTTGCACTCGATGATCTTTATGGGTCCCTTCCAACTCAAGATATTCTATGATTCTTATAATTCTGTTCCACCAACCTCTTTTACAAATAGTATTTCCAAATTTAGAAAGTCAACAAAAACCATGCAGTCATCAAATTTTTTAAAGCTCTGTAGAATGCAACGCTATTGAGATGTGTGAGCAACTCGTGGCTGAATTAGAGTCCTAATTGCTAAATTTGCTTCAGGGCTGGCACAACTGAACAGAAAATGCTCCCAGGAGAATATGGTACATGTCCCCTCTGTGATTTTGCTGGGAAGTGGCACTATGGAGCTCAGAAGGGAAGTGCCATGATACTAAGTAATGATGAAGGGTTCACATATACAGGGTTGTGCATACAGATCTTTGTGGCTTCTGTGAGAACATGAATGTATATTCAGTGTTCATTTTATGTTTATCTTTTCCTTCATCTACAGGAAGATCTTGCCTGTTGCAAGCCATATTTTTAAGGTCTTAAGTGATTTTAGTGTTATTATTTTTGTACTGAATTGGAGGTTCTGCAGAAATTTTACAGTTTTCAGAGGGAAATGCAAGTCCCAGTTTCTAGCACAAGCATTTAAGCATTATGGTGCCAAAGTCTTATCATCTTTCTGAGGAAATTTAAATGATGTCTGCATCATTAACTCCAGCCAGCCAAGCCTCTGTCAGGTTTCAGCTGTGAGGACCCAGGCACTGTCATAGCATATGCACACTTGAATAACTGTATTTGCCAGTGCAGGGTGTTCTGTGTTGTCTAAGCAAAAGATATGGCCCATGTTGCACATGAGCGCAGAGCTTGTAATTACAACTTTGCTATGTATTTACCTTGACATTCTGCTAGCAGATTTTTGGCCATGAGATATTTGGTGAGATCATTTTGTTTGATGACTAACATCACTTTGTGCTTAAATATATGTAAATCAATAGTAACAAAGACTAAGTTTTGATAGCACAAGTTAGTAGTGTTCTTCATGTTTTCACCTATAAAGGGTCAGGTTTTCAAATGTATTTTGACATCGTAAGAATCAGATTAGTATCAAATTGGACTTATAAATGCACACAAGTTCTTGCTTTAGTAATGGTTCCGATTGCATATAAATAATTAAAATTTCAGATCTTGTTGATAGTTCAACACCTGAACTCCTTGCATGCTCCCATAAATCCAGTTAAGCATGTTTCTACATCTCAAAATAAATTAATGTCTCCAAAAAAAAATCCTTAAATCACTTTTGAAAATGGAGAATTAGAATCTTTTATTGCTTTGTTTTTTCTGAAAAATACACGTCAAATCTATCCACAGATGTGACTCCACTCTGAATTCACATAAGGAAGTGGAATAAAAAGGACTTCCCCCCGCCCAAAGGAAAGCATCCTTTCTGTCTGGCTGAGGCAAAGAATAATGCATATGTGTAACAGCTACTACAGATCATAGAAGAAAAAGATATGTCTGCTTCGCTTCACCCAGTCAAGAATATTTGGCTTGTCAACAGTCACAAATAGGAATTATTGGTAATTACTGTGTTTTAAGCTAATAGATAACTAGAGTGGGGAGAAAAATACCAAAATAATGATTAACACAATAGAACTATTATGTTTAATCAAAATGAGTTTTGGAAACAGATGTTTGAGGGCTGTGGTGAGATATAAAGTACTGTCTATAATGTACACTGAAAAAGGAATTCAAACAAAAATGGATCAAAAGGGAGAGAAAAATGTAAATATTTTGGGGAAAAAAGTGTTACATAGTTTGGACTACATAAAATTAATTAAGATTTTGCAGATGTGGAGATGTTTCTAAATAATACACAGACACAGTATAATTTCTTTAATGGCTAGAATCTATAGATGGCTCTGAAGGCCCAAAGTGACAGAAGGATTTAGTGAAGAATATACTTTATAGCAGGTGGGAAGGAGGAGTATTGTGTATGGAATGTGGGCAACCATAGCTTTTATTTCAGAAATTATAATCAGCATAAGATCTGAAATTTATTAAAGAGATGTTGTAGTTTTGTGGGGTTTTTTTAATGTTTCTCCACTGGTTCAGGTCAGATCTTAACTGATATAAAGTAACCTACTTTCAAAGTCATCCATACTGCTATACTGAGTTTCATAGCTATATTTTTAAACAGTGACTGAGTAAGTAACCAGCAAGTAAGCCAAGCAGGAACAATTTGAAAAACTATGTTTTGAAAAGTGCTGCGAAAATGTAACACTTGGCTGTAAAAACACGGTGAGTTTTCCTGTCTGCTCCTACGGGTTCTCAAAGTCCTAGGTCCTGGGTTCATTCTGCTTGATTTGAAGCAGCAAACCAAAATGCCTAATTTAAAAGGTTACTCTGGAAGCAGAGCCAAGGCTCGCTCTCTAGCTAGTAGAGAGCAGAAGGTGATTCAGATCTTCCCTTAGCAGAACTGCCCTCTTTCGTTCAAGTGTCTAAAGCTCCTGTGAAGAGCCCCAAAAGAAGTTACCCAATATAAGTTTCGCCAAACACTGATTTACAGAAAAGGTGCATAAAATTCTCATGCAAGTCTTTGGAGACTACTTTGAGTAGGATTTTAATAGCTGCAGTGAACAGTAGATTTGAAAACAACCAGAAAGCTAATGGTTCCTTAATCTACTATCTTTTAGATTAGGAGCTCAAGAGGAGTAGGACAACCCTATGAAATTGCAGAAAGAGCTTAGGGGAGCAGGGTGTGATTCTTCTACACTGACATCTGAATAAATAATCAGCAAAGAATACTCGTTATAAATACAACGTAGGAACTTCTATTGGCATAAATGGTCAGAGCTTTAGTTTTAAATCTTGTGAAGAAATATCACCTTTAATATATATAAATGTAAATGTTCATAAATCAGATCAATTATTTTCTGGTGGAATGATTTTTAATGATAAGGAATAGAATTTCAAGGAAACATATGACTTCATAAACATTCTGAAGGGGAAATTATAGAAGCAATCCATTCTGAATCAATTATTTAAGTGTTTGTAAGTGATAGTCAACATTTATATTAGAAACTGTACCAATGGCAAAAAAAAAAAAATTGCAAACTCAGTGGTAACATTTTATCCTGATTTGAGATAGATTGTATATTGGTATTTTAGAATTTTCCATCTTAGAGACATCCCACGTGAGACTCATTTGGCCTAGCACTCAGAAAGGCTGTAAGATTTATATGTACTATAGTGGAAAATCTGTGGAGATCAGTTCAATTGTAAATACCATAGATGACGGAACATACATGAGTTGAATCTCAAGAGAATTTGATCAAGTATTTGGGAATAAGGTAGTGCTTTACAAGCAAGGAGATAAAAATCTCATCTGCAGCTCAGTTTTGGCTTTTTAAAGCTCATTTCTGGGAGGTGCTGAGTGTTACACATGAATTGACAAATACCCTATGCTCTGAGGTATTAAAAATCTTAGCAACTAGTATTTGTATACTCAAACACTGAATGTGGATAGTAGAGCGATCTGTGAGTTGCAGTTTTCTGTGGCTGGTCCATGTCATACTCAGTCCTCAGAAAATTATCAGAATTATTATTTGCATTTGTTTAAAAATAAATGATAGATCACAAAATAGTGACAGAAGTACTGCACTCTGTTAATGTACTTTGTTAATTGGTGAAAAATCATTTGTTCTGCTAGTAACACTCAGCTCTAAACTTTCTCTTAATCCTCATATCTGCCTTAGAAACCTCCTGAGGTAATTTATATCCTAGACAAACTACAAAGTATCTCCTGGTGTCCATTTCTAACTTGTTGCTTTTTTTGTAACACATATTCTGAAATAATGTAAAAATACTTTCATTGCTTTTTCTGTAAGTTATTAATGTGTTGCTTCACACATTAATAACTCACAGAATAACTCTCATTTGTTTTATCTTGTTTGAAAGGCGAAAGAACAGCTAAAAAATTGTCAGAATGTTTTGTAAACTCACACCAAGCTGTTCTGTTATCTTAGGAAGTTAGTGCACTAGTCAGGCAAAAAAGGCTGGAGTTTGGTTTTAACTATGGTAACATTAAACTTGAAAGTAGAATTATGTTAACCCTAGCATCAAGCCCCCTCAAATGTCCTCAGTATTCTGAGTCATATCCAATTTTTCTGTGCTAATTTTGCAGATTGACTTTTACATGAGTAGACAAGTGGGAAAAATACATCTATCCTGTCAGCTGCCTGATGGCTTTCTAATCCAAATAGAGTTTTATTTCAGCTGTGCCACCAGAAATTCCCTCTTTTACACTGAACTGATCTGCATTTAAACAAGTCTTAGTAGACTAACTGACAAGGTGAAGCACCATATAAAATTATAGCTTTTTGGTTAGAGTTATTATTCATTTCAGCAGAATTTTAACCAAAAAAATGTAATTTCCAAGTTTCTTTGATAAGCTGGCATCAGGTGCTGTGCAGATGAAGAAAGTCTGTTTAATTAATCCCTGATCAGGTTCTAAGGGTTGTTTCGTAGCTCTGTGCACACAGGCCCATAATGTGTCCTAAGAAACAATTTAATTAAACTTTTTAAGGTAGTGGTTTCATTTGGACATTGAAGAACTTTTCTTCTGTGAATACAACTGTTTCATTTCAGAACCCATGGCCTCCACGATGTCCTGTGCCTCTCAGTGCCACAATTTCATAATGAGATATACGGAGAAGGACTAGTTTTTCTGGGGGTGGGGTTTAAAAAATGTTGCTTGATCATCTTATCAGGCAATCATTAAATCCTGGGTTACAAGGAGAAGTGAATTCGCTAAGCACTTTTACCACAACATTCAAGACACTGTCATCTTTCTCCTTACTAGTCTCTTTCTTTAAAGTCACAATCTATTTAGTGCCTCTGTGTATAAAAGTTGTCCCTTGTTGCTGAAAATATTCGTCACTTCTCTCTATGGCTTTTCTGGTTCTACAGTGCTTTTTTTTGCAATAAGCTGATCAAAACTGCAGCTGGTGTCAAAGTTGGGAATGGTGGCAGAATGATATTTTCTGGTTTGGTTTTGGCTACTTTCATTATAATTCCTAACATTCCATTTGCCTTTCTAACTGCTGCTGAGGTTTAAAAATGACATTTTTTGAGAGGCCCATGTACAATGAGTCTAAGCTATTTTTCCAGAGATAATTTAGACCATCATTATGTATATGCAAAATTAGAGGGGTTTTTTTTCCTCTGGGTATATTACTTTGCTTGCATCAGCATTTAATTTCATCTGCCATTTTATTGTCCAGTCATTCAGCGTCATGCAAGCCTTCTGTTCATTGTCAGAGTTAAATTTGAATGATGGGTAATTTCATGTCACTGGCAAACAGTACAACAGTTTTTGAGTTTTATAATTAGATTTATTCTTTTTTTTAGACTTTGGCTTTTATGTGTAGTGCAGATACATTTTTGATCTAATACTACACAAAAAGTGGGATACAATGTATGCAAATGAGCAAATAAATGAGATATGGAGGAAATGGCTAGGGGTTTTTTTATTTTCTACTGAAACTTTTCACATCTTTTTATTGCTTCTTTGCCCTGTTGAAACTAATTGCATTCAGTAGTGGTTTAAAGGCCATCTTCTATCAGGTGTTTGTCTGAGAGGTTGATTATGGACAGGTCATTCCAAATATTTGCAGAATTTAGGTCTGAGATGTAGCGAAGTCGCGCTTTAAATAAAATAAGAATCTTAATAAAATAAGAATGTTACTGAAATTGATCCAGAAGAATGCCTTGTTATTGTTTTTTTTCCCTGTTTGTTTTTGCAAAGATAAGAGCTGTAGAGGGTGAAGAAACAGTGTGAAAATTTTACCTCTCTGTATTTTGGAATACTACCAGTATGTGTTTGAATGCAGGAATTATTAAGTGAAAGTATGTAGACTGCTTTTGTTAATTAGATTATAATGATCTTTTGTGGCTTTTATAATATATGCATATAGCAGTGCAGCACAATGAGTAAGAACTTTCGGGCCTCCCTGCTTAGACAGTGATGTAAATTTTCCAAGGAACTTGACCCTATGAGTTTTTTAGTATTTCGAAGACATGTCAAATTTTTGAATTTCAGATAAACATTCTAACAAGAACATTCCAACTTTAACCAGCTGACAGTATGCTAATTTGATTTAAGTAATAACTTCTCTAATTTTAACCTCAGTTTCTTATCCTATTTCAAAAGAAAAGAAATTCAATGCTAAAATTATGTTCTTTTTATTCGATAATACATTCAGCTGCTTTGCCATAGAAAGATGGCTTGTTATGAAGTTCTGCAAATGGATGCTGGTTCTTAGCAGTCAATGAACTAAAGTCCATGGAAGTCACTGAAAAGAACGCCTCGATTTTAGTGGGCTCCGTTTCAAGTTTATAATGGGAAATGTGGACATTACTAGTGAAAAATCAGTCTGGAATTACTGAACTATACTAATCCACAGAAGGTAAATTTCACTTTATTCTTTTTTTTCACATTTTTGGAAGCCCATTAATTTACCAAATAATGTTGAACTAGCAGCATGCATACTAGCAGTGTATACTTTTAAATTACTCTTTCAAAGAAATAAAAACGTTGCCTGAAGATCTTGCTCAAAAACTCATTGGATCTGATAAAAAAAGTGTACTGTGTACACTTTGAAAGGTGAAGATAAGACATTAGATCAGAGGCTGAGTGATTATAAGTGGAAGAGCATGAGTTTATTGACAAAGTGAGATAACTTTGTGGGTTCAAATTATGCACTAGTGGCTTGGCACCTAGAATGTATTCTGCTATGTTGAAAGTGAAAAACAGGTTATGTAATAATGTTCTTCAAAATTTCTGTCAGTCTGTGCACTCTAGTGCACAGCAGCGTTTTGAAAGGATGGTATTTCATTGCACTATGCAGAGAGTGAAAGTCAGCTGCATGTGAAATACCTTTCTAAGATTCTTGCATCCTCTATAAACTTTACTCATTCTTGATATGACATTTATTGTATATGCGCCTAGCATTTCGGTCCTGGTACATCAAAGCACTTTCATAGGGATTAAGCATGTATTCAATTGCTTTTGCTGGACTACGACTAAAGCATCTCATAAAATAAAACATTTTTTTAATCTTGAAGTGGATGGGAGAGTTTCTTCATTAATGAATACAGATCCAGTATTCTTGACAACATAGGAGTCCTACACCTCGTCTTTGTGTAAACCTGTTACCTGTACAGAACAGTTAAATTTGTACTCCCTGAAGATATACTTTGGTCAATGGGCTGTTGTATTACAGGGAAATAATATGAAATTTAAAATGAACGTAAGTTTATTTCATGTCTATGAAAATATGAACAGGAAGTTAGGCTTTCATGAAGCACGGAAGCACAGAAAGATCTGTGACCTAAAAAGGGTCTGTATGGCAGCAGTTTGAAATCATTGTTCTTCTTTTTCTCGGTTAGATAGTACCCAATATGTAGTATTTATGTTTTATTTTACTGTAATTTTGCAGAGTATAGATGCAGTGTCAGCTAACAATTTAACCTGGGCTTTATATATGATGTATTGTGTGCTGGTATGTATTTAATTTTAAAATGAAACAATGTAGTTGCTCTTTACTTTTATTTTATCATTTATCTACAGAAAAATTTTACCAAGGCAGAATTTTACACTGTAACATCACAGGGGAGGGGAAGAAAAAAAAAAAGAGCAAACAAAAAGTTCCCAGAGGACAGAATGCTATTTATCATTTATCAGATTAATGCAAAGAATACTTCTCATCTTCAGCTCATTTGGAGCTTTTGTTTAGAATTTAATCTCAATATATGCTACAACAAAATAAAAATGCATTCTTCTTCAATACTGATTTGTTTCCTCTGGTGAAGGTAGTTTGTCAAGTGCTCCCACCTCTGCAAAAAGGAAAAAAAAGAAAAAAGATAATTAACACATATGTAAGTATGCATATTTATTTTAGCAATTAAATAATGAAATCCAATTTCAATAGTATACATTTTTACATTTTTCTTCTCTCAACTATAGGAGGCAAATCCTTGAACTTTTAATATTTTTATTTATAAACTATTGTTTTTTTCTTTTGAAAGTTAATAATATCTTCCTGCTATAATTTCAACTTTTTAGAAACAGCAGTGACAGAATGACAACTAAATTCTATCAATTTTATTATGTCAATTGATGTTGCTGGATCCCAGCATCACAAAAGTTTTAATATTATCCAATTATGGCTGCCAACCTACAGTCTGCTCTATACGGGAAGCATTTAAAGCTGGAGGGAGCAATTTTCAAGAGAAAGAGCTGAAGACCACTTTTAGTTATCTCCAGGATACTTCTTAGCAATTAAAATATTCACTTTATCTTGCAGATTAAAATGTGTGTCTAATCTGAATAACCATTCCCTGAATCTGAATCTCATGAGTGGGATTTTTTCCCCTTCTCCCCAAAGGAATATATCTAAACCAATATATTTAATGTAGTAAAGCTCCATTTGAGCAAAAATGCTGAAGTCTCTACCATAACAAAGTATGTTTTTCACCTCATAAGTTCACAGTTCTGATTTTGTGTAAAAGTTTGTACTAAGTCTTACCAATAAATATTGTTAAGGGACAATACGATATCATTCTTTGTCTTTTGAAATCTGCAAATACAAGAACTAACTCGGAGCAAAGACATTTTATATGATCTGGAGATTCCTTTTTGTTATGAGGAATAAAAACAGCTGTTTGTCATGACTATCCTAAAGAAGGAATTGTTACTTATAGTTACAATACAACCTTTTTTGCTCATTCATCCCAGGGAAGAAGTGATTTGTATTTCTTTGAGATGCATCTTATTTTCTTGCCCAGCTTAGCAGCTCTTAGCCTACGCATCAGAGAGTGCATGCTTGAGCTCAACATGTTTCGCACTGTTGTGTCTAGTTGTTAGCTTTACTTCCTAGGCTTACCTAGCAGGGTAAAAGAGTGTTTAGGGCTCCTTCTTCACAGTGGCACAACAAACAAGGTACTATTATATCCACAGTAGACATACATGCTAATAATCTACTTTAAATATGTATTTTTAATTATCTCAGGCCCTTAGTACTAACCATAAAGAGTTTTTGTTTCAAATGCAGAGTTGATTCAATAAACACTGGGTTGATATTTTCAGTATTGAGAATTATTTTGTCTGGGTGGATGTAAATCATTTGGAAAATATTGCCAAAGACATCTAGAATTTTGTTTCCAAAATATACAGAAAATGAACATATTTCTTAAAAAGTCTCTTTTAATAATGAAATTACAATACAAATGTAACACAGTTCTTTGTTACTATTCCACACCATAGACTTGCCACAAAATTGCTTATGATTGTTGAACACAAAGGTAAGAATACAGAAGTTACAGATTTATTAAATTATCTGCTTCCTGAGACAGAGATTTCCTCAAACATTTGCAGTAAAATTAACTTTTTTCCTTCCTGTTGTTTTCTTCACAAGTATATATTAGGTCTTTGAACTGTAGACAGTTTTAGGAGGGCTGAAGTGGTTTTTAAAAGCTCTTTTTTTTTTTTTTTTTTAAAAAAAGCAAAACAGATTAAAACTCAGCAGACAGATTTCTTCTTCACCTAATACTATACTAAAGTTGCCATTCTTATAGAATAAGCTGTAAGCTCAGTTTTACAATTTTTCTCACAATTTTTGAGACTCCACAGAATTTTTACTAGCAATATTTTGAGCTGTTTGCCGACATTCAGTTTAGTGTTGCAATTTTATGATGTGACTTTATTGTAGAATACCTGCGGAAAGGGAGATGTGTTGCTTTTGTGACGAACAAGTGTTTCAGAATTTTAATAAACTGTTCCTAGCATTAGACTAAGGTCTTATTTAATTTGTTATTGAACTGTTTTATACTAACTCCCATATAATCAGACTGTATTTAGTTTGTGTTCAACTATTCTAAAAGCTGGGTCCATAAAATTTTAGTAGTAGCTGTTGTTATTTTCACAGTGCCCAAAGTAATCAAATGATATTAGAACCCTGCTATGTTAGATATTCATTGACCTGCAGTCTGGCAGGACTTCCTGCACTCTCTAAATCAGGCCTATTCCTAAGTGCAATAAAATGGAATTGACAGTTCCTCCCCCTCCACCAGAGATGCTATTCAAAGTCTTGCATGCTCAAATCTGTAGCAGACTTGTAGATTCAAGGATAGTCCTACCTTCTCAGTAAATTTCACACCAGAAAGTGTGATAGTTTAAAAAGGCATTCACTAACCTTTAAGATGCAAGTAAGTCAAAAACTCAATTACTGTGCGCACGATATTTTCATCAGCCGGTGGTCTTCCAAGATTCCCTGTAAAACATGTTGGTTGTTAACATGGTATAAAGATCTATTGTATGTGAAATTGTGGCTATGAGCACTCTGAAGAAAAACTATCCGAATTTTCTTTTTCCTTAAAATCCTTAAGGGATTTTTCATTGAAGAAAACTTCTCATTTCATGGAAGAGCAAAGCCACTTTAAAGTAGGTATCTGCGATTCTCAGAATCAAAATTGCCCAGCTTTGCAGCTATTGCTGCATAGGAGCTGCTTTGACACTTTAGTGGTCATGGTCTTTAAGGCCTTAAGAGTTCTGTTGCAGAAGAGAGTTAACCTTTGTTCTCAGCTCTCTCCTTTGTGTCCACTAGCCCAAGACTGAAGGGAAAGGTAAATTTAGTAAACAAATTCATCAGTTTTGCAAAACAGTTAAAAGTTCATGTAATCTGACTTTGTTCCTAGTAAACCATTCAAGTGACAAAGAAGTGATTTGTAACCCAAAAGCTAGGCCTGGGACTTCACTAGAAGCTCAGAAAGGTATTGTTGGTTTTGCATATGTATCTAATACAGTATACTGGGATCTTGTGGAAGTAGGCCTTTTGATGCTTTTTAAATGGCCCAATTTATCAAGCTGCCTTTTCAGAGGTTGAAAAGTATGCTTTTTATCAACAGGATGGAAAATTGTTCTATATTATAAAACAAGTAGTTTGTAATTTCCCTAAGATTCTTTGTTCTCTGCATACAGAACAGATGGGTATCAGTATCTGACTGACAGTCCATTATTACCTCACTGATAATACTGTCCCTTGATGTTATCATAGGGGATGTGTTTAATCTCAGAAAACAGCCTGAAAGACTGACTTTGCAGCAGATGAATCTTGGGGGAATTCTTCCATGATGGAAGGGAAGGCCTCTAGTCACATACAGGTCAGATGGTAGGCTGAGGTCTGCAGCATAAGTAAAAAATATTGATGGGGAGTTGTAATGGACACAGAGATTTCTGGTATATAGAGTCACTATTTAAGAATACATCTAAGAACTTTACATCTAAAAGTCTTGCCTGCCAGTCTCTGAATTGACACTAAGTTGTTGTTATTACTTACATTAATAGTATTTGTATTTGAAGTTTTCATTAGTTTAAATCTTATTTCCACTAACCTGTTATGGATTTTTGTTATGATTAATCATTATTATATTAGTGACCCAGTTTTTATTACCAATGTGGTATCTATTGCTAAATATTTTTCTTTAGCGATTTAAGCATATTGTACATGTGCATTTCTATATACTGTGCTATTGACCTTAATTCTGTATAGTCAGTTACTTACAGGCTCTAGTAAAGAAACAGTTGTGCCCTTGGAGTTTAATGATTTTCCCAATTATGTGCATACTTTTTTTTTTCTTCTGAACCTAGCGTTATGTAACTAATACAGGTTACAAGTTCTTCTAGCTTGTATGGAAAGCTTGTGAATTTTGCAGCATTCCTTCAAGGAGAGAGAGCAGTCAGTCCCTTACATGAATTCATATACAATAATAATTGTGTATGAATATTGCCATTTTAAGATACTTTTGTAAATAAATCAATAGAATTTAACTAAAAAAAATCCTTCATTTTCAATTAAAATAAGAATTCTGACTACCTTACTTTTTTTTTATATTCATAGCTCATTTGGACAGGAACTCTATAAACTTCAGCTTCCAAGAAAATTTTTGATTATAGAAGAGCATCTAAAATTATGTTTGTAACACAGACACTCATATAATTTTCAGGTCCCATCCAGACAAGTTTTGTTGGTTTTACTTGTAATTGTGGAGGTGGAACAGTACCTGGCAAGAGTTCCACAACTCTTAAGAACCATATTCCTATGAAGGAGCTGGCAGTATATACACAAATAGCAACATGTTGTAATGTGACCTGCACTGTTAGATTGCAAATACCTTCCTTTCATTTTGTCTCTGACTAGCAAAAGTTTATTTTCACACCCATATTTGAAGAATTAGGTTCTTCCTTTTTTTTTTTTCCTTAAAAACAAAGAAACAAGCCACCTAACCAACCAACCAAAACCCCATTGTGCTGGGTGTATTTAAAATAGCCTGTGAGAGCTCTGGGGCTGGGACTTTGTCTTCCCCTGTTAGTGCAGCGATGAATGCAGTAGCACTCCAGTCAGTACTGGATTTTTCCACTTCTTCTGGTTGCAGCGAGAAACAGATCACTCTTCAATAGTCTAAAGAGGGGATTCATCCCAGCTTACTTTAGATTTCTGCAGCAGATTTAGTTCCTCCTCAGGAGAAAGACACGAGTTTTTCTAGAAGTGGCTACATCTTATCCTGAAGGAGGTGTTCAAAATAAACCCTGGAAGTGATAGCTTCTCTTCATAAAGAGAGTCTAGACACATGTTGTAGAGACCCAGCTTTGGAAGATGAACCCAGAACAAGGCTGCATCCTTTTCGTTGCCATTTCCTAAATTCTGACACATGCAACCTCAAAACAATATGTTGACTTGACTTCACTTTTGACCAGGTTCTCAATCTTTTAATGAAGATAATCCATCTTGTTTAAATATGGGAAATATTGTGAGGCTTAACACGGATATATATATAGTTTTTTAAGGTAGTGAAGACTCTTAGAACACATAGAGCCATGCAATTCTGAGGTCTGGTTTCAGCTCTGGAGTATAAGAACAAAAAAAAACCCACACAAACAAAAAAATTTGCCAGTCCTATAGTTTTCTTTCCCTACTGAAAGATTCCTTTATGGGCTCACTTCTTTGCTGGAAAAATTAACTCTTGAGAATCTAGGGTGACATTTGAAATACTTATTTGAACATATGAAAAGAAAAAACTAGGTTTATTCAAAGTAATATGATCTATTACACTTTAAAAGCACCAAGATGTTTTAAGCTATGAACATGTACAAAGATTACACTGAATGGCCAAATTTCAGTTTTCTTGCTTTTATATGTTTAGTAGGATTTTTGTTAAAGTTAGCCTTGTATCTAGGTAAGTAGTTAAATCAATAACAATAAATTACTAAACATAAAAAAATCAAATCAACAATACTGGCTTTCAGCACTTCATTACCTGCTTTAATATCCTTGTCAGGCTGTATTTCACGTTTACCAGTGAAACCATGTTTGTCATTAAAAGATCTGTGGTTATCTACTGCATCTGATAAATAAATTAAAAATCAGAGGAGTTAATTGACTTAAGAACCTTTGCTGCATTCCTTGCTCTTCATGGATTTCAAAGAAAAGATCACAATGGGCACTTTTGATGTACAAAAACAACAAAGAAGCAATTAATATGTCATTAAATAAAATAACCCTTCTTCCAAATCTGTGCTTATTATTTATATCATTTACAGACCCAGTTCTGTGCTACATACTTTCTGAAGCTATTACTGAATTCAGAGGAAGTTGTAAAGAAAATGTAAGTTTGTATATTCACGTGTAATTCAGAAAGTTGTTTTTGCTACTCTTTCCTCTATTTTTAGAAAATGTTGCCAATAAGTTTGCTTAAAAGAAAACTGCAGATAGTTTACATGAATAACCTTCAAAAACTATCTTACATGCCCCTGGTGCCTCTTCTGTCCCCCTTGCAATGGGCATTTCCTTTACCAGTAAAAGCTGATCATTACGACCTGTAACAAGGGATTATTCCTATTATCCAGTCTTAGATAAACGGCATTTTGACAAGTACATTTCCCGACAGTATCTTTGCCAGGTTTTTTTAGATCTGCTTCAGGGCACATATACTTCCAGACATTTACAGAACCTGTTAAGAAGTTTAAGATATATTAATCTTTTAAGGTATCCTTAAGATTAGTTGAAAAGAATGAAGATAATCATTAAAAGTATCTGTAGTATTTGTTAAGTATTCCCAAGACTGAAAATATAGAAACATTGGCTATGGGTGTTATTACATTAACAAGAAATAATGGTAAAAGGACAGATATCCGAGACAGCTTAGCATTTCATTTCTTTTATAATCTACATTTATGATTCTCCATCTTTGTAAACCAGTATGTTCCTGTATTTTAAACATCTGGGATGTCACTTCTTTTTTTTTTTCCCCCACAAAGTGACCTGTTAATATTTAGAGTCATGAGTTTTGCTTTAATGGAAAAAAAGAACAGCAGTATAATAAAGCCAAGTAGTAAAGCCATTTTCAAATAGATTTAAAGGTGAAATCTGAAATACATTGAGAAGTGACAAAGTGTCACATTTTGTCATTTTTCAGAAGCACAAAGAGTGACCTGATGTGCTTCTGGATGCAAAGCCTCACAGCACAGCTCTACATTAGGAAAAAACAGTTGTTGTCTTAGACAACTCGATTCTACAATAGGCATGTAACAAATGTCTAAAGTATTCTCCCAAAAGAGTTTCTTCAGTCTTGCAGGTTTAGACAAAATTACTACTGTATTCATCAGAAAAGTGAGTAGCACGCTACAGCAAACTGGTTTACAAGAAATAAAACTTCTGAATTAATGCCCAAAAAAAAGTGCTTGACTTACGTGGCCCAAGTAGGTAGCCAGCACTATTCAAAGTCCAGCCCCTTTTTTCTTTTGCCTTAAAGAAAAGAAATGCATGTTATGCATGAACTACATGGTGCTTTCTGAAGACAAAGCAAACAGCACCAAAATGGATATTCTCTTAGCAGAAAGTGTCTTCTGAAGTTTAAGAAAAAAAAACACCACAACAACAATCAAGAAATACTGTAAAAAATAAAAGCCAATAATATTGAAGCAAATATTAATGGTGAACTCCTGCCCCCTCCCCATCTAAGTCAATAGTTTTGCTATTGACATCCATGTGGTGAAGATTTCACACTGTATAAATGAAACTGCAAATCACACTTTGGAGGCAGAAATTTTAACTTTACACTCCAAACTTATATCACCACCTGATTATCACCTTAACAAACAGCAGCATTCTCTTTTAATTGTTTGGACTTATATGATAGCCCCTTTATAAAAAAAAGTCCATATGCACACCACCTTTTAAGAGTCAGATAGGGCATTCATTCAATTTTGATCTATAAACCAAACACTTTTTTCCCCTTTAGTCATGTTATTTGTTACAACACAGCTAGTATTCAAAAGCCTCAAATTCTTAACTAAATACTTGTTTATTACCTAAAGTGGTTTTGAGTGCTTGCATCTTGCCCAGCTCCTGTATCTAAACACGGTATATATCACTGCAAGGTTTCCTGTCACTTGCCAGCAGAGACACGGACACTGCCTAACGGATAGGGTCTCCAATAGTGAAATTGGTACTTACTGAGAAGACCAGTCCAAGCGTTTCTGACAGGGCAGCACAAAGGATTAAAGACAGAAACAGGAGACTAGTGCCCCACTGCATCTAGAAAAAAACCATACCAGGGTAAACGCTCCGAGCGACCGCTTCACCTTCCAGTTACGGATCCCCCAGGGCACGCGAAGCATCCCCGCCGCGGGTGGGCCTGCCTCCCGTGGGGCATGGCGCCCACCGCTACCGGTTAGGCAGCCGATTCCCGCCGGGGGGGGGGAGTACCTTGACCTTGCGGCGGGGCAGGGCACGGCGGCCGCTCTCTCGCAGCGCCTCGCCGGTGCCGGGTCCTGGGGGCGGCGGTCCGACCGGCG
>Ga0065711_1040750_pt1 | contig 16712 bp, 8 predicted proteins | sample Hoacrofraction12_FD_59098 | JGI IMG/M metagenome (GOLD analysis project Ga0065711, IMG submission 59098) | Hoatzin crop microbial communities from Cojedes, Venezuela - Epithelial fraction 12 v2 (version 2) | ecosystem: Host-associated > Birds > Digestive system > Esophagus > Crop | place... | reverse complement strand
AGAAAGAGCTAGCCTGCAAAGCTGTTGCTCAGCCTCATCTGCCCATGACACTGCTTGCACAGAGGCACAGAGACTGGGGCTGCTTGCTTGTCTTGCCACCTCAAACTTCCATTGTAGCTCTGGGGGTCCTTGCTGGGCATCTCTGCAGCCCTGCTCCCAAAAGGCGAACGTCTGCAGATAGCTCGCAGGCAGAAAGAGCTAGCCTGCAAAGCTGTTGCTCAGCCTCATCTGCCCATGGCACTGCTCGCACAGAGGCACAGGGACTGGGGTTCCTTGCTTATCTTGCCACCTCAAACTTCAAACGTAGCTTTGGGGGTCCGTGATGGGCGCCTCTGTCATCCCTGCTCCAAAAATGCAAACGCCTGCAGATAGCTCGCAGCCAGACAGAGCTAGCCTGGAAAGCTCTTGCTCAGCCTCATCTGCCCATTGCACTGCTCGCACAGACGCACAGAGACTGGGGCTGCTTGCTTGTTTTGCCACCACAAACTTCCAACGTATCTTTGGGGGTCCGTGCCGGAATCCCCCGTCAGCCCTTCTCCGAAAATGCGAACGTCTGCAAATAGCTCGCAATCAGAAAGAGCTAGCCTGCAAAGCTGTTCCTTAGCCTCATCTGCCCATGGCAGGGCTCGCACAGAGGCACAGAGACTGGGGCTGCTTGCTTGTCTTGCCACCTCAAACTTCAAAAGTATCTCTCGGGTTCCGTGACGCGGAAGTGTGGCAGCCCTGCTGCCAAAATGCGAACGTCTGCAGATAGCTCGCAGCCAGAAAGAGATAGCCTGCAAAGCTATTGCTCAGCCTCATCTGCCCATGGCAGGGCTCACACAGAGGCACAGAGACTGGGGCTGCTTGCTTGTCTTGCCACCTCAAACTTCAAAGGTAGATTTGGGGGTCCGTGCCGGCAGCCTGCGACAGCCCTGCTCCCAAAATGCGAACGTCTGCAGACAACTCGCAGCAAGAAAGAGCTAGCCTTCAAAGCTGTTGCTCAGCCTCATCTGTCCATGGCAGGGCTTGCACAGAGGCACAGAGACTGGGGCTGCTTGCTTGTCTTGCCACCTCAAACTTCAAATCTAGCCTGGGAATGAGTCTTTTCCTGGTACTCTCCTTTCGGAGCCCTGCTCCGAAAATGCGAACGTCTGCTTATATCTCTCAGCCAGAAGGGGCTAGCCTGGAAAGCTTTTGCTCAGCCTCATCTGCCCATGGCACTGCTTGCACAGAGTCACAGAGACTGGGGCTGTTTGCTTCTCTTGTCACATCAATCTTCAAACTTAACTATGGCGGTCCGCTGCAGGTGCCTCCGGCAGCCCTGCTCCAAAAATGCGAACGTCTGCAGATAGCTCGCAGCCAGAAGAGGCTAGCCTGGAAAGCTATTGCTAAGCCTCATCTGCCCATGGCTGTACTCACACAGAGGGTCCTACAATGGGGCTGCTTGCTTGTCTTCCCACTTCAAAAGTGAAGCGTATCCTGGGAATAGGAGGGGTCCTTGCCATGCTCCTTTCGCAGCTGTGCTCCAAAAATGCAAATGTCTGCAGATAGCTGGCAGCCAGAAGGGGCTAGCCTGGAAAGGTATTGCTCAGCCTCATCTGCCCATGGCACTGCTCTCACAGAGGCACAGAGACTGGGGCTGCTTGCTTCTCTTGCCACCTCAAACTTCAAACGTAGCTTAGGGGATCCATGCCAAGCACCTCCAGCAGCCCTGCTCCCAAAATGTGAACGTGTTCAGATATATCGCAGGCAGAAGGGGCTATCCTGGAAAGCTGTTGCTCGGCCTCATCTGACCATGTTATTTCTCGCATAGAGGCACAGAGACTGGGGCTGCTTGCTTGTCTTGCTACCTCAGACTTCCAACGTAGCTTTGGGGGTCCATGTCGGGCGCCTCCGGCAGCTCTGCTCCGAAAATGAGAACATGTGCAGATAGCTCGGACCCAGAAGGGGCTAGCCTGGAAAGCTGTTGCTCAGTCTCATCTGCCCATGGCACTGCTCGCACAGAGGCACAGAGACTGGGGCTGCTTGCTTGTCTTCCCACCTCAAACTTCAAACGTAGCCTGGGAATGGGTGGGGTCCCTGTTAGCCTTCTTTCGCAGCCCTGCTCTGAAAACGCGAACGTCTGCAGATAGCTCGCAGCCAGAAGGGGCTAGCCTGGAAAGCTGTTGCTCAGCCTCATCTTCCTATGGCACTGCTCGCACAGATGCACAGAGACTGGGGCTGCTTGCTTGTCTTGCTACCTCGAAATTCAAACGTAGCTTTGGGGGTCCGTGCCGGGCGCCTCGGCAGCCCTGCTCCGAAAATGCGAACGTGTGCAGATGGCTCGCAGCCAGAAGGGACTAGCCTGGAATTGTAAAAAGTCATTAAGCCTCCCTGTCTCTCAAAGACAGAAGAATCACCAGGAAAATCTCAATTTTCTTTTGTTTCTGAAAGCTGATTTTTATTGTTTTTAATCCTCACTGGACAATGTTTACAATCTGTGATAAACAAAACCTGCCTTTCAGCTACTGAGTACTAGCATCCTCAATTCTTCCACTTCTTGGTCTCTTTATACTATAACGTAGATGAAAATATAACTTTCCAGGGCATCTGTTTGTTTTGATCTAAACTGAGAAAAGTCTTTCTAAGTTATCGGAAAGGCAACAGGTCCGACAGCTCCTGGAAGACATGGGCTAAAAAGTCCTGATAGTGTTTACATTTTTTGTATTTGTTTACATTAAATGAGAAGCGATGGAAGGAACACAAGGTTTTCCTCTCTTCCTTAAACTTGTGTTTTGGCAATGTGCGAGGCTTTGCATGGGCGAGACTTTCATTTCATTTCTCCGTATGTTTTTCTTCTTCCTCATTCATAGCTTTATAATGTCTCTCACCTAGAGAGGCTGAGAAGGATCATTGAGTTAACGATAGTCCCATGAGAATGATGTGTACTCTCACATGCCGTGTATCCAGCTGAGCTAGTCAGAATGTTTTAATAATTACATGGTATTACATAGTTTGCCAAAGCCAAAGCAACTTGTGGAGATTCATCAGCTCGGATAAAGTTTAAGATGGGCAGTGACTGAGGGTCTGAGATTTCTGGTTGTTTCTGTTGAAAGAAAGAACAGGAAAGCTTAAAGCTAACGTTTCAAATCTCAAAACAGGCTTTTTGATGTAGTTTCATTTTGTCTGAGAACTTTGGTTTTGTCTCATCAAGAAACCATTTTTTCTGAAGCCTCAAAATCTGTCAAAGTTGGAGTCAGAATTCCTGAGTCATCTTGGTTTTCAAAATCAATGAAAAAGCTTCCATAGGATCTAATGGGTTCTGAAACAAGTCCTCAGCAGAACAGGGCTGAAGTGCTATGTAAAAATTACTTCTCTCCTGTATTAACAAGCAGTTTTCTCAATTACACTACAAAATGAGTCAGTAGCATCAGATGATCCATCATCTATTTCTGTGAAATCACCGATGAGTTGTAATTCAGATTTTAGTGAATCAGTGTAGGCTCTGTATCAGAATTTGTTTAGCACAAAAAAAGTGAAGTTGTTGTAAGGGGCAAAGGCTGTGGTTTATAAAAGAGCATCCCAGTTTGTCTCTGGATATTTACTTGTTTTCTTCCCCCCCCGCCCAGTAGCTGTTTTAGCCAGGCCTAGCAGAACAAAAATATCTTCAAGAGTCCTTCCCGCACACTTCTGTTTTGAACAAGTATTGGTTGTAAGTCATTCTGCCGAAAGGTCATGAAAGGAGTTAACTGTCTGAGACAGAGGAAAGTCATTCCGAACCAACTGCTCAATTTGATGGCAAAAATGTAAGCATGGGTGACACATCAATGTGTCAAAACAAAGTCCAAAGGACAAACTGATCAGTGGTTCTTGAGAAGGGAAAGCCCCATATAGTGAAGTGCTTGCAACCAAATGTAGGTGGAGCAGGTCCAAGCCCTGCACAGCTGGCGTGGGAGCAGTGACTCTAGCAGAGGGGTTTGCTAGCCCTTGCAGGGAGGAGGAGCAGTGTGCTCACAGGGCATCCGCAGGAGGCTGGCTGAAGTGAGTTACTGGTTTATGTGAGCGCTCAGGCGGGTGTTTGGACGAGTGCCATGGCAGGTCTCCAGGGCCAAATCCTGCCCTGCAGGATACCATTACTTCCATTACCCTCCCTCACTCCAAACGCAAGGCAGAGCATTGACATTGGTCCACGTTTATCTTTACAAGCCCATTTTCATTAAAGCCAAGTGAGAACTTTTTCCCTTCTTAATCCCTAAACTCTCCAGTCCTGGTAACTAGAACTAACCATGAGTTTTTCTGATGTTGTTAAATAAGTAAACATGTGGCTGAATGATACATTGCCTGTCATTTTGTTTCAGTTTAAGACACAATATACTTTCTAACCTTATGACACCCCTTTGTGTTTTTTGTAATTAGAAAAACTGTTGGCATTTAGATTCAGCGCAGTTTTGGATATCAAAGAATTGCCCATTTCATGTAAAATTTCTAGCTCATTAATTAGTTTCTAGAGTTGGAATCAGGTGTTTATAAACCATTTAAGCAAAACAAATCAGTATTCTGTAGAGACTGCTGTCGGCCAGGCTGCTAACTGAGTTAAAGTTCTTTTCAAAAACTTTGCAAAACTGCAAAGTAGCAGCTTTATAAATGTCAGATCCTCTGAAAAAGAATGTTTTTGTGTCAATTTAGTACCAACCCTAAGTCTATTTACGGATATCTTTGAATAAACACCTTCTAATTATTTTTTATCCAGTCTCATGCTTGCAATGAGAGTGTGAAAGCAATGGAAAAAGATGACCAAATAAATTCCTGAAAGATATTTGAAATAAGTCCATTCGTAGTAGAGTGCTCACCTAATCGTAAGGACATTTACCATCTGTGAAAATTGCAGGTGTTCGACTTTACTCTTCGCTATCTGAGGCAACAAGCCGGCAGTCAGTGACACATGTATGTGACTTCGGGTAGCCAGGTTACAGTGTTGAAGTCACAGAAAAGCCTGTATGTTTGCAGGGCTGGGACATAACGAGGCATGTCCTGTTTCATTTGCACACAGCCACACAAATAAACGGCTTGAGTGTAAAGTAGGCAAAAAAGTATATGGATCTGAAAACTAGTAGTTTACTCCCACCCATTTCAGGTTTGTTTGGTCCCAGTTTAAGCAGCTATACATGACAAAAGAACAGCTGGTTCTTTATGTCTATTTAACAAAATTGGGCAATTTTGGCCTCTAGCGGACAGCCATATGTTTTTTAAAACTGAAATAAAGAACCTCCTAAGCCCATTCCTGTTCAGTTCGTGTTTATACCTCATAGGCCAAGCTCTCAGGCAGCTACAGCCTGTGACCTCAGGGAAGCAAATGGGTTTGCCAGGTATGTGTGGAGAAAGAACATGAAATCGAATGTGTGGCAATATCTTACAGTTAACTTGTTACTTATGATAACATTTGGAGCCATACCTTTGCCATCAGTCGGAGAACAAGTAGATGTATCAGTGATTTTGAGGTGAAATAATATTATCTAGTCTTGTCAAGAGTGGCTAGTCTTTTTGAATATATCCTAAATGAAATTGTCACAACATATGCATTATTGAAGGTAATGTAACCTAATTGTAATGGACTGGGCAGCTAATATCCGAATAAATTCAAATATAACTGATTGTTGGTACTACTTGGTTGAGATGTGGTGAAATGAGGTGGCTAGAAACAATCATCTTTTGAATTCCCTGATCCCTTAAGGCTTCATCATCCTTGAAACTATCAGTCAACCAACATAGATGGTCAGATGTAATTCAGTCTGTATGATAAGAAAAAAATGCGGGAAACTTCTGCAATATCATTGCAGTTCTGCTTTTTTCCAGGCTTTCCCTTCTTTTCTCCTTCTACTGAACTGAAACAGGGTAGAGTCCAGTTTCATTCTTTTTATTTTGGACTTCTCAATCTTTCCTTAGCCATTGCTCCCAAAAGGACTACAAGAGATCTTTGTCATATTTTCAGTTTGTCAGTGGTGTAGAGGAGAGAACTTCTACCCTATAAGCTCAAAAAAATGACTTACAACTTCCTGACTCAAACTTATATGGGAATAAAATAACAGAATTTTCAATTCACTAGCTAAACAAAGAACTCAGCATCTACAAAAATAGCAGAAGTCCAGTCAAGGTGAAAATAATCTGCTTCCTTCTTCACTGCAAAAAATAAAGCATTACATATAAACTAAAATTCAGTATCTCCTTTCCTTGGAGAGGATGCAATCTTTTTATCTATTTAAAAATTATGATGATTTCACAATGAAAATGCTTCTTGGAAAAAAAATAGCCTTAAAATATTTTGTTGCTTCATTTAAAAAATCCAAAATTCTCATAAAGATTTATTTTGCTGCCAAGTATATGAATAATGCTATTCTCTGTGAAGACGTTTTCATTAGCGAATTTACTTGTCTCAAAGTTAAAAAGGACCTCCCCAGCTCCCTTTTGAAAAGTAGTTAAGTGACTAGGGCTCCATCCTCAATGAACAGCACCGGAGGGGGTTGTCCTTGTTGTACTTGCAGAAGATTAGCACCAGGGATTTTTCTTCAGTTAGTGTCAGTTTGTGAAATTGCACACAACAAAGGAAAAGTCCATCTACTTCCTATTTAAATAGCCCAGAACATGCCCTATTTTCACTTCCACTCATCTCAAATATTAAAGGTAGATCATCTAACTTGGATGGTTTTGATGGATAAGCTTGCTGCTTATGGGGACTGCGGTCTACACTAGGATTAGCTCCCGTGTCTTTCACTACACTTGCTCTCCCTTCTCAGATAAGAGCTGTACTTTTCCTTTCTCTAGGTGCATTTACCTCTCTTAGGAGTGACCAGCTTATCTCCTGATCCATAAAACTGCATTATTCTTGTCGGTATTTTCCTCTGTGAACAGCAACAGGGAAATATTATGTGCGAGGAACTTAATTATTCATTAGCTTATGGCCAGCTTCTTCATAAAACTTCCTCTTTTATAATCATCATTTCAGTTTATACAATAATAATAAGCCAATAATACTGTGCCTAAAAGAACTCCTCTACAAAGAAAGAGGTGGAAGCAGATGCTTAGATTGGATAGCTGGCAAATTTCTGAAGTTTTTCTTCTGTTGTATGGAAAGCCCTGGGTAGAGTTGCATTCAATTTAAGTCAAATAACTTATCTTGCTTTTAAATTGTGCCCTCTCTGCAATTTGATGCCAGAAAACCCATTCAGAAGAGTTTATCATGTGTCTACAAGAGGAAATTATTTTTCTCTCGTGAGTTTCTGAAGCTTAAAAATATATTCCCAGAACAGGCCCAGTAGCATACAGCATGAAATTTTTAATGCACTCATTGTAAAACAGCAAATGAGATGCCATCAACTATGTTGTACACTCTACTTTTCTTCGAATCACATGTGAATATGAGCTTTCCCAGCTTTTGCTTGTTTGTTTGTTTTGAACAGAATCACGCTGAAGTCAGTTTCACGTGTTCAGTTTTGAGATCTCACAAAGTATTCACTGGTGATAGTTTATCTGACAGCTCATGTCAGTTCTATTGAGTGTTCCTTTTACATTGCTCTGTTTTTGCAAGTTCCATCTTAAAAATGTATAGATACTTATATAATTATGAGTGTGTATATGTGTACATATAAATGTACTAGCAGTTCTTATAAGCACTCCTTCTCTTCTATGACGGTGACCTATCTGGCTGTGAGGCAAGACTGTGTGGTCAAGTAATGATATCTAGGTTAGCTTCCTTTCCAGGTGCTAGATTATGAGACGTTTTCAGCAAGTTTAGATAAAATGCATCTCCTAATACATTAAATATTTTACTGTCTAATAGTCTTCCAGTATACAAGACAGCGTTAGAAAGGGGAGAGACATCAGTTGTTTGCTGGGTATGGGACTGGAAGAAATTGGGATGAATTTGCAACAAATAGTAATCAGACTAGGTATTGGGAAAATGCTCAAATTGGGAAAATGCTTCAAGAGTGAAGCTCTTGAAGAGGTGAGATGGAAATGTCGCTATGTCCCTTTCTTTAAGAGTTTATAGAACAGGTTGAGAAAAATTTGTCAGTCATGGTCCAGATAAACCTGATCGTTTTTCAGGACAAAGGAAGGAATTTTATGGTATACTGAAGTCCTTTTGAGACACACAGTATTAGCCTGAATGGTTATCTATAATCTTTTATGCTAACCACCATCATGTCCCTGACCTCTGCTTTTTACATAGAAAGTTTCTTGTTGAATTGCAATGTTACTCATCCATAATTGATAATCCAGATTCAGAAAGTGCCATTCAGAAGAGTTCACTGATTTGAGGCACGTCACTGTTTGGGGGCTCCATTTAAGCCGAAGAACCTGTGCTTGTCAGCGAGATCTGAACTTCCGAAGTTGCTGGGGCTTCTTTGCTAGCTCAGTCTGATTAGGACTTCTGAAAATCAGGGTTTAAGTGTTATGTAAAGGTAACATCTCCCATTAGAGACTTATTTGGTTTTAAACTCCTAGCTAATGTGTCTGCTACTCTGGCTCTTACCTGATGCCCAGTGAAAGGGAGTCTTTCATTTCTTTTGCTTGACATTATGATGCAGATGAAACTATATGATAATTAAAACATATTTTGAAAACTGGCATGTGTTTTTCACAAGGTAAATTAAGCATATCTATGTGCTCCAAAATATACTAGCACGTGGCTGAAAAGGAGAAGGAAGAGAAAATCTGGACAGACTGTTCAGGTACATATTGAATATATCAATTTTATTGTCAATCTGTTCAAAGGAGTTAAATGGCTTGTACAGATTACCCCAGAGTATTGTATTCCTAGGACCATAAAAATATCAATAGAGGTAAACTAAAAAGAGAAGTCACTGGTCTTTTTGAACTAGTTGTTTTATAATTAAAAGTGCAACTCACTTAGGAGAAATATGCTCCTTAATCATGTCATCACCTATAATGACCTCCCTTTCTCATCCTGTTAATAATTTGATTTCCTTCCAATAAAATGAAACCCATAATGCAGCCCTCGAGCAAGAAGGTCTCAAATCACGAAAGAAATCAAAGTGCCTGTTGCCATCTGTGGTAATTCTGCTGTTTTACAGCTGATGTGATCACTCAAAGCTTTATCTGTCAACAGTATAGTGACATGCTGATTAAGCAACAGGGATATTGAAGTTAAATAGATTTATTTGAATATGATCTGCATGTGGGAGCTTGTACTGCCTCTGATTGCTAAAAACTGGCTTATCAGATGATAAGATTAGTGACAAACTGGTTATATTTCATCATTGTATAAAAGTGGATGCCTGTTGTTAATACAGCAGTCTGTTTCTTCTCATTCCCTATAATTCCATGTGATGTGTGCTGTCTCTGCCTAACATTTTCCTAAAAAGTCATTACTCCATGGGGGAAACCGTATCACAGCAAAAAAGCTCTCAGTTGGAAGTCAGCGGTCTTGAACCTAATTTCCACCTCATATTGTAGCAGACTCCATATACGAAGAGATTTATTAGTTAATTTCCCAGATAAATAATTTCATTTAGAAGAAAGAGCAGAAGCAAATGGAAACAGGATAAGAAAGAGTAGGAAAAGTTCTTGCCTGCCTTTACAGTTCTGAGGAATAGTTATAAAACGCTCATCCAAAATCTCTAACAAAACCCCCAAGTCTTTTAAAAGATCCTTCCAAATACAGGTGTGCAGCCTAGATCATAAAATGCTGGTCTTATAGTCAGCTGACATAAATTGTCCAAATGCTATTCATGCCAGGGAAGCACAGTTTTTAAACAGCATATAGAGGTGGTCTAAAACTTGAAAAGACGTTTGGTGAGAAAATCTCTATTTCTCTCACATTTGTTAAAAAAAAAAAATTCGTTAAACAAGTCTCTTTATTTTAACTCATAGCTCATTGTTATAGCAAACATTAGTAGCAAAATACAGAAAATATCCAAGCACGTGGTTATTTCCTGTGAACACTTTATATTTCAATAGAGCATTCTAAGTTTTATGAAATGGTCTATATTACTTCCTGACTTCTTGGATGATGTCTTTGGCTGTAGCTTTTTTCTTTAATGAGTCAAATCCCATGAATTTTTAAACTCATATTTTAATATCTGTCAAAGACTCAACTTTTTTGTTTTTTATTCTCTTCAATCCACTTTATAGACCTCTGATATTTTTCTTCTGATTTCTCAAAGTACATACATAGCATTGAATAACCTCTAATAGGAGAACACTTGCTGTAAAACTGGAATGTCACATATATCATATATATATATTGCAGCAGGCAGATACTGAATGGGAAAGAGAAATGTTTGACTTGTCTCATGCCTCTGTATTTGCAAACCACTCTCTTCTCGCTGTCTAGGATGAGAGACAGAAGTGATGCTGGTGGCAGAAGGAGCGTTCCCAGAAATGAGCAGTGCCCTTGGCTGGGTCTGCAGTATTTACAGCTCTGGTTGCTGCCTCGGCAACTTGTCAACTTGTCCTGCTTGTGAATACAGGAACTCAGCCGAGCTGAAAGACTGGAAACAAAAGGATCTTTCAGGCACTGATTTTGCCATGCTGTGCTTGAAAGTACGTCTAATGGGAGGAAAGCATGTAATTTCCATGTTAGTTACCAGATCAGTGCCTAAGAGGACTACTTCTCCATGGCACTTCAGTGCCTGAATGGAGTGTTCCTTCATACCGAACCACACTGGTATTACATCCATATAATTACAAATATTGAAGGTCCTGCAACTCCTTTTCTACAATTTACTTCCAGCCCCCTGCCCATACAACAGATTTTCTTTTGCTGTTATTGGCTGTTTGTGGATTTATACTTTAGAAGCCCTTTCACTACAATTTATTTGGCTTTGTAGGCACTTTAGTTGCTTGATTGCCAAAGATTATGAAGGTACAAGTGGCAGATGCATCCCTTGTCAGCATTATTGCATTAACTTACAGACACCTAAAAAGACATAAATTATCTGATCAGAAATAGAAGTGAGAACAGTCCTGATGTTCTTCAGAGATTTCAGAAATACCTTTATGATTTTGGTTTTAATTCATCTAGCTGCAAATGGCTGACTGAACTGAGGAAGTAATGTGCTAAGGAGGAGGATAAATTTCTGGCAGTGGTCCTGCTCTGTAACTTAACAAAGATATGAGTGACCAGAACTCAGCCAAATCACAGAAACATGTTTGATATTTTGTTCAAAATGTCATCTCATAAATTCAGTTTAAGAAAAGACTAGCAACTTTTATTTTCCTGTCCAAACAAGTTGAGAAATTATATAAAATATTTTCCAATGATGTAATTTTCTTTTTTATCAACTTTGTGACAAAGTTAAAAGGAGCATCAGAAATGAAATCCTTTTTAAAACGCTTGTTTCTTGCCCTTGCTATAAAAAATCATGTACTATTTTTAATTGTTTTTCTTCTTAAACACCATATACCTATTTTTCTCTAAAATAGAATTTTGCAATTAAAAGATGAAAGAGCCTGGTGGAGGAGAAAGTTTATGAAAGTTGTGTCCTATGCAATCAGATCAAAAAAAGCATATCTTCATTTTGCAAGCCCTAGTTTTGTTGTGTGGGTTGTTTTGTGTTTTTTTTTAAAGTTGTGCTATAGCCTAGAAAACCTAACTCAGATGTCTGGCAATGGTATTCACTGGCCAATGTGAAATTACTCATGGTGCACCAGCAGGTAGGGAGGAATTTCAACAGAAACTAAAGATACCCATATTATTAATCATCGTAGAATCATAGAATGCTTTGGGTTGGAAGGGACATTTAGAGGTCATCTAGCCCAACCCTCCTGCAGTGAGCAGGGACATCTTCAACCAGACCAGGTTGCTCAGAGCCCTGTCCAACCTGGCCTTGAATGTTTCCAGGGATGGGGCCTCCACTACTTCTCTGGGCAATCTGTGCCAGTGTTTCACTACCCTTATTGTAAAAAATTTCTTCCTTATAACTAGTTAAATCTACCCTCTCTTAGTTTAAAGCCATTGCTTCTTGTCCTACCGCAACAGGCCCTGCTGAAAATATTTTCCCCCTCTTTCCTATAGGCCCCCTTCAGGTACTGAAAGGCTGCAATAAGGTCTTCCTCAGCCTTCTCTTCTCCAGGCTGAACAGCCCCAATTCTCTCAGCCTTTCCTCATAGCAGAAGTGCTCCAGCTCTCGGATCATATTTGTGGCCCTCCTCTGGACCCGCTCCAACAGCTCCATGTCCTTCTTGTGCTGGGGGTTCCAAAGCTGGACGCAGCACTCCAGGTGAGGTCTCACTATGGCAGATTAGAGGGGCAGAATCACCTTCCTTGACCTGCTGGCCACACTTCTTTTGATGCAGCCCAGGAGATGGTCAGCCTTCTGGGCTGCGAGTGCACATTGGTGACTCATGTCCAGCTTTTCATCCACCAGTATTCCCACGTCCTTCTCGGCAGGGCTGCTCTCCATCCCTTCATCCCCCAGCCTGTATTGATACAGGGGGTTTGTCCCGACCCAGGTGCAGGACCTTGCACTTGGCCTTGTTGAACCTCATGAGATTCACACAGGCCCACTTCTCCAGCTTGTCTAGGTCCCTCTGGATGGCATCCCATCCTTCTGGAGTGTCAACTGCACCACTCCATTTGGTGTCATCTGCATACTTGCTGAGGGTGCACTCAATCTCAGTGTCTATGTCATTGATGAAGATATTAAATAGCACTAGTCCCAGTACGGACCCCTGAGGGACACCACTTGTCACTGATCTCCATCTGGACATTGAGTTGTTGATCACTACCCTCTGGATGTGACCATCAACTAATTCCTCATCCACTGAACAGTCCACCCATCAAATCCATATCTTTCCAATTTAGAGAGATGGATGTTGTGAGGGACTGTGTCGAAGGCTTTGCAGAAGTCCGGATAGATCACATCCATAGCTCTTCCCTTGTCCACTGATCTAGTCATGCCATCATAGAAAGCCAGTAGATTGGTCAGGCAAGACTTGCCCTTGGTGAAGCCATGCTGGCTGTCTCGAATCACCTCCCTGTCCTCCATGTGCCTTGGCATAGCTTCTGGGAGGATCTGTTCCATGATCTTCCCAGGCACAGAGGTGAGGCTGGCAGGTCAGTAGTTCCTGGGGTCCTCCTTTCTACCCTTTTTAAAAATGGGCACAATGGTTCCCTTCCTCCAGTCACCAGGGACTTTGCCTAACTGCCATGACCTTTCAAATATTATGGAGAGTGGCCTGGCAATGACATCAGCCAATTCCCTCAGGACTGTGGGATGTATCTCATCAGGTCCCAATAATAAATTTTTCACCTCTTTTTCCTAAGAACTGCCAGAACCATAGCTGTCTGCATAACTGAGCAAGCTGTGTAGGTGCCAAAAGCACAGCAAACTTGCAAAGTCTGAGAAATTACCTAGTCATATTTAACACTTCTTCCTGGATATATATTTTCCCCTGAAGAGTTTTCAAGCTGTCAATATCCTTCTAAGAATAAACAAGCCTATGAGCAATGCAGCAATGCCTTTATGGCTGGTGATGAGAATGAGTCCCCAAAGGAAAATGAACCCTCTAAGCTACTGACACTTTGCACTTTTAAACTGGTGAGAGAAGACACCTCCTTCCCTCCAAATTTTGACCCATGGGCAAAAAAAATCAAATTTACTGTTTTATAAGCTGAAGTTTCACTTCAAAGAATTGTGGACAAAGCCCCAACTCCTGAAAGAAATAGCTAAGATGAAAGATGATCAATGTCATTAAAACAGTGAGAAAAAAAAATCTTTAATTGGGCCTGAAATTAGTGTTGCATGTGGCAGATGAGATAAATCCGGATGACACAGAAAGCACTTCTTAAAGAGCAGACAATGCCTTCGTCGACTTCAGAAAGGTTCAACTCCATTTTCAAACAGAAAATAGGACTCTTTGCAGGACCAGCTCCTGCAGAAGTGGACATGTATGCTGTATAATTACTGAAGCAGTGACATTACCTTTCTAATCTGCATATGTCTTATAAAGCTGTCAAAAACTTAGTGGGAAAGTCATAACACAATTGGTGTGCAAATGAGGTGGGAGCTGTTTGACTTAGAATGCAGAGAAGAATGCACTGGCTTTTTCTGTGTATTTCTTCCCCCATGCTATTGCCAGAGATCAGACTCAACCCATTGCTCTTCCAAGATCTTCCTAAAAGTGTCTGTACTCAGATCTCGAATCTTAACCTCTCTGAACTCTCCACTGTTATTACTTCCACTTTTAAAATATTTAGATTTTATAAAACAAAACCATTCTTCACTACAGGATTCTCCAACATATTTTTTTTGTTATTTATTTTTGGCTTTAACACTGTGAACTAGGACCCTGTGTTACTAGCCCACGGAAGCCTCTTTGAATTTATTTCATGCTCTGGCCTTAGATGACATTTTATTATCCATAGAATCATAGAATCATAGAATGGTTTGAGCTGGAAGGGACGTTAGAGATCATCTGGTTCTACCCCCCCTACCATGGGCAGGGACACCTTCCACCAGACCAGGTTGTTCAGAGCTCCATCCAACCTGGCCTTGAACACTGCCAGGGAGGGGGCAGCCACAGCTTCTCTGGGCAGCCTGTCCCAGTGCCTCACCACCTTCACAGGAAAGAATTTCTGCCTTACATCTAATCTAAATCTACCCTCTTTTAGTTTAAATCCATTCAGAACACAAGAATGCATAAGTAACACCAAACAAAGCAAGTTTCCTGTTCTGGGCAGCTCAGTATAGTCTCTCTACATAGGAGGCTACTCCTTGAATAAACTTGTAGCATTAGCCTATCTATCTCAGCTGCTCAGCAAAAGATGCTTTCTTTCTCTCCAGATGAGCTATGCTACCTTTAAGGTACAGGTAACAGGTCTAGCTAGAGTTATACATTTTAGGATAATTATTCTTGACCTTGTTCAATCACCGTTCCTTCAACAGCAGTGACCATAATATTTTCAGCAAAGAGATCAGCTGTGAAGTCCATGCTGTCCTGAGAAAAAGCCTGGTGGAACCCTCTTAAGTATTGCCAAGAGTTTAATTCCTAGTGTATATAGGTTTACTGTGGCATTCAAAGATCAAGTAAATACAGAACAGAAATGGTGTAAAACTGGCATATTTATTTGAAATTTCTTTCTTTGAAATCCATTTCCTTATCTCTATGCTTGACTTTTTTTCTTTAGTGTAATTCATTTGACCTCATTTGGGCCCTATTTCTAGGAGAGGATGAATGTGGAGTCCTGGCTGGACGAGAGGGGACATAGCTTGGTGCGTTGAGGAACCCAGGTTCCGATCCGGAAGTGAGCCTTGGGAGCAGCTGACACGGAACCCTGCTGGGAAGGCAGAGCAATGAGCTCGGGACACTGGAGCAGGGGGAACGTCACCGTTTCCTGCCACACTGTCACTTCCTTCCTGCCACACTGTTGTTTCCTGCCACAGTACTGTTTTCACATCGAGATGCAGCTCTGCACCAATCACAACGAGTTGCAGTAGTTTTGCCTATATATGGGTTGAGGGTTTAACCATTCAGATGCTGTAATAGTTTTGCTATAGCAAACCTTGTTTTTGCTGACTAATAAAGGTGAATGATCATACTCATATTGGGGTCACATCGTTACAACGGATCCGTAACCCACGCCAACAGATGAAAATTGTTTTTTCCATCTCTTTTTCATGTATATTAATCACTTTTACAATCAGAAGAAATTAAAGGACAGTTAAATTTAAGATTCCATCCAATTCATGCAATCTTTTTTCCCAAACTGAAACCTGAATGTTTTGTTTGTATAAGATAAATGTAAGTGAGCTGACAGGCAAAGCTGAGGAGGAAAGCAAAGCAAAATAGCAAGTAGAAATCCAAGAGAAGACCACAGTGTGGTTATGCAAAATACAAGGAATTAATGAAAAGAAAATAGATCTTGGTACCACCCACCAGTTGAAGCAGCCTCTAAAAAATTTAATTTTCATACTAGTGGCAAATGCGGGTTTGTGTACGCATAAGTGATAGATCTGAGGAAAGTTTGGTTGCTTAGATGTCAGTGGAGTGACCACATAAAAGAAGGGCAACACTACTCCAGTTAGTATTTGGGTGATTTTAGGAGGGGCAGAAGAAGCTGTTTTGGGAACCTTTCTCTTCCAATTTTTGTTCAGATTGAGGTACCCTGCAGACTTCTAAAATAAAAAGTCTAGCTATATTGTCATAGCTCATAACACACATTTGTGCTTTTCATTGTCTTCATCATTAGTCATTATTTGCTCATTTAGCATGCAAAATGCACTGTGTGTTTTGCAGATTCATCAGAAGACACAATTTTCCAGTTGAAGGGCTGGGCTGGGCTGCATCTGCTTACAGTGTGTAGCTGTAATTCTGGGCAGGGCTGTATTTGGCACAGCCGACTCATAGCATGAATTCCAGCTGCGAGTTCCACAGCAGCCAGTGCTAACGGGGACAGGGGAAAACAGCCTTTGGAAACCTCCTCCACCCTCTTTTACTTCATTTTGGTCAGGCCTTTACTTCCAAGAGGCTCGATGGCACTGGTTTTTCTTTTCATTCTATAGATTTTGTACAATGGTAAAATAACAAAACTCTGTCAGCTCCAGTTTTCTAACAGAGAGAACGGCAAAATGGGATCTGCAGCAGTGACTGTAGTGAGTCTGTGTCCTGGGTTTGGCCAGGACAGGGTTAATTTTCACTGGACTCCAGGAAGGGGCACAGCCGGGGGGTGGGGGCTGACCCCACCTGGCCAAACAGAGCCCGGGATTCCATACCATGTGACATCACGCTGG
>Ga0065711_1040747_pt1 | contig 16712 bp, 23 predicted proteins | sample Hoacrofraction12_FD_59098 | JGI IMG/M metagenome (GOLD analysis project Ga0065711, IMG submission 59098) | Hoatzin crop microbial communities from Cojedes, Venezuela - Epithelial fraction 12 v2 (version 2) | ecosystem: Host-associated > Birds > Digestive system > Esophagus > Crop | place... | reverse complement strand
GGGGGGGGGGGGGTGTCTGTATCACACCGCCGCTGTCCTGCACCCGCTCGGGGCAAAACAACTCCTCGCGTTTTCGCGTCTCCTCCCTGGGCTCCTTTCCGTGGGGCTGCGCTGAGGAGAGCGCCGTCTCGTCCGAGGCCCTTTGACCCGGCATTCGCAGAGCTTGCTTGCCCTGGGTGGCCCGCTGAGGAGGACCGGGCAGGTTAACCCTTTCAGGTTTTTCAGGTTCCCTTTAAAACCCCGTGAATAGACAGCAGATCGCTGAAGAGGACCTCGAAGAAGCTGCCCAGTGTTAGGAAGCGACGAGAGATCCCCAAACTTTTGGTAATAAACGATGATAAAGCAATTTAGTGTTGGTGCTTCAGTGCTGAGGAAATGCAGAACAGAACTGATAGACTTAATGTCTCCCACCATTTTGCATCCTGTTCTAGATTTGTCTTTATTTCTGGCTGCTCTGATGCACAACCACGCAACATCCGTCTTTCAGATATTTTAAAACCTTCTTTACCTTTCTGTGAAATTTTGCTGTGGCTGGTGAAGTCTCATTAATTGAACTCTGTGTTCTGGAAAGGCACTGAGAATATACAAATTAATTTTGGGGGACAGATGATTACAAAATTCCTACTACTGCAAAGTCAGAGAAAACCTGTTGTCTCTTAAAGAGCTGCACTGAGAGTCCTTTAGGTGCTTTCTCAATAATATAAGAAGAATGGTTTTTTTCCTGATTCCAAATAGATTATGCACACTGAAAGCCTGACCATAAATCAGATAGGTTTCTTATTAAACTCCTTTAATGCAATAAGTATCTGGAAGAAATATACAAAGTTCTTTTGTCATTTCTACATATGTGGTACTTGTGGTATGCAAATTTCCAAGTGGATTTCTGTCTGGCATTCAGTAAACAGACACACCAACCAACCCTGCAGCATTCACAAAACTGACGTCATTACCAGAGCCGTGGTCTGGGGTGATCACTCTGGTTTTCGCTCGGGAAAACTCCTGTTTCCACCTTTTCTGCCCTGCCGGTGCTGCTTAATTAAAGGAGCTGATTCTGGCCTGCAAGGAGGGTGCTGAAGCTGGGAAAAGGCAGGCTGGTCCTGAGGGCAGCAGTAATCCCACAGCTTTTAACTTGTCACTCCGGCACCTCCATCGGTTCCGGGGGAAGCTTTGCTCCCTGAGGGTGGTCTTACAGACCCCTACGGACACTCAACATCTGAGATGCCATGCGAGTCTATTCTCCTTTGTCCTCCGATAGGGAGACCCTTATTTAGAAACTGCAACTTGCAAGACAGCTCTTATCTGCCGGATGAACCTGCCAGGAGCCAGCTCCGACTTTAAAAGATTTCCAGAGACTTCTCTATCTATGCAAACAGTACCCATCTAAATCAGCTGGCTTAAAAAACCTAATTTATTGCTTCTCCGTTGTTTAAATTAGCGGAAGTGTGTATTTAACTTGGTTGTGTTAGACAAACCCAGAAGCTGCTAGCAAAGGAGGACTGTTGAATTTCTGGGGATTTCACGTAACACGAAACGTTGCAGCGTGTGAGAGTCAGTTTGAGGAAATAAGCGGCTGGTCTGTGATCTTTGCTTTTAGCAGAGCAGGCTGTAGTGGGACTACAGCAGCCAACGGCTCGTTAATGATTTCATGTGAGCACTGAGCGTTGGAGCATGGCACTGGGCACCGTAGGGGAACTTGCGGTTTGTTTTTTAAAAGTGGGTAAGTCAATCTGCATTGAGCCCGAGCGTATTTCATGGAGCTGTGAAAAAAGTCCCTGCCCTATTTTTCCCCCTCTGGCTACGAGACGTCATTTCTAAAGCTTGTAAGTCAGACCATCTGTGCACTTTTTAGTTAGGAAACACTAGTAATCAAATAATCCTATTAATGGAAAACAAATATCAGACAAAGCCTTTTCAACCTTCAGAGCTTTTATGTGTTCTGTTGTGTTTTCCAAATGCAGTCTGTTCAGAAGATCCTGCCATTGCAGGGACCACCTGGCAGGGGATTCTGTGGATTGGGCAGCAGTTCGCAATACAAGGCAGTAGGGAAGAATAAAAATAGGAAATCTCACTCTGTTTTTCTTTGGAGCCTCAGGGAGTAGGGGTAATCACTGCACAAATGTCAGGGCACAGCTGAATTACAGTGTGAGTGTCTGGAGTGCTTGTCTCAGCCCGCACTAGATCTGAAGCGGAGGTGTCGTGGCGGGTTGCTGGTGTGCTTTGCGAGCACAGGGAGGCAATGTGTCTCCATCAGACCGAGGGGCTCTCGCCACAACCGAGACTGCGGGCGTCGTGGGCAAGGCAGAACGCGCTTCTCCCAACAGCTGTTTTTCCCCTTATTTCCGTCCCAGATTTAATCCAGTGTAGCAAACTTTCCACGGACAGTGCTTTGTTAGGCGGTAGAAATCCAACTTGTTTTCTCATTTGGGGATTTGCTGTTTCCTGCTCTGCGGTCTGGGGTGTGGGGCTATTGCTGTGTTTACCCCTGCAGGCAATCAGGGCCCCGACTTACTTGGGTGAGAGAGTGAGCTGCAGAGGACTTGGTCAGATTGAGTTCTGCCACCTTTTCTGCCTTCCGTGTGTGCAAGGGGAAGGCCAGACAGATGTGGAACATCTCCCCTGTATCAGAGCTGCAAGTATCTCACGCTGTGCTGCGGTTGGGGCTCACCTCCGAGCCCCAGGCAAAGCTGTTGCACACCAAAGCAGAGGTTTGAACAGCTGAAGTCCCGCTCCCACTCTGCTTTCTCAAGGCTCTTGTGATATGTTTGGTAGTTCCCCAGTTCCCAGAATCTTCTGATCCAAACTTAATTTCTGATGTTAAAAAATTATTTCCCTGTTACACAGAAATCCTTGGCTGGCTGTGCTCTGTGCCTTTCCTGCTCAAGAACGGCTGTCTCCTACCTGTGCAGATGCTCGTCAGCTCGCAGTGCAGCAAGCTGAGGGGACAGCCTGAGGGACTGCTCCAGAGCAGAGTTTAGCATTCATTTGTTAAGGGACCAGGCATTGCCTGGGTGGGTTTCTCTCCCCCTAAATTTACCTCGGACGGTTCAAAAGTAAAGTGTTTGCTCCATTACATAAAAAAGCATCTCTTAGCAGTCAGGGAGACTTCCAAGTAATTTCTCTGGATGATCCAAGCAGGTACTTGGACAGCATCAATGTCCTGGGGTCAAAGAACGAAGCTGAAATGGGTGTCGACTTTGGTGATGAGAACTAGAAGCAGCAGTTGTTACAGGTCTCTTCTAGTTTGTGTTCACCTGCAGAGTTCAGTTCAGTTTTGTTGTGACACTGGATGCTACAGAAAGCGGTCCATCGCAAGTCCTGGGTCTGCAGAGCCTCGTGAGAGGAGGATGTCAGGTCTGCATCCTTCAGCTCTGTCTCAGTAACTAACAGGGATCTGTAGTGAGGCCGTATCTGTGGACTATGACTGCTTTGAATCGCCTAAAAATATTGTCTGTACATCCCCAAAACACCAACTGCCAAGGAAAGGAGTTTTCTAGCCACAGGGAAAGGAGAAGTTTCTTGTTATTGGAATCGAGATTTTTCAGACCTTCCGGCCAGCCTGCTCAGGGCAGCGGTGATGTTTCCACCTCCGCACCGCCTGGTGCAGGTTCCTGTTCTTCTTCTGCCAGGCGTAGGCCTTGTTCACCACCACTTTGTCACTCTGTACTTCGCCGCTGACAACGAAGACCCCTGCATGAGTGCCTCTCATGATGTTGTGGACGCAGGTGGCATCGATGTCCAGCCACTGCTGGAGCCTGCTGGGGATTTCAGTTCTGAGGAGCGGGCCGTGCTTCAGGACCTCCACCCTGGAGGGGTCCAGGTCGAAGTCCGAGATGGTGGTGCTCATGTTCTTCCTCAGGATTCGGATTTTCACTGCTGCGGGGGTTGGAAAAAGAGCTGTTAGGTTCTATTTACTTTTGATAGCTCTTACCTCCTTAAACACACAGCCAACGCAAGGCTGTCTTGCTGTTTCTGTAATGTGGTGACGCATCCATCCAAGCTCTTATAATTGCAGCAAACTTGTAAAAGCTCTCATTTGAGGTTAGTTTCCAGTACTGAACACCGTTCTTCTCACTCCGCTTTGCTCATGGGAGCGGCGAAGGCATATCAGCACCGCTGCGTGGGCAGAAACCCTGTAGGAAGCAGGGGCACGAGCAAGTGGATGCACCAAAGTCCTGGTCTCGTGCAGATTAGTTGACTTATCTCTGAGCTGGTATTTCAGGAGGTGACATGACTGCCAGCTGCCCAGGATTTTTAACTTTTTTGGTTTTTTCCAATGAAGGCTGTGTGCCTGAATTCAGGGCAGTGTCTCAAAATGCTGCCAGATGAGCAGAGCCAGTGCTGCCACCTGCTTGGGCTGGGAGAGGGAGAGTCGCATTACTAGAACAACGGTGTTGAAGTTTGAAATAACTAGCGTGGAGTTTGCTAAAGGTTTTTATGGGCATCGATTGAAATGTTGGTCTCCGAGGGAAAACCAGAGTAGTGCTTGTGTTTAGCAGCCACAGACCAAAACCAAATCAGAGCCCACAGAAATAAAGCAGGTCTTCACCTTTGGTGCTGCCTGGAGCTGGGCCCTCCTGCTGCCTGACAGGTAAGTTGGGACCTGAAAATCCCTGGGACCTGCTGTGAAAGCTGCGGTTCCTCCAAGTCAGTTTGTTATGGCAAAGCCATTTTCTGTCCATGCCACTGCTTGGCTGCTGGAGGGAACAGAAGCAACTGAGAGGAAGAGGAGGAGGGTTACTCACCAAAATCATTGACACAGAGGTTTTCCAGGATCTCCCTGGCAGTGCTGGCCTCCTCAAGCTCGCAGTCCTTGCAGCTGGCTCGGGGCACTGCTGCAACAGAAATTTGGTTATGACACCCTTGTCAGGCTTCACTGGAAAAGGCACAATGCAACTGGGAGATCTGCGAGCGGTGGCTTGCTGCTTCCGAGTGGTGCTTCCTGCAGAGCTACCCAGTCCCTGGAGAGACAGCTTAGGCTGCCAGAGTGGGAAATGTTAAACTCTCCTCTCCGTGCCTGGGGCAGACGCTGCTTGTCGTGCTTTGTTTGGGCTTATGTGTGTTGCTGCATGTTAAAGCAACAGTAAAAATGCTTGATGAAGATCTCCTAGTTTGGATGAAACAGTAAAGGCGTTGGTATGGCCAGGCTCCATCCAGCGATGCCGAAACGAGCTGTCCGTTCTGCCCTTAACTGCTCTTGAATCTCCCCCAGTGTTCGTCAGTATCTGGGTGTTTAATTTAGTCTTTCGGTCTTAAAGATATTTTTTCTTGTGTAACTCATGTCTGCCGAGGCTTACGCCCCGTTGTGGTGTTTCCTAATGTTTAAAGAGCGGGCTTGCAAAACATTTCTTTTTGCATGTTTATTTAAACCCCGGACAGCTGAAAGACGAGGGCTGCAGCTCCCTAGCTCCGCTGGAAGCACATCTCACTGCCTGGAGCCTGCACACAAGCTGTGCCGGCACGTTAGGCTTTTACAGTGATTTCTTCCCCCTGCCCCAGACCCCACGTGGCCTGATGGCACCCGGGGAGCTAGTGAATACAGCAGAGAGGGGAACAAGCTGCAGGCAACTTCATGCTAATTTTCTAGACATGGTGGAGTTCCCAGAGAGAACAAAGCTAGAATTTTTTTTTTATTATTAATATAGCTTAAATCCAGAAATATTAGGAATGGAAACAAGGCATAGGCCCATTGTTTTGAGCTTTCAGTGTTACGTATGGGAAAACAGATGAAGAAAAAAGCCCCTTACTTCTCCTGCTCGAGGAATTTTCATCCGTGGAGACTGCTGTGATGCACAGTTCGTGATCCGCGGGAAACTTGTTGCAGTTCAGGATCTCGGGCCAGGGGTAGCCGTAACAAGCCATGACGGGCGCGCAGCTTCTCTTGACGGCCTCGCACAGGCTGCGGCAGGGGTAGATGAGCCTGGGGAGGGGAGGGGGGTTGCAGCACCTCTGGACTGCTGGCAGAAGGCGGAGGGTCAAGCCCTGGCACCGCGCTGCTGCCGCACGGGGATGTGTTGCACACTCTAGCACTAGTAGAGCTATCTGGGGGTCTTTGATGTGATTTGAACATTTCATGCCCAGGAAGCAAACAATGAATTTCTGAGGACAGGAGGGATGAGGCTGCTCGATACAGACTGCTGCCAGAAGCCTATCCCCTCCCAGGGATCTTCTCTAGTTGTGCAAAGGCTGCTAACCTTTGCAGGTGCCTCATTAGATGCCCAGTTTCCTTAGCAGCTCTGTTCTTTGACGGCCTCACCTCAAAACTGAGGATTCTGTGCTGCTGCTGGCACTGTGGGGCTGAGGAAACCCCTGTGTGGTTGGGGCAGGAGCCGGGAAGGAGGCTGCAGGGGAGGTGGGGGCTGAAGCTGGTGGGTGCCAGCAGCCGCTGCGGTGTGCGAGGGGGGTGGCCAGGGGAGATGGCAGCACTGCCTGGGGTGAGAGAGCTGGGAAATCCAGAGTAGGGAACATAGTGTTTCTGCTCCTGCGAGATGAGATGCTCGTGTTTCGCTTCCAGAGGGAAGGTCCCTGCTGGGTGATCCAATTGCCCCTTGCCGAGAGGTCAGCACGGCTGCTCAGGGACTGTGCTGAGACTTCACACGTTTTTTCTTGGGAGGCAAATACAGTTGTTCTCTTGGAGAGTGTAACTTGCTACAGCTGTAATAACTTGTAAAAACGTCTTACCTGTCCAAGCAGATTGGTGCGAAGAGCGAGCAGAGGAAAATCCTAGCATCTGGGTGGCACTCCCTGGCCAGCAAGGGCAGCCAGCTGGAAGACTGCTGGATGGCTTCTGGCATGCTCTCGTGCTCCAGCAGGTTGGGAATCCTCATCTCAGAGTAGCCGATGTCGTAGCACAAGGCCATATGCTGTGGAATGGGCATGCAGCTGGAGGATCTCCTCAGGTAGCTTGCCCAGGCTCCTGGAGAGCCCCAGAGGAGCAGGCGTGCCAGGAGAGCCAGCAGCCATGGGCCGCCCGACCTCGAGGGGTGCCTGCAGTGGGCCATGACCATGCTGGGAGCAAGCTGGGAGCGGGCAAACGGGTGGCGCACCCCGGACTGAGCTGCTCCCGACTGTGGGACGCCTTCTTTTATAGCCTACGAGCCACCTCTCTGTCAATCCATCCTCATTAAGTGTGGCCCTTTCAGAGCCCTCATGGGGAAGACAATGCTCCAATTTTTGTTTGCCAGCGGCTCTGATTGTTTGGATTTTAGCAGGGGTTTGGCTTAGATCAGCAGGTGTGGAAATGAGGGCAGTTGGGGAGGGATGAATGACTTGACCCATGTGTCTTGGGGCTCTTTCAGCTGAGATTGAATCTCTGTTTGACACCAGTGCTCCAACCCATCCCCTTTCTCTTGCTCCAGGATTAGTCATTATTTCATAAACCCCAATGTTTTCCTCTCTTTTGTTTTTTGTAAAAGCAATCAAGTGTTGCTCAAAGTCAATTAGGAGGCATTTGTTTAGCTGGATCTATTGTTGAGCAGGCAGAGAGATAGGATGGTCTCACAGCCAGAAGTTAACCATTTGGGAGAGCTGAGGGTAGAGAGGAACTAATTTGCAGGTGTGGAGTCAGGTTGTTTGCAGACGGGATTGGCAGCGCTTAGCTGGAAACCCCCTCACCTTGCAGCCTGCGTGACAGAGCACGCCTTCCGGTTAACAGAACCTTCATTACGAAATCCCGTTACTACCCCTGAAGAGCGGGATTGTCCTTCCTCCAGCACGTAATTAAGATTCCAGAAGCCATCATTATCGTAGCCCGGTTTGGGGAACTGGAAGTACTGGGGGCGTTGCTTGCCAGCGCGCACGGCTCATTCGGAGCTGGTGCTGTGCCACAGGGTTCAAACCGGCCAGCGGGAGCCCTGGCTCTGAAGCAGCCTCTGGCACAAGGACCCTGCACTGCCTGCGGCGGAAATTGTTTCCTCGGAGGGTGTCACGTATACAGCCGGCTGCATTGTGTTTCTGGGGCTTCCCAGGAACATCTCATTTTCTCCAGTGCTAGTTCTGGTCTGCACTTAGCAAGAAGCCAACTGCTAATTGACAGTTTGAGCTGATAGGGTTGATTTAAGGCCATGGAAGTAGTTAAATTTTTTTTCTCCCCTTTGAGAATTGCTGCTATAGTGGCAATAGAAGGTGTCCTCGGCACCTACCTGCAGGAGCTCTAGGGGGCTGCAATTTGGGGAGCAGGACCTTGGGCCTAAGAGCACTTAAACCCATCCTGCCTTGGTGTTTTTTTCTTTCCCTCTTGGAAAGTCTCAGCAGCTGGTAACAAGATCCCTGTAGCAGTGGCAGACATCATCCAGACGGATCTTCTCAACCTGCTGGGCCGTGGCATAACTGTGCAGTGGAGCGGGACCTCGCCAGCGCTTTGCAAGCACGTGCCCGGTGCACTGCACAGCTAGAAATCTCTTAGCCTCGTAGTCGTCAGTGGATTTCCCTGCATTTAAACTTGCGTGGGATCCTGGTGTTGCCTGATTGCTGCTGGCGTCGTGCTGAGAAGGAGAGCTGGTGATACCGGGATGCTGCCTGGCTATGGAGTGTGGCATCTGCCTGTGCGGTGCCTTCCCCTGCAATGATAACTTCGAAGACCATTTTTAGTGGGGGATCAAGGGAATGAGTGGGAATGAGTCTGGAAGTTGTTTCCGTGCTGTTTGTGTTTCATGGCAGAGCACTGTGCCAAGTTCCCCTGAAAGGCGTCTGGTTTTGTGCTAAGTGCTGTCCTCTCCACATTGAGAGCAAGGGAGCCCAAAACCCCGGCCATCACCACTGCCCACCGCAGAGGGTTTGGCTTGCCTTCCTGCAGAGCAGCTGTTCCCAGGCTGTGATCCACATGTCACCTTTGAAGTGATAATATGCGGTGATATGCACGTGTTTGTTCGCTCCTTTGTCCACTGTGGTATCTGCGAGAGAGTTTAAGGGCTTGACCCCTGGATCCAAACACTTAGGAACTGTGGTTGTAAAAATACTCACCTCCAGCAGCTCGGATGTGTGGTGAGTGCTCTCCTAGAGCTCTTCTGGTAGAAGGGTAAATGCGTTTCAATGTTCCAAACTTAGGCAGTTTCTAAATTTCCCCTCCACCTCTTTTTTTTCCCCGTCTTCTGAGTGGCCTGCCATTGGTATGGGGTCCCTCTATAACAGTTCCTCAGTTTCTGTTGCTGCTCACACTTTTGCTGCAGAAATTCCCGACTTCCTAACAGAGGAGGAGTGCAAGCTCATCGTCCATCTGGCACAGCTGAAGGGGCTGCAGAAAAGCCAGATCCTACCAACGGATGACTATGAGGAAGCCATGGAAACGATAGAAATCAGCCAGATGGACATTTTCAATCTGCTGGACCACAATCAGGATGGGCAGCTTCAGCTCAAAGAGGTAGAGTGCGGGACAGACTGGGAGAGGTTTGCTGGGGCACCCTCTGGCAGGTCCCCTCCTCGGATGGTCTACTGGTTACTCATGTGCTTGGGTACAGCCAGACCCCAGTATATACCAGTCAGTATTTGCTTAATTTTGTGTCTCAAGACTTGTGCTGGCCTTTGGCGTGGAAGTTTCTGAGGGAAATGTGCAGCAGTTGCCATGCTCTTGGGAGGTAGCAGCGGTCCTTGGCAGGAGATGGATGTTTTGAATGTGCTGGGTAAAATGTTCCTTGTACTGTGGGTTTCCTCTTGCTGGGTGTCCCGGGGAAGTGAGTTTGCAGCGTAGGCACAGCTGTGTGCAGCCTGTGGGGACTGACTGCACTCCATCGACCAGACATCAGCAAAGCCACCCCTGTTCATGACCCTGGAGGGGGACAACGAGCACCTTGTCCACAGCTCTGCAGCACTCTTGCCCTGCATGGCAGGGTGCATCGGTGCAGGCACTGGCAGTTCAGGGATGTCCCTCCCCAGGCTCCCGTTTCAGGTGGAGCTGGGGTTACGTGCTGTCCCGCAGGCAGCACGCGTTGTGGAGCGTGAGGAACTGTGCCAGTGACAACCCAGGGGAAGGCTCCTTTCTCTGGAGGTCGGAGCCTGCTGAGAGCTCTCCAGGACACTGCATCGTGCTGCATCCCTCTGTCCACGTGGAAAGGAAGTGTTTTGTTCCAAGCCCTTGTCTTGGACAAGTAAAAGCATTCACTTTTATCGTCAGTAGCTTTACTTTCTCTTCAAGAGAAAGAGCTGTGCCCTCGCCATCTCATGACTGGTTAATTGAGTCCCAGCGGTCATTTGCCATGACCTAAACTGGAAATAACAGCACTCATCAGCCACACACTGTGTGTGGCTGCCAGATGATTCTCACTGCAGTCTTCTCTCTGCGGAGACATGCTGACGCCTGGCTGGCCGATGCTCTGCAGATGAGAGCCCGCCGGGCCTCAAGCAGGGAATCTGTAGGGTTTCGTTAGTACAAGAAACCAGTGCCCGGTGTTGATCCATTTATGAATTTCAGGTGTTGACCCACACCCGGCTGGGGAACGGCAGGTGGATGACCCCCGAAAACATCCGGGAGATGTACACCGCAGTCAAGGCCGATCCCGATGGGAATGGTAAGAGCCACTCCAGGGGAATCCCTTCACCTCGCACAGCCCAGCAGGGCAGAGCAAGAGCCGTGTCCCTGCCCAGGCCTGTTTCCCTAGCAGTGTTCTACAAAGTAAAACAACGCTGCTTTAGAGACCTTTGCAGAAAAGCAGAATCCGTGTAAACCTCTCATCACAGCACTCTCGCCCCTTCATCCCCAGTCTGGCAGCAGACTGGTTCCACCACCTGGGCTCCGATCTTGCAGAAGCGGGACCGGAACACAGGTCTGCACTCCCTGTCCCCTGTCAGACCTGCCTTGGTTTGTGCCCTGCTGTAACAGGACCTTCAGGGTGTGCATCTGCTCCAGTGGTCCGAGAGACCACTCCGGCTATCATCACACAGCGCTTGCTACCTGGGCTGCAGGTTTTAAGGTGCGCCCTCCGCTCCCTGCCCTGTTTTCAAGGGGACTTCAGCAGCAGGCTGGGAGCACTGCATCACTGGCAGGGGAGAGCGGAATAGGTGGATGTGAGGGTGGTCTTGTTGGTCGGCCTTTGTTGCTGGCCCCGCTCTCTGCCACTGCAAACTCTCTGTATGCCATGAGGCCACTTCTGCCCCTCCTGCCCCTGTTCTCCCAAGGGCTCCCGCTGGTCCGGAATTGCACTCTAACCTCCGCTGTTCTAATTAGAGTGGCCTCAATTAAGCAACTCTCTGTTTCCTAATCAAATTAAGTGAACACACAGGCTCTGCACGCTGTCTTTCAGTGACCTGGCATTGAGAGCTGCCCAGGAGGGGTTGCTTTGGAGTTGACGCAGTACGCGTGTGAATGCCTAAATATCCGGAGGGCACCCTGTGCCCACTCCGCCGGGCCGGTGGCATTCTTGGCAGGGGTAGGAGCCCATGACTGAGTATGCGTATGACTGTTCCGGACATTAACAAATGAAAGGTCCTGTTGAAGTTCTCCTGGCAGGACCTTGCTTCCAGAGAGCTGCTTCCCTTGTTGTTAGATTGGTGCGTGACACCAAGAGACCAAGTTGCAGCCTGGATGTGGCACTGCATCATCAAAGACTGCATAGAGTGAGGGGAAGTGGGGACAGGGAAACACTAGAAAGAAGAACAGTGGATAATTTGGTCATGACTGCTGGCACCTGAGGAGCTGTCCCAGGCTGGCCATGGTGGCTGGTCCTTCCTCCTGCCAAGGGTGCTGGTGCCCGGGGAGCAGAGCTGGCACCGCAGCAGCACTGGCCTTGCTGCCTGAGCATGCTCCGCTCGCAGCCCGTGGTGTGTGCTGGCTGCTGGGCAGCACGCTGCAGCACTCTGCACGCTCTGGTCCCAGGGTCTGGTCCCCAGTTCAGGGCTTCCTTCTTCCGCAGAAAGGGGAAGTGACAAATGTGAAGATTTTTCTGGAGGTGACACAGGCAAATGTCCATCCCTTGCTGAGTCTAGTTCAGTCCAGCCAAGAAACACCTGTTTTAGTAGAAACCACTTTTTACCTTTTGCTTTTCTGTTATTACTACTTTTGCAAGATCATCCTCTGTTGTGTTTCTCACTCATGTTTTACAATTATGCAAATACAGAAAAGTGTACCACTTGTTCTAGGTTTGGCTTTTTTAGATTACCCTGCAAGGTCTTGTAGAAAATGTGGTCTGAGGTGTCCCACTCTGCTCTTAAAGGTGTCTATTTAAATATCTAAGTGACAAGCCCCAAGGCATCGGGTGGCACAGGCTGTCTAGCCGTGCATTACACGTGTTAGAACTGTAACTTCTGTCTTTTGATGGATTGGTTTGCGTGTTTTAGGAGCTTTTTAAAGTTCAGAATGGTATTTTGCCTGTCCCAGTTCTGACCCTGCATGGCAGCCAACTGTTCGCTTTTGCAGGTTGCTGTGTCCCCTCTGCTCAGCTAGAGGCGGGAGTGTAGTCGGGGTCCATAATGCTGCGTGGACGGGGTGCAGCCTGCGGTGGGCACGGTGGCAGACCCGGAGTGGGGTTTGTTTGAGGAAAGCAATTTCTGCAGCTGGTGCTTCTTGCGAGTACAGGATGCCGAGGACTGTTACCTGCACCAGGGTCAGCCAGCTTTTCCTCTCTTCCCGCAGGTGTGCTGAGTTTGGAGGAGTTCAAACAATTGAATATCCGTGATTTCCACAAGTACATGGGAAGCCAGAAAGTGAAGATGAGCGACTTGGTGCGCAACAGCCAGCACACCTGGCTGTACCAGGGCGAGGGGGCACACCAGGTCATGAGAGCCATACGGCAAAGGTAAGGGCCAGGCAGCCGGGCGGTGGGGCTTGTGTGGGCATGAGGACTGCCTGTGCCGGGAGAGGCAGCGGCAGACTTGCTAATATTCACACTTCCTAATTGGGTGAAAGTCTTTGGAGGGCAATGGACGCAGGCATGAAATGGGGAGAGGAGTTTTTCATTAGAACGAGAATTTGTATTGTCCCGTGGAAAAGGGAAAAGAAACATCGAACCTTTCAGCATCTCCATTCACTTTTGGGAACAGCCCTATAAAACCACGAAGACTTGGCATTATATGAAATAATTCATTCTAATTAGTAAATGAGCTTACTGGGAGAGACTGCCCCTTTCCAATGCTGTCTGCGTGCCAATAGTTACTGTCATTTGCTTTAGTTACTCATGCATTTCACTGAGATCTGTCTTAGCTGTTCAGAGCTGACTTTTTAACAAGCACGACTTCATCTCGAGTAAGCCAAGTTAGTTTAATCCTCCCAGCACACGTATTGCAGGGCAGCTCACGGCAGACGGGAGAACCTCTTGCCTTTCCCCTCATCTCAGGTTCGGTACTGGGAAGGGTTGAAACCCGGCGCACAGGCCAAATCGCTTAGCCGTGGAGAGTTTCAGATAATTGGCTGGAGACTCTTGTTCTCGAGGTGCTGGTCCTCGCCCAAGACATGGGTGGGTAAAATCTGTCCCAAGGCTTGAAAATGGCTGTTGGCCACTCCTTTTCTCCAGTGCGTTCCAGCGGGAGAATGGGGTCGCATATTGCCTTGATTAGAGCAGACTGTGGCTGCCGCCTGCTCCACGCCAGCTCGCCAGCACACACAGGCGTCAGCACACTGCTTTTACGCTCTTCAGCTGGCCACCGTTAGAAGCCCTCTGCAGACGTGAAGACGCAGCGCTGAAGGAGGCTGTTAGTCCTCCCTGGGACCGTGCGGTGCCTGGAGGGGCTTTGCCGTCCTGCCTGGGTGCCACGTTCCCCTTGCAGCTGCCCCGAGGGCTGCACCGGTCTGGATTCTCAGGGCTCTGAGTGTTCTTTGGCAGGTCTCGAGAGGTACCTGCTTGCCTTGGGGATGATCTCAGATGTAGCAGCGGAAAAATCCCAGAGCAGGAGGGCTCCGGTCTCCTTGAGCACTTCCCATGCCCCTCTGCCCTGGGGGGAGGCTGCTGAAAAGGCAACAGGGAAAGGTGAGTTAGGTGACAAGAATATTCTTAGAGCTAGTCTCTCCTTGACTCTCAGCAGGGGCCCTGTGCTTTGCTAACTGTCCCCGAGGTCTGTAGGTGGTGTGCAGGAGTCCAGAGAAGCGATGAGATGGCACACGAAGGCTCCAGGAACGCACACAGAAGGGACCTTGCTGAACAAGCAAAGTCTTCCTGAGAGCAGTCCTGCTGGAGATGCACCCTTCGGTTTTTGGGGTCTTTTTACTAACCTTGATGAGGACTTTCTGAGCTGATGCTGGCGGTCCAACAGATCTATAAGGACCTTGTTATCTCTTGGCATGCTTGCTGCAGCCCACCGTCTCTCCGGTCTGTTGGGGAAGGGGGCTGTCTTTCTCTGCATTGATTCGGCACTCGGGAGTAGCGGCTGACCGGGGTGGTGGTGCGTTCCCCTCACCTGCTCTGCCCTCCCCTTCCCCAGGGTAATGCGCCTGACTCGCTTGCCCCCCGAGATTGTGGAGCACAGCGAGCCGCTCCAGGTTGTGCGGTACGACCAAGGAGGGCACTACCATGCGCACATGGACAGCGGCCCCGTCTTCCCCGAGACTGCCTGCAGCCACACCAAGCTGGTCGCCAACGAAAGCGCTCCCTTTGAGACCTCGTGCCGGTAAGGTCTGCCTAGGCACAGCCTGGAATGCGTTGGAGAAGAGGTGTGGAGAGCCATCCCGCCTCACCTTGCGTGGGACTCGGCGCTCCGGTTGTGGACTCCGGAGATCGCTGGCGTGATGGGGTCTGAAGGGGGAGGTGGGCGAATCCGGTGGGCTCATGCGAGGAGGGCAGAGTGGTTCTGCAGAGCTGCTGGGCCATCCCCACCAGTGGCTAGAAAGACACCCTCACCGCTGCGGGCGGGGATCTTCCTCGTTGCCTTGTCCTTGGAGAAGAGCTGACGATGTAAATGGCGTGCCTGGCGATGTCGGGGAGGAGCGGCTGTGTGTGGTGGAGAGGCGGGTGCGGACAGCCCTGCGCTTCTCCTGCTCGTCCAGCTGCGTCCCCTGACAGCCGCTGTGTCTTGCAGGTACGTGACGGTGCTGTTCTACCTGAACAACGTGACTGGCGGAGGCGAGACAGTCTTTCCTATAGCTGACAACAGGACGTACGAAGAGATGGTAAATGAATCTCGCCTGCGTGTTACCCCTGGGGATTCTGAGTCCCTCTTTAAGCGTCTTTCTTTGCTGTGGCTGCAGCAGGGGTCCGGCGTGTGAGGCTGGTGGAGGTTAGCCTTCCTAGCCAGAGCGTGGGGAAGCTCTGCTCCGCTTACGGTCTTTTCCCTCTGAGGCCAAGGGGAGAGGCACGGGGCTGTGGCAGCCGCAGCTCTCCCCGCTCGGAGGCGTGAGGGGCGGCCTGCTGGCCTTGCTGCCGTGACACGCGTCCCGCTCGCTCCTGTCCGGGCAGGTTTCCTCAGACCACGTCCTGGCAGTTGTGTTGTGGTCCTGTCGGGCAATGTGTTAAGGAAGGGGCGGCTGCTCGGAAACAGGTCGTGGAGCTCCAGGGGACTGAAGCTGGCTGCTCCGGGCAGGTTGTGACAGCCCTGAGCTGCGGGGCGTGCAGGCAAAGGGCAGGGTGGCGGCTGGCAGCAGAGGCAGCCCAGCACGCGCTTCGTTCCAGTCCTGTTTGCGACACCTTCTCTGTGGTTTCTTGCCAGTCTTTGATCCAGAACGACGTCGACCTGCGAGACACTCGGAAAAACTGCGACAAGGGCAATTTGCGAGTGAAACCTCAGCAAGGCACCGCTGTCTTCTGGTACAACTACCTGTCAGACGGAGAAGGTACGGTCCCGTTTCAAGGCTCGGCTCTTGGGAGGGGTGGGGCTGCAGGAGGTGACAGCCGTCTTCTTGCGGCAGCCGGGAGCTCGGAGGAGAGCCGAAGGGTGGTAGCTGCCTGCTAGTGGGAACTGTGGAGTCTCCTTGTCACCAGCTGGGCAGGAGCTTCCTGACTGCGAAAGGCCTTTGTTGGCAGGCAGTAGGTCAGTGGCTCCCGACGTCGTTCAGGGACGGGACTAGCCAGCAAACAAAGACCTTGGCTGCGCTAGCCATCGCCAGCGGCCTCCCGTCCCGCTGTGCGAGCTGAAACTCCTGCTGGAGCTCGGTCTGCAATTCGAAACGCTTCACTGATGTGGTGTTGCCCACGGGGGTGGGGAGGGGAGGCAGACAAAGGCACGGCCATCAGCTCTGCAGCGCGGGGAGGCATGGCCCGCCCCGCGCGAGGCTCTGCCATGCTCAGGGCCGACTCCTGCTTCGTAGCTCAGCCGCGGCCTGGTGGTACGTGGCCTTGGGGCTGTTTTTCTCATGAAGCGCAGCGTGGTTTTCCCTGACAGCCGGGCTGGGGGATGGACGTGAATCCTCCAGGCTGCTGGTGGGTATGACTCCAGAGCGTTCCAGCAGCGGGTTAGGAGCAGTGGGGGGAGGAAGGAGCATAGTGTCCCAGCTCCTCTGGGAGCAGCCCATGTGTCCATCTCTAGAAAACCCATGGAGAGGAGGTCACCAGACCAGCGCTTGGGCCATTGGGTGATAATATCAAGGCCATCACTCTCCTGTAAGAGCCCCGTTGTGTTTTTATGAGCAAGGTGGGTGCTGCTGCAAGCCTGCTGCAGGGAGTCCAGGGGACCTCTGCAAAGAGAGGATCATTTGCAGCTGCTGAAATTTCATCTCCAGCATGGCTGGGAGCCTCTGACCTCCACAGGCCTTCCCTTCCCGCCAGCCTCCTCTTGGGGAAGAGCTGAGAGAAGCAGCAGCCATGATCGCAGAGCGCAAGAGCCACTTGCCCTGCGCAGAGACACGGAGGCGAGCCTGGTGC
>Ga0065711_1040749_pt1 | contig 16713 bp, 11 predicted proteins | sample Hoacrofraction12_FD_59098 | JGI IMG/M metagenome (GOLD analysis project Ga0065711, IMG submission 59098) | Hoatzin crop microbial communities from Cojedes, Venezuela - Epithelial fraction 12 v2 (version 2) | ecosystem: Host-associated > Birds > Digestive system > Esophagus > Crop | place... | reverse complement strand
GTTCCGTCTGAACATGAGGAAGAACTTCTTCCCTCTGAGGGTGACGGAGCCCTGGAACAGGCTGCCCAGGGAGGTTGTGGAGTCTCCCTCTCTGGAGATATTCAAGACCCCCCTGGACAAGGTCCTGTGCAGCCTGCTGTAGGCGACCCTGTTTCGGCACGGGGGTTGGACTAGATGACCCACAGAGGTCCCTTCCAACCCCTACCATTCTGCGATTCTGTGATTCTGGAGCAACTGGGCAGCTATTCCCAACCAATACCTTAAATGCCGTGGAGATGAAAAACATCTGCCAGACCTGACTGATCAAAAAGACACAAGAAAACATACTGTACTGCTTGGTTGCCTCTTATTTTTCTCCAAGATCCGTTATGCTGGCCTGGATCACCTGCCTGCAAGAGCTAGTACCAGTTTTGCATGTTGGAAATACAGCACTGAGACAATGCAGACTTCTACTGGCTATTTGCAAACATGCATTGCTGACTGTCAAAGCATCCCTTCATTTTTATATCGGATCTGCCATCAAAGCAAATCACATGAAGACTGAGAGGTAATTAGTGCTCTATATGCTGGAATATGACATCAAACAAGTGCTAAAAATCTGTTTCCCCTAAAACAGTTTAGAGAGAACCACAGTTCTGTATAATAGTGGAGGGGGGAACCAATAAAAAAAATCCTAAACACATGTCTACAAGGTTAACTGGAATAAACAGAGGAATAACATCTCTTAGTACTTTCAATCCTGTATTACAACCAGGAACAGGTTTGTAACTCACCCAGTGACTGCAGACCCCTGTATTTCTTGAATGCTAGCAAATGCTTTGATCTTGGACAGTGGGGACCGCTATCGAAGTCATGCCAAGTTTACAGAAGTATCACTGTTGGTAAACTTCCCTAAAGCACACAGTTACCCGTATGGCCTCTTACTTATAAAATATTGAATTTATTCCTACTGCAGCATCTTCCCGAATTCACAGTTAATGCTGTTTCTTCAAACTTCAAGAAACTTTCTGACACAGCACTGGGTTTGAACATGTCAGTGGAACAGCTGAAGTGAAAATGACAAGTGGCTTCAGCATTACTCTGGCCCAGGGCTTCTGGGTAGAGGCAGAAGATGAATTTCTGGCAATGCTTTTCAGTCCCTTCACAGCCTTTTGTTCTGGAGGATCATTGCCTGTTATTAGCCTAATTCAAGAAATTCAGCTTTGTCTCATTTACTCTTAAATGATTTAAAATTCATCTTATAAATGGAGTATAGTCTGCTGTGATTCAGAGCTGCAAGTCTACATCTATGACAGTAAGAAAGATATGACATGAAGTTCAATCTTAGGCCTGCTCATAGCTTCACTTTTCATAAATTATTTACCATCTGTTCACAGTACTGTCTATTTAGACGAAGATGATTCAGCCATCCATGCCAGGAGTTACAAGTGGAGAAGCTGTACCAAGAAGTCAGACTGATTTCCACTTCAAGTATTATTGCTTTGTGGGTGCTGCCAGCAAATATAAATGTGAGGCATTTTCCAAACACTTTTCTGAACGTTGATTCAGGGAACAGTAAGCAATTTGTACATTTGTCAGCTCAGTTCACTGAGCAGCATGGTACACACAGGTCTTCAACAGGGACTTAGAAAGCAGACAGGATAGAGACCTGAGCAGAGGAAAGCAGGGAGGTCACAAATTAACGTATAGGGAGCCACAAAGGAGGCAGCACAAAGATGGATCACGAAATATCTGACAGGTGAGTAGCAGAGCTGAAGTGACAAGAGACCTTGGAAAGCCTAGCAAGTGAAGCTAAATGGAGAGGGTCACCGTTATGTATAGCTTTCAAGACTGACAAAAAGTATCCATCAGAGACAATAACTGGATGAGAAGTTTACAGGGGATTTCTAAGAAAGGAATTTCATGGACAAGTAGGTTAGTAGAAGTGTTTTGCCTGGACCAGCCAGAGCAATGAGCATGACTGAGAAGACAAATTTACTTAATATATATTAATCAGAACAGGTTAGCAGAGAAGTGATTAAACAAGAAAATACTCTGGAGAGATGAAAGAAATTCAGAATAACTTGCCTGGTGTGGTCCTGAGCCAAAGGAGATATTGAGGCTCCTCTAACACTTTTTGCTCTAAGAAAATATTCGTAAGGCATTTTACAGAAACAAGCTAATACACAAAAATCGAAAAGCAGAAGCTTAGCAAAGGACAGACACACTTCTACAATTCATCTGCACAGAGATACAACAGCCCCAGCTACCATTGATGCAGCTATGAATTGAAGAAATTGCCTGAACATCAAGGCGAAGCACAAAGGGGCTAAGAACAAAGCCTTATGGAACTTCTTCCCTCCCAAAATCACTGGGGAAAGTGGCAACTGAAAAGAGCAGCATCTCACCGAAGAGGAAGAGTCTCAAGAACCAAACACTTGGCCATTTGAAACAAGCCTACTATGATTTTTATTACAACACATTCAACCAGCGAAATCTAGTTGCCTAGTACTGTTAATGGCAACAGTACATATGACTACAGCTGTCCCTTCTGCCCTCAAAAAAAATCTGCACACCCAACATAGCATAAACAGCTGACCTCTAAACACTCAAAGCACCCTTCCGTCCGGAGGCACTATGCAGGTTTATAATGCGGTGTCTCCCTTCCCTTCGCCTAGTTACAGTATGTTATCACTAATCCCACTATTAGTAATCCCATGTAGAGAGCACAACAACAGCAGCTCAGAGGCTGATAAAAGGAGATAACACATATCCCCTGAAACACAGCATAATTTTCTCAGGGATTTGAGCTTATTTATTAGGCATCCTTATGCTACTTGGGAGATGGCTACATCTGCTGTGCATTGCCGACCTGATCTCTATGCTGAAGTGTGTCTATCAATTCTTGCAAGATTTTGCTTTTAAATAACCATGGTTTAGACGTGTTCCCCCATCTACTAAGCATTGAGCAGACGATAGAGAACAATTCTGAACAAAGACACATTACCCTGTCCATACAGGATGGCAGCTGTCACCACCATTCCAGGTTTTCTACAGGCAAAGAATCATACTAATGAAAGGAATCATTCCAATTCCAGATATGCAAAATAACCTCTTACAGGTCTTGTAAATTCCTGCTGCCAAATACAAACACACACACACTTCCTCTCTCAAAATACCAACACACATGTATTGGGAGTCTACATGCACAAAAAAATGACAAGTTGCAAAGTTTCAACTGTACAACACATTAGGACATGATTAACTGCTGCATATTCTAAATTCCTTGGGGACACTGAAAAAGCCAACAATATATATACACAACAAGTAATTCTACCTTAGCAGAGAGCAACAAGCTCCCTACCTACAAAAAAATCAGCTCATAGCCCCATTATAAAAATCCTGCCAGAAATAAAGCACAAAGTATTATTTACCCATAACAAAAAACAACCAAATGAAGTTGAAAGAGCCACTAAAAACACAGATACTTGAGAATGTTCTTAGAGCAACCTGCCATGGGCAAGAAACAAGAGCCCATGTAAACAGAAAAGGGCAGTAAAAACACGTTTACATTGACAGTGCTTCCTGAATAGGGAAATACAAAGCTGGTATATTAACCAAAATTATGCCTTGAGTTAGCGGCCTGTTGCCACCCAGATCCCATCAACTGAGCAGCCGAAAAGAAAGCTGGCTTGATATGAGATGCTGTTCTCCTTTATGAAATGCTGATAACAGTACCCAAGTTAATAAAAATGAGCTATGAATGATGAGATGTGATTTTACTTATGTGGTTCCAAAGCTGTGCCAGGTTCATTTAATTTACAGATGAAGATACTTCCTGTCTCCATCAGCACACAATCCAGAAACTCCATGTCTAGGGTGAGCAGAAAACACATGAACTACGTCGTTTCTCATTCACATGCCATCTGAGATCCTCTAAGATAACTCACCAGGGCTCTAGAGGCTGCTTCAGCAAGACCTGGGTATCCCATAGGTCGTGTGTCAGATTTGCTGACCCTGAGGCATTGCCTCAAACACCCTAACGCATTCCAAAAGGTACTATACACATGTCTATGCTATGCAGCAGAATAGTGCCCAGACTACCGATTAAGCAGCATACACATGGTTTAAGACTAGCTTTCCAGAGCAGATTAAAATAAATTTCAGGGCAGTCCCTCTCCTTTTTCCTCCCAGCCAAAAGTTCAACTCCAAATTCCCCCTCTGGTAACAGCACTTAAGAAAGTCCAAGTGGTGAGAAGATTTCAGAGATTACAACACAGGCTCCCAGCTGAGACTGCACCCTCCACATCTGTTTGGATGCCAAAGTCAGTGTTCACTCTTCAGGCAGTTTCTCAGCTGAACTGGCTCCATCACTGTTCAGCAAGGACGTGTGTGTGTGGAGGGCGTATTTCCTACTTTCAGTGTACGGAGCTGTTTCTGGGTATGCACTTTCTTTTGTTTGGTTTTCTTTTAAGCTAGAATCATTTTTAAAAGATGAGAAACACGCCAGAAGAGTAGGCAGGAATATTTACCATTGCATTAGAGCAATGCCTCAGAGCACACTCGCAAGCTCAGAGCCCTGCTGTGCAAGGTGCAGGAGGAACAAAGGACACCAGTTCCCTTCCAGGAATTCACTGGTTCCTGGCCAAGACAGGTCATAACCCACAAGGCAGACAGGACAAGCTGGAGACTAAACAGGCAGAAAGGGTAAGAGATATTGGGAGGAGGAGGAAACAATAAGGTGAACAGCATCTAACAAAAGAATAAAATAAATACCAAAAAGAAAAACTCGTAGTAGAGAGTGCTCAAATCTATTTCTGATCTTATTCAAAGGATGACAAATATTCTCAAGGGAAATAACAGTTCCTGACACCACACCCACACATCGTTATTCTAAAGCTTTAGCATTTTCTGGCTGCTCACAGTCTTTCCAGTTTTAAAGAAACACAACCTGGAAAATTCAAAACACAAGTTGGAAGATTCTTGCCCTATTTGTGTTCCTGCAGCCCTAGCCAGTTCTCATGTTTCATAGTTATGCCACTCCAATTTCCAATGTCTTTCTCCACTGCTGTACAAGAGACAAATACCACTCTAATGGACTGACTACAAAGAACATTAAATGAAATAAAGTACCTAAATTGTAAACAAATATTGGACTCTTGCATTTTGTAGCACTGTTTTGAACTCTAATACTGGCAATTACAATAAGACTTCTTGCAGCTCAGGAACCGTCATGTCAGAGGCACCCTTCGGTAGCAAGCCAGACGGGTTTCAAAGGCTCAGCCCACAACCCTCCGAGCTTTACTTTGTTTGCAATAACCAGGCAGCAACAACTTGTACTACAAAATTGACCCACCAGCCCAGCCTACTTCACAGATCACAGGACACCTGAACTTTTCAGTATCGCGTCTCCCATCAGTTCGCCCAAGAACAGCACTTTCAAAAGCAGTGACTGAAGACAGCAAGACCCAAGTCTGCTCACAACATCTAACTTCCCATGCATCAAATCCCCTTCTCCATACAAAAATCAAGCCCCTCCACCCTTAAGCAGTGCCTCCCTTAAATACTCATTGCAAGTGTTGTGCTCTTTACATGGGGATAGGAGAGGAAAAAGTGAAAAAAGCTAGGCAAGAAAGCACTCATGGGAGGCATATTCCTTGACCTGCCAAGAACAACACCCAGTGCTTCCCAGTATGAGGCCAATGAGTCCTACAACAGAGCAGGGCTTCCTCAGTTGATCTCCACCAGCCACTCCACTAAACACAGCAGTCTAGTCTACAGAGCCAAGCTATACAGTATTTGATATTGTATTTCACCTAGATGCACGCACTTCCAATCAAGAGTACTTAAGAGGACAGCCTGGGGAGAATTCAGAGTTGATATACTGGAAGCCATTCTTCAAAAAAAATTCAAAATTGTTAACACAGAGAGGTGTATAGCACTAGTTTCAGCATTGTTCTATATGCACAGGTGAAGCAGACTGAGTGCTTGCCTCTAGTTCCATCTATTCTCTATCATCTGAAAGACAGAAGGAAGTTTCCAGTCTAAAGAAACAAAAATACTCTTGCATCCTAAAGAAGATGGAAAGAAGTTAATGCAGCAAAACAGTACAAATTAAACTTGAATTTTATATTCTGTAACTTGCCAGTAAATAAAGCTAACTTTATTATGGCTGTCGTGTCAGCACACACTCTGAATACTTCATCATGGATGAAAACGGAAACAGCTTAAAAATCCTATGCACATGGTAATAAGGCTTTGTAACATACTCAAACAATACATATTCACAGATTTAAAATCCTTGTTGAAAATTTGGATATAAAGCTGGAACAATTTAGAACTGAGCATCAAGTTTTAAGGAGGCGAGAAGACCATTATTCTTGTTTGGGTTTTTTGTTTGGTTTTGGGTTGAGGTTTTTTGTTTTGGCTTGTTTGTTTGTTTTGTTTTTTCGGGGGGGGTGGGGGGTGGTTTTTTTGTTTTGTTAGGTATTTTTTTATTAAGGTAGACCTATGCTAAAGAATCTGAATTCATATTAATACAACTATTTACTAAACTGCTGCACTATTTTTTTCTCCCTAAAATCATGCTGGGTAGTCTGCTGAGATCCAAAAGCAGAATTACAGTAACAACAGAAATCACAGCAGTAATTACACTTCGGATGGGATAGAATTTCCTCGCATTCCCTCTATTGCGAGGCAGAGTTCCTTCTCAGATGGGTCAGTTGTTCTCCCCCGAGCCACAAAACAAAGATTCCCATTTTACTTCACATTAAAAGTAAGAGTAAAACATGCAGCAAAAAATTCAAAACTAGATCCTGGAGTGCTTCCCACTCTTGCCACATGTCTTTTTGGAACAATTAACTATAATCAAACAGTATTGCTTTAAAAAAAATTCAAAAATCTATGCACGCATCTTTTTTTTCATTCACAAAGGCGGAGTCCAAGATAAACATATGATATCTAAATGCAAGACACTGGTGGGGGGATTTCTCTGGTTTTGCTTTTCCCCTGCATACATACTTCCCATGCACACACTGCTTATTATATCAACTTAAAAATTTGCACATATGCTGCCATTAACTTGGAGAGCAGGAAGAGATTTCTAGCTCCACGTTGAACAACTACTTACATAGCTAAATGGGAAGGTCAGATTGTTCAAAACACATTCTATCTCACTTGAAAAATAATCATTTTTACTTTGGGAAAGCTACCCAAAGTTGTAACCAGATTCCCTGCTGGGCTAATATATTCCACGTGGAAGGCAGTAGTACCAAAGTTCACGCTTAGTGGCACATGCGCCAGCTACACTGGAGCTACATGTAAATGCCTGCACGCTCTGCAATCCAGTTTTCAAGTGCAGCATAACCACAGCCTCTTTAAGTAGCTGCAAGATCCACAGCCTATTTGCACAACAGTCTCTGAATATTTCAGAAAGCATCTGTATTAACATCGCAATGCTTCTGCATTTTTGGAAATAACACAGTTTGATTCGATCTTAAGTTTCAACCCAAGAACTGAAAGAAAATGATGTATCTTTTTGAAAGTGAGAAATGTGTTGCTGCTGGCACTTATCTGGAATCTCTGCTCGATGCTGGCTTTAGCCAATGCCAACCGAGATTCCAGATGGGCTGCTGAGTGTTTTCGGTTTTTAAAAAACATGGCAGCCAATGCACCCATCTGGCTGCATATAGAAGTGATGTAGGAAAAGAGATCAAGTTCTACCCCTGTAATTGAGGTTGATAAATCAGGCACTAAAATTGTGCACAGCAGGGAAGAAATATAAGTGTATATACAGAGAAGAGCAAGCACAATTTATCTGCATCATTATAGTAAGTGTTACCATTGAGTGACTGCCACCAGGTTCCTCACACACACATAAAAAGAAACCTAATACTGCTGAACCACTGTTCTTATGCGAGTGATTTTTTTTTAAACATTTGTACTGGTATTTTAATATAGTTTGCAGCAAAGATTATAAGTTTAGACATGCGAAGTTCCTACACAAAGAGCAAAGCAGAAGACAGTACAGGCTCCTGAATTCACCGCTCCAAGGGAAATCAGAGGTCAAATGATCTTTGCACCTTGTATTTTCAACACTGTTAATACAAGATGGTTTTTATTCAGTCAGCTTACATTTACTTGCAGGAATAAGCAATTCCAAAATGAGCACAACAGTAGAAAGCCCAGCAGGTCTAGCCAAGAGTACATTAACTCAATGGCACGACAGATGAAACCAAAGACCTCAAACTATTTCGCTTTGCATCTGCAGCAGTCATGCTCAAGCATGGTCAGATACTTCACATGTGGTCACCACTAAAAAAAGTATTGAGCATATTTAGTCACTAACACAGCCTCTATGTACCCACTATTGCTATGTACTGGAAAACTCTTTTTGGGTTCCCTGAGGGTAAAGAAGATGAAGCCTCAAGGAGCCAGCAGATCAACATCCACTCGCGGTGTGTTTAACATGGCCACCGGTGGAGTAAAGATGCTCCCTAAAAAGGTCTCTTCCTGAAGATGACCCTGTCCTGATTGAACCTGTTGAGGTTTTTCGGTTTTGTTTGGTGTTTGTTTTGTTTTTTTTTCCTCCAAAGTTTCACCAGGAAATGCAGAGCAACAACAACAAAAAACCAAACCACACACACACACAAACTAACCTCCCAAACCCCATGCCAGTAAATGTCACCAGTCTTTGACCTTCAGTTTTGACAATACTTCATAGTCTGAGAGAGGTGAGGTTAGGCCTGTCATTCAGTTTAACAGGAAAATGTCTATTCTGAGTTGCAAACTACCAGACTTGTTATTTTTCAAAGAACTGTGTTAAAAAAAATAACCCTAAGATTTTGTTATTTTTATTTGTTTCAAATCAAGAGGCACAAGTCTGATTCTCTTCTCGCTTAATGCCGACTTAGTTACTTCAACTTCAGCTGCGTAACTTCTAATTTACAGTGGCATAAGCAAGATACAAGAAAGAATGACAAAACTCTCTGGAGGAACACTGATTAAGCATGCTCTTGGAGAGGTCTCTGCGGGTCCGAGGTCACCGTCAAGGCATTTGACCACCCGAGTGTCACACTCTTCCAGCTGCTGTGCAGGGCAATTGCCGAATGACAGTTTAAATTACGTGGAGTTTGCTTGCTCTTCTCCTTTCCTTGAACAGTTCATTGCAACAATGATAGGAGGGGAAGAAGAAAAAAAAAACCTCATAGCAACAAAGACAAAGAAGGAAAAAGCCCAGGCATACTGAAATCAGTGGGAGCCCTGCCATCCAGTTTGCTGGAGCCAGGATTTCATGCATTGTCTCATTCTATTAATATTAAAGAAATAATGGGTACAGATTTACCCAAAAGGACATCTCATTCAAACTCTTAGATTGCTGGTATCTTCTGAACAGCCAGCCAGATGTTCCCAGAAGCACATGCCCTTTGCATCCGAAAGAACAGAACACCATTTTATGCAGCACCCACAGAAGCATTAACATAGCAAGGGTCTGGCCATACTTCTACCAAGAATCAAACGATTTTGTCTTCCTAAAATGGCAGCTTGCTTTAAGGCTGCCTGTGCAGCAGTACAGGGGAGATTCACATCTATCAGTAGAGACTTATCTTTACAGCTTTTAAACAAACCACCGAGCAAAAAAATAAATTCTAGATTCATGGAAGGAAATTACCAAAACTCCTTTTTATATTATATTTTCCATCTAATAAACACTTAGTCATAAAGTAATGTATTACTTTCCTAGCGCCATTAAAATTAAAAGCTAGATAAATACTTGAGCGATAAGTAAAAGAAACAATACAATCAATCTGAGCTGGGAATCCTGCTTTATAATTCAGGGTCACCTGTGTGCTATTTGATCTCTACCTGAAACAGTACAGCAGTTCCCAGGTCTGCCCCTGGTCCAGCTATACCCCTCTCACCCCAGAGTTCAGTAAGGTGGGAGAGGACTACGGCCAATAGGATTCATGGAACAGAGCTTTTTCTTCCTTTTATCCCACCCCCCCCTACCTTTTAAACAGTACTGCTTGTTAACTAGGTTTCAAGATTACTAAATATAGACTGTTGCTGTATAAACAGAGACAATGAAATGTTGAGTCTACTGTCATTCTGACAACTGAAAACATCCTGCTTAGTTCAGACTGTCAGCCCCAGAACCGTATCAGCAGCAGCATTTAAGTCGCATTAGCAGCCTTCTCAGTGCTCCTCCAGATGACATTGGAACTGACTGTACTCAGTCAGTTAATTTTTTTCTACGTTAATAATACTTTAATATACTTTATCTTCAGCTAGGTCAGGGCAGTAACAATGTCATCTTGTAGGTAGATATTTCCAGGATTTTCAGCAGATCTTTGTAAAACATACTTCAGTATCAATATTTATCCAATCTGAAAACAGAATCCATGTGGCATCTGTGTGCCTTCTCCACTTTGAGGTCACAAATGGATATATAGAGATGCAGGACTTCATTTTCTAATTGATTTTTAAGTTTCAATAAGCCTTAGCTGCTCCTTTGTAAAGTCATCAGACAACGAACAACAGTTCAAAGGTGAACTAGTAACTTTAAATGAAACCAGTCCAGAAATAATGGATTTCTGCCCCAAATCATTCTCCTTTCACTGCGAGGGTACAGTACTGTACATATAACTGAAGGTTTCTGCTCCACGGAGATCACCCAAGAAATTTCTACCATCACTAGAAACAAACTGCAGCAGCTGCAAACAGCTTAGTTGGTTCTACATAAACCAAAACCAATAAAAACCAAATGTGATGAGGTACAATAATCATACTTGGCGCCCTGCTCACCTCTCTGACGTGGATGGCAGGAAGAGGTCGGGGACCTCATCAAGGAAGAAGCACTTTGCTCACCACCGTCTGTGATCGCTTTGTATCACTCAGAACACTACACTCACACAGACAATACTGGTAGGATCTCCTATCACATGAAAAAAAGAAGTGCAATTATCATTGAAAATCAATCTTAAAAGTCTAAGAACTAAAAAAACCCCACACAATAGTCCAGACAAATAAGCCTCTGTAGGCCTAGATGTTATGAATGCACAGGGTAGAGTCTCACTCAATATTGAATATTTGGAAGTTCCGGGATTTCCTTGGAAGAGCAGCCCCATTTTCACCTGATGTGAATGTGTAAGCTTTCATACACACATGCGTAAGTGCATAGAAGTCTTGGTTTTAAGTATATTAATAATGTTCATTTCCAGGACTCAGACACAGGGACACTGGTTTCATTTTCATTACACAGCACTGCCACTAAAACCTCAAGTTAATCAGAGAAAAAAACCCCATATTTTTCCACAATATCCTACAGACTTCGGACATATTTATGTATATGGACTATGATCAAATTTATTAGCAGTTGGTGGACTACTCAGGCTTTCATGAAACATCTATGAATTATGGTGCAAAGAAACACTAAGTCAGCTCCTCAAATACCCATTTCTTAACTGTTAATTGTCTAGCAGAAACCTGAAATATTGTCAGCAGCAAGCTGAGGAACAGTTGGGCTCTTGGGCTGTTCAGAGTTACTCTTCCTCAGTACATCTCCAGTATTCACAATTCCAGTAGCTAAATCCTGGCTTAACATCCAGACTCCTCCACAGCAGCACTATCACAACAATCCACTTTCATTGCCTTTGTCCCAGTGCTGGCATGATACAGATATTGTTTGAGTGGGAAAGAAAAATTCAAGTGGGATTGGATTCTGCTCAGTTCCCAGGTAGCGCTCTGCTACAGAAATGAAACAACTGTCTGAATTCACTACAGTGTTTTTACTGGGGAATAACAACACTAAAGACAAAAGCTATTAGCAATTAGTAGGCAACAAATTGTTCTAAACACCATGCACCATTCATTTTACCCAGCTCATGCAGAACGCTAACTGCCAGCTTGGATGCTACAGGTGCATCCCTCCACTGCTGGCAGAAGAGCTGCCGTTTAGCTACCGAGGAACTAGTCTCTGCGAAACGCAAGGCTGTTGTACTCAAGGTGCTCCACAACAGCACTCTCAGTTCTGGTGCGCTGATTGAGAGAGACTCCTCTGCCTGGCCTTTCACTGCTAGACAATCCCAACATGACTCCCAAGAGGCATCTGTGGAAAACACACAGCCTCCCCTGGGGTAAGCTGAGAAAGGTCCCTATGCAGGGCAGCAAGCACAGAACTGACAAACTGCGCAACGAGGGAAACTGAACGAACAGCATGAGCTCGATTTAACAATGCTTTTACAAATCGAGGGCTGAAGAGCCAGAGGCAAAAAAGGCACCTATTAGAAGACTGGGTCAACACTAGCCTGATAGTGGGCAATTTCACTGTAAGAAAAAGAAATAAGAAGAACTGTTTGGAGGCAAGATTTAGTAACATCTAGTTCCTGCACTTAAAAAGAACAAAATCCATCTGAAATGTGTAAGCACATAAAATTTGTCCACCAGACATAAAAAAGAAAAACTTAACACACATCAAGTCCCTTATGTGCTTTATCTTCAGCAGAGGCTACTGCAAGTCATGTATCAAGCCATCCATTCACAATTATCAGGATGCTCCCATATGAAGGGGACTTACTGACATATTAAATAGTTACAAGCCAGATAAGAACCATCAGTTTTGCAGCACAGCTTTTGCTCACAGAAGAGTTTATTCATGCATGCACACACACACACAAAAATCTGAACAATTAGAGCTACCGACATCACTTATAAAATCTGCTATTCATCATCCCAAATGTTACATTTGGGAGCTGGGGGAGGAAGGAGCCTACAACCAGTCAGATTTAATCATAACATCTGCTAAGAACTCACAACCTTCGATTTCATTCCAGCAAGAAGTAACCTTTAAGAAGAACACACACAAAAATGCTACACTCTGCTCAACAAAATCCACTTGAAATATTTAATGTCAAGGCAATGATAAATTTAAGAGAAAAGGTTGGGATGTTTCAGTATCTGCATAAGGCAGTAGAAGCAAGTTGCAGATTTACAGCATTTGGCCAGAGCTGGGGGATGTAGCATTAAGGATAAAGAGCCTCAATCCAACATGCTGCTTAAACCCAAGCAAGCTTCCATTTACATTAATTCCTTCTGATTTTAAAGATTCTGTGCCCATCTAATGCCTGTCAGTACACTAACTGGCGAACTCACCAGGTAGACACTACAGGCTAGGAGGATGTCATGATGGCGACAGTCAGCCTCAACCTGCATAAAGCTTGGGAAGCTTGTCAATAACCCAGCCCGGATACAGGTTGGGTCTTAGAAGTGAATCAATGAAGGGACAGAGAGACACATGTACAGCAGGAGCTCAGAACAGTGCTCACACAGGTGGCTATGGCCCCCAGCCGCACCAGCCTCGAACCAACGCCTATCACAGACTCCCCCAACCACCAGCTGGGGGAGGAGAGAGAAAAAAAATACACATTGGATTGTCCGTGGAGAAAAGGGGAGGAAATGGGTTTAAAATTACAGAGGAAGGAAAAGTCTGCAGACTGAGAAGAGCTGTTTCCCCCCCGCCTTCTAAAATACACAGAAAGCTGAAAGTATACAGTCCAAAAGCTTCAAAACAGATTGAACTCCACAAGTTTCCTTGCGTCCCACTGCCCTTTCCAGGGCATCCTATTCTTTTAACTGAAGCCTTTACCGAAAAAGCACCTCCATAAACCTAGTCCAATTTCCACTAGAAATATACCAGGACAAGTGGAAATATTAACAGATTAACATGAAAACCCAATATAGTAACTTGAATTGCAACACATAGTATCACCTTCTGTTAGTTCAAACCAGGTGAGGTTTCATGCAGTCATCATTAGGTTTAAGGTCGAACACCCTCAAACTAGGCACATGCAAATGTAATGCCACCAGCACTTAGAGGCCAATGCAGAACACCTAATGAAGCCAATACAGATTCATCTGCGAAAGATTCCACAAGTTTTCTTCCCACCACATTACACTTTCAGTTTAATTTTTGTTCAACAATATGCTTCATAGACTAAAACATTACACTTAACATTTGACACTAATGTGATCTAACAAAGCTGACGCATTAAAAGGATTACACATTTACAGATTACTGAGCAGGTTCTTCTTGGATGTCTGCCGAAAAAATCCTGCAAATATTCTGGCTCTAGGCTCTCCCGGTTACACCCAGCATTCATCTTGATGGGTTAGTGTAATCAGTTTGCACGGCACAGAATGATCTGAAGCAAGCAACTGGGCTGCTTTTACTAGAGCCAAGCAGAGCTATAGAACCTGAATAAATTAAAAAGGAGGTTAAACATCAGCTAATTCTACTTACAACAGACTGCTTTTTATTCTGCTGCTTTGTCAATTTGGTAATCCAGCAAAACTATACCTGTGACTTATCTTGTATGTGCAACGAAGAGATTATTAGGAGTGAAAGGAATTTAAATTGTCTGTAAAAACAAACATTGAACATTCAGAAACAAGAGAGAAAGGAAGAAAGGAGAAGTTATCAGATAAATTGGGGTTGCAAAACTCAAATAAAGGTTTCCTGTTTGCCTAGTTTATTTTTAAGCAGTAGAAATTCACATGTTCTGAAACCAATTTACTGCAGCAGTCCTAAGTACCAATAATGAAAAGAGCGAAAAGAAGGCACGTAGTAGAAGGCCCTGCACGTAGTAGAAGGCCTCATGAGCTGCTGGCTGAAGGCTCTCTTCGAAGCAAGGACGGGACTGAAATGCTGCACTAGGTTAATATATATACACAACAACTCTCCTGAGGGCTTTGGGCATTTCTATACTTGCCATTTTAAACTTTTAGTGTTAATTTCAACTTTTACTTGCTTGGGAGGAAAACATGAATTTTGAAAGAAGTCTTTAATCACATCAGGACACAAACACATGTCCCACCAAGAAATAAGTGCTTCTTTCAAACTTGGTGCAGGGCAGGGGGATGAGGGGAGAGGTATTGTTCTGTGTTAGTAACTCATCTGAGAAAAAATAACGAAATAGTTAAATTCATACACACCCTTCCTGCCTCTCTGGGAAAGGAAGAGTGCATTTATTTATATATTCCATTCAGAAAGCTATATTTGAAAGCTATTTTAGGGCTGCAGATTGAAACGCTCAAGTGGCAACATGAAAGCAATTTGGACAAAAGGGACTTTTTAGCCTGGTATATTTTATTATAAAGACAATAGTCTTTCCAAAGACCTTAGTCTTTAGATGAATTATCAAACGATATTTTCAAAAGATTCTTGCTACAATCCATGCACGAGGGGAATGGGAGCACTGAAGAACACACCACCCCACCTTAAACTACCTATGAGTTTTGTACCCGTAGAAACAAAATATCCTAGCAGGGCACTCCAGTGCTGTTTCAAGTTGTGCTGCACTTTCGAAAGCTCATCCTTAACAGACCTCACATTTCTGTTTCTTTTCAATTAGTTTTGTGACCTTCAGTTGAATTTTGACATACTTACATATTGCTTGAAAAGAAGAAATTTCTAACAGCGCTATCGGGAGGCATGAAGGAGGAATTTAAATCCTCAGGTGTTTCACAAAACGTTATCAACAGGAAAACAATTCCTTTGTACAATCCAATGTGGTCAACTGCTCTCTTCAAACACTGAGTATTGCCTTCAGTGGCACACTGAATGATCTTGGCAGATCCAATGATCCTCAGTAACCAAGTGATTTTCTTTTGGTTCTAAAACACACAACAAGTTCTAGTTTGACAATTTAAGAGCCCTTGGCATTACCTTCAACTCACAAAACTACTCCAAATTCTGCTTTTCTTCCCTCATTCATTCCATCCCTAGCCTTTTACTGCATCCTTCAATTTTCAGCATACTGCATCAACCAAATTAAAAGAAGTGTTCAGAACTCAAACTGCTAATCACCTGCTTGTACTATTGATCAGCAGCTTTTACAACCTGCTACAGCAGAATGAGAAACAACCACAGATATTTAACAGCACACTACACTGAGACTTTTGGAAGCAGACATCCTCCCATACCGTTCCAGTAGTTAATTTCCCCACTGTTTCAGCACAGCAGTTCGAACAGCTGTGCAATGCTCCATTACGATGGAAAACGATACAATTCCAGAGGTTCTGGTGTTCCCCCCAAAGCCTGATCGCTGCCTTGACATGGAGGATACTTGTGCCAACGCAGCATGGAAGACTCCACATAAAGCTGAGAGGAAATAGCCAGCACCTGTCAGAGCAGCAAAGCCTCCAGCAAAAATTGCACAGAACCATAGCCGGACAGACACTGAAGAAAGACCATCCATTCACTTCCCTCCTTCAAGACACTAAACAATAAATCTGCAGCAATAACTACTGGAGTCTGTGTTCATCAGATATACAGTAACCAACTTCAAGACTCCTGGACAGTCAACATCTATGGGGGTTTGGTTGGTTGGTTTTAATTGTTTTCTTGTATCCTCAGCAAGTTTGCTCATGATACAAAACTGGGAGGAGTGGTGGATACACCAGAAGGCTGTGCTGCCATTCAGCGTGACCTGGACAGGTTGGAAAGCTGGGCAGAGAGGAACCTGATGAGGTTCAAAAAGGGCAAGTGCAGGGTCCTGCACCTGGGGAGGAACAACCCCATGCACCAGCATAGGCTTAGGGCGGACCTGCTGGAGAGCAGCTCTGTGGAGAGGGACCTGGGAGTGCTGGTGGACGACAGGTTGACCATGAGCCAGCAGTGTGCCCTGGCTGCCAAGAAAGCCAATGGGATCCTGGGATGCATTAGGAGGAGTGCGGCCA
>Ga0065711_1040748_pt1 | contig 16714 bp, 10 predicted proteins | sample Hoacrofraction12_FD_59098 | JGI IMG/M metagenome (GOLD analysis project Ga0065711, IMG submission 59098) | Hoatzin crop microbial communities from Cojedes, Venezuela - Epithelial fraction 12 v2 (version 2) | ecosystem: Host-associated > Birds > Digestive system > Esophagus > Crop | place... | reverse complement strand
GAGCGGTGGCGGCGCGGCGCAGCGCATGCGCGGGGCGCTGCCGCCCGGCGGCCTGAGCCCCTCCCAGCGGCCGCGCCGCGGGGCCCGTGCGTTGTTGCTTCCGTCGTAGCCGGCGGCGGCGGGCTCTCTGCTAGAGGCTGCCTGGAGGGCACCTGGCTGCCGCAGGCCGCGCCTGAGGGAGGGGAAAGGCGCCCACAGCCTCTCCGTGCCCCTGGCCCGGTCATTCCGGGCGCTTCGGCGGTCGTGGGCGCCTGTCGCGGCCCGACGTGGTTGCCCTTGGGCTGTGATCTGCCGGGACGGACGGACGGACATGGGCACAGACAGAATGTGTGCCACGCTGTCTCCTTAAGCGTCCGGGGTGTTGAAAGCACCATTTGCCTCATCCCAATTGCGCTCTCCATATCTGCACGTCTCTTTGCTGTGGTGAATTTTGCAAAAAGTTTGCGATTTTTCTTTCCCCCCCCCAAAAAGTTCATGAATTTGCCTCTGCTGAGAACAACGAGGTTGCAGTTACTTCAAGATGGTTTGCCGTCCCGCTGCAGCTCCCATCAGCAGCCCTCGTGGCCTGCTGCAGGCTGCGGATTCGTATTTGCCTGGAACGGTAGGCACCTAACCCACGTGTCGAAACACGTTCTCCTGCCAGCGAAATGCACCCACTTCATCTGGAGAAATCTCCCTCTACAGCCCAGCCTTCCCCCTGAGTAGTGTGGCCGCCTCACAGCTTCTGAGGGATGTTCTTTCTCGCATTCGTCTCCCACGGGAGAAGTCTGTGAGAACAAGTGTTCTTGCATTAAATTATTAGACCTGATCAATGAATTTCGTTATAGAAATACACCTTGTTTACACGAAAGAAACTATGACCTCAGTCAAACAAAGACCCACATAATTAACCAGAGTTAACCCCTCCTTATTCAGAGGCGTAAAGCCGGGCAAGTGTGTGAGTCTCGGAAGTGTAAGTGAGGTAGGATGCTGTTCAGAGGGATGAGGAATACCCCCCTGCGGTCCAGAGAGGCAAAGTGACTTTATTGAGGAAGCCCTGAGAATTTAAATTTCCTAACTCCTAACCCTGCACTGTGACTGTAAGGCCACTCCTTTCCTCTTGACTTTTGTTTCCTTTGGTTTGTATCTGATATACTTTGCTTGCCTGTTTGTTCCACTGCTTGCGGCTATGTGGAGAAAAGGGTATAAAAATATCACGGTTTAAAACACAATCCAGCACCAAATTTGTCTGCAGAGCAATCACTCAAATAGCAACAGAATCTTATACCAGGAGTACATTTGGCCATCAGAAAGCTGTAGCTGAAGAGCGCTGCAGGAAAACTGGAAAATATTACAGAAGTCCACTCCCTACCCGCACCTCAAACTCCTATTGTTTTCAGTCAGGATTTCCCGTAATGGTATCTCCATGCACAGTACTGATTCCACAAGCCTTTAGGGGTAGGCAAGACGTTTTTAACGGTTGCCCTGCCCTAAGCCAGGCTGCACGATCCGTGACTCGGTCAGGCTGCCCGCGTCAGGCACCGTGCTTGGCACCATGCTCAGAGTTCAGGCCCTTTTTGCTGCAGAAACACGTTGAGGCAGGCTGCAATCCATGAAAACGGGAAAAGGAGTGCAAAGGAGCAGGATGCTTTATGGAACTTCGTGGTGCAGCAGACTCCAGCCCCACGGGAGGTAGCCTGACCGTGCTCTCCACAGGGCCAGCTGTTTCTCATGCATGACACCAGGGCCAGCTGTGTCCATGTCATTCTCCAAGTGAGCCAGAACACTCTAACAACTGCAGGGGGGTGAGTGTAAGTCTGTCATATCTCAACTACAGCTGTAGGCACGTACCTTTTAAGTGCTATAAAGTTCTCCAGCTACACGATGTCCAACAGCAAGGACACTTATTTTGGGATACAGCTGGCCACATTCACAGCCTTGTGCCAAGGACTGGCACCAGCAGCAGAGGTTCTGGTACGCAGTGGCTGCTAAATGTGCCAAGATAACAGTTTTGATTGCTGACTCTTAGGAGTGCACTATAGATCAGGAAGCAGGCATCCATCTGCCTTCAGGTCATTATCTTAATCAGGCTGATAGCGTGACCTCAGCTAATGGCAATCCTCTCTGGGCTGGCTTGCAGTCAATATACCCTGTCTCCCATACTGTAGTTTTCAACTTTAGTTCTCAAAGTGCTTTATGAGAGCATTTTGATTTATTTTTAACTAAACCATGGCCTGTAAAATGATGGGGTTTTTTTAAATAATGGATTTTTTAAAAATTACTTTTTTTAGTGATTAAAAATGTGAATGTGCAGGTGTATCTACCTGAACGACCAGTATGAACTTAGAATTCACAGCACCCCTGACACATACTTTTCCTCAATACCAGATCAGAACTGTGCAATCACCCAGATGTCATTCGAGAATCAGGAAAAAAAAAACAAAAAAACCTGCCACAATTTGCATGACTTCCACAGGATGCCATATGAGGGAGGCTCTTCTGCCATGTGGAAATACAGGGAAGATCTTGTCTTTCTGTCCCTGTCATGTTTCTGCAAGCGATGATATTCCACTGTATGATTTGGGAAACAGAAGTGGATCCTGGGCACTGAGACTCAAGCAGAGGTGATGGCTATGTATGAGATAAGGAAATGACTTGCGAAGCAGTGCAAAAAATGCCATAATAAAAACAATCCACTGCCACCACACTACTATCACCTCCTGTGACTTTGATCTCCGAGTTAGTTAAGGCTGAACGTAGCCAAGAAAGTAACACAGAATTGCACAGCTACGCATGCCCCTCCTTTCCATTCACCTGTATCCTACAGCTAGTGATACTCACCTGGGAGGAGTTGTTCTGGTACCGTGATCCTCCTCTACTACAGATGATTCTGTGGAGTAACACTGTTGTACTGCATAGACACAACGATCCAGCCATACAAAGCCCTAGATTATCTTGAAAAACGAATGCCATTCATCTATGCACAGATAGTAAAAATGTGAAAATAATATTTTTCAAAAAAGTTTGGAATGTGAATCTTTTTTTTGGTGAACTCTACTTTTAATAGCAGATGATAGTTGGGAGGGGAACTAAGACTGAAAAAAAAGAGCTAAAACTAGCTGCGTTTCTTTTCAGGGAAAGTTAGAAGCTTGAGGGTTTGTGTGGTTTTTATAAGACTAATGAAAAGAGAACATGCAGTTCTGGGAACAGAGTCAATTCTGTTAGTATTAACATCTCAAAAGAAAAAGAAAACTGCTAAGTGCTTCAGACAATTATTATTTATTACTTGAATGGTGATGGCAATAAACAGTTTCAAATACAACTGGATCACAACTGTCGTTCAGTATTACATGAATGCAGAAATGAGACAATCCCAGACCTTGAAAACATACAAATTAAGAGACAGATCATCCAGTGAATGTGAACAAACAAACAAACATGTGTCAAAGCGTAATATGGAAATCGCTACTTAAATAAGGATTTGCAGAAATTAGGTGAATCATGTAAAGGTTTAGACAGCTGTTAGCGAAGAATAGATTATATAAGAAAATTAATGTATTTCAAATGACAGTGCAGTCCATCTATTTTGTTAACCAGTTTTGTTAGGTATCACGTGGGAATAGTCCCAAGATTTAATTCTGTAAATGTTGAGGCTCCTTTTTACATCAAGTGCTTAGAAACCCAACACACAATGCTACTCAGAAAGTTGCTTCAGCCTCCAGGCTTGAAATTGACAATACAGACTAGATTTTGAAAAAGCCAGACAACATTCCTAAATTGACTGGTAGCATTACCTACATAAAGTACTTGTTCTTTATGATGGATTTTTCCTCTGAGGTAGCTGAAGACAGCCCTGTGTATTTTCAAAGTCAGAAAAAGATTTGAAGGTGCTATGTCTATTCTGAAAGTGCAGAAGGCCACATGCAAGATTCTCTGATAATTGCGTTAGAATTAAATAGCAGAGTTAGTGGCTAAATTCCTGAATATAAAATCTTGTGAGCGGTTAAAACCACTACTGCTCAAAGTTCTTTTATCATCCATCAAAGAAGCTGGTTTATTAGGCGAGGTCAGCAAGTAAGTTCTTCATTCACTGCTGGTTTGCATTTCATAATTTCACCAAGCTCTTTGCAGCTTTTTAGTTGGCATCATTCTACCCTACAGCATTTGGGAAGTAGTGACTTTGAATGGATCTGGTTTGGCTTGGATTCGGTGCAGATCATGCTGGAATTAACACCAAAGAAGCCCAGGGCTCCTTTGTACGATGGTACAGAGCACTGGTGACTGTACTCCTCTGTTTCCCACTGTATCACTGCCCCAGAAAGTGAACAAGAATGAACCTATCTTGGGGTGGGCCAAGGATGTATATGCATGTAATATGCATGTGCTGTGGTGTCTGAGGACGGCTCTTTGTTGAGAAAACCCACTTGGGGCTGATGCTGGAACTCACTGCTGGGCACTGCAACACTGGGAACAGGGAAGCCATTTTTCTTCTGCATCTTTACTTGCAGTAACGCTAGCTGGATGTGACTTCAGCCATTTTAGTGGTGTGCTATATAAAAGGGCCGCTTCTGCTTTCCTCATGGAAGCCTCAGGCAGATGTTTTACAAGCCACCTCAGTGACAGTGTTTCTGTGTTACACCAGTATGAAGATTATCAGCTTAACTGCAAATAAGAGGCTGATGCTGAGGATGGAGGAGTAGGACTGCAAGATGCTGGAGAACACATCTGCTCTGCAGGCTAGACATATCTATTGATGTTTTGTCCTCTGAGGCAGAAAAGATTCTTGGTGCCGTTCAACTACTCTAATGCTGTCAATAAAGCAGAAAGTAAACAAGGTGATTAAAGGCATTAGAGAACATGTACAGTTGAATTTATAGAAAGACACTACTGAGAAAAGTCTGTATCACAGCCCAGTGGAAAAGTGCCTGGAATGCACTAATTCCTACTGATATTTGATATTATTCCTCTTCCCCAAATTTCCTTAGCTTTAGTGTCAGAGAGGTTAGATGAATGACAGTGAGAACAAATACACTCACACATTTCTGGAAATGGAACATAGAAACATTATTAAGTTTATGTGGTCCATAGCTGTGATGGTCCATGGCCTTATGACGAGGGATCTGGGACAGCTGCAAACACAAGACCCTCATGTAGGAGGCTCATCTGAATGGTGGGATAGGGTGTACCCTCAGCAAGTTCTCAGACGATACCAAAATGAGAAGAGTGGCTGATATGCCAGAGGGCTGTGCTGCCGTCCAGAGGGACCTCAACAGGCTGGACAGATGAGCTGACAGGAACTATGAAGTTCAACAAGGAGACGTGTGAACTCTTGCACCGGGGGAGGAAAAACCCCAGGACATGCTGGGAGCCAACCAGCTGGCAAGGACTTGGAGGTCCTGGATGCCAAGCTGAATAAAAGCCAGCCATGTGCCCTTATGGCTAATGGTGTCTTGGCCTGTATTAGGAAGAGACCTGCCAACATGTCGAGGGTTGTGATTCTTCCCCTGCACTCAGCACTGGTGAGGCCACACCTGGAGAGCTGGGTCCAGTTCTGGGCTCCCCAGTGGAAGAGAGGCATGGGCATACTGGAGAGGATACAGTGAACAGCTGCTAAGATGATGAAGGGACTGGAGCATCTCTTGTTTGAGGACAGGCTGAGAGAGCTGGGACTGTTTAGCCTGAAGAAGAGAAGGCTTAGGAGGGACTCATCCATCTTTGTAAATGCTGGAAGGGAGGGTGCAAATAAGATGGAGCCAGGCTTTTTTCAGTAGTGCGCAGTGACAGGACCAGAGGCAACGAGCACAAGCTAAAACACAGGAGATTCTCTCTGAACATCAGGAAAGACTTTTTCACTGTGCAAGTGACCCAGCACTGGCACAGGTTGCCCAGGGAGGTTGTGGAGTCTCTGTCCTTGGAAATACTCAAAGCTGTCTGCTCATGGTCCTGGGCAACTGGCTCTCAGTTGCCATGCTTGAGCAGGAAGGCTGGACCAGACAACCTCCAGAGGTGCCTGCTGACCTGAACCATTCTGTTATTCTGTGTTTACAAAGCAAACAAAAGCACAGATCCATGTATTTTACTTAGCTGTGGGCTTTTGTTCTTTTCCTGGATACGGCTGAATAGATACAAAACCAGGCGACTGCAAGTACCTTTGTATAAATTGGCTTCAGTTATCTCAATATATTCATGTGAGCGAAGACACTAACGAACAGCCTGCTTTGTAACCTTACTCCATTTTGCAATTACAGGCTTTAGAATTATAGCCTATGGTCAAGGTAATTTACAGTATCAAATTTCTGTTTTGAAGTAAGAAGAATTAGGAACTTCCAGATAAGTTTTCCGGTAGCTAATGAGATTTAGCCAAATAAAATTTCATTGCTGCCTTCCAAAGTTAAATTATGGTCTTACATAAACAGTAGATTTCCTCAGTGAATACCTGTTAAGTGAACTTGGAAATCGTGTTGCAGCCCAACAAGCAACCAACCAAACCTAACAAAAGAACCCTTGAATTTTCTTGTTATACAGAGTATAAATTCACTGCTGGTGAAAGCAGTACCCCGTAGATTTCCAAATCATGTGAAAGCAGTGTGAACTTTTGAGTAAGAAACTTATTCATAGAAAAACATGTGACAATTCTTATGTGCACACTTTTACCTTGTGTCTCTCACTGGCACTGAAGATTGATTGCTGCAGTCCTTATTAAAAGCAACCAACAAAAGGCAGTGAAGATCTAATATGTACAGCATTTCCATTATTAGATAAAAAATAATTATCAGAAATTTATCTTTTCATGTTATGCCAGTGCTTCCATGGGAAGGTTTTATAAATGAGCAACTTTACGTGTATCATAAGCTTCACACTAGGCAGTGAAGCCAAGTTGATTAGACCAGGCCTGGACAATACGACCTTACTGGCTCATGCAATCTTCTCTTTTTAGCTATGGAAAGCATACTGTGAGGTGAATGGTGAATTGAGGAAGGAAGGCAGTGAAGACAAAGCTGGAACATACACCTGAACTACCTCTGGGAAGTATTCTGAGATCCCATAATTTCAACACATGGACTGTCCTGGGGATGCCATAGCCAAGCAAGCGGGAATGGCAGTAGTCCAGAGATGTGGACACCTGGCCAAAATTTTCGTCTTCCCCACATATAGCTAAGCTAAGGTGTTGGGCAAAGGTGAGTCAGAAGGAAGGTTCTTTGGGTAAGAGAGAGGTACAGAGCTGGTGCGTTGTTGTGGGTTAAACCCGGCCAGCAGCACAGCTCCATGCAGCCATTTGCTCGCTCCTCACCGGTGAGAAGGGGGAGAGAATTAGAAGGGTAAAAGTGGGAAAACTCATGGGTTGAGATAAAGACATTTTAATAGGCAAAGCAAAATCTGCGTGTACAACCAAAGCAAAGTAAGGAATTCATTCACTGCTTCCCATCGGCAGACTGGTGTTCAGCCATCTCCAGGAAAGCAGGGCTCCATCATGCATAATGGTTACTTGGGCAGAAAAACACAATCACTCAGAGTGTTCCCCCTTCCTCCTTCTTCCCCCAGTTTTATGTGCTGAGCATGACATCATGTGGGATATCCCTCTGGTCAGCTGGGGCCAGCTGTCCCAGCTGTGTCCCCTCCCAACTTCTTGTGCACCCCCAGCCTCCTCGCTGGTGGGGTGGGGTGAGAAAGAGAGTCTTAATGCTGTGCAAGCACTGCTCAGCAATAGCTAAAACATTGTTGCATTATCAACACTGTTTTGGTGACAGATCCAAAACACAGCACCATACGATTTACTATGAAGAAAATTAACTCTGTCCCAGCCAAAAGCAATATACATGTGCAAACAAGTCAGGAGAGAAGGGCCTTGAAAAGGTGTGGGATATTGACTGGGCTATCAGCATAGACATCACATCCCAGCATGTTCCACACTGTGTGTAGATATGACTAGACCACCAAAAAAAAGGAGCTGCAAAAGCATGCTCTGTGATCTTGAATGGGGCTTTCTATCTGGGGCTTGTGCACAGACATGCACTGCAGACATGGCTACGACATCCAGCTAGAGGCAGACATCTGGTTCAGGCTTTCTGTACGCTTAAATGAAATGGCTCACTGCTCCTGCAAATGCTTGCTTCCCATCTGTTGGTCCGCTTGGCTTGGAAACTCAGAAGGCCATTGGTATTCATTAGCCAAAGAAGAACATTGCAGGCTGAAAGGAGAGGGAGAGGGTGCTAGGAGGTGTTTTGGCACACTGGCTTTTTACACTGTCTAATTTGTGTTTTCAGTGACTTTGTCTGCAAAATACTACTTTCAGCATTGAGCCTGTCCCTGGGTATTGCTTCTGCTGGAGATGGTTTTTATTTTTTTTAGTCTTCAGCTTTTCAAGAGCTAATTTTCCCTCAAACACACAGACACTTCCTTCTTCAAATGCCCTTCCTTTTTATACCCCTGGATGGTGTGGAAAGGTAGAGCTCTGCATATGGTGGAGTAACTAGTGCAGAATTTATGCATCCCTGCAGTATAGCCAGAGGAAGCACTCACTCTACAGCTCAGATCTTTGATTTACCCGTTGAAATACTTTTCCTTGAACCTGCTCAGGTTTATTATTTGAAATCAATAACTGGAAGAGAGGCGCTTTAGGGGATTTTTTCGTCCTCTTGATATATATAGTACTTCCATTAGCATCATGCAAAAGAAGATCTTCCCAGTTTATAGATCAGACAATTTCAGGAGGGTAAGTAAAGCCTTTAGAACAATTAATGCTAGTCACTGAAAAAGTGCTCATGCCTGCATTTTTTTTAGACTTCAGTAGTTTAATTGCCTCTTGAGCCTGATGAGGTGTTGATCTCTGCTAAATTGCAATAGCTGAACCTTCTCTGGCAATAACTTAGCAATGGAAATAGGGTAGTTATCATCTGGCCATCCAGTTTTCCAAATAAGACCTGGAGAAATGTTATTTAAAATCTCTTCCATCAGCAGAAGTGATCATACAGTTTACATAATTTTACTTCAATCTGATAAAATTAAGAAAGGTCTTATTTATAATCTACCTACTCACTGCTTGCTTTGGATAAAGAAATCATTTTTTATTTATGTTAGCACTGTCTCCCTCCAGTCCTGCAGCAGCAGGCTGACTCAGGGAGAGGGAAGACAGGAGCTAAGGGGCTACTATTCAGTCAGACACTTCAATATTTAATATGTTGCCCCTCTTTCAGAATACACTTTTTAACAGTCTTTGTACTCTCTGTGAATTTAATGAGAATTTAATACAAAAGATACCTTTTATGAATGTGAGTCACTGCCACGTCAATAAAGAGCCTCTAACAAGGAATCCGGTGAATTCCTTGAGGTATAAAAAAAAAGCAAGGAAAGTAAGGAAAGTAAAATTTCGAAGAGTGAATCACTAAGAGTGATTTGTTACAAACACAGTGTTAAATCACATGTGGAATGATCAGATGACCTGGTGTAGGTCCCAAACTAAACTCTGGACTGGGGTGTTGAAATCAAAGGGTCCATAAATGCTGAAGCAGAATTTTGTCTGGCTGTTCTAAGGGAAACTGCATCCCTTCTGTGTAGACTGTTGTTTAAAATTAACATTAAAACATTAATTCCAGACACTAATCCCACTACCAAACATGAATTCCAGAAACCCCTAGTCTTCTATACTTTCCACTGAAGAATGCATTTGCTGAATGCTAGTTTTATCCTACTTGCTCAACGCCGTATCTGCAATTCATATGTAAGCATGTCTTAAAACAGTGTTATGTTCTTTGTGACCCCACTTTAGCTATACCTGTATGCAACTGTGTCACAGGATCACGTGGCATCTAATAAATTGAAAAATGTGAGTGGAATCTTCACACACCCTAACGAATTATACCCAAACAGTATGGTACAGGGGAACCCCTTGAACGTCCTGAATCTACTGGGAACATAACTTACCCAATGCCAGAACCATAGGAGATACTTTATAGTTCATTGCTCATATGGATTTTACCCTAAGCTAGCTGGTGTTCCTCATATATTACATAAAGAACTCAAGGCACAGGGGTATAGCTTCAACTTTGGAGTCAGACATCTAAGTATAAGATACTGTGGGGTTCAGGTTTTTAGGTGATTAAGTCCTTCATCAGCTCTAGCTCAAAGTGCCTGCCAGGTTCCCACAAGAATTAGTTCTCTTTTGAACCTCCTTCATCCTGGCTAGCAGTTCCCTCTCTTTCACCAGTTGTCATCACAGGGCTAGATCAAAACTATCTTTCCCCTTGTTTCATGAAATGGAATGGAGCAACCTAAAATATCCTAGTGTTCCAGGTTGGAGTGTTTGCATAACAGCTAGCAAAACATAACAAAGGTTGTGTCTGTAAGCTTGGAGGAATGGGTACCTTATAGGTTCATGGAGATTTTATAAAGAACTTCATAACAAGGCTCTTATCTCGCTCTTTCATTAATTTCTGCATCTAAATTAATTTGGTAGTTCATCTGTTATTCTCTGTTTCTGCAAAACCTGTCCAGCTAGCTAGCTAGCTAACTGTATCTCACATTCTGATTGAACGTTTGTCATTGCCAAGGAGTCCATTTGGTTTCAACACCAAGAATCAAGGCTTGTCTGGTTTTGATTGTGTGGATGGATATTCTTTTTCCATCTGTCACTGAGAAATAGGATGGATGTCACCTAAACTGCAACAATTTCTATCCATTTTTAAACAGAACCAGATGGCAGTTTATTTTCCTACTTCTCTTAGATGGAATATCCTACATGATTTATAAGACTCTTTACAGCTGCATGCCTTTTTTTGACCATAGAGCAAAGAAAACACTCAGATTCATCATTGCTCTTAAAGTATATTGCAGCCTTCCTGAAAATACATAATTCCACTTGTGAGTGTAGGTATGTTCTCATTTCTTCCAAGAGCTCATCACCATCATCATCATGTTGAGTGCTGATGTTGGAAGTCCAGAGGGTATCAGCACATCCCCCCTCCCATCCTGGGAGTTTGCCCGCCTGGGCTTAAGGACAAGAGCTTAGCTGGCTTCGTTCAAGATAAGCTCACTGAGAAGAGCTCTTGTGAAGAAAGAACTGGAACATGCATTGCCTGGAGGTCCCCATTCCTTCCCTTCAGAGTTGCTTTTAAACTGAGGCTCTTGCTCTTGTCCCCGCCTGAGCTATCTTGTAGTTGTGCCATAGTTATGCCCATTCCTGGCCATAGACACTGTTGATTCAGACTCTGACCCTCAGTCATTGACTTGACTCCATGACTTGATCTCAGTCCTGCTTTGTCTCTATGGTCTTGTCTGGTGACCTGGACTCTCAGCCTAAGCTGACTACTGTCACCGGACTTCCTCTGGTCACCTGCTCGGGTACGGTGGGACCCAGCCCTCGCTGGCATGGCCTCTCTGTCTGCCAGCTGCTCCATCATGCTTGGCTCCCCACCACCTTTTCCTCATGGAGCAGCTGGACCTTACTGCTCCCTGACAGGGAGATTCATGGCAGCAGGCATGGTTCGTTAGCAGTAGCCTGGGTATCATACTGTGAAATGACTGCCTGAAGAAAGAAAAGCCCTTTGAGAGGTGAGGAGGGCCCCCTCACAGGATAAAGAATAGTCATGCTAAGACCTTGTCTACAAATGACAATTTTTCGGTTTGTAATTGTACCAGAAATAAAGTTGCTGTCTTCCCTCGTCACCCACCTATAGAGATTTACTCACAGTTGTACAGTGATGTTACTATTGGGCGTATTATAAAAAGCTGAAGGATGCATTCTGAATTGTGTGAAATACATGGCACCTGTAACTAACTACCTGGCAAAACAGAAAAAATCATACACCCTCTCACCACCATAGTTAAAAGGAGTAAAACTTTAAATGTTCATTAAGCTCCAATTTGTAATTTTTATGTAGTTTTGCTGCTATTTGAGTTACCAAAGCAATGTTATTGTACTTCTTTCCAGTAAAGTCAAATCCTGGGAGGTATGAAAGTTTGCCCTCCATGCACTATGCAAAGATATTAGGAGGTACATGCAGTATCTCTTCTTTTTGTCTCTCTCTAAGCAGTTTTCAGTCCTACCTGTCTTTACGCTCCACTACCTAACAGGCAGGTGACACAATCACACGCGAGCCAATGTGCTGGAGGGCCAAGTGTGGGATGCATATCTGGGGATAAGTAAATACTCGCAGCTTTACTTCAGCCAGCAAGGCTCTCTCCTACCCTTTTGCACAACTGCTATATGACCTTGACTACTGCATGTTAACATTTTCTCCTTTTAGAGGTTTGCAGTCTTTTCCTATACCTTTTGTCCCCTTTAAATTCTCATTAACACTACATGTTTTTTCCACTTTTTAAAACTTGTTCTTGATAATACCTTGTTACACTGAGAAGGACTCTAACACATGCTATGTACTGTTCACTCTTAAAAGCCTAGATTGCTGTTTTCAAAAACAGTTTAGCCACCTAGGAGAAAATCTGCATCGGACTTTAGCTGGAAAAGACATATTAGTGATCTGTCAACAGTTACTGGATTACACTTACACAAAAGATTGTTAACAAACAGAGTTTTACTCTCTTTGCAACTTTCCAAGAATAGCCAGAACTCACACAGACAACATCATTGCAGTAACAAATTACTGCAAGCAAATCAGCTCCACAGTAGAAATTTCGCTGCCAGACATTCACTCTAAATTATGTATTCTTTGTATGTTCTGCATACACAGCTGGTGTTGACCAGGGGGAAATAAAAGCAGCAATACAATTGAGGCAAAAGCAGAATGATAGAAACTGCAGTGAGTGGAAGGAAAGAGACATCTTCCTTTGGTTTAATTGTTCTGGAAACGGTGTAATTTTTGCAAGATTTTACAAGACTACCCAGAAAGCTCACTTACGTTTTGCAACCCTCCCCATCTGCCAAGAGGCTTCCACCTTTGGGACCATATTACACAAGGGCATTGGCTTACTCGGTGTGCTTACACTGTTCTGGAGGGTCTCCTGCAACTACCTCAGCTCCCTGCTCTCATAACTACTGTTAATATCCTGTCTTCACAGCAGAGTTAACTCAATTGCAAACATAGTGGAAGTACGATACCAGACCACTCAGAGGAAGAGTATGTTAGGTCTAAAGGTCTTCATCCTTGAGATGCTGTAGTCCAGACCAACATGACTGTGTCCATAGAAACGCTGCCCCAGCCTAAGTGCTTTAAAAAGGACTGTTCAGTGAACTCGCTCACAAGGTGCTCTCTCATCTGACTAGAGATGCTGTCTATGGCAGTGACATGAAAACAATGCTTTATATAAGTAGCTTCCAAGCAGTTACTCATTATTAATGCAGACAGTTCTGACAGCAAGAGCAAACAGCATTTGGCAGCAAGAACTTAATAAGGATGTCATTAAGGAATTCAGTCTGCCAGCCACCAAGTGCTTTGTAGTGCAGTGAGCTGGCTTCCCTTCCTCTTTTCCTCTTTTTTTGGCTGCTAAGCATAAAAACGTCATTGTAAGTAGATGTTCCCTCTTGATGTGTTCTTCTGGCACTATACCACAGCTTACCAGAAGATTGATGTCAGCTCCTGGCAATCCGTATTCTATTTCAGTGTCATAGAGATGGAACAGAAATACATGAAAAATGCAGAACACAGGAGAAAGTCAGTGAACTGCAAACCTGGTAATACAGGGGTTGGAACTGGAGAACTAGCAGTATCAACGTTTCATTTCCCTGCGTGTTAATTGAATGTGTTTGTAAACACTGAGGCCATTACTTGTGTAAGCGCTTTGCAGAGTATTAACAGGTGGCAAAGAACAGCTAATAAGCATGATCCCTGATGAAAACTCTTGGTATTTCTTTTACTCACATTCTAGTCTAGTCTAGTCTATGTCACAGAAATTAAAAGTGTTTAAGATTAAGGAAACTACGGTATTTTTAAAACCCCACGGCTTTAATTCTGCCTGGGCACAGCAGAACATTTTTATCAAATGGTTGGAAAGAATTGATCTATCAGTTGCTTTGGAAAGGTTAATCAACAAAATTGACATGTGGCACTGAGTATTGGCATGCCAAATACCATCCTGTGTGGCTGTACAGATCAAAAATAATGTAGTGCTCTGGTCTCAGTCCAGATGCAGCTGGCATTGGATCAGCAAGTCAGCGTGTACCTACTATTTCACTACAAGTGATCTGCAAAGAAGAACAATGTTTATTGGTTCTCTTTAAAAAAAAGAAGGTAGCAAAGTGCAGAACCATAAAAGGCCTCATTTTTGTATAATGGGCAGCACTTCCTGAACTTTTTTCCTGCTTCACTTTCTAATGTTAGAAATATCAGGAGGAGAAATCTTGTCTCTTCTACTTTTGCTGAAAGATTTATTCAGTGTTTAGTTAAAAGAGCAGAAGTGTTGAATGATTCACACAGACAGTATTTCTTGCATTTCTTGTGGATAGTTTAATTAAATGAATGTAAACTACCTCTAATTAAACAACAATAAATTTCACAATTGAGGTGTTTCAAATGGTCTGGATAATGATCTCATTTGCTTTACTTGATCAGTCTGAGTTCCTTGGTATGTGTCATATCATAGCCCTGCCATTCCTTTAGCTCTCCTTTGAGACTCTGGAGGAAAATAAGCCCTGAACGTGTTTCTTTTTTACAGCCCAAATATGCAAAATGAACGTCCTTTTTCTTTTCCCCAGAGGAAACCCTCCAGACCATCAATCTCACTGTAGTTTAACCCTCCCCTCCAGAAACTATGCCAACTTGTGTTCAAAGGATCATCATCAGCTACCTTTATTTGAAGTACAAAAAAAAAATTCACAAGAGCAGAAATTGGTAGCTGTTTTCACAACCACCCTTCCCAGTCAATACATACGCAATCAAGGTAAAGGAACTGGGACGAGTAAACATGGCACATGGAACAACAAGGGGGTCACTGTATCCAGAGCTCGAGCGTCTCTGAGAGTATTCTTGAGTGCTGAGTAGGTAATTGCTCCTGTTGTACTTTGTATTCTCCTGAGACTGAGGGGTGTTTTTCATAGTTACAGAAAGAAAAATCAGTCATACTTTGACCCTGAAAGAATTTATTGTTTGGTGGTGGTGATGTGTGCTCTTCTGCATTTTTCTACAGGGCGAGTTCAACTCTATTTGTGACCATCCTTGTACCACAGGATATATGTTTTAGAACGTGACCTGTCCTGGCTAAAGATGTTTTCAAACAAGCAAAAAGTCTGCTTTTTTCAGGCAGTCACTATCTGTAAAAATCCCTACCTAAATCAAGAATGCACAGGAATCAGTATTAGTAGGCATCACTTTTGAGTTGATTGTGGTGTAGCAGAGTTCCTCTGAAACAATATGCAAACGTCTAGTCAGGCTCATCCTGCATGCTTCCCTTTATCAAGCCATCAGGCCTGGCTGCACTCATTTTGCACTGGTGCCAGTGATTTTACAAGCTGCCGCAGATGCTGAATGCCCCACAAGACACTGGCAACCTACAGTAAGCCCCACAGAACAGGGAACTGCTGTTATTCCAATTCTATGGGCAGGGGACTGAAGCAAAAGGGACAAAGAAGGCGATAGCCTACTTCTCTGTGCAGGTTTCTGAGTACTTCCTTCCATGACTGCTCACCCTGACTACTCGCCAGATACTCAGTTCAAGTAAGAGAGGCAGAACATGGCCATATGTCGCCGACCTAGCTTTGGAGAGCTGACCTGTTTTATTCTTGTTTTCTACTGTAAGGCACTAGACGTGCTGAAAGAAGCAATCCTGCCCTTCATGCAGCTTCAGTGAACTAGAATGGGACCTGATCTGGTGAAAAAGCCCCATTTTTTTAGTATGTTGTAAAGTCTGGGGATTGGTAGACAGTTAGGATGATGATTTTGCTGGAGGGGCTGCGTTACGCAGTCTTCACCAGTTAAACTGTGGCCTCAGTTTCAGGATACTGTAACATCTTCCAGGGACAGCCACAACCAGAGCAATATCAGTTGTGCTGATCCATCTGCTTTCTGTTCTTACTCTTCTATATAGTATTTCAGCAAGCAGTCTATATTTATAAAAATATCTTGTTCAAAACCTATGGCTGCATCAGAATTGTGAACTTCCACAGTTCCATGATTTTAGTTCTATGTATGTTTCTATGTCTACATATTGAGCAATTTGAATTAATAAATTACCAGCTAACCAACTGGTCCAGAGAAGATAACATGTTTTATTCTGGGTTATCCTGCCTATGCTGCTGTTTTAGATGTTTTAGTTGAGCTAACTAGTTTATTTTGCACTTCTTTCCAGGATTCTTTATGGGCAACTGAATTCTAACAAAGCTAATTAGAAGCTTCAGATGTGATCCCTACCTTTGACACTTTGCAGATTTACACATCTTCTCTGACTTTTTTTGCTATTCCCAAGAAACATATTACTAAACTCCCTCTCTTTTTCATTTATCTGTAGTCCTTCCTCCATGGAATTTCCCATCTTTGGAATTAGTGTAGTTTGAAGAATTGTCATTTACTAACCCAGTTCCAGTCCAACCAAAGGGCAGAGTGACTCTGTGGGAAAGCAGTGCTATCTATACTAATAAGCGCTGGTGACACTCAGGAAAATGGGTCTGGTGAGTAGGCTCTGTGTGTTGCCAGTTCTCTCTGCTCTTCAGCCAGAGTTGATGACCTTGTTGCAGCTAACAGCTGCTGCAGGAAAAGGTTGCAAGGCTATTAAATCAGGAACGCAAATACAGTACATTAAGACTAATTGAGCGTGCTGGTTCCTGTTGCGACTGTGATGTTGCTGGTTT
>Ga0065711_1040746_pt1 | contig 16715 bp, 12 predicted proteins | sample Hoacrofraction12_FD_59098 | JGI IMG/M metagenome (GOLD analysis project Ga0065711, IMG submission 59098) | Hoatzin crop microbial communities from Cojedes, Venezuela - Epithelial fraction 12 v2 (version 2) | ecosystem: Host-associated > Birds > Digestive system > Esophagus > Crop | place... | reverse complement strand
GGGAGAGGGGGTCCCCGCACCCCCCTGGGTGGGAAACCAGCACAGCCTGGCTGCCCCCCCCCCCGAGAGCCTCACCAGCCCCACACCAGGCAGCACAGACACCTCCACCCCTCTGGGCAGCAGCTCTGGCTCGCCGCAGCCAGAGCAGGGTGGGTGCTGCCCGAACCGTGCTGCTCCAGAAGGCTCCAGAGCCAGAAAAGTCAAATAAAGACACAGGATGCCTTCTCCCTGCTGAAAAGGCCAGGCACCACCCCTGCCCACCCTGCAGAGACAGTGGTAGAGGGACCCCCCCCCCACTCCCCCCAAGGGCCCAGAAGAGGCGACCAGCAGGCAGGGGTGAGCAAGGACCTTCCCCTTGGAGCAGGAGCACCAGGGCAGCCCCCCTGCCCCAAGCAAGCCTCTGGGCAGAGGACAGAGGCTCACCCCCACCCTGCACCTTTTTCCACCTCTAACGTGGGGGCGGGGGGGGGAGGCTGACCCAGCACATTGGGCAGTGAAAGGGCCCTCTCCCTCCTGCCCAGCAAGCCCAGCGCTGCCTTCCCCCACCCTTTGTCTCCCAGCAGCAGCTCCACTGGCACAAATCACCGCTTCGAGGCCAGAAGTTAACTGTCCCCACCGCGCTGTGAGCAGTAACTCGCTGTAGAGCCAGAGCAGCTGGGACGGGGGCAGAGGCAGAAAGCATTGGCACAGACATGCTAGAGGCAGAGTTTATTACACTACGCAGGCTAAGAACCCTGGGCAAGACCCCACACGGGTAAGAATCGAACCAGCTCTTTATCAAAAAGTTAATACTATAGTCAACCCCCTTCTCCTTTGGTCATTACAAAGCAAGAGAAATATTAAAAGAAAGATATCTATACACAGAGGGAAGCTGAAGAGATTCCATCCAGCCCCTCCCCGCGCCCAGCACGCTGGGGTGCCCGGTCTTCCAGCTGTCAGGAGCAGCAGAGTATCAAATCTTCACAAGATGTCAGGTTCTTGGGGTTTTATTATTATTGTCATCAATAAAAGCAACAATTACCAAGAGCTGCCATTCCTGTTCCTCCCCAGGGAGGGCGGAGGGGCAACGCCAGCTCCCCTCGCTCTCTGCCCTCCAAGTGTAGGGGATGGCTGTGTACAGGGGTGTGCGAGGACGTGCACACACCTCCTCTCGCCAGTGCACACGCACAGCACAGCTGGCACAGGCGATGTGGTCTCTGATCCCTCGTTTGTACGCAGTCTTTTAAAAAAAATATCGTATTATAATAATAATATGAATTTCTCTTTCCATTTTGTGTCTCCTGGAAAAGTGTCAATCGTCCGTGAGGTCCTGCACAAAGAGGACTTCCGTGTGGCTGAGTCCGGCCTCCTGCAGCGTGGGCGGGTTGGGCCACTCCTCTGTGGGGAGGCAGGGCAGGACGCGGCGAGGGAAGTTGGCCTCAATCTGGAACTTCTCAGGGCTTTCCTTCAAGGAGAACAAGAAGTCGTGGATCACCTGGGAAAAAAGCACAGGGATAACTGCCAGCTGGGGGAGCAGCGGCACAGCTGGACCGCATCCGTGGCACCTCGTGGGGGAAAGGCTACCAAGTCTGCACCATCACTGCCTTGTAGACACGAGACAGCCATTTTCTCAGCGTGGATGGAACCAGACTTGTCACAGAGAGCCTGGCAAGTCCAGAAACTGTTTCTGGCTCTTCCTGCACCACAATTTAATAGGGAGCAACAAAAGTCTCGGCTTTGCAGGAGATGAAAAAAAAAATTTCTTCAGTTTTTTTCCTCTAATTTCTGGCAGGACCAGGCCTGAAGACACCCTCCTGACCCAGGAACAACTCTACCTGCTAAGGCTCTCGGCCAAGGTCACCATTTGGCAGAGTGCAACGGAACCAAAGCTTTGCCAAGCCACCTGGAGAATCTCTTGCCCCTCCTTTACTCTGGGAAGCCCACCAGCTCTGCCCCAAGCTCACCGTCAATGACTGTGTGAAGTGGAATCGCCGCTCCACTCTGGAATCGTTAGGCAGCTTGAAAATGATCTTCACGCTCTCGGGGTCATCGGGATGTGGTTCGGGAGGAAGGCATTCGGACTTCCGCTCCTTCTCCTCCTGCAGCGTCTGCAAAGCAAGGAGGGAGAGCAGGAGCAACGGGCACGTGCTGACCTGACCTTTGTGCTCATCCCTTGCAGCGCAGCTGCTCCAGGAGGCTCGGAGGACACTCCGCCCCGAGCAAGACAAGCAGCTTGGATCTGACCAGAAAGCCCTGCTGCAGGTGCTGCTCCTACGCCACCTGCGCACCCAGCAGGGCGCGGCAGCAGCCTCTCCAGCAGTCGGTTTGCGCTCACCTGTCGCCGTCTCTCCTCTGCTAGTTTCTGCTGCTGCACTTCCTCCTCCTTCTTCTTCTTCCTCTCCCGTTCCTCCTTCTTCTTACGCTCCTTTTCCTGGTCCGCACGCAAGGATGCCAGATATGCTTCATCCTGCTGCTGCCTCAGAACTTGGGTTTGGTTCCTCTCTTCCCTGCAAACACGAGCAGGGAGCGGTCACGGCCAGAAGCCCAAAGCGAGGCCACAGCAGACCCAAGGGTGCAGGTACAGCCCCAAACTCACAGGAGCACACGCACCAGGTAATGCCTCATTTAGCAGCACCATAAGCTCCCAAAAGCCAAGCCGAGTCTCCACAGTCCCCAGCACACAAACTGCTCCCCCAGGTTGAGTGGAAATGAACAGAACACAAAAGATTTCTTGCCCACTGCAGCTTGACAGGGTGGACAGACAGCACATAAGCAGTGGCCAGGATTTCTGCCTCATACTTGAGATCTTCACGGTTTTCTCTCTCTCAGGTAATTCCTTGTGCATTTTACAAACCAGAGGCATCAAAATGCGTTACTGGGTCTGCCACAGAGGCTGTGGAGCAGAGGAGGGGCAGGCAGAAGGCCAGCAGGTGACACCCTACTTTAGACACAGCCTGCAAATCCCTACAGAATTATCAGCGATGAGCTGGTGCTCGCAGGCAGCCTGAATTTATGGACCAATGATCCCACTGGGAAGAGGAGGGCCCACAGACTGTGTTACAGAACAGGAAATGCTAGCCTACCTGCCTACACGTGGTGCCTGGAAGCAGGAAGGGGGCAGAGCAGAGCCTGCCTCCACAAGGTCTGCATTACTGCAGCTCAGGTCCCCTCGTACCTTTCCAGGCGTTCAGACACCAGGTAGGTCTGGTTGGCATCCATGATGAACATCAGTTGATTAATGAGGTCATCAGCCTGGATGAGGCCTTCTAGCCGCCCAACTACCGTCATTCTGCGATCCTTCAGCATAATCACAGCCAGGAACGGGTACGTGTTCTCTCGCAGAGCCTGGGAGACTGGGAAACAGGCACAAACGTCACCATAACCGCCCCATCCAGAAGGGCCAGCAAGCAGTACAGCACAACTGCTTCCCACCACCAAGCGCCTAGGAAAGCAGCTTCCACATCCACTATCTCTTCCAAGGCAGAGAAGGCCTCAGGCTCCATTTTGTCAAACTAAACCCTATAAATTAGCAAAAGAAAGAAGTGGCTTGGAGCATAGAGACTAAGGGGAAAAACAAGCTTTCAAATAACCCAAGAGGTTCTTTAATTCAAGCAGGAAGGAAGTAAATTGCTGTTAACGTCCATTCAGAATGGGGCAAAAAGCCTTAGGTTTAAACTGCAGAAGAGAACCACAGGTCAAGCTCAAGGAAACACTTGCTAAGATGATTAAGGATGGCCAGACTCTGGGAGATAACGTCATGGGGAAGATGGCAGAGTGTCCACCCTGGACATAACAGAACAAAATTAGGTTGTTTCTGCCAGAGGCAGGCTCTGTCTTGAGGCAGGGAATGGAGCAGATCAGGGGCTTTTAAGCCACTGTTCACCTGTGACTGCTGACCACCTGCTCCTTAAAACATGCACAGCACATCATGCAACGTGGAGCCATCATTACCAACAGAGCCCTCCAAACCACATCAGAGCACTCCGTGGACTGAATGAAAGGCCACAATCCCTTCTAGCTTCGCTTTCTAGGCTGTGACTCCAAACCATTGCAGCAACGAAACACAATCCCAGCATGGTAGGGGTTGAAAGGGACCTCTGTGGGTCATCTAGTCCAACCTCCCCACTGAAGCAGGGTCACCTAGAGCCAGCTGCACAGGACCATGTCTAGGCGGGTCTTGAATATCTCAGAGAAGGCAGTAAGAGTGTCTCCCTAGAGAGCCATTCTTTCAAGGTGTCAATAGCTGGTAGTTGGAACTACAAAGCCAGGAACGACACAGATTTAGTGTCAGGACTCCTGGCCTCTCCTGCTATGAAACCAGGAAGGCTCAGAAGAGACACAGGAGCCATGAACAGAACTTTGGGGAAAGGCTCATTTGCAGCAAAACCCTACCAAAACACAAGCAGGTCAGGTATCAACAGCTTTGGAAAGACAACACCTACAAGGACCTCAGTGTGGGCTTTCAAGGAGACAGAGACTGGGTGTGAAGATGACAGTCTCAGAAAGGGAAAGAATGCACCTAACAAGTCACTCCCAGCCTCAGGCGTAATACGAACCACTGTTAGAGACACAGCTCGTTAGATACTTGTTTCTGCACCTGGTTTAATCCTCAGCACACACCCACCAACTCCCATTACCAAGGCACTGAAAGCAGCTTGAATGTCTGCAGCAAAGAGCACACGACTAGCACTGCCCGACAGTGGAGGTTAAGAACAGAAGGTATTTCCCTGGCATCCAAACAGGCCCTCTGAGATATCACACAAAAAACCCCATGCATTTCCCCATGCAGTCCTGCAATCTCTTGTCTGCTTGCACAAAAAAACCAGTGTGTTTCAAACACGTACATCTGTCAAAGAGCAGTTGACTTGTTCCAGAGACAGGAGGGGATAGGTAGAGCCCAGGAGGGACACACTCACCTCTGTATCCCTCTGGTTTATTGGTTGAGCAAGCCCAGAAGAGCATTCTAGTGTTTATGAGGGTGATCACCTCAGGTACGCACAGTGTATTGCTAGGGGATGAGAAGAGATCACGTGAATGAAGCTGCATTTAAAGTGCAAAGATAACTACTTGGAAAACTCTCCTACCTACCGGCAGAATTCATCTGTGTCTTGGTGGTCATCCCCATGAAGATAAACCAACAGGAAGCGCAGCTCCCGCTTGGCATCGTTCAGTGCCTTGGTGTAAGAGCAGAAGAGGTAACGTTACAGGGTCTTTAGGCAAGGGAAAGCAGCACCCACAAGACTTGTGTGACACAGCTCAGCAAGTCACCCGGGCCATTACTCTGCCACTAGTGAGGTTTTAATGAAGCAGCAGTGGAGATGAACCTGTCAGATCTTCTGACTAAATCCTCATTTACGGGGGCTACCACGGCGTTCTTTCACCCGCCTTTGAGGATGTGGCTTTGGAGAACACTGAACTCGGAGCGCAGCCAGGCAGGCAACTGCATGGATTGACACCCCCCTCCACCCCGCCAGACTCAGCCGGCAGTGAAGAACCCTCCTTCATCCCTCCCTCACAGCAGCCAAGGCTGAGCCTGTACAGGACACAATCTTCAGACCACATCAAATGAAAGTGCTACTAAAAACGGTAACTCAATAATGCTGCAGGCCCCAACAAAACAAAAAAGGAAACAGAAAAGCCACCAAGAAAAACCCCCACTTTTTTCACCTACAGCCTCTGGATTCCACCCACCCAAGAACATTTCTTAATGAGACCACAGGATAAGTGCACAAAAGGCCCCCTGTTTTACTGGCGCTGAGTTTTGGTACCCTAACCATTCTGTAGTTATTTAAGTTTGGATTCCAGGCAAGACAGAGGGGCCTACAAGGGCTGCGGAGGCGACAAGCTCCATCGCTGTGGAGCATTACAGACTTCGCATTCCTCTTTGGCACTCAGGCAGCAGTGCTGATCCAACTGTCTGCTGGGACGCACTGCAGGAGGCCTTGCCCTTGGCTAGGCTGAGAGACACTGCAGAAGAGGCAGCGCCCACTGGGACATCCCTCTTTTACAGAGGGCACCACCAGCCCAGATCTAACACACATAACTCTCACCTCCCGTAACTTCTTCAGGGCTTCCCTCTCTCAATTTTGAGGTCCCTTACCAAGTTCTGGAGTTGCATTATAACACAAGCCCAGGCAGTCAATCCCAATTTGGTGAACAGAAGGACAGACTCTGGCATACCACACCAGTTCATAAAAACAAAGGCAGGATTACAAAGAATAGCTGTTGGCTAGAGAGCCATACAGACGGTCGAGGAACAGTCAGAAGAGCTTTGCTTTCCAACTTCGCAGGCTTGGCACATCATCAAGCCTGGCAGACACTGGTTTTCCAATACACTTGCTCACTAGCTCTCCATTACCCTGTCAGAGAGTTTGGGGACAAATGCTGGGCTTTTAGACAAAAGGTGATTTTGCCACGTAGGCCCTGATACCATTTGGCAAAATTCCCACTCTTCATCTCCCCAGGATCTATACACCAACATGTGACACTGACCTGACTGTAAGTTCCCTGGTAGAAGACAGGGTGTATCCTCCCATATTTTTCCTCAAACATATGAATAAACGAAATAATGTCACCCACTGGGTCAGTGACCCGACTACGAGGATCAGGGCGTATAAAACGCAGAGCAAACCTAGGAAAGAAGCAAAGGACACTGGAAATTCAGCTTACTGACTTTCTGAAGAACAGGTTTTCTTTTCCTCAGTCACTGGTATTCATAAGGAGGAAAAAAGTCACAGCTGAGACCCTTGAACATTTGTAGTCACAACCTAAACCGCCACCTGCTCCAAACTGATACCATTGCTACAGAATCCCCCCAGTCAATTATTACCTCATGCCAGGCATCAGCAAGTATCTGAATTCTGTGTGATTAACAGTTTCGACTTCCTCTGAAGCATCAGGCATAAGCCACACCAACAGTATGAGGTTTGAGGAATTTAGTCAAAGACAGGCTGTTAAAAGCCACACAGTTTTGTCCAGATAGCTTTGAAAACTGCATTTCTGCTATTCCAAGACTAACAATTCTGGAGTGCAAAGAGCTGCAAAAAGAGAACATTACACTAGGAGTCCAGCGAAGACAGAAGAAACAGTCATTCCTCTGAGGCTGAAAAAGCTTAACTGCAAGGCAGATACCAACGTTGTTTAGTTCTATTGATGCACAGAAGTTGCACTGAACTTTGGAAAAGTCTTTAAGGGGGAAAAAAATTAATACAACAGGGGAAACTGCCAAAACAATGCAGATGGCAGGACTGCTGGATATTTACCACATTTCAACATTCCCTTTTCTCTCTATCAATGCTGTAATGAGGCAAGATGAACTAGCCCTTCAGGGCAGTAAAGGGAGAAGATGCAACAGACACCAAACAGGAAACAGCAGAGGTGTTTACAGTCTGGGTTTTTCTAAGTAACATACAGGGACTAGGGCAGGTTAACCTGCAGCCCACTCCAGTGGGACACGATTCTGATCAAGTCATTCGTCAAAAAACACTACACTGTTCGACACGGTTTTGCATCCTCTTCATGTGACACTCAAACTGCAAAGCCGTGTGCAGTCAGAACTCCAATTGAATATTTCATTTACAGAGCTGCAAGATGCTCTTTTTCTCCGCAATAAGATTTATTTCTTAGTAAACAGTGTAGGAACTTTACACAGCTACAGAAAAAGCCAGCTGAGCAAATACACAGAAAATCTGCCATTGGACTTCAAGATCCACGTGACAGAGGTACAGCCAAATCTAAGCTAGAGTGCGCCTTGATGCAGTCAATACATGAGTCAGCACAAAAAAGTACTTACCTAAATATGTCAAGTAATGTGTAATAAGTAAATCGGAATGGAAGCATTATGAAGTAGTAACCCCATCCTAACAAGCCCTGCAATTACAAACAACAAATTAGAACAATCTCCACCCCAGGAACAGGCCTGCTAAAGCAAAGCATCCACCACCATCAAGCACACAGGCACAGATGAGAGTTTCAGTGCTCAGCAATATTTTATGGCTTCGGACATGTCAAATCATTCAGAATTCAACATGACATCTGAAAACCAGCATCACTGACTATTCAAGCAGCAATGCTTTTGCTCCGTGCTAATTTTCTTCACTGTGCAAAGGGATTAACAGCACTGAGTCTTACAGGTGCTCATACAAATTTCTTTGTGAAGCATTAATGCAAGTAATTCATACAGTATTCAAGTTAACATACATTTTAGGGGGGGCTCTAAAAAAATATTATCGCTCTGCAATAAGGAGGGGACAGTCCTTAGTTCCAACTGAACTGATCAAAAAGCTTTACTATGCCACAGCAAGACATTCTATGACACAAGGAAGGTTGTCTCATACTGTGAATCTCACCATGGAGAAAATATCCACAGCAGTAATAGAGGCTGAAGGAATAGCTCTACATTTTGTTCTCAGAAGATAAAATACTTAGAAAGAAGATAACAGCACACAAAGAAAACAATTCCTTTCCCTGCTTGCAAGTTCTGTTGCTCACAAAACCCACTGTAAGATAACTTGCCCTTGGCTGTGGCCTTGAGACAACATAGCTGTAGATCCTGTGGTCGGCTGTATTGACCTGCAGTGGCCGCGATGGAGGAGGATTAAAGACACTTGGGACACCCTCTTGCTCATTCAGTCGGTCCTGTACAGCTGCCTTTGACACAAGAAAGAGCAAAGGGAGGTTTCAGACATTTAAGGATGGCAGAAAATATCTTTTTTATAATCTGGACACTAACAATAGGTATTATTTGTCCACAGCCCCAGAGCACTGGATAAGCACAACTCATGACAAACCGTAACCACCACCACTCGCTCCTGCGTGGGAAGCCTTCTCCAGAGCAGCCTGGACACACGCACTACAGGAAGTCACACAAGGGGCCAGTCAGGTGATTGTTCACAGCCATAACAACTGTTCTGTCTACTTCTGAAACCAGGTCTCCAGATGGATCAAGATGCTGTTATAGAAAGCTACTAGTGTAAATTCACAGGCTGACAAATTAAATCTTTGTGCTGGTTTTGGCTAGGATAGAGTTAATTATTTTCACAGTAGCTAGTATGAGGCTATTTTTGGATTTGTGCTGAAAACAGCGCTGATAATACAGGGATGTTTTAGTTACTTCTAAGCAGTACTTACACAGAGTCAAGGCCTTTTCTGCTTCTCACCCCACCAGCAAGTGAGCTGGGGGTGCACAAGAAGCTGGGAGGGGACACAGCTGGGACAGCTGATCCCAGCTGACCAGAGGGATGTTCCATACTATACAGTGTCAGGCTCAGCAGATAAAGCGGGGGGAAGAAGGAGGAAGGGGAGGACATTCAGAGTGATGGCATCTGTCTTCCCGAGTAACCACTAGGCATGATGGAGCCCTGCTTTCTTGGCGATGGCTGAACAGCTGCCTGCTGGTGGGAAGGAGCAAACGAACTCCTTGCTTTGCTTGCACACGTGGCTTTTGCTTTACCTATTAAACTGCCTTTATCTCGACCCACAAGTTCTCTCACTTTTACCCTTCTGATTCTCTCCCCATCCCACGAGCGGGAAGTGAGTGAGCAGCTGCCTGGTGCTGAGCTGCCAGCTGGGGTTAAACCATAACAATCCTACTGGTAGGGCCCCCCCTCCCTGCAGAGTACTCCATCTAATCCAGGTACTTGGAAACCGCTACGGATCCTATTTGCAGTGGTACCTCTATGTTCCAGTTGTGCTGCTCCAGTGTGTGACGACATTGGTCCATGGACTCTATGCCAGTCAAGTCCTAAGAAAGGAGAATAAAAGCAGATGAGTGCCAGGGAAGTGCTGTATTTTTACTGTTCTTTGAAACACGTGAGCAGACAGGAGTTACAGCAATACTTTTTTTTTTTTCTCCTTAAAGTGCTTTACTCTCAGTTTAAGAGCAGAGCAACCTGAGCCCACCCAAATCCATAAACACACAGGCAGCCTCAAACAGGCCTTTGCACTTTTCCAGCATTAGCCAGTTCTCAGCAGTGCCCAAGGTCTGTTACTGCAACTGCACTCAGCCCAGTCAAGAGTCTAACACAACACTGCCAACAAATTTCACTCTGGAAGGACATGCCAGGTCAATGCCCTCAAACATCACCTCAAAGCATCAGCTTAAAAACACAGGCAAAGCATTTCTGAAAAGCCAAGATGACCATTACCTCATTCACTGCAAGCATAAACAGAGACTAAAACCAAAATGAGCCAGCACAAGGAAGGTAGTGTTTTCCAGTATCAGGGTGGATTCCATAGTGAAAAAAAAAAAAAAATCCAATACAACACAGACAGGGCCGGAAACAAAACACAGTCCAAACACACTGGCAGACCTCAAAGCCACTGGGCTCTCACATCAATGTTTGGGAAGGCGTATTTTAATGCCATGCCAACCAGAACTTCTGCACAAGAGATCGAACAACAGTATTTGTTATTACAGGAAGCCACATCAGCACCTCTTGAATGGAGTCAAACCTTTGAAGTGAACATCCCTGTCACGGTGCCACAGAAACACATCTCTCCCCACACCACTAGCTGTACAGTGTATGAACAGGTATTTCAGGGTTGTATACCGCACCTATCGCCACAGAGCTGCAGCATGTACTTTCATAGGAAAGCAAAGCCACAAATGTGCTGCCGCTGCCCTTTTAACCCTCCTTTGAATCAGTCAAAGATCATTACAGCTGACACCATTAACAACACTGGCAATTTTGAAGGAAACTACTGTCATTTTAAAATTAAAAGGAGTAAAGTTTTTTTTATAACTGGGATACTGAAATCCAAGAAAACAGTTATACCTTCAGAAACAATTATTTAGCTTGGATACAAGATGGCAGAAGTAATGACAATAACTGTCATAAGCAGTGTAACAAATTCAACAAAAATATGCTGGTGATATAAGGAGACTGCTGAAATACGACAATTTCTCCAGCAAGGTCATTCCCATCAAGAAAACTCCACAGCTTCTTAATGCTTCACATTCTCAACTGGTGGATTTCTCTCCAGACGCGTCACCAGCCAGCTGGTGTAACACCCCGGAGGGTGGCTCAGGGACCCAGCTGAAAAGTGAAGGCGGCTGCTCTCCCACTGGCCAGCTACACACTGTGACAGGCGCCCACTGACCCACGGAGGCTGTGTGAGCTGAATGACACGAGCGCCTTGCCTGTCCTCTGCCTGCCAGTTCCACACACTCTTCTCTGCAGCACCTGAGAAGATCTCAGCCACGCAGGAGTTTGGCAGAGAGCAAGGGACTTTCAACTCCCTGTGTCTGTCGGAGCAGAGCGTAGCTTTTCTGTGGGAGGCAGCCTACGATGATTGTGAACACAGAGCAGCGACTTGATATAAATCCTCGTGCGTGGTCTCTACTACACCTTGTGATCTGATCCACTGTTAGCAATCCTATTTAAATCTGCTCATCATCTCTGCCATTTCTTGCTTCATTTAAAAGACCCTGAGGCAGTCTTGACAGGCTGACCATTTAAGAATGCACTGAATTGGGTTTTTACTGGAGAAGGATGGTGCATCTATTTCCTTCCCCCTACCCCCGTTCATACATTCCACATTCTGTTTCCACCCAAGTCACACTGTGGACAAATGCCCTATTCAATCTCAGGGCTCGCTTCAAACTTTTGAGCATTTCTTGACTTATTTCTCATGAATTCCCCACAGATCTCTATCCTCTCCCCAGTCTATTGGTCAAAAATCATTGTTTCATTCTGCTGTGCACAACCGGACTGTTCGAAGTGTGGCTGGCTGGCTGACTACACAACTGCAGTTGCTCAGAAAAAACACTTTAAGTCACTGCCCAGTGGTGTATAAATAGTTATTAAAAAGTAAGTCTGCATCAAGCCTTGCAAGGGAGCACTCCAGAAGTGAATTTCATAGAAGAAATGAAGCTCAGTGAACTTAGCTGTTGCTGCCAGAACACCTTTGTTTATCACTCAGCTTCATGATTTAGTGTTTTAGTTTAACTATCTTTCTTTAAAGATGTGCTTCACTGAGTAAAATTTAGGTTTTGCATTCTGTGTTGTTTTTTTTTTTACCCCAAACTCCTATAGAAGGCACTTCATCATCCTTTTAGAAGGACATCTTAAAAGGCACCTGCAATTTACTCAATTATTTGATTTTACAATGGAGCCACAATGTGTGTATTTGAAAGCCTTGAAAGTCTTCCAATCACCATTCCTTAACACCCTGGACATTCTGCTGGCGTTTGCAAAATTTACCAGACTCAGGAACTCGTTCACACCTTTGCCTCTAAATGTCTGGATTATTGCTCTGCACAACTAACAGGGCTTCGTGACTGAACATTCCCTCTTTTTTAAATTATGCAAAATGCCTTAGCAGTTTTAGGTCAGAAAGCAGTGAAGTTAACAGCCATGCAGAACCATCAACAAGCATTTGCTGAGCACCGAATCACTGCAGCACTTGCAAGACCCACTGAGCACCACAGAGACAGACTCCAGGCTGGCTAACTTCACCCCCTCCTGACCACCGTTACAGCACTGGGCATGCTGCTGGTCAGATCTCAGTCTTCAACAGCACTTCTCCATGGAGGTGAATCTACTTTTTTCTTGGCATACTCATACAGCTTGTCTCAACATAAAACAGAAGTGACAAAACCACCCCAGCGGCGCTGTGCCTAGCACTCCCACCACTCTTCCCATCAATGAAGCTGCACAAGGACAGGTTGCAGGGAAAAGAAACTGCCCGTGTAAAGGCAACTTTTAAAACTGAACACCTTTTTGAATGTCACTTTGACATGCTCCGTAAGACAGATACACTACAGTTCCAGGATGTTCTGGAAGACACGTACGGATTCAGTACGACTTGCACTCAATGTAAGGAACTGCAGGAAGACAGTTCAACTGTCGGTTCAGACAACACTTGCTGGCAAACACTGATACTGTTCATTATCACTCCCAACGACCATTCATACTATTATCTCAGTACCTTCTCTACAGCTACTGCTTCACCTTGGTCACAGAAACAGATTAGAACCTTGCGACACTACATCATTTTCACTGCACCAGTTACAGCATTTCTGGTGAATCTTGTGGCTAGCTGCAAAGCTGCAAACTCATGTGCCAGACAAACGAGCATGTTCTTTGTATCATTAAGGCTAAGAGAACAAATGCTGCCTTCAAGCCAGTCACTAACTACTGGTGTCCTACTCACTGCAGTCTCTCAGCTGCCTTAGCGTAGATCTTACACATACATAGTAAATAAGAAAAGATAAGCCCCCCATAATTAAAAATAAAATTAATCCCATTAAACTAGCACCCTTAAACCTTCAAACAAATGTAGATCCAAACTCAAGACAGTAGATAATATCTAGAAATATTCGGTACCACAAAAGCCAGGAAAGTTCAGCATTGCCTTCCCAAACACAACTCAAAGCAGAGTACCACCCCAAAACATACTGAAGCTGCTGCTGGAAAAAATTATTTACATCTCTCACCTTTGAGAAGATTTTAGCATTCTGAGCAGTCTCAATACTGAAGAAGTGGAAAGTGCAATTCCACGCTCCAAAGGCAAACGGAATACCCGAGTGGACAAGGGTTTTAAACTGGACTTACAAAATTCTCTCCTCTGTAGATACGCTTGTATGTTGAAACACAACCTCAGAGATGCAAATCCACAGGACTGGAACTAGCATTGGTCTTAATTCCCAACCCACTGCCAAATTCCAGAGAATTATGTTTCCAAGGGTAAAGAACATCTGACTTCAAGCAGCAAAAAAGCCTTTGCTGAGAGAGTTTCTCTGCATATTCCGGCAAATGCCTTTATGACTGTTTTGACTGATACACAATACGCCGAGTAGGAAAGGTGCGAGTTTCTCGTTTCCTCCTTCCTCTTTAAATGAGAGATGTTTTCAGTCCAGAGCATTTTGTTTTCCCCAGCTGAAGTCAGAAATGGTATCGTGAGTGCTAACGTTTTCCTTTGCGAATAACACTCCATTACTTAACATTAGCATATTATAACTACATTAGACATCAGCCCAAGCGTAATGGGCACAGATCAATAACAAGATCCTACAAAAGCTGCTTTGTTGTTTCTTCCATCTCCCAAATGAACTGTATCTCCACAGTTTTCTCAGGCTGTTCACATCAAGTTTCCCTCTGCAGATGTCAAGACAGCCAACTCTTGACAGATGCAAAATGTAGATGCTTTTATTCCTTTACATTAAGCCAGTGCTTCAGCAGTAAATGGGAGGCTGAAAGCATGCAAAAGTGCTTTGTTTTTTTTATTTTGAGTTCATCCCAATTATCTCTCTATACTGGTACTTTTTTTTTTTTACTCCATTAACCTGCCATAGCAGGGTGGCAGGCAACTCTCCTATTGCAGCCCTGTCTGTAGAAAGAGCTGCTACTTTCACTGTTCTACCAGCAGAGCTGTTTATATGAGCACTACCAAAACACATCCAGCAAACATCAGTGGAATTCATGCAAAGCCTGTATATAAACCATACAGCAACCCCAACAGCTTGGGCCACAAACAGGACAGCAGGCATTCACCCCTCCACCTTGGAGGCTGCAATTTCCAGCAGAAGTAGGATGAACAGTGAAGGGCAACAGCATCTTCACCCAGGACAGCTGCTTGCAGAGTGACTGGCAGTCTATAGCTCTTGTTCCACTTTTTCCCCTGGGTTTCTATTTCACCATAACACTACTGATGACCACCTGCTACTGCTTACCTCATCTTTGTCAGCCCCACTCCCTTCTCTCCTAGTCCACTCTCCTGCTTTATTCACACCGCAGCTGCAAGCCTTCTGTGAAAGCACAACACTCTGCCACCACAGAATATCGCACAAATTACTTGCAACCGTGCATCACAGTGAAAGTACAAAGCTATCTTTGAAAACATTTACGTGTTCCCTGTGAATACAGCGGGAATACCTGAAGGGTTTACAAGCTACCTGTAGCAGTCCTTTGCCGCAATAGCAACGCACAAATGATTTTAGTGAGACTTCGCCATCCTCTCCAACCAGCAAATGCTATTTAACAGAGTCCAGCTAAGGGAAACAAATAAACAAAAAAATCTTATCCAGGTCAGCTGATTATCTCATTTCAAAGAAACAAGTGGGACTGCACACCTGAGCTCCATTCAGCCAGGTGTGAAGTACCAAAGGAGAGAGAATCACCAGTGAGGTCATCATCAGCACAGCCCTGGTGAACACCTAATCCCATGTACCCCGGGGACAGAAGAATGAGAGGATCCTGGTATTGAAGCTTTCTGGACTACAGCTTTTGCATCATGCTCTGGACAGCAGCTGTCTTCCAACTGAAAAATTTCTCCCCTTTACAGTCTAAGCAGCATTCCCCTCCACTTCACACCAGGGCTCAACAGGAAGCTGAATAAAACCCGAACCCCTCCTCCTCCAGCCTGCTGACCATGCCAACACCAGGTAGCATTAGGAAACAGGATTCTTTAGTTTCACAGCTGCCCACAGAGTTTTGAAAATAGCAACAGGGACACTGATGAGTGCAGCTGGTCCTATCTGTCCAGATTCAGTACATTAATAAGTACTATGATATCTTACAACAAGAGAACGGGAGCTAGAGGACAGCTTTTGCACATACATATGTGCAGCATAAGGCAATGGCTTAAACCTTATATACCTACCAGGGAAATGGTAGCATTGGGAAAGCACTGCTCTGTCATCTTTGTCTAAGCTAAGGTTGCCCAACCAGCTTAAATTGCTGTAAAGATTTTGAGGGGACACATGTAAAAAAGTTTCCTCATAGCTATACTCACAGACAAACACTGCAGTACATTAATTACCTCAGGAGATTGTTGAATCCCCCGGCTCAGAGGTAAAGGTTTGGCAAATACCTGCCTGGAAAAATGAGGAACACCTGCACCTATTTCAGCTGTGGACAGCAGGGCTGGATGCCTCTGAAGTCCCTGTGAGCCCTACAATTCTGCAGTTACATCACACAAAAAAATGCAAAGCATAGTGTTAAAAACTGAATATGAAGCAACAAAATCAGACAAAACACTCATGAAAGTAAATATTGTATTTGTAAAAGAACTCTGCAATCCAAGGAACACCACATGATGCCCTACAATTCTAAAACAAACCCAGGACACCTGAAGATAATTTTCATTGGCCTGCATGTTTAATTACTTCTCACTGAGCAACCCTAAGTATTTCAACTCCACAGCATTGTTTTCTCACCAATAAACGACACCTGCAGATTGGTTTTTTTTAATTATCCATCTGCTGCACAGCCCCAAGACCCTGGCAAACCAAAGGTTAAGCAACCCAGCCTACGTTATGCAGCAGGCAGCAAGATTAGATCATTACAATTCCCAGTGGCCTCCCCCCAGTAGGCATTACCAAACCATGAGGGTTAGAAACCATCTTCTGAGAAACCACATTCCATAGAAACCCACTGGCTAATGCTCCCAAGGCGCCAGGAAAGGTTCTCCCATTCACCGCTAAAAATTTTTCAGTCTACCTCATAAAAATGGCCGGGACTTACCGAGGAGTTTCCCCCGCACGGCGGCAATGGGGTTTATTCAGCAGTCACCTCCTGCCTCCCCAATTAGCGACGTCACAATACCACGCCTAATGAAGCGCTCGGGGCCCGCACAGCGCCGGCCAGCCCCTCAGCGAGGCCCCAGCTGGCGCAGCCCGAAGCCCGGGGGGGGCCAAGCCCCACGCAGTAGCATCACTCGCCCCCGCCAGGCCCGGCACCACGGGACTCTCTCCTCTCGCCCCCCCCCTCAGGCCCGGCCCGCCACCCCCGCAC